>Ga0154409_109_pt1 | contig 135976 bp, 118 predicted proteins | sample RifGroB2_FD_115913 | JGI IMG/M metagenome (GOLD analysis project Ga0154409, IMG submission 115913) | Deltaproteobacteria bacterium GWB2_55_19
TATCCTCTGCCGTCGGGTGGCCGGTGTTCCCCTCGAGGAACTTAAGTATCGCTATCCTCTGCGGCGTGAGCTTGAACCCCTTGCCCTTGTATCTGTCGATTATCTTCTGCACCATAACCCGCCTCATAAATGAATTATTATCTTAGAACAATTCTATTATAATACTTTTTATAATCTTGTCAAGTGGCAAGGCGCCGAGCAAAATCAGTATCTAACACTTTGATTTTAAAAGTTTTTTTTTGCAAGTGCCTTTGCGCAACGGCCTGATTTACCAAAATAATCATCTTCTAAAATTATTGTGTTTTTGCAGGGACTGCTTGTCTGAGGCTACAATACGACAGGGCCGAGGAGACAGGAGGGCTTACAGGATATATACAGGTTTCACTTGATTTCCGTCATGTTAAAGGTAATATTTTCGTGGGATACTTCCCTAACGCTTGCCAAAGGCGCTTTTGCCGTTGTCGCCGGACAAATCAAGGAGGGTAATAATGCTCTTTTATCTCATGCACGTCATACACGTCATAACTGTCATCCTCTGGATAGGCGGCCTCGCCTTCGTCACTATGATAGTCCTCCCCATGGCCATAAGCACCCCTGACGCGCTCCAGAAGGTCCTCACATTCCAGAGGGTAGAACACAGGTTCGCCAGAATCGCCCGCGCCTATAACCTCATAACCGGGATCTCCGGCTTCATAATGCTCTTCCTCATGGGCTGGCATAACCTCCTCTTCACCCGCGCCGGAATCCCCTTGACCGTCATGACGCTCGTCTGGGTCTTCTGGTTCGTCATGCTCTTCGGGCTCGAACCCATAATCATTAGAAAAATGCTCGCCAACATGCAGAAGGGCGGCGCGACAATGGACATAGACGGCGTATTCAGGAAATTAAACAAGATGCACTACTTCATGGTCGCAATCTCCATGGCCGCCGTCGTCGCGGGGGTATTGACCGCCCACGGCCCAGTGTCGCTGTACTAAAAAACATTGAGAATTACACGCCCATGAGTATCTGTAAAATGTCTTTAAAAAATCCGGGGCATGGGTGAGCGAAGCCTAAGGAAGACAGAGATGAGCGCGCCGGGGGAGATTAAACGCGAAGCGCGTCTTCGGGGCGAGCGAGCGGGCTGGGGAGGAAGAAAGCGAGCGAATCCCATGCCCTAAAGCGCCCGGCAGGGCGCAAAGTCAAAATCCCAAAAGGCTCAAGATTCCCTTACAAAAAAACTCACGTATCAACCTATCCCCTCCAGGCCGAGGAGGGTTTCTTTAATGGAGAGGCCGCCGGTATAGCCGCCGAGGTTGCCGTCTTTTCTGATTATCCTGTGGCAGGGGATTATTATGGGTATGGGGTTTCTGCCGCAGGCACTGCCAGCGGCGCGCGCGGCCTTGGGGTTGCCTGAGGCATGCGCGAGCCCGGAGTAGCTTATGGTCTTGCCCCAGGGTACAGAGGCGAGCGCCTTCCAGATCTTTAGCTCAAACTCGGTTCCAAGCGGGGAAAGCGGGAGGTCAAAGGAAAAGGACTTGCCCGAGAAGTATCTGTCGAGGGCCTTTCCGGCCTTGAATGCGTCAGGGCCGTTTTTCAACAACGCGCCGTACTTTTCTTTCATCCTTTTAAGGAACGCCTGAACGCCGCCCTTCGGGCTTATGACGAGATCGGTTATCGCCGAACCGGACGACGCTAAAAAGAGCGTCCCCAAGGGGGACGCGTACTCGAAGAAGATTCCCGGCAAGGCATGTTTTTTGAATATCTCCATCCTTTAAGTATATGATAAAATGGCATAAATTAAAATCGTAAAAGGAGGCACCATGTTCAAAAAGGTCTTTATCCTCTTTGCGTTCCTCTTTGTCGCGCTATCGTTCCGGAGCGCGGAGGCCGGGCACAAGGTCATAACAGGGCCTGAGCTCGAAACGATAATGAAGGACGGGCAACCCGTCGTGATAGTGGACGTCAGAGAGACAGAGCTCTACTCAAAGGGGCACGTCCCCGGCGCAATAAACATCCCTTACGAGGACAATTCGCAGAAGCGGGTCCTGAAAGAGCTGAACCCAAAGGACAGGATAGTATTTATCTGCCACGGCGGCCCGATGGGCGATGAGCTTGCCGACATACTCGTAAACAGCGGTTTCAAGAGCGTCTACAACGTCGCTGGCGGCATGAAAAAGTGGAAGGGAACGCTGGCGAAATAACAGGATGAACATCAAGCTCGCTCTCCTCACATGGGTCCTCATGGTATTGTTCGCCATCGGGAACGGCGTATTCGCCGAGTTCGTGCTGGCAAAGGCGCTCGGCGCGTACCCAGTCCATCTCTACAAGACCGTTCTCGCGATAGCCGTTATATTCATCGCCTCTCGCCTGTACCTTGAGCGCGCATACCCTGACGGTGCGACAGTAAACGCCGCGATATATACCGGCCTCCTCTGGTCTGCCTCGTCCATCGTCTTCGAGTTCGGCTTCGGCCACTTCATAGTCGGCCTACCGATGGAGAAGATCGTCGCGGAGTACAGGATATCGGAAGGCAGGCTCTGGTCGCTGGTCATCGTATCCGAGCTCATATTCCCCACCCTCAACTTCTTCATCTCATTCAGGGATTAATCCAAACTCAGCCTCATGAATATGCGCTTGATGGCCAATTCCATTTTTTTGCTAAAAGCCTTTTGCGCCCTGCCGGGCTTTTTTCGGCATTGGGCTTCGCTCCCGCCGCCCTCCCCCTCCCGCTAGGCGCGGGGCCAGAGTTTTTCGGAAGCTATTAAGGTTAGTGTAACCTAATCGTCTCGATATGAGCTTTGCCCGTCCGGCGAGGACCATTCGCTCGCCTCTTAGGGCGCTTCGCGCCTTTTTACTTCCTCGGACGCTCACGCTTCGCGATATTGCTTCCTCCCTTAAGGTCGCTCACCCCATGCCTGGGGTTTCTGAAAAGCAAAAAAAATTTGTTCCGTTTTACCAACACACAGGCGCAGGGCGGAGAACGCATAAGGGAGGCGGAGGCGAGCGGGTGGGAGAGGAAGGAAGCGTTAGGGGCCCCTGCGGATAAGCGCGCGGAGCGTGCAAAAAGGCCTTAGCACTTCTCAATAAAAAGTGGACAAAAAAAAACACCCCGCTCACGCGGGGTGCCTCATTCTCAATGGATTTTACAATCTGATAATCAGTCCCCTGCCAAACTCCTAAAGCCCCTTTGTGGTTGCGGCCTTCCCAACGGTCCCTTTGGAAGCCGTTACCGTGACATCGCCCGAGAGCTTCCTTGCGGCCTCGTCCTTTACGGCCGCGAAGCGCTGTTTTTCCTTCTTCGATATCGCGCGGTCAGAAACTGCCTTGATGGACAAGGGGTTTATGAGGCTTTTTCCCAGATGTACTTCGTAATGGAGGTGCGGGCCGGTAGAGATGCCCGTCGAGCCTACAAAGCCTATGACCGAGCCCTGGTCGACCTTCGCGCCGGTCCTCACGCCCTTGGCTATCCTGGACAAGTGGCCGTAGGCGGTTGAATAATTGTTATTGTGCTTTATCATCACGAAGTTCCCGTACCCGCCCTTCCACCCGGCGTATGCGACCCTGCCGCTTCCGGCGGACTCGATAGGCGTGCCTGTCGGCGCGGCGTAGTCTATGCCGTGATGCGGCCTGTACCTCTTGAGTATCGGGTGGAACCTGCCTTTCGAGAAGTGGCTCGTTATCCTTCTGAAGCGCAAGGGCGACTTAAGGAGCGTCCTCCTGAGGGACTTTCCGTCGGCGTCGTAATAGCTCCCGCCGTCGGCACCCTCGAAGTAATAGGCCGTATACTTCTTTCCGTCGTTCACCATCTCGGCCCCGAGTATGCGCCCGGTCTTCCCCGGCGCGCCGTCTATATAGAGGACCTCTGCGAGTATGCTGAAGGAGTCCCCCTTCCTTATGTCTGAGGCGAAGTCCACGTCCCACGCGAATATATCAGAGAGTGCCATTATCGCCTGCGGGTCCGCCCCTGCCTTTATGCCGTCCTCATACAATGAGTTCTCGATCGTCCCTGAGATGACGGCCTCCCTCATCTCGTGCGGGAGCTCGGCCTTGGCCGCCTTAAACGAGTCTTCGCCGTCCCTCTCTATCAGGAGGGTGGCGACGTCGCTGTACTTGTACTCTATCTTCTCCAGCCTGTCGTCTTTTGTGAAGACGCGGAGCACCGTATCTTTCTTAAGGCGCTTGAGGTCGTATATCTGTTTCGCCGCGCCCCTTATCTCCTCGGCCTCGGCCCCCGGGACGTTCAACACGGACATTATCTGATGGAAGGTGTTCTTGTCCGAGAGCCTGAAGTCGTAGCGCGCGACAAGCGGCGTGTCATTAAACGCGGTTTCCGCGCCGACGGAGGGCGTAGCGGCCTTTATTATCGCGCCTGTGTTGTCTTTGTTTGATGAGGCTTCGGGGCTCAGGAAAAAGATTATCGTCAGAAAGAGGGCAACGCCGGAGAGCGCCGCGATGATGAAGGGCCTGTGATTTTTGCGCGCCTCTTGCACGTTAAGAGCGCTGTTTTTTTCCATCCGTACCCCTCCTTTTTCAGGTGGATCTTCACGGTATGATGTCAAAGCCTTTTCCGTCCCTCCGTTTTTGGCGAGTCCGATGATTTTCCAGCAAATCTTATTAGAAAAAGGCCCGCGCTGTCAAGGACTTGTTTCCGCTTTTCATGAAAATCCCGCGCGTGTAACCTGGGCCCTTGACATATTCGCCCCGCCGCAGTAATCTTTTTCCAGGACTATATGCCGGAAGAAGAAAAAACCCTTACACCCGCATTAAGCAGGGACAAAAAGGCCAGGATACTCGTCGCTGACGACGACAGGTTCTACCTGGAGGTATTCTCCGACCTCATACGGGAGCTCGGCCACGACTTCGCCACGGCGGAGAACGGGCTCGAGGCGATTGAAAAGGTCCGCTCCTTTCAGCCCGACCTCCTTATCATAGACGTCGTCATGCCGGGCATGAACGGGTTCGAGGTGACGGAGAGGCTCCGCGAAGACCCTCTCACCATGCACCTCCCGGTCATGATCGTCACCTCTCTCTCGGACAGGGAATCCAAGATAACAGGCCTCCTTAACGGCGCCGACGAGCTCCTCTGCAAGCCGGTGGACGAAAACGAGTTCCGATTAAGGATCAGGAACCTCCTCAAGGTCAAGAAGTACGAGGACTTCCTCGTGGAACACGGGAAGGCGCTCGAGGGCGAGGTCGTAGACAAGAGCGCGCAGTTGGAGAGCGCCTTTGAGAAGATCAGGAACGGATACATAGAGACCGTCTATCGATTGACGCTCGCCGCCGAGTCCCGCGACAAGGAGACCGGCGGGCACATAAGGAGGATCAGCCTCTATTCGCAATTGCTCGCGAGATACCTGGGCCTTAAGGAGCCGGAGGTCGAGGCGATATTCTTCGCCTCCCCCATGCACGACATAGGGAAAATTGGGATACCGGATTCCATTCTCCTTAAAAAGGGCGGGCACACGAAAGAAGAGTCCGAGGTGATGAGGACTCACACGACAATAGGCGCGAATATACTCAAGGGGTCGGATTCCGAGATACTTAAAGCCGCCGAGGACATAGCCCTTAACCACCACGAGAGCTGGAACGGGGCTGGATATCCGCGCGCCATACGCGGGGAGGAGATACCGATCTCCGGGAGGATCGTGAACATCGTCGACATCTACGACGCGCTACGCTCGCGCCGCCCGTACAAGGAGCCCTTCCCCCACGAGGCCGCCTGCAAGATAATCGACGGGACCGAGGAGCGGTTCGACCCACTGATATTCAAGGCCTTCCACGATTGCGCCGAAGAGTTCAGGAGGCTCTTCGACGAGAACCAGGAGGATTAGCCCGCTCCGCCCCGCTGTTTTTTCACCGGACGTATCAGGGGAGGGAAAGCAATACCGTCATTCCCGCACGCCTTAAGCGGGAATCCAGTGTCTCTTAAACGAAGCGGCGTTTTATATGGCGAAGTGGTTATACGAATTATAGGGTTCAGGTTGCAAACCTGAACCCTCCGTAGAAAACCCTTTACAGCCTGCCACAGTGGATTTTCCGGCTTAGCGGGTTGCTCAAAAAGCTCCAGATGCGAGGCGTCGAGAAGTGAGTAACGAGGCGTACTTTTTCGTACGCCGCAGGGACGAACGCCGAAGACAACAAAGCAGATGGACTTTTTGAGCGGCCCTTCTACCTTAGCGACCACTCCTCCACCCACACATAATCCGCGTCCTTCGCGGTTATCGTCTCGAACGCTATCCTCTTCGATTCCTCCGGGAGTATCACGACTGACGTGAAGCGCGAGCGCCTCTCTATCTGCGAGGGGATGCCGCGCTTCCACGAGTGCCCGCCGCCGGCGAGTATGACCATCTTGAGGCCCGGGGACTCGTTAAGGTACTCTACCGCCCTCTTGGCCATGCCGGCGTCCCAGACCATCTGCGCCTCGCAGAAGTTCTTGAACGAGGAGTCCTCCATCGCGTGCTCCTCCATCGCCCCCCTTATGAACTCCTCGTACTCCTGGTCTATGTCACAGGTGAGACCCTGCGGGAGCTCCGAGAGCTCCTCGGGCCCGAGCGCGGCAAACCCGTTCTTAAAGACCTTGTGGATGATCTTCCTCGAGACGTTCAGTCCGACGAGCGGTATCCGTTTCTCCTTCGCGTACAGGAATATCTCCCTGTACTGAGGCCACGGCACCAGCCAGTTCCTCGCGTAGACCTTCCGGAACTCGTCCTCACCCATGTCGGCGCCGACCCATCTGTCCAAAGAGGCCTGGTCCTCCGCCCTGAACATCTCAAGCCCTATGGCGAACCCGGCCCCCGCCTCTTTAAGCGCCCTGATGACCTTGAGCTGGAGCTCGTGGTGGGCCATCCTGGTGTGCACTTCCCCGACGAACACGAGGTCGCGCCCCTTGATTTCCGCAACCAACTCAAGGACGCCCACCTCGGACATCTCCGGGACCTTAAGGAACCTCTGGTGCGTGCACCCAGGGAATATCCCCGCGGCCAAAAGGAGGGCGAGGAACGCGAGCGCCTCCCCTGCCTTCCTTAAAAGCGGTCTTTTCATTAAGCCCCCTGCGCCTCCAATGCGCCGGAGGGCGGTTGTTGTGGATAAGGCCCTGCGGGAAGGGCCTGAAGGGTTATCTCTCGCCAACCGGCGCGTAGACCTGCGCGCGAAGCCCCGTGTACTTCTGCGTGGGCCTGTATATGCGGTTGGTCTTCAGCTGTTCCATCCAGTGCGCGAGCCAGCCCGCGACCCTGCCCATAGCGAATATCGGCGTAAAGAGCTCGGTCGGGATCCCTATGGCCTTGAAGACTATCCCTGAATAGAAGTCGACGTTCGGGTGGAGGTGCTTCATCTCGAGCTTTTCCTTGACGACGGATTCGATCTCAGCGGATATCTCGATAGTCCGGAGGTCTATCGCCTTGTGGCCGGCGAGCTCCCGTATGAACCCCTTCAGGACCTCGCCCCTCGGGTCCCTTGTCCGGTAGACCCTGTGCCCCACGCCCATTATCTTCTCTTTCCTCTCGAGCTTGCGCTCGATGTACGGCCGGACGTTCTCCTTCGAGCCTATCTCGTCTATCATGTGGACGACCTCCTCGTTCGCTCCGCCGTGGAGGGGGCCGGAGAGCGTGCCTATGGCGGATGAGACTACCGTATAGGGGTCGGCGAGCGTGGAACCGACGACGCGCGCGCTGAAGGTGGAGGCGTTCATCGTGTGGTCGGCGTGGAGCGTCAACATCGCGTCCAGTATCTGCTCGACGAGCGCCGAAGGCTCGTGCTCGTTCAGCATGTAGTAGAAGTTCGCGGCAAACGACAGGTCGTTCCGGGGCTGTATTGGCGCGTCCCCGTGTTTAAGCCTCATGCACGCGGCCACTATCGTCGGCATCTTCGCTATGAGCCGCACCGCCGACCAGTACCGCGTCTCGGCGTCGAGCGTGTCGCGCGCCGGGTAGTACATCCCCATCGCCGAGGTGACGGCCTGGAGATAGTGCATCGGGTGGCCGTTCTCGGGCAGGTACTCCATCATGCGGAGTATCTTTAATTTGAGCCTCGTATGATAGGTGATGTCGGTACGCCACTTGTCCAGCTCGTCTTTTTTCGGCAGACGGCCGAAGATGAGGAGCCAGGCGGTCTCAAGGAAGTCGCTCTTTTCCGCGAGCGCCTCCACGGTGATGCCCCTGTACTCGAGTATCCCAGCCTCTCCGTCTATGAAGCTTATGGCGGATTCCGCGGCCGGTATTCCCTCAAGCCCAGGCACTACGTCCATCATGAGTTTCTCATCCATATCGGTTCACGTCCTTTTTGGGGGAGGTTAGAGCTTACCACCATTTCGGCGCTTTTGCAATTTTGCTTGAGGTCCTGGCCGGACTGGCAGATTTCGTGTCATTTGGTTTTGCCTCGGGTAGCCTAAGCGTCCCGATTTGAGATTGGCCGTGCGCCGAGTACCAAAAAAAAGGCCTTCGCCCCTGTTGGGGTGAAGGCCTTTGCCGCAGATAGTCTGCGGATTACAGCGGTTTTACGTTTTCGGCCTTGAGCCCCTTAGGCCCCTTGGTGACCTCGAAGTCCACCCTCTGGCCTTCTCTCAGGGTCTTGAACCCGTCACCCTGGATGGAAGTGTGGTGGACGAATACGTCTTCGCCGGAGTCCTGTTCGATAAAACCGAAACCCTTAGACTCGTTGAACCATTTTACTTTTCCTGAAGGCATCTTGCGCGACCTCCTTTCTGGAAGATTTACAAGTCCCGGGGGTCGCGCGCTTTAAGGTCATGATGCCTTGCGTACAAACCCGTCTGCCAACTTGCTTATTCAGTTAGTTTAATAAACAGACCAAATGTTGTCAAGATAGTTTTAAAGATTTTATTCAGCCCAACTGCCTGCCGGCGAGCCATGTTTGAAAACGTTTCAGCGCCTTTGCCCTGTGGCTTATCGCATTCTTCTCATCCCCTGAAAGCTCGGCTGAGGTCCTCCAAAGGCCCTCTATCTCAAAGACCGGGTCGTACCCGAAGCCGTTCTCGCCGCGCGCTGACGCCGCTATGCGGCCGCGGAGCTCCCCGTCGAAGACCTCCTCGCCCCGTTCGTCCTTGTACGCGAGCGCGCAGACAAAACGCGCCGTCCTTTTCTCCGGGGCTACATCCGCGAGCTCCGCGAGGAGCTTCCGGCAGTTATCCTCGTCGGTCGCGGACTCGCCCGCGTACCGCGCCGAATATATGCCAGGAGCGCCGTCCAGGGCGTCCACGACCAGGCCTGAATCGTCGGCGAGCGAAGGCAACCCCGTCGCCTCGAATACCGAGCGCGCCTTTTTAAGCGCGTTCTCTCTGAAGGTCGTCGCGTCCTCGGGGGGGAGCGTTATCGCGGGGAAGTCCGATAGTGAGAGCACCACTATCGCCAGGCCCTTAAGCAGCTCTCCAAGCTCGCGCGCCTTGGACCTGTTTTTAGTGGCGATAACGAGCTTCATAGCCTGGACTTAAGCGCCTTTTCCTGGTGCGCGATCAGCTCCATTACGCCTTTTTCCGCGAGGGTGATCATCCTTCCCATGTCGTCCTTCGAGAACGCCTTCTGCTCCGCGGTCCCCTGCACCTCGACGAACTTCCCGGACCCGGTCATGATGACGTTCATGTCGACCTCGGCTGTGGAGTCCTCCTCGTAATTAAGGTCAAGGCAGGCCGAGCCCTTTACGACCCCCACGCTCACCGCCGCCACGCTCTCGATCAACGGGACTTCTCTTATGAGCCCGGCCTCCTTCAGGGACAGGAACATGTCATAGACGGCCACAAACGCGCCTGTAATCGACGCGGTCCGGGTGCCGCCGTCGGCCTGTATGACGTCGCAGTCGACGTGCACGGTCCTCTCCCCGAATTTCGAGAGGTCGAACCCCGCCCTGAGGCTCCGCCCTATGAGCCGCTGTATCTCGTGCGTCCTTCCGCCGACCTTGCCGGTCGAGGACTCCCTCTGCACCCTCCTCTTAACGGACCTCGGGAGCATTGCATACTCGGCGGTGAGCCAGCCCTTCCCGGTCCCGGCGAGGAACGGCGGGACCTTGTCTTCCACCGTCGCCGCACATATGACCTTCGTGTCCCCTGCCTCGAAGAGGACCGAGCCCTCGGCGAACTTCAGGTAATTCCTCGTTATGCTCACCGGCCGGAGCTCGTCCATAGCCCTTCCGTCAGTTCTTTCTCGTCCGTTTGCCAATGGATGTAACGTCCTTTCCGGGCGTCTTAGCCCCTGCAAAACCCATTATACCGTCAGCGATAGCCTCTGCTATGCGCGCCTGCTCTTTCCTGGATGAAAGCAGACGCTCCTCCTCGGGGTTCGATATAAACCCCGCCTCAACGAGTACCGCGGGCATGGTGGCGCCGACGAGCACCGTGAATGGCGCCTGCTTTACGCCCCTGTTCTCCCTCCCCGAGTGCTCCAACACGCTCAAATGGACGTCCTCGGCGAGCCGCGAACTCTCGTGGTGGGCCTCCGTGCTGGCGAGATCGAGCAATATGACCTGGATATCGTCCCCGTCCACCCGGTCCTCCGCTGTCTTTACTATCCTGTTCTCAAAGGCCGCGACCCTCCGGGCGTCGTCGTCGGTGGCGTCAAAGCTGAGAAAAAAAGTCTCGACCCCCGAGGCCTCGCGGTTAAGGGCCGCGTTAACGTGTATGGAGACGAAGAGGTCGGCCCCGTTCCTGTTAGCGAAGGCGGTGCGCTCCTCAAGCGGTATGAAGACGTCTCCGGTCCTTGTAAGGAGGACAGTCGATGAGAGCCTCTCGTTCAATATCTCGGCTACCATTAGCGCGAGCGAGAGGACTACGTTTTTTTCCTCGGCGCCGTTAGGGCCGATCGCCCCTGTATCCTCGCCGCCGTGGCCGGGGTCGATGACTATGACGCCCGGCCCTCCGGCAAACGCAAGGGACGGCGACGCGAGCGCCGCAAAGAGGACCGTCATTACGATTAAAAGGAACTTGCTCATCCTTTTATTGTAAATTCATAGGCAGAGGATGTCAACATGGGCTTTTGTCCTTGCCGGACGGGCAAAGTTCATATCGGGACGGCTTGGATTATTTTTGGCTCTTAATTCCCCGGAGGACATTGGCCCAGCGCCGAGCGGTCCTTGCCGGACGGGCAAATCCATATCAGACGGCTCTGCCTAGGGATGCCGGAGTAGCCGTATTTGAAACTGGCCGTACGCCGAGTACCCGAGCGGTTTGACACTTACCCGTTACCCTGCCATAGTTACAAATGAGGTTAAGGTGGAGCACTGGATCGAGTTCATAGCCCTTGCCGCGCTTATCGTCTTCGGCGGCTCAAGACTGTCGAAGTACGGGGACGTCATAGCGGAAAAGACCGGCGCCGGGAGGGCGTGGACCGGGCTGATACTGCTCGCCTCCATCACGTCGCTACCCGAGCTCGTGACCGGGGTGAGCGCCGTGACCTTCGCGGGCGTACCGGACATAGCGGTCGGGGACGTCATGGGCGCATGCGTCTTCAACCTCATAACGCTCGCGCTCCTCGACCCGATTGACAGGTCGAGCCCGATATTTTCGAAGATAGGGCGGACCCATGTAATGTCGGCGGGTTTCGGGATACTGATGCTCGGCGTGGTCTCGGCCTCCATCCTGCTTGAGAGCTCGGCCCCCTCGGCTTTTGGCATCGGGATATATACGCCGATCATAGCCGTAGCGTACATCGTTGGCATAAGGACCATCTACTACTACGAAAAGAAGTTCCTCCGAAAACTCGTCGAGGAGGCGACGGAAAAGCTCAAATACACGGAGATACCCCTTAAGCGGGCTATAATCCTCTACGCCGTGAACGGACTTCTGGTCATGGGGGCGGCGATATTCCTCCCGTTCGTGGCAGGAAGGTTGGCTGAGGAGACGGGGCTCGGGGCAGGCTTCTTCGGGACGTTCTTCGTCGCCATGGTCACGACACTCCCTGAGTTCGTCGTATCGATATCGGCCGTAAGGATCGGGGCGTACGACCTCGCGATAGGGAACCTCCTCGGCTCCAATATGTTTAATATTGCCCTTCTTGCCGTAGATGATATACTTTACGCCGGTGGGCCGCTCTTTTCGGATATTTCGAGCGCCCACGCTACGACCGGACTCATGGCGATGATCATGACCTCTATCGCTATCCTAAGCGTCACGTACAGGCCGGAGAAAAAGTCCGTCATGAGGTTCGGCTGGGACTCGCTCACCATGCTCGCCGTCGGCGCGCTCAACATGTACCTCATGTACCTTAAAAGCGGTTGATAATCCTTTAGGAGAGATTATTTTAATGAAGCCCGTAATATTTACCGACCTTGACGGAACGCTCCTAAGCAAGACGGATTATTCATTCAAGGCGGCGGAGACGGCGCTTGAGCGGGTGAAAAAGGCAGGGATACCGCTCATATTCGCGTCGAGCAGGACGAAGGCCGAGGTCATAGAGCTCAGGGCGCAGTTCAACAACACACACCCCTTCATAGTGGAGAACGGAGGCGGGATATTGATACCCGAGGGTTATTTCCCTTTCGAGGTCGAGGGGGATAAGATACCCGGGTACACATTCATAAAGCTCGGCAAGCCTTATGAAGAGGTGAGAAAAGGGTTCGAAGCGGCGCGCGAAGGCGTTCCGGCCATCATAAAGGGCTTCGGCGATTTAACGCATAAGGAGCTCGCGATAATAACCGGCCTTTCGACAGACGACTGCCTCCGCGCCAAGGAGAGGGACTTCGACGAGCCGGTCTTCTTTAGGGGGACCGTCGAGACCGAAAGGGAGTTTTTCATCCGCGTCGAGGAGAACGGCCTCAAATGGACCCGCGGCAGGTACTTCCACGTACTCGGGGCGCACAACAAGGGAGACGGGGCGAGGATACTCAAGGACTGCTACAAGAGGCTCTACGGCGGCATCGTCACTATATGCCTCGGCGACGGGTTCAACGACCTCTGGCTCCTGCGCGAAGCCGACTACCCGGTCCTCATAATGAAGGACGACGGCAAGTTCGAGCAAATCTACCTCGACGCGCTCATCAAGACGGACGCCCCTGGCCCCGAAGGCTGGAACAAGGCCCTGACAGCGATACTCGATTCACTCGAGGCGTCCAAAAAGGGATAAGAGCGCTAAGAGCCCCGCACGCATCTTCTCCACGCCATTTTCCCGGCGTCCATTTTAGTCCCACCCCTCGCCGACCGAAAGGCCGGCAACGACGCCCATCCCTTCACGTCTCATTCAAGATGTCTTCAAGGACGCAGAGAAGATTGCCGTGTGAAAGCGGTTCGCTTTTAAGCCCCTCCGCTGACCTTACTATATCCTCAGAGAGCCTGCGGGTTTCTGCGTCCCCGGTTGCGACAGAGTACCTTAAAAAAAGTTCTGCAACAGCCGAGTTGCCGGAAGGGACGTCGTTGTCAAAGAGGTCGCGCTCCCTTATGATGAGCCTCTCCTGGTCGATACCGGTATCAAAGAAGAGGCCCGTGTCTTTGTCGTAGAATAGCTCTTTTATGGATGAGACGAGCCCCCCGGCCTTTTGAAGCCATTCCCTCTCACCCGTCGCCTCAAAGATTGATAGCAGACCGAGCGCGAAAAGCGCGTAGTCCTCGAGGTTCGCCCTTGCGCGGGCGCCGCCCTTGAGGTAGTACCTGAGCAACCTCCCGTTATCGTCCCTCGACGAAGCCATGATAAACTCGGCCGACCTCTTCGCCTCCTCAACGTACGACGGCTCGCCGAATATCCTGGAGGCGTCCGCGAGCGCGCTTATCGCGAGCCCGTTCCACGCGGTTATTATCTTCCTGTCCGTATCAGGCCTCGTCCTTGATCCGCGCGCCTGCCTGAGCCTTTTTTTTAGGTCCTTTACAGGCCCCGGCAACCCGTCCGCGGCCTTCGCCGAGCGAATCATCCGGAGGAGCCCCTTGCCGGAGAGATGCGCGTCCTCGACCAGATAAAAAAACTTCATGAACTCCTCGTAGTTCTCGTTCAGGAGCGACTTTATCTCGTCCGCGGTCCAGAGATAGCAGGCCCCCTCCTCGCCGTTTACGTCCGCGTCCTCGGCTGAATAGAACCCTCCGCCCTCGTCCCTCATCTCCCTGAGCATGTACTCTATCGTCTCTATCGCCACGTCCCTGAATAATCCAAGGCCGGTCGTCTCATGCGCGGAGGCGTAGAGGCCGGATAAAAGCGCGTTGTCGTAGAGCATCTTCTCGAAGTGCGGGACGTCCCACCTCTCATCCACCGAATATCTGTGGAAGCCTCCTCCGACGTGGTCGTAGATGCCGCCCTCGGCCATTGACGCGAGCGATTCCCTCACTATGAGGAGCGCCTCCCCGTCCCCGGTCCTTTTGTGGAACTTAAGGAGGAACCTCAGAAACATCGAGTGCGGGAACTTCGTACCCATGCCGAACCCGCCGTTCACCCTGTCGAAGAAGAGCCTGCCAGCCTCAAAGGCCCCGTCCGCCACATCCTCGTTGATCTCTATTGAAGAGGCCTTGACGCTGTTTTCAAGCGCCCCCTCTATCTCTTTGGTGATCGACTCTATCTTCTTTTTGTCCTTTCTGTACGCCAGCGACACGGCATGCAACACCTTCTTGAACGACGGGAGCCCGTACATGTCGTCCGGCGGAAAATACGAGCCGCCGAAGAACGGCGAACCCTCCGGCGTTACGAAAACGGTAAGCGGCCAACCCGCCTGTCCGCCCATCGCCTGGACCGCCTTCATATACAGGCTGTCGAGCTCGGGCCTCTCCTCCCTGTCTATCTTGATGCTGATGAAGTTCTCGTTCATTATCTTGGCGGTCTCGGCGTCCTCGAACGACTCCCTCTCCATGACATGGCACCAGTGGCAAGTGGAGTACCCGATGCTCAAAATCACCGGCTTCTCCTCCTTTCGGGCCCTCTCTAAGGCCTCAATCGACCACGGGTGCCAGTCCACCGGGTTGGAGGCGTGTTGCCTGAGGTACGGGCTTTTTTCATGGACGAGCCTGTTGGTGAAGCCCTCTGTCTCCTTTGCCACGGCAACTCCTTTCCTGCTTGAGCGTCTGCTTCTTCCTTAATCTTACCCCAAAAAGAACCTGGCGCAAGGAAACTAAGGGGTTTTCTTTTGACAGGTTTTGACATGCGGGGAATCGGGTATATAATTATTCTGTTTTTCATTATCGAGGAGGTCTGCGTGAAAAAAGTGCTTGTAATCCTCGCGCCTGGGTTCGAGGAGATCGAGGCGCTCTCGCCCGTAGATATACTCAGGAGGGCCGGGGCCCATGTGGTGACGGCCGGGACTGTCGACGGCTTGATAGAAGGGCGGAACAGGATAAGAGTCGCGCCGGATGAGGACCTCGATGCCGCCCTCAAGGATGGAGAGTTCTTCGACATGCTGGTCTTGCCCGGAGGGGCCGTAGGGACGGAGAACTTGAAGAGCGACCCGAGGGTCAAGAGGCTCATAGAGATCGTCAACGCCAAGGGCGCGTTTGTGACCGCCATATGCGCGGCGCCCACGGTCTTATCAAACGCCGGTCTCCTCGACAACAAGCGGGCGACTAGCCACCCATCTGTCAGAAAAGAGCTCAAGGGCGCGGTTATAACGGATGAGCGCGTAGTCATCGACGGCAACATCATCACGAGCCAGGGGCCGGGGACAGCAATTGAGTTCGCCTTCAAGCTGGTTGAGGCGCTATTCGGTCAAGAGAAGGCGGACGAGGTAAACAGGACGGTGCTGGCGAGGTTGTAAACAGCGGTTGCGAACCGACCCATAGCAGGCACCGCACACTGGATTGTTCAATTCCAAGTCGTGAAAAAGAATTTTTTACGCCCTGCCGGTTTTTTTTCGGCATAGGGCTTCGCTCCCTCCGTCCTCCCCCTCCCCCTCCCGCTATGCGCGGGGCCAGAATTCTTCGGAAGCTATTGAGGTTAGGGTAAACGAATCGTCTCGATACGAACTTTGCCCGTCCGGCGAGGACCATTCGCTCGCGCTACGGCGCTGTCGCGCCTTTTTACTTCCCCGGCTCGCTCATTTAGCTTCCTCCCTTAAGGTCGCTTCACCCCATGCCTGGGTTTTCTGAAAAACAAAAAAAATTTTTCATTCAGTCTTCACCAATACAGAGGCGCAGGGCGGAGCTCATACCGGGTCTATATGGACAAACGCCTTTTCAATCGACGCGATGGACTCTATCCCGCGCTCGACCTCCTCGCCTATGGCGTGGGACTCAAGCGTCGTCAAGTCCTTGTCGACCTCTACATGTATCTCGACGTGTATGAAGTTCCCGACGTAATGGGCGCGGACCGTCTTTATGGCCCTGACGCCCTTTTCAGAGAGCGCCGCCCTCTTTATCTCGTCCATGAGCGCGGGCTCCGGCGCCTGCCCCATAAGGTACGCGATATTATCCATCCCTATCTTGTAGCCGGTCCTTATTATCCAGAGGCTTATAACAAAGGCCGCTACCGGGTCGAGGAACGGATACCCCAGCTTCGCCCCGGCGATACCGACAAGCGCGGCGAACGCCACGTATACGTCCATAAGGGAGTCGGTCGAGGTCGCAAGGAGCGCAGGCGAGTTGAAGAGCCTGCCCACCCTTTTGAAGTGCCAGGACATAAGCCCCTTGGCGACCATCGTGACAACCGGTATCACAAGGGTAAACAGGCTTATCTCGGCCTTCGAGCCCGCTATTACCCTCTCCACGGCCTCCCTTATCACCTCGAACCCGAGTATGCCGGCGAGGACCGCTATTATGAGCCCGGCTATCGGCTCTGCCCTGCTGTGGCCGAACGGGTGCCCCTCGTCCGCCTGCTTATTCGAGATTTTAACGCAGATGAAGGTCGCGACAGACGCCGCGATGTCGTTTAACGAATTGAGCGCGTCGGATATAAGGGCGATGGAGCCGGAGAGGAGGCCCCCAACGAGTTTGAGCGCGAAGAGAAACGCGTTGCCGAGGATATTTATGAGGGTAGCCCTGAAGGCTATCGGGTTCATCGCTTTATCGCCCTATTTCAAAAGGCCGCGGTCTGGAAGTCTTCGCGGCAAAGGATTAGCAGGGCCTATATTAACCCGAAACCCCTCTGCTATTCAACAGGCCTGGGGGCCGCTGGCGGGTGCGGCGCGAGTACCCTTAAACACCGCCCCATCACCCTTATCTCAACCGCCCCATTCCATAAGAACGGCTCTCCGTCGAGCTCGACCGTCCACTCGTCCATGCCTGAGAGGCGTATCTCCCTTGCGCGTATGCGCCTTAGGTCGGGGGACCTGTTGATCGTCCCCGAGACGAGCCTTCCCGCAAGCCCAAGCGACCTCGCGAAATTCACGCGGGGCGCTATACATAAGTCGAGCAACCCGTCGTCGAGCGAGGCCTCCGGCGCTATAAGCGTCCCTCTACCGTACCTGTCGGAGTTCGCCGCGGTAAGTATCAAGGGCCTCGTCTCGAACGACTCTCCATCCGCAGAGACCCTGACCAACTGAGGCTTGTATCGGAGATATTCGATGAGCGCGAGCGGCGCGTACGGGAATACCCCCCGCAGTCTCCTGGATATGAACCCCTTGTCATAGGACAAGCTCAGGCGGGCTTCGAGCGCGAAGGCGGCCGTAGAGAAAAAATACCTCCCGCAGGCTTGCCCCGCGTCTATCTCCCTAACGCGCCCGTCTTTAAGCAGACCAACGGTCTTCCTGACGTTCTCCGGTATGTGTAGCGCACCGGCGAGCCCGTTGCCGGAGCCGGTCGGTATTATCCCCAACGCAGTCCCGGTGCCGACGAGAGCGGACGCGGCCTCGTTCACGGTCCCGTCCCCGCCGGAGGCGAAGACAAAGTCGAATTTGAGCCTTACCGCATCCCGCGCAAGTTCAGCGATTGCCCCCTTCTTCGGAGAAACCTTTATGTCGAAGAGCCCATCGTGTCCGAGGAATACCTCCCTTGCCGCCGCGGTTATCCTTTCGGCAAGGCGTCCCCTCTTTGGCCCGGCTGAGGGATTGATTATGAACCGTACCTTCATGGCAGGAGGATATCCCGTTTGTACGGTGTTTTTCAAGCCTTCGCGTAGACCCTTGCGCCGGCCCCTCACCCCTTGCGTAAATTTGGATTCAAGATAGAATTGAAAAAACCATTAAAGAGAACGGCTTGAGAACGCAATTGACGCTGATATTCTGTCTTTGCCTGTCCCTGTTCATGCCATACTACGCAACCGGAGGCGGAGACATGGGCTTCATCGTAATTAGCACGGATTTTAAGGAAGGCGGCAGGATCCCTAAGGCCAACACATGCGAGGGTAGCGACACCTCGCCTGCCATTCAATGGGAAGGCGCGCCAGCCGGGACAAAGGCCCTCGCGCTCATAGTCGAGGACCCGGACGCGCCGATGGGTACCTTCATACACTGGGTGGTATACGACATCCCCGCGTCCTCAAAGTCCATCGAACGCGGGGCCGGAAGCGGAGGGACCCTGCCGCCCGGCGCGAAGCACGGCTCGACCGGCTTCGGGGCGAACAGGTACAACGGCCCGTGCCCGCCTAAGGGGCACGGTGACCACAGGTACTACTTCATCCTGAGAGCGCTCGACAAGGAAACACTCGGGCTTAAGGAAGGCGCGTCCAGGGCAGAGGTGGAACGCGCCATGCGGGTCCACATACTCGCCGAGGCTAAGACGATGGGGGTATACCAGAGGTAGGGTCCTCGCCGGACGGGCAAAGTTCGTATCCAACGGCGGCTGGCCAAAAAGATTACAGCAGTCTCCGGATACTTGGCCCTGCGCCGAACAGTCCTCGCCGGACGGGCAAAGTTCGTATCCAACGGCGGCGGGCCAAAAAGATTACAGCAGTCTCCGGATACTTTGGCCCTGCGCCGAACAGTCCTCGCCGGACTACTTCAGTATCTTTTCAGGGGAGACGAGGTGGCGGGACAGGCCCATCTCTTCGGCGGTCAGGCCCAGAGAGAGCCCTACGAGCTGTGAGAGGTGGAATACAGGCATGGCAATTTTTTGAGAGGCCCGCTTTTCCGCGAGCCCCTGGTAGTTGTCGAGATTTATATGGCAGAACGGGCACGGCGTCACGAATGCGTTTGCCCCCTTCTCCTTGCCGTCGAGGAGCCGTGTCGCCGTCATCTTCTCGGCGGTCTCGGCCACGACAAGGTCCACCTGAAACCCGCAACACTTGGTCTTGCCCTTGTACTGGACCGCCTCGCCTCCGAGCGCCTCTATGACGGCGTCCAGAGACCACGGCCTTTCAGGGTCGTCGAACCCGAGCGCGTCGGAGGGGCGAAGGCTGTGGCACCCGTAGAACGGCGCGGCCTTTATCCAGTTAAGGGGCTTTACGACCTTCTTCTTGAGGTTGTCCAGCCCGTAGTCCCCGGCCAGCACCCAGAGGAGCTGTTTTATCTTTATCGTCCCGTTGTAGCGTAGCCCTGCCGTCGCGAGTATCTCGTTCGTCTTTTCCAGCAGTTTCGGGTCGGCCAACAGGTCCCTGTTCGCCGTGGACATGACCATGAGGCACGTCGAGCAGATGGTCATTATGTCCATGCCCATAGCCTCGGCCTCGGCGAAGATGCGCGCGTTCAGCGCGAGATAGAGCTGGTAGTCGTAGTCGGTTAGCAACCCCGCGCCGCAGCAATTCGCCTTGGGCATGTCGTGGAGTCCGATGCCGAGCTTTTTGCATACGAGCCTTGTCGTCGCGTTAGCCTCTTTCGTCATCTCCTGAGAGGCGCACCCAGGATAATATGCGTACTTTAGTTCCAATCTCTACCCCTTTTTCCTCGATTCCATTTCCTTCTTCTCCGCTTCCGCGCGCCTTTCGGCCTCCTCGTAGATCTTCTTAACCTCGTCGAGATCCTCTATCTGGGCGAATATGTGCGGGCGCGGGAGTTTCCCGTGCTTCTCCATGCGCAGGCCAAAGGGTATCATGCCCAGCGACCGCAGGAACCCGAGGGTCTTGAACGTCATCGCCGCCTCGTCTAATCTCCCGAACCTCTCCACGGAATCCTTCATAGCCTCGACGTGCTTGGCGCCGGGGTTGTCGGTTATGCCTTCCTTCATCGCGGCGGAGCGGAGCTCTTCAATCGCCTTCAGGGGAGAGACGTCCTTTGGGCAGTACTGCGTGCAATGGACGCACCTGACGCAGTCCCACATCCCGTGCTCTTCCGAGAGCCTCTCAAGCCTCTTTTTCGCGTTGCCTTCACGCACGTCCCCGACTATCCTCCACGCCTTGGCGAGCGCGGCCGGGGCGATATATTTTTCGTCGATAGCCATGCTGTTGCACTCGGCGTTGCAACACCCGCACATGACGCACCTCTGGGACCTGTCCACCCTCTCCTCGTCCTTGGGGGTGACGGCCATTGTTGGGGCCCCTTCCTCCGGGGTGAGGTACGGGGCGACCTTCTCCATCTTCCGCCAGAACGGCGCGAAGTCGACGATGAGGTCTTTAAGCGGCGTATGGTTGGCGAGGGGCTCGATCAGCATCTCCCCGGCCTTCTTGTATTCCGGTATCACCTGGGTGTTGCAGGCGAGCTTGGAAAAACCGTTTATGGATACCGCGCACGAGCCGCAGATGGCGGACCTGCAGGACTTTCTGAAGGAGAGCGTGGGGTCCTGGTCGTCCACGATATTAAGCAGGGCCTCAAGCACCGTCATGCCCTCCGGGACGTCGAGCATGTACGCCTGGATGTAGGGCTCGGCGGTCTCTGCCTCAGCCGGGTTGTACCTTCTTATCTTGAATTTTATCTTCATGCCTTCCTTTAGCAGGTCGCAAACGATCCAGAAACTTATTCAGGTTGCTCAAAAAACTCCAGATGCGAGGCCCCAGTTGAAATAGGGAAGCGAGGAACGAGGCGTACTTTTTTGTGTGCGCCGCAGTGACGCGCGACGAGGACAACAAAGCAGATGGACTTTTTGAGCAACCTGTTAATATTTCCTCTCCTGCGGCTGAAACCTCGTTACTGTAACAGGCTTATACCCGATCCTCATCTCCCCGTCCTTGAGGCTGACGATAGTGTGTTTCATCCAGTCCTTATCGTTCCTCAACGGGAAGTCGGTCCTGAAGTGAGAGCCCCGGGACTCCTCCCTCTCTATGGCCCCGATGAGGATCGCCTCTGCGATCTTGAGCATCTGCCCGAGTTCCAGGACATGCAGGAGCTCGTTATTGTAATAGTCGCCGCGGTCGGTGAGCGCGACCGACTTGTACCTCTCCTTTATATCCCTTAGTTTACCGAGGCCCAGGGTGAGCCTCGTTCTGTCCCTGAATACACTGGAGTGGTCCACCATGACGCCCGCCATCTCCTCGCGAAGCGCGGCAGGGGATTCGCCCCCGTCCCTTTTTATGATATCGGCAACCTCGTGCGCCGCGTCTTTCAATGCGGCGTCGGGGAAGGGGAGTAGCCCGTTCGAATCGCAAAAAGACACGAGCCCAGTACCCGCGCGCCTGCCGAAGACTATCGCCTCAAGGAGCGAGTTGCCTCCGAGCCTGTTCGCGCCGTGCGTGGAGACGCACGCGCACTCTCCAGCGGCGTAAAGTCCGGGGACGGTCGTAGCGCCGTTAAGGTCCGTCCTTATGCCTCCCATGGAGTAATGCGCGCCTGGTTTTACGGGTATGGGCGCCTCGATCGGGTCGACCCCGGCGAAGTTTATGGCGAGCGACCTTATCTGCGGGAGCCGCTCTTTTATCTTATCCGCCCCAAGGTGGCGCAGGTCCAGAAGGACGCACCCGTCCACGCCCCTGCCCTCCTCTATCTCGGTCTGCTCGGCGCGGCTTACGACGTCTCTGCTCGCGAGCTCCAGCACATTTGGCGCGTACTTCGACATGAACCTCTCGCCCCTGGAGTTCACGAGATAGCCGCCCTCGCCCCTGCACCCCTCTGTCATGAGTATGCCTGTGCGCTTCAGGACCGTCGGGTGGAACTGGACGAACTCCATGTCCATAAGCTCGGCCCCGGCGTCGAGCGCGAGCCCCATGCCGTCGCCGGTGGACGAGAGGGCGTTCGTCGTGGTCTTGAAGACCCTGCCGTATCCTCCGGTGGCCACCAGGACCGCCTTGGAATGCAACCGGTGGAGCTTCCCGGTGGAGAGCTCCTGGGCTATGACGCCTCTGGCGCGCCCGTCCTCGACTACAATTTTAACGACATGCCACTCGTCATAGAGGACGACGTCGTGCTTAATGAGCTGTTCATACATGACATGGAGGAGCGCGTGGCCGGTCCTGTCCGCGAGGTAGCACGTGCGGGGATAGCCCGCGCCGCCGAAGGGCCTCTGGGCAATCCTGCCCTCGGGGTCCCTGCTGAATATCGCCCCCATCTTCTCAAGCTCCATGATGTCGAAGGGCGCTTCCCTGCAGAGCGTCTCTATCGCGTCCTGGTCGCCGAGATAATCCGACCCCTTTACCGTGTCGAAGGCGTGGCTCTCCCAGGAGTCGGTATCCTTCAGGGCCGCGTTTATGCCGCCCTGTGCCGCGACCGAATGGCTCCTTACGGGATAAATCTTAGAGACTATCGCGGCGTCGAGCCCCGCGCGCGAGGCCTCTATCGCGGCCCTCATGCCGGCGAGCCCGGCGCCGATTATGACGATGTCATGGATTACCAAGGGACCATTCCTTTAGTTGCGCGTTTCAATGATGGAGCATACCAGTTACAAAGGCGCTCGTCAAATCTGTCGGCGAAAGGTTGAATCCGGTGCAGGAAAAGAGGGGAAGCGATGTGCGCGGCTTGTAAGCCTGCCGGCCCCAGTAGGGCCGGCAGGCGGATATTACAAAGGTCTACTTAAGCGTCTTCGCCCTCTCGAAACCTATCTGGAGGGCCTTCTTGTTAAGTTCGAGGAACGCGGCTGGTACGCGGGAGAGCACCGCCTTTTCGATAGCCTCGTGTGTGACTATCCCCGTAAGCTCGGTTATCATGCCGAGCGAGATGATGTTCGCGACGATGGTCTTCCCCAGCTCGTCTCTGGCGGCGGAGGTTATAGGGTATTTAAGAAGCCTGAACTTGCCCTCAGGAAGGACCTTTACCTCGTCGCTGTCCACGAGGAGTATGCCGCCTTCTTTCACGTCGCCGTGGTACTTGGTGCACGCCTCCTGGGTCATGGCGAGCATGCAGTCAATGGCAGTAGCCTTGGGGTAGTCGATGATCTGGTCGCTTATTATGACCTCGGCCTTCGACGCCCCGCCCCTGGATTCGGGCCCGTATGACTGGGACTGCGCCGCGTTCTTGGTCCCGTAGATGGAAGCGGCCTCGGCCATTATGATGCCGGCGAGTATCATGCCCTGGCCGCCGGAACCGCTGAAACGCAACTCGTATCTGTCGCTCATATTTAAAGCCTCCCGGATTATCTCTTGGATACTGGCTACCTCTAAAAATTGTTATTTTTAGAGGTAGCCATACTGTTTAATGAAATTTTTGACCCCCCTCACCCGCAAGTGGAGAGGGGACTAAAAGACCCGGGTTACTTTGCCTTCGCCTTCTCCATTACGATGGACTCGTACTGCTCGCAGTACTCGGGCTTCTCTATCTTGTGGAGCACTCCGCGCAGGAACTTGCCCTCGAGTTTCTCGGGCGGGAGCTTGTCCGCCTGCTTCACGTTCACCGTGTTTTCCTTCTCGATGACTTCCATCATATGGGTCGCGCTCTTGAACTTGTTAGCCCTCCCATAGTAGGTCGGGCAGGCGTCTATGATGTCGACGACCGAGGTCCCCTTGTGCATTATCGCCTCGTGTATGGTCTTCTCCAATTCGAGCGTATGGTAAGCCGTGCCGCGCGCGACGAACGAAGCCCCCGAGGCCTTGGCCATCTCGCAGGCGTCGAACGGGGGCTCAATGGAGCCGTACCTGCTCGTCGTCGCCTGAGAGCCCATCGGCGTCGTCGGCGAGTACTGGCCGCCGGTCATGCCGTAGGTGGCGTTGGTGAATACCAGGACGGTTAAGTCTATGTTCCTCCTGCAGGTGTGTATAAAATGATTGCCGCCTATGGCGAGCGCGTCGCCGTCGCCTGTGACGACGATGACCTTCAACTTGGGGTTCGCGAACTTGACGCCTGTGGCGAAGGACAAGGCCCTGCCGTGTAGCGTGTGGAGCGTGTTGAAATCCACGTATCCGGGGGTCCTCGAAGAGCACCCTATGCCGGAAATCACGCAGATATCGTTCTTGTCAAAGCCGGTCTTGTCTATGGCGCGGAGCATGGCCTTCAACACTATGCCGTGGCCGCAGCCCGGGCACCAGATGTGCGGGAGCTTATTGGGCCTTAAGTACTTGTTATAGTCAAAAGGTACGCTTACCTTTTCCTTTTTCTCGGCTGGAACCGACATGTCGAAAACCTCCGTCTGGCAATGTCTGTTTTATTTGTACTTTTTTATGACGTCGAGTATCTGCATCGGGGTTATCGGCTCGCCGTCGACCCTGTTTATGCCGACGACCTCGCAGGCGGCGCCTGAGACCCTCTCGACCTCGAGTATCATCTGCCCGAGGTTAAGCTCAGGCACTATTATCGCCTTTACCCTCTTCGCGAGCTCGCGCACGGCCTTTTCAGGGAACGGCCATATGGTCAGAGGGCGGAGGAGCCCGGCCTTTATCCCGGCCTTTCTCGCCTCGAGCACCGCGAACCTCGCGGAGCGGGCGGTCGAGCCGATGGTGAAGACCGCGACCTCGGCGTCGTCGAGCAGGAGCTCGTCGTTCTTCCAGATCTCTTCCTTGTGGTTCTCGATCTTCGACATGATGCGGAGGTTATTCGCGCCTATCTGTTTGGAATCGTTCGTGGGAAAGCCGTCCTGCTTGTGGTTGAGGCCCGTCACATGGAAGCGGTATCCCGCGCCGAAGGGCGCGAGCGGCGCTACCTCATATTTTTCATCATAGGGGAGATAATCCTCGGATTTGCACTCCGGCCTCATTCTGTCTATGACCTCAAGGTCTCCGGGGGCGGGTATGGTTATCGGCTCCCTCATGTGGCCGAGTATCTCGTCATAGAGCACGACTACCGGGGTCCTGAACCTCTCGGCGAGGTTGAAGGCCCTGACCGTCTCGGAGAGTATCTCCTGGACGTACGAAGGGGTGACGGATATGGCCGGGTGGTCTCCGTGGGTCCCCCACTTGGCCTGCATGATGTCGGACTGCGACGGCCCGGTCGGATAACCCGTCGACGGGCCGCCCCTCATGACGTTCACGATGACGAGCGGTATCTCGGCGAGACATGCGTACCCGAGGCACTCCTGCTTAAGAGAGAACCCTGGGCCAGAGGTCGCGGTCATGGATTTAAGGCCCGCCAAAGACCCGCCCAGCGCCGCGGCTATGCCGGCTATCTCGTCTTCCATCTGTATGAACTTGCCGCCGATCTTCGGGAGTCTGACCGAGAGCCCTTCGGCGACTTCGGTCGAGGGGGTTATCGGGTAGCCGGCGAAGAACATGCACCCGGCGTAGAGCGCGCCCTCGACGCACGCCTCGTTTCCTTGTAGGAACTTCTTTTTCCTGTCTGCCATTATAGACCCTCTTTATTTGTTTTGGGGGAGTATCGGTTCAAATCCGGGCTTAACCAAAGACCTGTATGGCGAAGTCCGGGCACCTCAGATCGCAGAGCTGGCACCTTGTGCAGGCCTCGAGGTTCTTTACAGCCACGCACGTGCCCCTCATCTCGAGGACGTCAGTCGGGCAGAAGTCCACGCAGATACTGCACCCCTTGCAAAACTTCTCGTTGATGACTATATTCGGCAGTTTTTTCGCCGCGTCAGCCATAAAACCTCCGTTGTATGCGAATGAGCTTAGTAAAAATCCCGGAAAACGCGCCGCACCCGGCAAAACCTTAAGCAGGGCGGAAAAACCCTTTTACCACAGAGACCAAAAGCAGTCAACCACTTAAGGCTATCTCAAAAATTTGGGGTTATTAGAGTTATATTATCACACCTTTTGCAGTACTTCCGCGATTGTCTTGCCAATGTCAGCGGTCGACCTTGTGACCCTTATACCGGCCTCCTCCATCGCCTTCATCTTCTCGTCAGCCGTGCCCTTGCCGCCCGATATTATCGCGCCTGCATGCCCCATCCTCTTGCCCTTGGGCGCGGTGACACCGGCGATGTAGCCGACGACAGGCTTTGTGACGTTCTTTTTTATAAACGCGGCCGCCTCTTCCTCGGCGGACCCGCCTATCTCGCCTATCATAACGATCGCGCTCGTCTCCGGGTCTTTCTGGAAGAGGTCGAGTACATCAATAAAGTTCGTCCCGTTTACCGGGTCTCCGCCTATGCCGACGCACGTGGATTGTCCGAGACCGAGCCGGGTCAACTGGTCGACCGCCTCATAGGTCAAGGTCCCGGACCTCGATACCACGCCGATCGAGCCCTGTTTGTGGATGTGTCCGGGCATGATCCCTATCTTGCACTCGCCGGGGGTGATGACGCCGGGGCAGTTGGGGCCGACGAGCCTGGAGTTTCTGCCTTCCATAAACCTTCTCACCTTTACCATATCGATGACAGGTATGCCCTCGGTAATGCAGATGACGAGGCCGATGCCTGTGTCGACCGCCTCCATTATGGCGTCAGCCGCAAAGGCCGCCGGGACGTATATGACTGATGCGTCGGCGCCGGTCTTTCTAACCGCCTCGTCGACGGTGTCGAATACCGGGATATCGTCGACCTTTGTGCCGCCCTTGCCGGGCGTCACGCCGCCGACCATCTTCGTGCCGTAGGCGACCATCTGGCGGGTGTGGAATGTCCCCTGCTCGCCGGTTATGCCCTGGCAGATTACTTTAGTATTTTTATTTACCAGTATGCTCATTCCAGAAACCTCCGGAGGTTTATCTTATTCTTTCTGAAACCTGTGCGCCCTTACAGCCTCACGCTCTGGCCCCGCGCCCTGGCCGGGCGGGCAAATCCGTAAAGAACGATAGAGGATTCGATTTACCCCTGCGGCTCCGTTCGACTTTGGCAACGCGCCGAGCGCCCGCTACTTCTGCGCGGCTACGACCTTCTCTGCCGCCTCGTCCATCTTTTCAGCGGTTATAATGTTCAGGCCGGATTCCGCCAAAAGTTTTCTCCCCTGATCGACGTTCGTGCCCTGCAATCTTACGACGAGCGGGACCTTTATCCCGACTTCCTTTGCCGCCGCGATGATCCCTTCGGCGATGATGTCGCATCTCATGATGCCGCCGAAGATGTTCACGAGCACGGCCTTTACCTTCTCGTCCGACATGATGAGCTTGAAGGCGGCGGTGACCTGTTCCTTATTGGCGCCGCCGCCCACATCGAGGAAGTTCGCCGGGAACCCGCCGGAGAGCTTTATCATGTCCATCGTCGCCATGGCGAGGCCCGCGCCGTTGACCATACAGCCGATCGTGCCGTCGAGCGCGACGTAGTTGAGATTAAAGCGCGAGGCCGCGACCTCTTTCGGGTCCTCCTCGTCTAAGTCCCTCATCCCCTCTATGTCCTTGTGCCTGAATAGGGCGTTGTCGTCAAACGACATCTTGGCGTCTAACGCGATGATGTCTCCGCCCTTTGTTACGACGAGCGGGTTTATCTCCGCCATCGAGCAGTCGGACGCGACGAAGGCGTTATAGAGCGCGGTCATGAACTTTACGGCCTTGTTGACGAGCGTCTTATCAATACCCAGCCCGAAGGCGAGCTTCCTCGCCTGGAAGGCCTGGAGACCGACCGCAGGGTCTATGAACTCTTTAAGTATCTTCTCAGGGGACCGCTCGGCGACCTCTTCTATCTCAACGCCGCCCTCGGACGACGCCATAATCGCCACCCTCTGCGTGGACCTGTCCACGACAAAGCCGAGGTAGAGCTCTCTCTCGATTCCACAACCCTCCTCGACATAGACCTTCTTCACTTCCTTGCCCTGCGGCCCGGTCTGGTGGGTTACGAGGGTTTTCCCCAGGAGCTCTCTCGCGATGTTCGCCGCCTCGTCCTTTGATTTGGCGAGCTTCACGCCGCCAGCCTTGCCCCTGCCGCCTGCGTGTATCTGCGCCTTGACGACGCAGACGCCGTTGCCCTCGGCCAGGAACTCCCTTGCCGCCTCTTCGGCCTCCGCGGGCGTGAACGCAATTTTCCCTTTGGGCACCGCCACCCCGTACTTGGCAAGTATCTGCTTTGCCTGGTACTCATGGATGTTCATTAAGAAGACCTCCGAAAAAATATTTTTCAGCCGCTTATTAAAAACAGGGCGCCGCGAAGAGGAGCGCTCCAAAAAAGCCCCTCAAGGCCGCGGCCCCCCTGAATTTGCGCATACCCTGAGAGCGCCCTTGGGCGGAAAAAGAAAAAAAAGGCGGAAGCGAACGCTTCCGCCTTCAAAAAAGACTAAACTATCTGCCTCGCCTTGACGTGGTCCGGCGCGTAGTCGGGTAGCAGTATCGGGCTCACGCCCGTGGACCTTATCCCGGCCGCTTCTATTTCCTTATTGAAGTCCTCGACATGCTTAAGGCTCAACGGAGAGCCCGTCTTCGCGGACTTGGCGTACTCCGCGGCTTTGAGCCCCGCGCGCCTGCCGAAGACGAGGACGTCCAGGAGCGAGTTGCCCATGAGCCTGTTCCTGCCGTGTACGCCTCCGGCGACCTCTCCGGCGGAAAATAACCCGTCTATGCCTGTCCTCGACCACTCGTCTATCTGAATGCCGCCGTTCTGGTAGTGGAGCGTCGGATATATGAGCATCGGGACCCTGCTTATGTCTATGTCGTATCTCTTGAACTGTATGTACTTGGCAGGGAGCTCCTTCCTGACCGTACCCTCTCCGTGGAGGAGGTCTATCATGGGGGAATCGAGCCACACGCCGAACCTGCCGGTCGGCGTGACGACGCCCTTGCCTATGTCGAGGCACTCCCTTATGACGCAGGCGGATTCAACATCCCTCGGCTCAAGCGGGAAGCAGAACTGCTCGCCGTCGACGTTAAGGAGCTGGGCGCCCAAGCCCCTTACCTTTTCAGTTATAAGCAGGCCGACGTTCTGCTCCGGGAATATCGCGCCAGTCGGGTGGTACTGGGTGGAGTCGAGGTCCTGCAACTTCGCCCCTGCCCTGTAAGCCATGACTATGCCGTCGGCTGTCGCGCCGTAGTGGTTCGTCGTGGGGAAGCCCTGTATGTGGAGGCGTCCGAAGCCGCCGGTCGCAACTACCACGGCCTTTGCGCGGACGACATAATATTCCTTTGTCTCCAGGTTATAGAGGACCGCGCCAGCGGCCTTGCCTGCGGAGTCGAGTATGAGCTCTACCGCTGGAGAGAACTCAAGCATCTTTATGTCGTTGTCGCGGTTCCGCGCCTCATCCCTCAAGACCCTCATTATCTCCGCGCCGGTCATGTCCCCGGACGAGTGCATCCTCTTCCTGCAGGTGCCTCCGCCGTGCCTGACCTTCATCCTGCCCGAGGGGGCCTTGTCGAACATCATGCCTAAGTCTTCGAGCCAGTTTATGATAAGGGGCGCGTCGTTCGTGAGCGCCGCGGCGAGCGCAGGCGCGTTGGAAAAATGCCCGCCTCCGATGACGTCGAGGTAATGGAAATAAGGGGAATCCCCCTCCTGGGTCGCGCCCTGTATGCCGCCCTCGGCCATGACGGTGTTGGAGTCCCCGTGCCTGAGCTTCGTCGAGACCAGCACCTTGAGCCCGAGCTCCTGCGCGACGAGCGCCGCGGCCGTGCCCGCGCCTCCGGCGCCTATGACGAGGAGGTCTGTCTCGTAGTCGGCCTTCTTAAGGTCCACGGCCTTTGTGTTGAGGCGAGACCTGGACTCTATGAGGGAGGCGACCTCCTCCGGGAGCTCCATCCCCTTATTAGGGCCTATGAGGAGCTTCCTCCTGCCGTCGCTCTTGTAGTCGGGGTGGTATTTTTTCAGCCACTGTTGCCTCTGCTCCATGGTGAGCGCGGGGAAGTGCTCGCCCTTGCGGGCTTTTTCCATCCTCGCCGGCCTGGTCGCCTCGGCCTTTTTTATCAGTTCAGAGAGAACCGTCGTATATCCGCTCATATCTCCTCCACTCTATCTCAGAGCGTCAACGACTCTGTGTTCTGACGCTCTGAATGACAACCAGCTACTGTTGTGTTGTATAAAAACCGCTTCTTTATAATATCTGTTGCTAAAGAATTTATCAGGTTGCTCAAAAAGCTCCAGATGCGAGGCGTCGAGAAGCGAGGAACGAGGCGTACTTTTCTGTACGCCGCAGGACAGAGCGCCGAAGACAACGAAGCAGGTGGACTTTTTGAGCGGCCTGCTAAAGGTTCTTCGTATCCTTCGGCATCCACTTGCCCGCCTCGGCCAGGTCCGGCTCCCTCTCGCGCTCGACGTAGAGCTTCTTTACGTCCTCCTGCTTCATGGACATGAGCTCGTCGAGCATCTTTTCGTACTTGCCGCTCCTTACCTCGTCGACCCTCTTTTTCACATGCGCGGCCTTGGGGAGGATGTACTTGCCGTAGACCCTTCTCACAAACATCGCGGCCGTGAACTGGGATATCTGGGCAGGGCACCTGGAGGCGCAGAGCCCGCACATGACGCAGTCGAAGCTCTTTATCGCCGCGCCTTTAAGGTCGCCCCTCTTCATGAGGGCGATGTAGTCCATTACGTCTATGTCCATTGGGCAGGTCCTGGTGCAGGTGCCGCACCCGACGCACTTGAATACCTCGGGGTAGAGCCTGCGGAGTTCCTCGTGGGGCGCGGACTGCATCTTCTCAAGGTCGTAGCCGGGCCTGTTCGCCGGGAAGAACGGCAGTTGCATGATAATCATGTTCGGCTCGGCTACGGTCTGGCAGGCGAGCCCGGAGCGGAGCCTGTAATCTCCTATAAAGCGGTAGAACGTGCCGCACGCGCCGCAGATGCCGCCCCTGCAACCGCACCCGCGCACGTAGGAATATCCCGCGTACTCGACGGCCTTCATGATGGTCAGCGTCTCAGGCACGACGTACTCGCGCCCCATGATGTATATGGGGATCATCTTCGCGCCTTCGGGCGGGATGGTCTTGTCGCCGGTAGCGAGCGTCTTTAGTTTTTTCTCTTCTGCCATGGCTTTCTCCCGGATTATGCTTTAGGGCTTGATAAAAGTAAATACCGTTTCATGTCTCTAAAAATCGTTGTACATCTTTTTTACTTCAGCGGCGGTGTATACAGGGCCTTCCTTGCAGACGTATACGTCACCTACGTTGCACCTGCCGCATTTGCCGACCCCGCACTTCATCTTGTTCTCGAGCGTCGTGTAGACGTTTTCATCCGAGAAGCCGAGCTTCTCAAGGGCCTTCAACACGAACTTTATCATGATAGGGGGCCCGCATGTGACGGCGACGGTGTTCTCGGCTATCGGCGCGGCCTCCTCCAATACCGTCGGCACGAACCCGACCTTGCCCTGCCACTCCGGGGTCTGCCCGCCGGGGTCCACGGCCTGTATGAGCCTGACGTCGTTCCTGTCTCCCCAGTGCTGGAGCTCGTTCTTGTACACGAGGTCCGCTACCGTCCTCGCGCCGTAGACGACCGTGATGTCGCCGAACTCCTCGCGCCTGTCGAGGCAGTTCCATATTACGGAGCGGACCGGGGGCAACCCTATGCCGCCCGCGATGAAGACGAGGTTCTTGCCCTTCCACTCGTCGACCGGGAAGAAGTTCCCGTAAGGGCCGCGGAAACCCATGGTGTCTCCGATGGACAATTCCGAGAGCCCGCCTGTTACCCTGCCGGACTTCCTGAAGGTGCACTGTATGTAGCCCTTCCGGGTCGGGGCAGAGGCGATGCAGAAGGTCGATTCGCCGAGCCCGAAGGCCGAGTAAAGGCCGAACTGTCCGGTCTTGAAGTCGAACGTCTCGCGCAGCGCCTTGTCCTTGAAGACCAGTCTAAAGGACCTGACGTCAGGGGCCTCTTCGTATATGTCCTCGATTGTTACGAGGTGGGGGAGGTATATGTTGTTGCTCATCTCAATACTTTCCTTAATCTAACTTATTAGCCTTAATTCGGCTTATAAATGCTCAGATGATAGGAAGGGCGAGGGTTGAACCGGAGCATACTTTTTAGTATGTGAGGATTCAAACCCGAAGCCCTGACAACGCAGATGGGCGTTTATAAGCCGAATTACCGTGAGAACTCTTCCATCACTTCTGTTATGTCCAACCGGACCGGGCAAACCCTTATGCACCTGCCGCACCCCACACACCCCTTTGAGGCGAACTTCTCGGGGTAGAAGTTGAACTTGCACATGAAGCGGTTACGCCACCTCTGGTACTGGTAGTGGCGCGGGTTATGGCCGCTCGCGTGGAGGGTGAAGGTGTCGTACTGGCACGCGTCCCAGTTTTTGCGCCTCTCTCCGGCAAATGCCGTCCCCTCGTCCGTTATGTCGAAGCAATGGCACGTGGGGCATACGAACGTGCAGGCCCCGCACCCGATGCACTTCCTCGTAAGCCGGGCCCAGACCTGGTCGTCGTAATGGCTCTTGTCTTTTAGCCTCGCGCCTACCTTATTAAGATCGATTGTCCCGATCTTCTCCGGCATAACAAGCGCCTTCGCCTTGGCGCCCCCTTCCGTGAACGCCGCCTTGTGTCTCTCGACGAACGCCTTCCCCTTTTCCGTCATAGTCTCGACGATATAATCCCCGGACTCGGTCTCAAGGAGATAAACATCCGAGCCGGTCTTTGTCTCAGGCGAGAGCCCGACCGTAGTGCAGAAACAGGCCTCATCCGCCTTTGTGCAGGCGACTGTTATAACAACGAGCGTATCCTCCCGCTTCGTATAGAACTCGTCTATATAGTCCCAGGTGAATATCGCCCGTAAGGATGAGAGGCTCGTTGCCTCGCACGGCCGCGCGCCTAAGACGACCGTCTCGCGCGCCTCTACCTCCCTGGACTTAAGGTCAACCCCGTGCTTTTCAACCGTGAAGTCGGCTACTACCTCTGTCTGCGGGAAGACATACTCCTTGTAGGAGTTCCTCGCGAGTATGTAATCCGAGACGATATCCTCGGCCCTGGCGACGTCCTTGAAGACCACCTGCCGGGCGTCGAGCACTGGCGCGATGAAGCGTCCGCCCTTGCCGTTGACAGAGGCTACGAGCTTCCCGAGATTCTCTTTTTTCAATATCCTGTCAGCCATATTCCCGTTCCGGAAACTATTTTATGAAGTCGTCCTTGTCGTCCGGGGAGAAGACTATCATCGGAGGATGGGTCTTCTCGTCGTATCCGGAGCGGAAGTCGAAGGCGTCCTTTACGACCTGTATCATCTTCTGGTTCACAAGGTTCAGCGGTATGTTCACCGGGCACGCCCTCTCGCACTCGCCGCAGAATGTGCACCTTCCGACAAGGTGCATGGCGCGCGTTAAGTTCCACGAGAGGTTCCCCCTCGGGTGCGCCGAGGTCTCTATCCACTGTGGCATGTTCTTTTCAGTTATGCACCTCTCGCAGTAGCAGAGCGAGCAGACCTGCCTGCATGCGTAGCACTTGATACAGCGCGAGAACTCGTTTATCCAGAAGGCCCACTTGCCGGCCTGACCCATGGCGTCTATTGCCTTGATCTTGTCGAATACCATGCCTGCGGGCGCCTCGGGCGGCGTGAAAGACGACTTTTCGCCAACGACGAAGTCCGCGAGATGGGGGTTTCTCACGTCGCAGTTGTGGCACTTCGTCGGCATTATCTCCGGCTTAAGCTCGCCCTTCCAGAGCTCCTGCCTGTAAACGGTGCCTTCGCAGGCCATGCCTAAGATATAGACGTCCTCCCGCTTGAACTGCGCCTCGGTTATAAGGACGACGATGTTCCTGATGTCGCAACCCTTTGCGACTATGGCTGGCCTGCCCAAAGCCTGTATATCCTTGAATTTACGCGTCAGATATATCGAGAGGTTGTTGACGCACAAGGGGTTCCATACGAGCCTGTCCACCTCTGCCGCGTCCGTTATGAAAACGGGGGAGGTCCTCGTCTTCTGCCTGTTCCAGCCATAGCCGATAACGACCTTGACCTCGCCGGACTCAAGCAGTTCTTTTGCCTTTTTTCTAAGTCTCTCTTCCATGACGCCCTTTTAAGGCCCGTTTGCCGAACCGACTTCAATATGATTTTTTCTAAATCTCATCCGGAGGGCGCTTCACCCTCCCCTCAATCCACCGGCACCTTGAACTTCAGACACTTGACGGACTTAAGCTGTATGTTCGCGCCGGCTTCCCTTATCCTTCTCGTTACCGCGTCTTTCAAGGCCCTTACGGTATCTTCGGAGTCAGTCCCCTTAACCTCTATCCCCGCCTCCGGACAACTCGCCTTATAAGTGCCGTCCTCTTCCTCAACCAGTACGGCGCTGACCGAGACCTCGTTAGCCATTCCAGCGCCCCCTGTTATTCAGCGGCCTTTTCTTTCAGCCCCTTGTACTCCATGAAAGGCCCGAGCGCCTTTACTTCATCCGTTATCCTGTTTACGAGGTCTACCCACTTTATCGCTTCAGAGGCCGAGACCCACGAAAAGTGGAGCCTCCTCATATCTATCCCAGTAAACTCCATGAGGTGCTTGAAACCTATCCAGCGGCGCCTTGCATGGTAATTTCCTGTCGTATAGTGACAATCGCCGGGGTGGCAACCCGAGACGAGGACCCCGTCGGCCCCGTTCTCGAAGGCCTTGATGATGAAGAGAGGGTCGATCCTCCCGGTGCACGGGAGCTTGATGATGCGGACGTTCGGCCTGTACTCCATCCTGCTCGTTCCGGCGAGGTCGGCCCCGGCGTAGGTGCACCAGTTGCAGACAAAGGCCATTATCTTCGGCTCGAAGCCACCTTTCTGCAGAACCGTATCTTCTGTGTGTACTGACATCTTAGTATCCTTGATTGATGAAAAACTCTAATTGTTCAGGCTACTCAAAAAGCTCCAGATGCGAGGCGTCGAGAAGCGAGGAACGAGGCGTACTTTTCTGTACGCCGCAGGACAGAGCGCCGAAGACAACGAAGCAGGTGGACTTTTTCAGCAGCCTGTTAAAACGAATTTATCGCCGCGAAGACCTGCTCGTCGGTATAACCGCGCAGATCAACCGACTTCGACCTGCAAGCCGCCACGCACACGCCGCAACCCTGGCACACGCCCTCGTTGACCCTCGCGAGCCACTTAACGATATTCCCCTGCCTGTCTTTTACGGACTCCCTCTCGATAGCCGAGTACGGGCATGCCGTTACGCAGTCCCAGCACGCGTTGCAGGTCGTTTTGTTCACGCCGGCGGTTATCGGCTCCCTCGCCATCTCGTCGGCAGAAAACAACGCGAGCACCTTTGACGCCGCGGCAGAGCCCTGCGCGACTGATTCCGGTATGTCCATCGGCCCCATGCACGTTCCGGCCAGGAATATCCCGGCTGTAACGGTCTCGACCGGCCTTAACTTCGGGTGGTACTCGTTGTAGAACTTGTACTTGTCGTACCCTATGCCGAGCTTCTGCGCGAGCGTATCCGCGCCTTCCCTCGAAACGATTGCGGTGGCGAGCACGACCATGTCGGCCTCTATCTCGACCTGACTTCCTGAGAGCGTATCCGCGCCCTGGACGATGACCTTGCCGTCCTTTTCATAGACCCTGGAGACGCGCCCCCGGAGATACATAGCGTCGTCGTGCTCTATCGCCTTCCTTACGAACTCCTCGTACCGCTTGCCGCCTGAGCGTATGTCCATGTAGAAGACGTACGACTGGCCGTCGTGGACCTTGTGCTTGTACAGCATCGTGTGCTTGGCCGTGTACATGCAACAGACCTTGGAACAGTAGGAGACGCCCTTCTTCTCGTCCCTCGACCCAACGCACTGTATGAAAACGACATTTTGCGGGACCTTGCCGTCGGACGGCCGCCTTATCTCTCCACCCGTGGGGCCGGAGGACGACGCGAGACGCTCGAACTGCATGCCGCTTATGACGTCCTTTATCCTGCCGTAGCCGTATTCGCCGAACCTCTCGTTCGGCATGAGCTGATAGCCGGTGGCCACCACTATCGCGCCGACCTCTTCGGTCACTATCTTGTCTTCCATCTTGAAATCTATGCACTTCGGACCGCATACGATGGCGCACGCGCCGCACTTGTCCTTCTGTATCTTAGGGCAGTTGGGGGCGTCTATGACGGGGACGTTCGGGACCGACTGCGGGAACGGCGTATAGATGACCTTACGCTTGGCCAGCCCAAGCTCGAACGCGCTCTCGGTCTTGAACGGGCACTTCTCTATGCACTCGCCGCAACCGGTGCACCGCTCCTCGTCCACAAACTTCGACTTCCTTTTTATCTGGACCGTGAAGTTGCCGATGTAGCCGTCGACCTTCTCTACCTCGGAGTACGTCAGTAAGGTTATGTTCTCGTTCAGCTCAGCCTCGACCATTTTGGGCGTCAGGATGCACTGCGAGCAATCCATCGTCGGGAAGGTCTCGGAGAGCCGCGCCATGTTGCCGCCGATAGAGGGCTCCTTCTCGACAAGTATGACCTCGCGTCCGCCGTCCGCTATGTCGAGCGCGGCCTGAATGCCCGCGATGCCTCCGCCTATTACGAGCGCGCGCTTCTTAACCGGTATCTTTATCTTCTTGAGAGGCCTGTTTTTCTTCAGCCTCTCTATCGTCATCCTTGTAAGGTCAATGGATTTGACCGTCCCCACTGCCTTTGTCGTGTCGTGGTGGACCCAGGAGCACTGCTCCCGGATGTTCGTTATCTCGCACTGGTAGGGGTTAAGCCCCGCCGCCTCGGCCGCCTTCCTGAAGGTCTTCTCGTGCATGTGCGGAGAGCAGGCGGATACTATCAAGCCGTCGAGCTTGTTCTCTTTGATCGCCTGCCGGAGCATGTCCTGGCCCGGAGACGAGCACATGAACTTGTAGTCGCAGGTATATACCACGCCCGGGAGCTTCTTCATCTCCTCGGCGACCTTTTTGGTGTCGACGGTGGCCGCTATGTTATTTCCGCACTGGCAGACGAATACGCCTATTCTCGGCATAAAGACCTCTTCTAAACTATCCCCTTCTTCTTAAGAAGGGGCATAACATCAGTGACGTTCTTCTCGAACCCGAGGGACTCTATCGGCTGGCCGAGCGCGAGCCCGAGCGCCTGCGTAAAATAGATGACCGGGACGCCCGTATACCCCGGCGTACTGGAGACGACCTTGTCCTGGCTCTTTTCCAGATTGTACTGGCAGAGCGGACAGCTAGTGACGATAAGCTCAGCGCCTGAGCCGACCGCCGAGGTCATGACGTTGCCGGAGAGCTTTGTGACCACCTCTTCGTTGTTCATGGCCAGGTGCGCGCCGCAACACTCTATCCTGTTCGGGAACTCGACGGGTTCCGCACCGAGCGCCTTAAGTAAATTTTCGAATACGGTCGGCCTCTCGGCGTTGTCTATGCCCATGTCCTCGAACGGGCGGAGCAACATGCACCCGTAGTAAGCGCCTGTCTTTATGCCCGCAAGGGGCCTCTTTACGGCCGCCTTTACCTTGTCGAACCCGACCTTATCGCGGAGCACCTCAAGGAAGTGGAGGACGTTCACCGACCCGTCATACTCTTCCTCTATGAAGCCGTTTATGGTCGCGCGCTTTTCCCTATTATCGCGGAGCACCTTGTTCGTCCTCTTAAGGACGTTGTAGCAGACGGAGCAAAGGGTCGTTAAGGTATCGCCCTCTTTTCCGGCATTCGACAATACCTTTGCCGGGGCCGAGAGGGCTATGAGGTTATCGGGGGTAAGGGGGAATGTCGCGCCGCAGCAGTTCCACTGCTTCAATTCCGCCATCTCGAAACCGATTGCAGAGGCGGCGTCGCGCGCGGACTCATCAAAGCTCTTTGCGAATGTATTGAGTGTGCATCCTGGATAATAAGGTATCTTCATCGTCTCGACCGGGACAGCATCTTATTAAATTCGGAGACCAGCCTCAAAATAGGCCGTTAAAATCAGGGTCTGCCGGGGCCCCTGCCCCGCGCCCAAGCTAACTTACGAACTTCCTGAAACCGCAGACTATCGCCTGCTGTGGCGCGTTCTTGAGGAATTGCATCGGTATTTTGCTTATCTTCTCGAAGTCCTCGCCTTTTCTCAAGACCGTCTGCCTTAAGCCTTCGAGGACCGCCGCGACCGAACAGCCCTTCGGGCACCGCGAATAACACTGGAGGCACCCGACGCAGACCCACATCGAGTTCGCCTTCATCACTTCCTCGATCTTCCCGAGCTGGAGAAACCTCATCACCTGGGACGGGGCTATCTCCATCTCGTAGGAGACGGGGCACCCGCCGGAGCAGTTGCCGCACTGGTAGCACTTCTTCAAGTCCTCGCCGCTTATCCGCTGAAGATGATGGATGGAGGCGCTCTCTATCTCTTCTTTCAGAAGTTTTATCTTCATGGGTATCCTGAGTTCAGCTACAAATATTCAACAGTTGTCATTGCGAGCGGAGCGAAGCAATCTCAGAACGCTTCGTACAAATCAACCCAGCCCGCATTCATGCTCCTTACTAATTCCTTCTTCTGTGCCCTTGAACCGCCTTTTATCTGTTTTTCTCTTGTTATTGCACTCTCTATGCTGCCTGTTGCCTCGTAATAAACCAGCTTGTCTATATTGTACTTTTTTGTGAACCCGTCGATCAGTTTTTCCTTATGCTCATAGATACGCCGTTTAAGGTCATTTGTAACGCCGGTATAAAGGACATTATTCCATTTGTTTGTTATTATATAGACATAATATTGTCTCTCTTCAGGCATCCGCTACCGCTTGAGATTGCTTCGTCGCTTGCGCTCCTCGCAATGACAAAAAAACCTAACCCACCTTCCTGTACTTCCTCACGCCCTCTTCAAAGAGGTCTCCCCCGAAGGCGTCGTTCGCGACTATCGCCGGGAAGTCCCTGACCTCAAGCCTCCGTATCGCCTCAGGTCCGAGATCTTCATACGCGATTATCTCGGCCTTCTTGATGGAGCGCGCAATCAACGCCGCGGCCCCGCCCACAGCCGCCATGTACACGGCCTTGTGATTCTTTATGGCGTCGAGCACTTCCTTCGACCTCTGCCCCTTGCCTATCATGCCCTTGAGCCCCAGTTCAATAAGCCTCGGCGTGTAGGCGTCCATCCTGCCGCTCGTCGTCGGCCCGGCTGAACCTATGATTGCGCCGGGTTTGGCCGGGGTAGGCCCGACGTAGTAGATGAACTGGCCTTTGATGTCAAAGGGCAACGCCTTGCCCTCGTCCAGTAGCGCGATGAGCCTCTTGTGCGCCGCGTCCCTGGCCGTGTAGATGACCCCGGTAATAAGGACCTTGTCCCCTGCCCGGAGCTTTTCAATCACATCTTCAGTAAGAGGGGCGGCTATTTTAATCGGCTCAGACATCGTATCAACACCTTTTTAAATATTAGCGCGCCATTAAATTACAGCCTCTTTATGCCTGTCCGCGTGGCACTGGATGTTTACCGCCACCGGAAGGCTCGCTATATGACACGGGTAAGTCTCTATATGAACAGCGAGCGCCGTCGTCGTGCCTCCGAAGCCCATCGGGCCGATGCCGAGCGCGTTAATGGAGGCGAGCAGTTCCTTTTCGAGCGCGTCAAGATCGTTATCCGGGTTCGGCGTGCCTACGGGCCTTAAAAGAGACTTTTTCGCAAGCAGGGCCGACTTATCGAACGACCCGCCGACCCCGACTCCAACGACTATCGGGGGGCACGGGTTCCCGCCGCCGACAGATACAGTCTCAATTACAAAACTCTTTATCCCCTCGACGCCTTCGGCAGGCTTCAACATTTTGAGCCTGCTCATGTTCTCGCTACCCGCGCCCTTTGGGGCTATCTTTATCTTTATTTTATCGCCTTCGACGAGTGTTGTATGAATGATCGCAGGGGTATTGTCCCCGGTGTTCGTCCTTTTCAATGGATGGCAGACGGACTTTCTCAAGTACCCGTCCCTGTATCCCTGGCGGACGCCTTCGTTAACGGCGTCTTCGAGGGAAAATTCCAGCTGGACGCCTCTGCCGACCTCTATAAAGAAGACCGCTATGCCGGTGTCCTGGCACATAGGGAGATGTTCCCTGCCCGCTATCTCGAAGTTGTTGATTATCTGTTCGAGGACCTCTTTGCCGAGTGGGGACTCCTCTTTGACCGCCGCTGACTTGACGGCCGAGACGACATCGGGCTCCAGATCGCACGCCGCGCTTATGCAGAGCGCGCGTACGGTCTTCGTTATCTCTTCAGCGGACACCTTTCTCAAAGGAGACCCCTTATAGCTTCAGCTCGTCTATGAGGGCCTTGACCGCCGAGACGGACGCGTTGAACGCGGCCCTCTCTCCCTCATCGAGCCTTATCTCAAGTATCTTCTCAACGCCGTTCGCCCCGATGACCGCCGGAACGCCTATGAACATCCCCTTTACGCCGTACTGCCCGTCGCAGTAGACGGCAGAGGGGATTACCCTCTTCTTGTCCTTTATGATGGCCTCGCACATCTCGGCTACCGCGGCCGAAGGCGCCGAGTATGCGGACCCGGTCTTAAGTAGCGCGACTATCTCGCCGCCGGCCTTTCTGGTGCGGGCCATGATGGCGTCGACCTTGTCTGCCGGGAGGAGCTGAGTAACGGGTATCCCGGAGACCGTCGCGTAGCTTTTGAGCGGGACCATCTCGTCGGCGTGCCCGCCAATGACCATCGCGTGGACGTCCTGCATCGATACCCCGAGCTCCATCGCGATGAACGAGCGCATCCGGCTGCCGTCGAGCGCGCCGGAAAGACCCATTATCTTATGGCTCGGCAGGCCGCTGAACTTCCACGCGGCAAATACCATCACGTCGAGGGGGTTCGTGACAATGAGGATATGGGCGTTCGGCGAGTGCTTTACTATCCCCTCGACGACCGCCTTCAGAATCCCTACGTTGGTGTTTATGAGGTCGCTCCGGGACATCCCAGGCTTCCTCGGTATGCCTGCCGTAATAATGACGACGTCCGAACCCGCGGTGTCGGCGTAGTCGTTCGTGCCTTTTACGAAGGAATCGAACCTCTCGATGGGAGCGGCCTCCATGAGGTCAAGGGACTTGCCCTGCGGAACGCCCTCTATGATGTCGAGGAGTACGACGTCCCCGAGCTCCTTAATGGCCACCCAGAGGGCCGTATGCGCGCCGACATGCCCGGCGCCGACTACCGTTATCTTTTTACGGGCCAATGAGACCTCCCTGGAACAGGTTTTGTTGCGAGGGCCGAAAATATCCGGCCCAAAAGAGACAAGACCCCCGTAGCAACTATTCCACGCCGCTATACGCCTGAAAAGGCCCTATGTTTGCGCACGAATGGCGTCCCGCCTATCACTGTATACAGTATACAAAAAAAGCCTCCCTGTCAAGCGAATTCTAAACCCCTCGCCCTGCCGGGCTTTTGCCGTTTTTCATGGCAAAAACGGCGTTTACCGCCATATTTTAGATGAAAAAAGCAGGCTTGGAAAGGCAAGGGAGGCCTGGGCTGAAAAGGCTTGCAATAAGGCCGTCTGTATGTTATTAAAACATATTCTATACGGGGCGTAGCGCAGCCTGGTAGCGCACCTGCTTTGGGAGCAGGGTGTCGGAGGTTCGAATCCTCTCGCCCCGACCAGTTTTAGGCTACTTCTATAAATTGCTATTTTTCCTAACTGCTCGGCGCAGGGCCAAAGTCTCGTACGGAGTCTTTGGGACAAATCAATTCTCCAGCCGTTCGATACGTATCTGCCCGTCCGGCAAGGACTGTGTCAGGGCGTAAATAAAAATGCTCACATATTCACATATATGCTGCGCTTTTTATTTCCACCCTTCCTTGACCTTAGAAAAAATATCTAATTTTTAGAAGTAGCCTCTAAAAAATTTCACAATGCGCCTGTAGCTCAGTTGGATAGAGCAACTGCCTTCTAAGCAGTAGGTCGCTGGTTCGAGCCCAGCCAGGCGCACCAGTATTTTCAAGGGCTTTTGAGGCCCGCCCTCTCACCTGTTGCCCCCAGCGTGACCGAATCGTGACCAGCTTTCGAGGGCTGAAATACCCTGAAAACAAAACAACGCCAGGCCTTTCGGCCTGGCGTTGTTTTTTAGTCTTAATGAGAAACTACTTCGCCGCAAGCGTCTTTAAATACTCAATCATGGCCTTCACATCGTCCTCTGAGAGCGTCTGCTTGGGCATGCCGCTGGCGAACTGCTTATACTTCTTCGCCGCGCCTTCCCTGCCGTTGGTTATCGCGTCCGCTATCTCGGCGTCCTTGGCTGTCTTCATATAATCGCTGGCCTTGAAGGCCGGGGCCATCGCGGTCCCCTGCCCGTCCGCGCCGTGACACATCGCGCACCTGGCCTTGTAAACGGCCGCGCCGTCGGCGGCAAAGGACGCGCCTCCGAATAAAAGCGCCGCACCCAGCGCCATGCCTCCAACAAATATCTTTTTCATGTCCACCACCCCCGCTTGAGTTTTATTAAGAAAGCATATTTTAAATACATTCTATCAGATTCCGGGGTTTTCAGGGGCGCTCAGTCCATATTAGCGGAGGACAAAAAAACCGGGCCGCCCGAAGGGCGGCCCGGCCTGAGGCTAAAAAAACAGCTCCGTCAGGGGTGCGCCGGCCCCGTGTACGAACCGGAATACGTCGGAGCAGTCGGAGCGCTTATGCCCCGGTTCGCGATGGTCTCGCACATCGTCGCCGTCCCGTCCCCGTTGACATCCTGCGCGGCATAGAGGTCGAAGAGCAGCCCAGTCGTCGCCGGGTCGGTGACGACGTTAGTAGCGGCGGTCTCGTTTGTGAGCGTCCTGTCCAGGTCCCTGTCGTACTTGAAAGTGCCGGTCCCGTCGTATGTGCAAGCGTTAGTCGGCGCGTAGGTGATGTCGCTCGCCGCAGAGTTGGTCGGCTCTACGAGGCCTGTCGTGGTGTTCAGCGTCACATTCTGTCTCTGGGCGTAATTCGACATCGTATGCGTGAACCCGGGCCCGGCCCAACTGCAGAAGAACCCGTCTATGCACTCATCCGACACGGTCACGGGCTCGCCGAAGCCGAACCACGCCTCTCCGGTCAAAGGGGTCGTCGCGTTCACGCCTATGTTGAATACCCTGCTGTTGGAATCGTTCGGCCCGGCCTGCCACCTGTACGAGTACTGGCCGGCGAGCGTCGTCGAATCGAAGTTGGCGGTGAATATGCTGAAGTTGTTCCCCCAGCCGCGCGCGTACGTCGGGTACTTGTAGGACGGGTCGACAAGGCCGTTGGACCCGACCCCTGCGGAGCCGTGGCCGCAGTAATACCCTAACCTCGACTGGAGGTCCACGTCGGTACCAGTTGTGCCGTATACGAGAGAGCCGTTAAGCGTTACATCCGCGCTCGGACAGTTGCCGCCCGTAAAGGAATCGTCGGCGACATAGGTCAGCCTGCCACTGCCTCCGGTGGAGGCCGCCGCGTGGCTGAGTTGCACGGTTATGTCGTGCGGGGTTGCCGTCGACGGGTCGGTGTAGACGAAGTCGAGGTCGTATACCCAAACGGATCCGGTAGAGTCGAGCGTGATGGTAGCCGTGTTGAATACGACGTTAGGGGCGGATATCGGAGTGGCGAGCGTCGTCAAGTCTATGCTTGTCCCGGTAGCGGGCGGCCATGATCCGTTGACGTTCGCCGTGCATACCATAGAGGCTACACTCGTCATAGCGGCCATCGTCTGGAAGCTCACGCCCTCCATCTGGGAGTTCAATTCAGCCGCGGCGCAGGCCTCGCCGGTAGATTCGGTCTCCTTCCATATCCCCATGTCCCCTGATGGGAGCTGGCCGGTGTTCGGTATAGTCCCGTCGGGGTGGTCCTCGTAGTCCATGGTCGGGCCGTAGCACTCGGCCCTCGATGGTTTAGCGAGGAACGACTGCGGGTCGAAGGTGCAGGAAGCGATGGAGGTGCCGCTCAAGATAGAGCTTATTTCAGATGTGATGCTCGTATACCCTGATGTGAACGCCTTGGCGGAAGATTTTACACTTGCGCCCGATGATTGTGTCTGCTCGAAAGGGGAAACTACCGCAAGTGTCGTGGGGAAAGCGTCCGAGACCTCGACCGTAGGCGCGGGCGTTTCTTCTACGCCTACACTGCCAGTGCTACTGCCGCTGTCCCCGCTACATCCGTTAATGGCAAGAGCGCAGGTGATAGAAAGCAGAAACAACAAAGCCTTTTCCGTACGCCTCATACAAAACCTCCTCAGGTTTTAGTCCCGTTGTCTTGTTGCGGAACCGGGCCGCGCCTTCACGGCCCGAGTCTCAAAGGTGGACGGATATTCACCTCAATCTATCTGAAATTGACAAAAAAGACAATGGGGGGTTTTGAAAACGGATTGCAAAATCAATAAGCGGCGCGCCTGAAAACGCCCTCCCGCCATTGCCCGCCCCTGATGTTATTCTTCGGCGAAAAGCGGAAAACATTTAGCGTTAAACGCGCGGGATTAAAAAGGCGGGGGCTGACGCACTCACCACTCGATAAACGCGCCGATCGCCGGGTAGTAGATCCCCTTTTTGACAACGCCTCCGCCGGCCCCGGCGAGGGCCGCGTACCTCTCTAACTGCGGCGCGTACCTCTCCTTTTCGTTTTGAAGGAACTCTTCAAGCTCTCCGCCCTCGTGGCCCCCGGTCTTATAGTCGATGACCCAGCGGACGCCGTTCTCAACGAACGACCTGTCAATGACCGCGTGGACGACCTCGCCCTTGATAACGCCGGAGACGGGCCACTCGACTCTGCCCTCCTCGCGCCTGCCGAGGAGCCATCTCCCGCGCTCGTCCGTTATCGCCCTTGAGAGTACGCCGATTGCGCGCGGTACAATTTTGAGCGCCTCAACCGCCGGGACGCCGAGGGTGCGGAGCATCGCGACCATCCTCGCGGACTCCCCCCTTATCCGTCTATCGTCCCACCCCTCAAGGGAGGCGAGCGCTATCTCGCAGAGATACCTGTGCACCACGGTGCCGAGGTGTTTTACCGCCTCGCCCGCCCAGTAGAACTCCGGCTCAGGCGATGCCGTGACCTTGAGCGCTTCAAGGGCTGAGGCGAGCGGGGGGGCAGGCTCTGTCCTCTCCCACGAAAGCGGGAGCCTCTTCAAGGACCGCCTCCGAGGCGCCGCGGGCTCGAAGGCCTCCGCGCTTACGATCGCGTCGAGCCCGACGGAGTGGTCGATGACGGACAAGAGCGACCTCCTGTCCGGCAAAAGAGTCCCCACTTTGCGGTCCACATTCATGTGCCCGGAGATGAAAAGCCTCTTCCTCGCGCGCGTCGTTGCCACATAGAAGACCCTCTTCTCCTCATGCACGGACTTCTCGCGGTTTATTTTCTTCAGGAAATCATATATGGGGCTCTCGGCCCCGTTCTTCTTCTCGACCGGCGCAAGGAGGAGGTCGTCCCCCCTCTCCATCCAGAGGATGAGTTTCTTATCCTCCCCTTTGGCGTACCTCCCGAGACCGGGGAGTATCACGTGGTCGAACTCAAGCCCCTTGGCCTTGTGTATGGTCATGAGGTCTACGTTCGCCTCGACGGGGCCGCCTCCGGCGTAGAGCCTTGAGAGCCTCTCATCGAGTTTTTTGAGCGGATCGAGCGTGCCGGCGACGGTCATCTCCTCGAGAAGCGTCAAAAACGCCTCGGCATCCTCCATCCCTGTCGCGTCCTCCACACAGGCCGGGCCGCCGAGGTCTATCCATAAGCCTTCCAACACCTCCCTCGGCGCTTGCCTCCCCCAGAAGGGGAGCGCAGTCGAGAGCTTGTCTTTTATCCTGGATACCCTCTCTCTCCCTTCTTGAGAGAGGGTCTTTAACCTTTCGTCGTCGTTAATGAGCGCGAATACCGGGGACACGTTGTCGTTCATGCAGAGCTCGTGCATGTCCGGGAGAGACAACCCGCACCACGGCGCGCGCAGTATCGAGAGCCACGCGACCCTGTCATACGGGTGGTTAAGCGCGCGTAGCAGCATCGAGAGGTCGCGGACGACTACTCGCTCCGAGAGCGGGTCAAAGGCCTCGGCCCTGAACAATATGCCTTCCGCCTTAAGGAGGGCTATCGTTTCGTCAAGGTGCCGCCTCGACCTGCAGAGGACCGCGACGGATTCCGACCTGTCTATCGATTTTATAACGGAGACGACGCGCTCGGCCTCTGCCCCGTCGTTCCTGCCTTCATAAAGGGAGACCTCGACCTCGCCGTCGCCGGTCTTGACCGCAACCGACGGCGAATACGATACCGCGCCAATGAAGACGTCATCAAAGGCCGGGAAGGCCGGGCCGAACGCGCCGTTCACCCACTCCACGACCTTTTCAAACGACCTGAAGTTGGCCTGGAGCCTTAAGGGGTGTAGCCGTATATCCCCCACACCCCGTTCCTTCGCATCGATAAAGAGCCCTACCTGCGCCTCCCTGAAGAGGTAGATGGACTGCATCGGGTCGCCGACGACGAATAGCGTCCTGCCGTCGTTGTCGGTCCAGCCGCGCGTGAGCGCTTTAAGGAGCCCCAATTGGGTCGCCGATGTATCCTGGTACTCGTCGACCAGTATGTGCTTGAGCCTCATGTCCAGGAGGAGCATCAGATCGGTCGGCACCTCTTCAGCCCCGAGCGCATCGAGGGCCGCCATCGAAATTGCCTGAAAGTCCACCGCCCCTTCCTCGGCGAAGACCCCGGCAAGGTTGGCCTCTGCGACCGGAAGGAGTAGCATGAGCGCGTCGAGTATCTCCCACTCGTCATTGTCATACACGGGGTCGGGGAGCGGAGTTATCCTCGCGAGCGCATCGATGAAAGGGGCGTCGCCTCTCTGCTCATCAAGAAACACTATGAGGCCGTCTTTTAAACCAAGCCACTCCTTTTTCTTCTCGGCAGGGAACCCGATATTCTTGTCTACCTTCTTTCTGAGTTCGCCCTTTTGGGTCAATAAGAGCCCGGCGAGGCCGCGCCAGACCGGGAGCGCTTCAATCGAGGCCTCCGGGAGCGCCTTTATCCCGACGAGCGCCCTTATATTTACATTAATTTTGCCCTCATCCGGCATGTGGATGGAAGCGTACCTCGCGGCAACGAATATCGCGCTTAAGTCCTTCCCATCGAGCGTTGCCCTTATCTCCGTCAAGATGTGGACTACGAGCCTTTTAAGAGACCCTTCGAGGACGGCCCTAAGCTCTTCTTCGAGCGCGCCTCTCCTGATGTGGCGGAGCCACTGGTCGCGCCTGCCTAACATTATGACGAGCCTCCTGGTTAGCGCGGCAACGGAGTTGTCCAGGTGGCGGAGCGCCTTTCTCACCGCCTCCCCGGCAAGACCGTCGTCTTCCGCCATGAGGACCGTCCTCTTCGCCGCCTCCTCGTATAGCTCTTCAGGGTTCCCTGCGATATTGAGCAACCCGCCGACCCGCGAGAGCATGGGGGTGAGCCTCACAATCGACGAGCAGAGCGAATCAATTGTGAGTACCTTTAGCCTCCCGGGGTTATTGACGAGGTCCCAGCCGAGGGCGCGGTCGCGATCGAGCGCCTTTTTCGCGAGCAGGAGTGTCTGCGCCTCGTGCGGCTCCAGGGGCTCTGCCCCCTCTTCCGCCCTTCTTATCGCCGAAATGACGCGCCTCTGCATCTCTCCTGCGGCCTTTCTGGTGAACGTGAGCGCGAGGACCTCCTCGGGCTTATCCACAAGGGCGAGGAGCGTTAAAAACCTCTGCATGAGGAGCTCGGTCTTCCCGGACCCGGCCGGCGCTTCCACGATGAATGAGCGGGAAGGGTCGAGCGCCTCTTCGCGCGCTGGAGCGTCAACGAGCCCTTCAATCGCCATCGCCATCTCCCTCAACGTCATTTTCTTCTCCGTTGCCGTGTGGCGTCCCGTACTCGGCTATCCTGCATAGCGCGGGTAGCTCGCAGAGCTTGCACGGGTCGGCCTTGCCGTCAGCGCCGGGGTTCGGGTCCACTGCCACGACCCCTTCGACGAACCCCCTGGCAAGCCCTTCGATGACGGTCTTCCAGAACCCAAGAAGCCCTTCCCAGTCTTTATCAGGCCAGGCCTTTGCTCTCAGCGAGTCATTCTCAAAACCCTTTATGCCGGGGAGGATATTGTCCTCGTGGGATAAACCCACAAACTTGCACTCGCCGGGCGCAAGCCTCGCGAAGGTAACGGCCCCGCACGCGCCAGCCATGCTGTATATGAGGAGCTGCGGGTCCAGAGGTCTCGCGGTCAGCCAGTCGTTCCTTTGCACAGTACCGGTCTTGTAATCGACGACTACGTCGTTTCCCCCGGCCTCGTCTATCCTGTCTATGCGCCCCTTGACTTTAAACCCCGAGAGTATGAACTCGGTCTCCTGTTCCACGGCCTTTACCCGGAAATCACCCCTCTTGGCTTCGACGGTTGCCCAGTCGAGGAGGAGGGACTCCAACCTCTGCCGCTCCATCTCAAGGAACTTGTCAGATAAGGGCGCGACGTCCACGCCCTTTATCGCCTCGCGCGTGATATCCCTTACGATGTCATTAAGCTCCTTTTTTTCCATTGCGGTCTTTAGCCCGTCCGAGCCTTTGAGCTTATCCCAAAAGGCGCGCATCGCCTCGTGCAGAATCGACCCGCGCTTCATGGGGGCTATGCCGAGCTCGGTATCCGGGACCTCTACCGCCTTCAGCCTGTGGATGGCAAAGGCCCTGAACGGACAAATAGAGTGGTCTTTTATGATGGCAGTACCGCCTGAGAGGGTCTTTAATTCCGCCTCACCTACGGGTACAAGCGAGGGGTCCGCGTACACCTCGGACAGTACGTTCAAGCGGGAGGTGTCCTTCAGCCTCGACGACGGCCACTTCGACGCGATAAACGTCTCATCCGCCCTGCCGAGCCCTTTTAAAAGAGGGCTCGCGTCACACTCTTTCTCTTCCGTCACCTTCGGGAAACTCGCCTGAATGGAAGGCGCGCTCCTTAATACCCTCTCAAGGGTCCTCCGCGCGAACTCGAGCTCCCGCTCGTGCGAGGAGAGCGGGAGGTTATGCTCCTTTTGAATGAATAGCGGTATGAACGGATTTGGCGCGGGCGCCTTGGGGAGCGAGAACTCGTCTGCCCCAATGAGCCAGATATAATCGAACTTGAGGCCTGCCGACTCAAGCAAGCCCATCACCTCGACCCTGCAGTCCGGGACCTCGGCCTGGTGTATAGTCACGGAGGCGAGGCGCTTGAGCCCTGCGACAGCCTCTTTAAAGGTCAAAGCCCCTAGCACCTCGTCGAGCGTAGAGAGCTCTTCGAGGAGCTTATTCAAGGCATCCAGCGACTGGTGCTCTTTGCTACCGAGCTTCACGCCCTTCAGCCACCCGGTCTCTTTCAATAGAGCGCCGAAGAGGAGCGCCCATCGGGACGGCGCATCCTTGCCCCTCTGCGATCTTAAGGCGGTTATCCACCTCTCGACCCTCGCGGCGTCGCGCCCGGCCCTTCCGAGCCTGGCCCTCAAGTCAAAGAGGCTCGCCTTGAGGCAGTTATCTTTTTTGAGGCCTGCGTCTATCGAGGCAAAGGCGAGGCCCTCTTCCATCGACTGGGCGAAGTAGGGTGAAAGGAGAATGAGCGAGAGCTTATGGAGGTCCTCGTCAATCAAGCCGACAGACAATATGTCGAGCGCGGATTTGACGAGCGGGTCGCTGTACAGGGGAAGGCCGAGCGAAATGTTGAATACCTCGTGGACCTCAGCGCCCGGAAGGACCGACGGAGGGTTGAGCTCTGCGGCGAACTCCCTTACTATCGCCCCCCTGTACTTTCTTAAGTCCGGCGCTATGACGCCGACAATCGAGTCCTCGGGTAGCGTCCTTATCCAGCGCGCGGCCTCTATCGCTTCCGCAACCTCATCCTCCATCGGGCGGATGGTGACGGAACCAGCGGGAGTCGTATCGTCGCCGGGCCAGAAGACAAGGTCTGAGCCCGCGGCCTTGAGGGCCGAAATGAGGCGGGATTCTGATGGAGTGATCTCGTCGAAACCTGCTATTACAAGCCTCTCGGGCGCTTTCGCGCGCCCTGCCTTTAAATATTTAATGACCTCGTCAAAAAGGGCGGACGGCTCGATAAAGCCGAGCCTTTCGACCTCGTTGTCGTAGACAGCGGACCATCTTTTGAGCGCGCGGGCCTCGTCGGTCAGATAGATGTCGTCGGAGGGGAGTTTTATCCTGTATTCCCTGATAAGCGAATACGCCTCGAAGGAGGCGCTCGCGACACCTTCCGGGTTAAGGAGGGGAGTACCTTCGCGCCCGTCCTCCTCGACAATCTTTCCCCATAGCGCGCCTGCCCTCGTCGCTGAAAGGAGGGGCTTATCGGGTCTGGCTTCTTCCCTGAGCCTTGCGGCAAAGGAGCTCAAGGGGAGGATGAGCGGGGTCTCCCACGCCCTTGTACCCTCGTTTTTCATGAGGGTGTCGTATGCGCGCTGAAACCTCCGGGCGAGCCTCTTGTTGACCGTGACCGCGACCGCGCCGTTTTTTATGAGGTTGAGGATGGCTTCCATATACTCACAATATTAACCCGCAAGCGGGGCGGAAAACAAGAGTTGTGGAAGAGAACTCTCGAGGTTCTTGTTTTTGCGCCCTCCGGGCGCTTTTGGGCATGGGATTCGCTCGCTTTCTCCCTCCCCCTCCCGCTCGCGCGCCCCTTAGAGCGCTACGCGTCTAATCCGCCCCGGCGCGCTCGCCACAGCCTCCCTTAGGCTTCGCTCACCCATGCCCTGGGTTTTTGAAAAACCATTAAATGCGAATATAACCAGGCCTGCCATAACCGCTTTCGTTGCCCATTCATGTCAATATACATAAAGCTTCATCCCGATTCTTATTGACACAAAAACCGCCCTTGTGTTAAAAAAATAGAGTTAACTTCTCCGAATGGTGGGCGTAGCTCAACGGTTAGAGCGCTGGACTGTGACTCCGGAGGCTGGGGGTTCGAGACCCCTCGTCCACCCCATTTTTTCCCTTTCGTCCACCCCGGCCCATCACTGCCCACTTACGGCCCAGCCTACTACGGCCTGTCCCTGAAAACGGCCTTTTCAGCCGCGTAACCGCGTCAATCGGCGGCATAGCGCCGCAACGCCATCCCTTCCGGTTTCCGCTGGCAAAACACGCGTAGCTATGGTAGCATTAAAAGATATGTCCACCCCGTCTCCACTCCCCTTCAAACTTCGGAAAAACGAGAAGAAAGGATGCGCGTAAGTTGAAAAAAGACGACCAGGAAAAGATTGTCGAGGCCACGGTGAACACATCATCCTACGACGAAAAATCAATCAAGGTCCTTGGCGGGCTCGAGGCGGTCAGGAAACGCCCGGCCATGTACATAGGCTCCACCGGGTCCATGGGCCTGCACCACCTCGTCTATGAGGTCGTGGACAACTCCGTAGACGAAGCGCTCGCGGGCTTCTGCAAGAACATAGACGTCTTAATACACGAGGACAACTCCGTCACGATAATCGACGACGGCAGGGGCATCCCGGTAAAGATGCACCCCGAGAAGAAAAAACCGACGGTCGAGGTCGTGTTGACCGAGCTCCACGCCGGCGGCAAGTTCGAGAACAAGGCCTATAAGGTCTCCGGCGGCCTCCACGGCGTCGGCGTCACCGTCGTCAACTTCCTCTCCGAGTGGCTTGAGATCGAGATACGGAGGGACGGCCAGGTATTCCACCAGAAGTACGCGTGCGGAAAACCCGTAAAGGCCTTGTCCGTCGAGGGCAAGACGAAGAAGACAGGCACGACCGTCACGTTCAAGCCCGACGGGTCCATCTTCGAGACGATCGATTTCAGTTTCGACACCCTGAGCCAGCGCCTCCGGGAGCTCTCGTTCCTGAACGCCGGCATCAGGATCACGATAAAGGACGAGCGCTCTGAAGACAAGTTCCACGAGTTCCAGTACAAGGGCGGGATAGTAAGCTTCGTTGAGCACCTGAACAAGTCCAAGTCGCCGATACACCCGAAGGTCGTCTACATCAATGGAGAAAAGGAATCCATCCAGATGGAGATGGCCCTCCAGTGGAACGACTCCTACAACGAGAACGTCTTCTCCTACGCCAACAACATCAGCACGACCGAGGGCGGCACGCACATGGTCGGGTTCAAGTCCGCGCTGACGCGCTGTATAAACAACTACGCCTCGACAAGGGGGCTCTTGAAGGACATGAAGGAGTCGCTCCAGGGCGACGACGTCCGCGAAGGCTTGACAGCCGTCATAAGCGTAAAGCTCCCGAACCCGCAGTTCGAGGGGCAGACCAAGACCAAACTCGGGAACAGCGAGGTCGAGGGGTATGTGAAGTCGATCGTGAACGACAAGCTCTCCGCCTTCCTCGAAGAGAACCCGTCGGTCGCAAAAAAGATCATACAGAAGGCGGTCGACGGCGCGCGCGCGCGGGAAGCGGCAAGGAGGGCCAAGGAGATCATCAGGAGAAAGGGCGCGCTCGACTCAAGCGCTCTGCCCGGAAAGCTCGCCGACTGCCAGGAGACGAACCCGGCCCTGAGCGAAATATTCCTCGTCGAGGGAGACTCCGCGGGCGGCTCAGCGAAGCAGGGGCGCGACAGGCGCTTCCAGGCCATACTCCCGCTCAAGGGCAAGATATTGAACGTCGAGAAGGCCCGTTTCGACAAGGTCCTCTCTAACGAAGAAATAAGGACCATCATCATGGCGCTCGGGTGCGGCATCGGGAACGACGACTTCAACCCGGAAAAGCTCCGCTACCACCGCATCATCATCATGACCGACGCCGACGTCGACGGCAGCCACATAAGGACGCTCCTCCTCACCTTTTTTTACAGGCAGATGAAGTCGCTCGCGGAAAACGGCCACTTATACATCGCGGAGCCCCCGCTCTTCAAGGTAAAGCGGGGCAAGGACGAGCGTTACATAAAGGACGAGTCATCGCTCGAGGACTATATCTTCGACCTCGCAGAGGAGGGCATCACCGTATCCCCGAAGGGCAAAAAGACCCCGGTGCAGGGCAAACCCCTCCTTGCCATGCTCAAAAAGATAGCCCGGCTCCAGCGCTCGCTCGGCCGTATCGAGAAGAGGGGCCGGGATGCCGACATAATCGGCGCGCTCGCGCTCCACGATTCGTTCGACGTCGAATCTCTAAGGAGCGAACGGGAGGTAAAGGGGCTCGCCGATACGCTCGACAAGCACCTGCGCTCGATCCGCCCGGACTCAAGGCCCGCCGAGTTCGGCGTCGAGGCCGACACCGAGCACGGCGCCTTCCGCGTCAGGTGCTCTTCAAGGAGGAACGGCCTCGCCATAGAGACCTCCATAGACAGGGACCTCTTCAATGCACCCGAGTTCCAGGACCTCCGTACGCTCGCGCGCAGTTTAAAGGACGCCGGTGAGCCGCCGTTCACGCTGAAAGACGGCAACGGCAACGAGACCGAGGCGCCGACCTTCAAGGACCTCATGGACCGCATACTCGAAATCGGCAAGAAGGGGCTCGGCATCCAGAGGTACAAGGGCCTCGGAGAGATGAACCCGGAACAGCTCTGGGAAACGACGATGGACCCCGCGAAGCGGATACTCCTGCAGGTGAAGGTCGAGGACGCGGTAGCGGCCGACGAGATATTCACGAAGCTCATGGGAGACGTCGTGGAGCCGAGGAGGGAGTTTATCGAGAGGCACGCGCTCGAGGTCTCGAACCTGGACATATAGAAGATAGTTTGAAAAGCCTTAAGCCCCTCCTGATGGAGGGGCTTAAAACCCATACGCAGGCCGGGCGAGGCCTCGCTTATAATTATCCGCCCGGACGGCTGGCACAAAAATAATTTATTGAGGGGTGGACATGCACAAGAAGGCGCAGAGGATAGGATTATATATCGACGTCGCCAACATCACGCGCAACGGCGGCTACGGGATGAGGTTCGACGTACTCCGAGACTTCGCGTGCAGGGACAGCGGCGAGCCGATAAGGCTGAACGCCTACGTCGCCTATGACGACGACCGGGCGCGCACAGACCACGAGTACCGCGACCGCACATTCAACTTTCACTCAACTCTCCGCGACTACGGCTACAAGGTCATCGAGAAGACGGTCTCCTGGTACGTTGACGAGTCGGGCAACCGCTTCGGCAAGGCGAACGCCGACCTCGACATGGCCGTCGACGCCCTTTTGCAGTCCGAGAACCTCGACAAGGTAATGATGGCGACCGGCGACGGCGACTTCATACAGGTCGTGCGCGCCCTCCAGAACAAGGGGTGCAGGGTCGAGGACGTGGCCTTCACGAACGTATCGTCGAACCTGAAGCGCGAAGTCGACCTCTTCATGTCCGGCTACCTCGTGCCGAACCTCCTGCCGATCAAGGGCGACCCGGAAAAGCTCTGGGGAGAGCCCGGCTCAAAGGTCCGGGGGATCTGCTACACCTTCAACCGCTCGAAAAACTTCGGGTTCATGCGGTTCCTCCAGCGCATCGGCCCGGGGCTCTGGATAACGGACACGAGGAGGCAGGACTCTCCGTACGGCACGGCCTTCGCCCACGAGTCGGCCTTCGCGCCGGGCATAGACATCGGGTCCCTCCCGAGCAGGGAGCTCATCTTCGAGTTCGACCTCGTCCAGGGGGACAAGGGACTGCAGGCGACGAACATCGTAAAGATCCACCCCTGACTTGATGAGCCGTTTGCCGACATCCGGAGAGATGAACACACCTTCGAGCCTTCCTAAGGAGACCGCGCTTGGCGGTCTCCTTAAAACCCTTTTCACGGAACTTGAGAGAAGCGGGCAGTCTTACTGCGTCTGCGGCAACTACGAAGGGCTCCCCGAATACACCTCCCACGACGTCGACATCTGGGCAAGCGACGTAGAGGCGTTCGAAAAGATACTCTACGCCTCCGCCGAAAAGAACGGCCTAACGCTCTATCTCCGCAACCGGCTGGCCAACGGCTCAAACAACTTCTTCTATAAAACCAGCCCCGGAATAGAGTTCGTCCATATAGACGTCCTCTCGGAATGCGCGTGGGCGTCCTTTGTACCGATAGTCCGCTCCGCAAGGATCGGCGAAGGAAGGGTCAAATACAGGGGCTTCTTCGTCGCGGAGCCGATTGTGGAGTCCGCCATGCACCTCCTGTATCCGCTCCTCCACGCCGGAAAGGTCAAGGATAAGTACAGGGAGAAGATATTTTCCTTCAGGGAGGAACCGCGCTTCGCGCTCATCCTCGAAGAGGCCGTAGGCAAAGACGGGGCCGGGGAGCTCCTCGCAAAGATATCCCGGCGGGACTGGAAGGGGATAGAGAAAAACGCCGGGCGATACAGGCTTCAGGCCGTTCTCAACTCTCTGGCCAGAGACAACGTGAGGGTCGCCAGGGCCTTCATCTCCTTCGCGTGGACGAATGTGGCGCGCCTCTTCTCCCCCTCCGGGCTCTTCATGGCAGTCATGGGCCCGGACGGGTGCGGGAAAACAACACTATCTAACAGACTGCTGGAGAAGTTCGGCGACTGCTTCACCTCAGGCAAGCTCAAGAAGTTCTACTGGAGGCCGTTTCTCCTCCCCCGGATAGCGGACCTCTCGCCGTTCAAGAAAAAGGGGAAACCGAGAAACGGCCTTGAGGACGTAGGCCTGCGCACGGTAAGCATGTCGCCAAAGGCGCGCCTCGCGTACCTCCTTAAGTTCCTCTACTACTGGGCCGACTTCGTCGCGGGTAGGCTTAAGTACCAGTCGGCGTGGTCGAGGGGCGGCCTCGTCTTCTTCGACAGGTACTACTACGACCACATGGTCTACCCTGAGAGGTTCGGTTTCTCGGTGCCGAAACCCCTCATGAGGGCACTCGGACGCCTTATCCCGGAGCCGGACCTGAAGTTCTACCTCCACGCGCCGCCAAAGAGGCTACTTGAAAGGAAACAGGAGCTCCCGGCCAGCGAGATAATAAGGCAACAGGAGGAGTACAGGCGCCTCATTGCATCCCTAAAGGGCGGCTACGTCATAGACACGAGCAGGACTATCGAGGAGACCGAGCAGGAGATAATGCGGATATGCGCCTCATTCATGGCCAAAAGGCTCAAACGGGGCGGCATTAATGGATAGGAGGCTCAATGGATGCCTTTATCTCGCGCCGGAGGGCGGAGACCTTGCAATCGTCACTGACGCCGGGCTCTCCTCTTGCCTGGGCCTCCCTGCGGGCGCAAGGGCCTCAGAGCCAAAGGGAGGCGCGTTGAACGGCCTCGGCTCCATCGACGGGGCGGAATCGGTCCTCATCCTCACGTCCACGCGGATCGGCGACGCGGCTATCAGAAAGCGGCTCGCTAAGGCGGGCCTCTCGATGCTCTCGTCCCACATAGTAATGCCGTCTTTTGCGAACCCTCGGTGGCTCCTGCCCAATGACAGGGACCTCATAAGGAATTGTGGTAATATCGTAAAACCCTCGTCACTTAAGGCCAGGGCCGCGTGGCGCGTAACGCGCGCCCTGAACATCGCCGGGAGGCCGGAGCTCGTCTTCCCGGACAGGGTAGTCGTCGCAATGCGCGCGTCCACCAGGCGCTCATCCGGCGCCCTCAAGGGGTTCCTCTCGAAAGTCATGAACGACGACGGCATAGACCTCGTCCTGTACACCGGCGCGAACGGCTATTATTACCAGAAGTTCACGGCCCAGGTGATGGACCGGAAACGCGGGACAATCGCTTACGCCAAGATTGCCAGGACCGAGCAGGCCCGCAAGAGGGTCGAGGACGAGGCAAGGGCCTTGAAAGAGCTTGAGTCCATGTCGCTCTCTCTGATGAAGGCGCCGAGGCACGTCTTTTACGGGACCATGGAAGGCTCCGGAGACACCGTCCTCGTGCAGACGCCGCCCCCAGCAGGTGTCTCAGCGGTCAAAAGGGCGCTCGACGAGAGGCACGTAAAGGCGCTCTCGGAACTTTTTGAGAAGACGAGGCGATGCGTCAAGGGCTCTGATATCATCACTCGGATGGATGCGTCGTTAAGGACGCTCTCGGGCGCGCGCGCAAATCGCAAAAAGCTTTTCGATGCCGTCGAAAGCGGCCTCTCAAAGCTCCGCCCCGCGCTCGACGGCAAAGAGTTTCACGTAGGCCTCTCTCACGGGGATTTCACCCCGTGGAACATATATCTCAAAAGGCAGGAGATGTTCGTCTTCGACTGGGAGCTCGCCTCCCAAAGGGCGCCTCTCTGGGACGCGTACAACTTCATCATTCATAGCGAGCATCTCATCTTCGGTAAGGGCGCCAAAGAGATATTCGCCCTGCTCAAGGGCGAGAGGTACTCGAAGCTCATCGGGCCCTACGTGGAGAGGGCGGGGCTACCGGCGCATGAGGCGCGCGCGCTCCTCCCCCTGTACCTTACGGAAGTACTGCTCTATTATATCGATTTAGTGTCCAAATACGAATTTGAAGGGACCAGGGAAGGGATCGAGGGCGAGGTGGCTCTGATGATTTCGGAGCTCTTGAAACTCGCGCTCGCTGACATCGGGAATGGCTGAAAACACCGGGACCACCACAACTGGGGCGCGCGGGATAAACCCCTATGTCGCCGGAGGGGCGATAGCGGCGGTCGTCCTGTCGTTCGCCATCGGGCTACTCATCACAACCAACCCGGTTTACGGCGCGGCGCTCGCCTTCGCAGTCGCCTTTCCCGTGGTGTACAAATTCCGCAAGGCCTTTATCATGGGCTACGCCGCGTACCTCCCGTTCGAGGAGCTCTTCCTCAAGTTCGCGCCCGACCAGCTCTATCCGCTCTTCAGGTACGGGGCCGAAGGGACGATATTCCTCCTCTTCGTCGTCGTAGTCGGTGAGAACCTCCTCCGAGGCAGGGGATGGAGGAGGACACAGCTCGACCTCCCCATATTCATGCTCGCCGGCGCGGTGCTGGCCTCTACGGTCGTGAACTCCGTGCCGCCGACGGTCGCGGCCCTCGGCGTAAAGAGCGTCTTCAGATACATCTTCCTCTTCTTTATAATCACCCAGTCCGATTACACGAGAAAGGACCTCAAGGTCTTTCTCTCCATATTCATAGCGAGCGGCGTCCTCCAGATATTCGCCGGTCTCGTGCAGATGGTCGGAGGCGAGTACGTATACGACTTCTTCAGGCCGAGAGACGTCGTCGTCGGGGATAAAATCCTGAAAAGCCAGGACATCACCTTGAGTTCTGAGGGCTTAAGGGTCTGCGGCACGCTCCTTCGCTACGGCGTATACGGAAACTACATAGCATTGCTCCTCTGCCTGCCGCTCGCGAGGCGCTATGTCGGCAAGGACAAGGGGCTCGCGACGACCGCTATAATCCTGCTCGGCGCGATAGTCCTCGTCGCGAGCTTTTCAAGGAAGGGCTGGATAGCGATGTATATCGCGTTCATCTACATGAACTGGCTATCCGGCAAGAAGGTGAAGACTGCGGCGCTCCTCGGCCTCCCCATCCTCGGCGTGCCGTTCCTCCTCATATATTACGGATTTGCGCAGTCGCTTACCCAGGAGACAACGGCTAACCCGATAATGAGGCTTGTCGAGATGTTCTCGCCGGACTACCTCTCACACACGCTTGAGAGGACGAGGCTCTACATACTCACATACGTCACATACAGGATAGCGCGTGACTTCTTCTGGTTCGGGGTCGGCCCCGGGCTCATCGGTAGCGACGTCACAGGCACAGCCGGGGGCACGACCGCCCTCGTCGAAGTGGACAGGATATCGGGGCTGGATTTCGCTGACGAGCGGCTCGCGCTTTTAACCGACGTCGGGTTCGTCAACATCTTCGCCCAGATAGGTTTCTTCGGCATTCTCGCCGTAGTCATCCTGCTCGCGAGGTTCATAAAACAGTCCAAAAGGCTTTTTATTACAAGGGCCGACAGCGAGACGAGGACCGTCGCGCTCATGTTCCTCGGTTTTACGGTAATAATGATAGTCGAGAGCTTTTTCGGCTCGCCTTTGACCTACAGGGCGGTGAGCTTCTACTTCTGGCTATTCGCAGGGTTGCTTTTTTCAAAAGGGATGGCGGAAGACCCCGCCCCCGGAAAGGCCTCAACATGAGCATCTCGGACTTCCACAGGAAGGACTATACCAGTATAAACACAACACTCCACGTTGAGGACAGCCCCTGGAAGATAGAAAAGGTAAGAAAGCTCATCGGCAAGAGGCTCTCTCCAAGGGTCATCTGCGACATCGGGTGCGGGGCAGGGCTCATCGCAAAGGGCATGGCTGAGGCCTATCCGGACGCGTTGGTCATCGGGCTCGACATCTCCATCGACATGCTCAAGGCCGCCAGGAGAAACACCCCGGAGGCGGAGTTCGTCAACGCGCGTATTGAGGCCCTGCCCATAGGCGCAGGCATGGCCGACATAATCATGCTCATGGACGTCCTTGAACACCTCGAAGACCCGGGAAAGGTCCTCGGCGCATTGAGCCAGATCGCCAGACACCTCATCATAAAGGTGCCGCTGGAAGACTCGCTCTGGTACTGGGCGAACGACAAGACCGGACGCTACACGAGGGAGGAGAACCGGAGGAAGCTCGGTCACATACAGTACTTCAAGATGAGCTCGCTCACAAGGCTCCTTAACAACGCCGGGTTCGAGGTCGTAGCATACGAGATAATCTCGCAGAACGTCGACAACCCGGACAACCCGCACATATCGAAACTCGGGAAAGTAATAAACCCCGTGAGGGTCCTAGCGTACAAGGTCTCGAAAAGGCTCTTCGCCAGGGTCTTTAACGGCTCCGTCATACTCCTTGCGGGGAACACCCGCCTTAAAAACAAATGAGGGATTACCTCTCGAGCAGGTTCAAGAGGGCGTTCAGCTCTCCCACGAGGGTGAAGGGGGTCTACGCCATCCTCGACAAGGGTGTAGTAGGTCTCTTCGGCGTGGTATTCGGCGTCCTCATAATACGCCAGTTGCCCAGGGAAGAATTCGGCGCGTTCTTACTTTCCGAGTCCTTCAGGGTCATACTCGTCTCATCGGTCGACGTCGCGGTCGGGCAGGCGATAATAAAGTACATCTCCGAGCGCCATGACGCCGACACGCCAGCCATCCTCTTCAACTCGCTCGTATTCAAGGCCGTGCTCTGGGCGGCCTCGACCGTTGCGCTCGTAATGCTTTCGTTCTTCGCGTCCGACTGGTTCGGGGGCGCGGCCGTCGGCGAGCTCTTAAGGCTCCTGCCCATACTAATGGTCTCTATGCTCCTTAACAACCAGCCGAAGCAGTACCTCACCGCCCGGATGAATATAGGCCGGGTATTCGCGCTGGACCTGTCACTCTTCGCCATATTCCTCATAGGCTTCTACATCTTCAGGGAATGGCTCGTCACCGCGAAGAGCGTGATACTGCTTTTATCCGCCGTATACCTCGTAAACTCAGTGCAGGGCTGGGTACATATATTCGGCAAGGTATCTCTCTCCTCCCGCGTCGACCCGGAGTGGATGAGGAAGATATATTTTTTTTCAAAGCACGCGCTCCTCAATAACGTCGGGATGAACGTGTACAACCAGTCGAGCCCCGTGATAATCGGCCTCCTCATGGACGCGACGGCAGTTGCGGTATTCGGCGCGGCCATGGTCTTCATGCAGTTCTTCTACATGATGGGCGAGGCGTTCAACATGATAGTCTTCCCGCTCACCTCAAAGGAGAGCCGGGGCGGCAAGGGCTTCGCCAAGGCCGCCGAAATATACGAGAAGTACCTCTCCTACATGCTCGTCATATTCTTCCCGGCCTCCGTCGTGCTCGTCGCCTTTCCGGGGACGCTCCTCGACCTCCTGTACGCCGGAAAATACAACGGGACAGAGGCTGTGACCGTTTTGAGGCTCATCGGGCTATGGGGCCTGCTCGCGCCGTTCGTAAGGCTCCTTGCGAGCGTCGTTAACGGCATGGAGCGGCCCGACCTCCTCGCCATGACCGTCGTTATCTCGGCCCTCGCCAACATCGCGCTCAACTTCGCGCTCATACCATTATGGGGCGTTACAGGCTCAGGCGTCGCGCTCTTTGCAAGCATCGTAGTCATGTTCATCACTATCCATCTCCTTACGAGCACGCTCATCAAGGTGAGCTACTTAAGACCTGTCGCCGGGGCCTTAAGGCTCTGCGTATCCTTCTTCGGGCCGAGGAAGGAGATATGAAAAAAATCTTCGCTTACATCGTCGCAGTAACGCTCCTGTCCCTGTCAGCCGTGACTTCCCACGCCGTAGACGCGCCGGCGCGTAAGCTCGTCAGTCTCTTCGACGCAGGCAAGAGGGTCGGCCCGTCTACCGGGATGGACGCGTGCGCGAGGTGCGCTTCCGCCTCTGCGTTCCTTAAATCCGAGATCCTCAAAAAGACAGGTTACGCGTTTAAAGGCAAGGGGAGCGACATAGTAATCAAGATAGTCCCGGAAAATGAAGTGCGCGGGCCTGAAGGCTACGCTATCTCGCACGAGGACGGGCGGGTGGTTCTGAGAGCCGGGTCTGAGGCGGGCGCGCTCTACGGGGCGAGGGCCTTGATGAACACGCTCGAGAAAGACCCACAAGGGTTTTACTTCAGGAAGGCGACTATCGAGGACTTTCCCGGCATACGGATAAGGGCGCTCCACCTGCCCTTGATAAGCGACGCCTCCTACATGAAGGAGGTCATCACGAGGGCCGCGCTCCTCAGATTCAACACCGTCATCATTATGGCCGACGACATGGTCGTCTACCACTCCCACCCGGAGCTTGCGAGAAAGGGCGCTCTCCCGATGGAGACGCTTGAGGAGATCGTCGCCCACGCGCGAGGCCTCGGGCTCAATGTCATCCCTGAGATACAGCTCCTAACGCACCAGACAGACCTCTTCAAGACCGCACACCCGTCTCTCATGCTGAACGCGCACACCTACGACCCCGACAAGGAAGAGGTCTTTCGTATAGTATTCGACCTCATAGACGAGCTTGCAGATGTCTTCAGCCCAGAGTACTTCCACATAGGCCACGACGAGGTCTGGGGCGTCCACTGGGCCACAAAACCCGCGGTCAAGGACAAGGACAGGGTCCTGAACTTTGACGCCTACGCCCGCCACATAAACAGGGTCCAGGAATACCTCAAGAGAAAGAACATCAAGACGATCATCTGGGGGGACATGTTCCTCCACCCCTCCATGTTCACGGAGATGGCCTGGAAACAGCTCCACGGGACCGACGGATTCGACAATGCGCTCGGACTTATCTCGAAGGAGGTCGTCATCGCCGACTACCACTACTACGACACGAGCGATTTCTCCACGATGAAGTTCTTTCAGAAAAAGGGTTTCAAGGTCTTTGGCTCCACCTTTGACAAGAAAAATAACATATTCTCGTTCGCAAGATACGCGCTCAAGCTCGAGGAACCCCCGCTCGGGATGATATCAACGACCTGGTTCCACATGACCAGGATGGAGAAGCAGATAATAGACGATATTATCGGGTGGTCAGCCGAGGCGTACTGGGACCCGATGTCTCAATGGAAGTGAGGCCATGAAGCTCGTATTCGCGAATAATTTCTACTACATGCGCGGCGGCTCCGAGAGGGTCTTCTTCGACGAGATAGCCCTGCTCGAAAAGGACGGCCACAAGGTCGCTCCCTTTACCATGCACTTCGAAAAAAACTTTCCTTCGCCGTTTTCGCGCTTTTTCGCGCCCGAGCTCAGGTACGAGGGCGTGGGGCTTGCGAAGAAGGCGTCGGCGAGCGCAAAGCTCGTTTATTCGAATGACGCGCGCAAAAGCTTCTCCGGACTCCTCGATGCCTTCAAGCCCGATATCGTCCACGGGCACAACATCTACGGCAGGCTCACGACCGCTATCATAGACGAGGCGAAGGCGCGCCGCGTGCCATTTGTAATGACCCTCCACGACTACAAGCTCATCTGCCCCTCTTACCTCATGATACGGAATGATACGGTCTGTGCGAGGTGCGCTGGCGGGGCCTTTTATAACTGCCTCTTGTCCAGGTGCCACAAGGGGTCGCTCGTCTCTTCGCTCGTCTATACGGTCGAATCGTACTTCGCAGCCGCGTTCAAAAAATACGACTGGGTGAGCCGTTTCATCTCTCCGAGCTTATTTCTTTTAAAAAAGCACCTGGAGGCGGGCTTCCCCGAAAAAAAGCTCGTCCACATACCGAACTTCATCAAGGTGAACGAGTTCGAGCCGGTCTTTTCCAACAAGGGCTACATCCTCTATGTCGGGAGGCTCTCAAAGGAGAAGGGCGTGGTCACGATGCTGAAGGCCGTGAAAGGGCTTGACGTGAAATTGAAGATAGTAGGCGACGGGCCGATGAGGAAGGAGTACGAGGCGTTCGCAAAGGAGAACGGCATCACGAACGCAACATTCGAGGGGTATAAGACCGGGGACGGGCTCAAGGAGATGTTCAAAGGCGCGGCCTTCGTCGTATTCCCATCCGAGTGGCACGAGAACGCGCCGATGTCGATACTGGAGTCCTTTGCCTTCGGCAAGCCAGTCATCGCCTCAACGGTCGGCGGGGTGCCGGAGATGGTCATCGACGGAACGACCGGACTACTGTATCCGATGGGCGACCACGCGGCACTCAGGGAGCGCATAAAGTATTTGTCTTTACACCCGTCGAAGGCCGTCGAGTTCGGCAGGGCCGCGCGCTCAAAAGTCGAGAGAGAAAACAACGCCGAGCGTCACATGGGGATGCTTAAATGCGTACATGAGGGAACGGCTTAATTTCAAAGGCTTATCGAGGGAAACTGATGGAACCATCCGCTGAAATAATACGGCCGCCGAAGGTCAGAAACCTATTCCACCACCTTGCCGGGCTCGGTTTTCTCGCGCTCATAAAGGCGAAGGGCGCTCTTTACGGGTACAGGACCCCGAGGACCTTCGGCGTCGAGGACTTCAAGCGCGCCGTGGACTACGACGCGAATGTCGTGGAGCGCTGGCTCGATCACCTCCGGAGCTACACCGGCAAAAACGATATCTCCGGAAAGACGGTCCTTGAGCTCGGCCCGGGTGCGGACCTCGGAGTGGGGTTGATACTCCTCTCAAAGGGCGCTGACAAATACAACTCGCTTGACGTCAATAATCTCGTAGAGTCTGTCCCTGACGCGCTCTACGAGGAGCTCTTCGCGCGCCTCGAAAAGACCGGGCACAAAAACACGGATGAGCTGAGAAGACAGCTCACTCTTACGCGCTCGGGGAAGAACGACAGGCTGAATTACATTGTCACCCACGACTTCGACGTGACCGTATTCGGCAAAGGCGCGGTCGATCTCGTCTTTAGCCAGGCGGCTTTCGAGCACTTCTCTGATATGGAGCGGACTGTTACGCAGTTGAGCGGGGTCGTCAAAAAGGGCGCTCTGCTCGTCGCCGAAATAGATTTAAAGACGCACACACGCTGGATAAGGGACGCCGACCCTTTGAATATTTACAGGTTCAACGAATTCATCTACAACCGTTTCTCCTGCCCCGGCTCGCCCAACAGGCTCCGGCCCGTTGACTACCGGAGGATATTCGAGAGGAACGGATGGGTAAACGTGCGCACGATACCTGTGATAAAGCTCGACGAGGAGTATGTCTCAAAAGTCGGGCCTTCGCTTTCTAAACGCTTCAGGGGGGCTGAGAGCGAGATACAGCATTTAAGCGTGATACTCTCCGCCACAAAGGGCTAACGCGGGAGCGTTGATGAAGATAGTCTACATGGTAGTAAAGGGCATGCCCTACGGGGCAGGCATTGAAAAATATACCGAGGAGATCGGCTCCCGGCTCGTGAAGCGCGGCCACGAGGTCGTCGTCTACTCGATGAAGGGGACCGGCGTCAAGGACGGAGGCGTCTACCGGGGCATGAAGATAAAGACTGTCCCGGCGATAAACTCCAAATCGCTCCAAAAGCTCTCGGCATCGCTCTTCTCATCCGTAAAACAGCTCCTCGAGCCCGACTGCGACATCGTCCACTTCCACGCGTTCGGCCCGGCGGTGTTTTCGTTCCTCCCGAGGCTTCGGGGGAGGAAGGTCGTCGTCCAGGGGCACGGCCTTGAGTGGAAGCGCTCGCGCTGGGGGCTCGGGGGCAGGCTTTTTCTGAAGTTCACAGAGGCGCCATCCGTCAAGTTCCCCCATGTGCTCACCGTCGTATCGAACGTGCAAAAGGAGTACATCAAAAATAAGTACGGCAGGGAGAGCGTCTATATACCGACAGGCGTGAACCCCCCTAAGATGAGAAAGCCCTCTCTCATCAAAAAGAGGTGGGGGCTCTCCGAACGCGATTACATCCTCTTTGCCGCGAGGCTCGTGCCGGAAAAGGGCGCGCACTATCTCATAGAGGCGTTCAAATCAACGAGGCCCGCCGGGCTTAAACTCGTCATCGCCGGGGACGCCCCGCACGAGGAGGAGTACAAGAGGAGGCTTAAGGCGCTCGCCGGAGGCGACCCGGACATAATATTCACCGGCCACGCGAGCGGGGAAACCCTCGAAGAGTTATTCTCCAACCCTTATCTCTTCGTCCTCCCCTCCGAGACAGAAGGTCTCCCCACGGCGCTACTTGAGGCGATGAGCTACGGGAACGCCTGCCTTGTGAGCGACATACCCGAGAACATCGAGGCGTTGAACTCGCTCGGCTTCACATTCAGGACAAAGGACGCAGACGACCTGGCCGAAAAAATAAAAGCCCTCTCAGGGGAAGGCGCGAAGATCGAGAAACTCAGGCCAAAGGCAAAAAAATATGTACTTGAAAATTTTTCGTGGGATAATATAGCGGTGGAATTTGAAGAGCTTTATAAAAAAGCGCTGACGAATTAAATAACAACCAATTCAGGAAGAGTATCTTCGAACGCAAGAAATGGCCTTTAGACAAGACGTGCGACGAGGAAAACCGCAGGCGTACTTGGTGTGTACGTCGAGGATTTTCCGAGGAGCACAACGCAGTATAAGGCCATTTATCGCGTTCGCCACAATCAACCGGAACGGAAAAAACGATGAACCCGATAAAATTTGCCAGCGTTATCGTAACCTACCGCTGTAACGCCAAATGCCACATGTGCAACACCTGGCAGTACCCATCGAAGAGTGAAGAGGAAATAGGCATACCCGTTTACCAAAAACTCCCCTATCTGAATACCGTCAACGTCACCGGCGGCGAGCCGTTCTTAAGGAAGGACCTTGACGAGATAGTCGAGGTCTTGAAGACGAAGTCCAAGAGGCTCGTCATAAGCTCGAACGGGTACTTCACCGACCGGGTATTGCGGCTTTTCGAGAAGCACAGGGACATAGGCATAAGGATAAGCATAGAGGGGCTTCCAAAGGCCAACGACGAGCTCCGGGGCTTAAGCGACGGCTTCGACCGAGGCATAAGGACGCTTATTGAGCTCAACCGCATGGGCGTAAAGGACATAGGCTTCGGCATCACGGTTACCGACAGGAACGCTAAAGACGTGATGGAGCTCTACCACCTCGCCAGGATGATGGGCCTGGAATTCGCCACAGCCGCGATACACAACGCCTTCTACTTCCACAAGTTCGACAACGAGTTCAAGGACCCGGACGCGGCGAGCGCCGAGTTCAAGAGGCTCATAGCTGAACTACTTAAATCCAACAAGGTCAAGGACTGGTTCAGGGCGTACTTCAACTACGGGCTCGTCAACTACATCAAGGGCAACCCGAGGCTGTTGCCATGCGAGATGGGCATGGACTCATTCTTCCTCGACCCCTGCGGGCAGATACTCCCATGCAACGTCCTGAACGAGCCGATGGGCAACCTTAAGGACGCCTCCTTTGACGAGATATGGAAGGGCGCGCGCGCCGAAGAGGTGAGGAAGATGGTCCGGGGGTGCTCTGAGCGGTGCTGGATGATAGGGTCGGTCGCCCAACAGATGAAAAAACGCATTTCAGAGCCCGCGCTCTGGGTATTAAAACACAAGTTTCTGGGCAAGAAGCTGGAGGACTCCTGCGTATTCGCTAAGAAATAGGAGTGTATAGTCAAAACCCCATTAAGTACATGCCTATGCCTTTCCCGCGCTCCTTGCGGTATAATTGACGCATGACCTCAAGGATAATCCTTTTTCTTGCTGTCTATATCGCCGCGCACCTCTTCCTCTGCTTCTCGTTCGCGCGCCTTTTCCAGCTCCCGAAGGGGCGGGCAAGGATAGCGTTATTCGCCGGGATTTTCATCCTTGGCCTCAGCCACATACTCTCCATAGTCCTTCTCCGGATTGACTACAACGCCTTCACAAGGGCGCTTTACGCGATTACCGCCGCGTGGACAGGCCTTGCGCTAAACCTCCTGATGACGGCGGTCGTCTGCCTCATCTTGTCCCTCGTCTTTTCCCTCGCAGGCAAAAGGGCATACACGCGCAGGGCCGCCTTAGCCCTGTTTACGGCGGCGTTCCTGTTTTCGGTATACGGCGTCTGGAACGCATTCCACCCCGTAATAAAGACAGTCGAGGTGGATCTCCCGGGGCTCCCCGAGGTCTGGCGCAAAAAAACTGTTCTGCAGATAACGGACGCGCACTTAGGCGCTGTCTACTCTCCAAAGCATATGGAAAAAATGGCGGAGCGAATCAACTCGCTCGACCCTGACCTGATCTTCATAACAGGCGACCTCTTTGACGGGATGAGCTCGGGCAAACTCAACGACTTCGTTGCCTCCATCGACTCATTGAAGGCGAAGGACGGCGTCTTCTTCGTAACAGGCAACCACGAGGGCTACATAGGGCTCGACCTGGTCTTCGAAACGCTCTCGCGTACGAAGGTAAAGGTCCTCCGCGACGACGTGGCGATAGTCGACGGCGTCCAGATAATCGGCGTGGATTATCCGGTCTACGGCGCCGCGAGAGATGTGGAAGCAATTGTCCGCAAAAGGCCCGGCTTCAAAGACGGCGCGCCCTCTATTCTCCTCTATCACACGCCGACGTCCATCGACCGGACGTCCTCTGCTTCCTTCGGAGAGCACCAGTCAAGGACTTATCTAAGGCCAAAGGTCGACTTTACCGCCGCCAAAAGTCTCGGGGTGAAGGTCCAGCTCTCGGGGCACACCCACGGCGGGCAGATATACCCGTTCGTCTGGCTCGCCGATTACCTCTACAACGGCTATTCCTACGGGCTTAAAAGGGACGGCGGGTTTTCCATCTATATTTCAAGCGGACTCGGGACCTTCGGCCCGCCGATGAGGACAGGGACGAGGCCGGAGATAGTAGTAGTGAGGTTTGAGGACGCGGCAAGGGCGGAATGAAGCATACGATAAAAGAGGCCTATTTGATTCAATCTGAAAGGTTGCTGAAAAAGCTCTAGATGCGAGGCGTCGAGTAGCGAGGAGGGAGGCGTACTTTTTTGTACGCCGCAGTGACGCGCGACGATGACAACAAAGCAGATGGACTTTTTGAGCAACCTTGCTAAGTTTCCAGCTTCCCCATGAACACCCGCTCCAAAATGCCGCTTGTGCGCAGCCCCTCTGCCGTCTCTTCCGCTACGACCTTGCCCTTGTCGAGCACATAGGCGCGGTCGACAATCCCCAGGAGGGATTTAAGGTTGTGCTCGACGACCATGACTGAGGTCCCCTTGGACTCGTTTATCTCCTTTATCTTCGCGAAGACCTCCTTGATAATCTTCGGCGAGAGTCCAAGCGACGGCTCGTCCAGAAGTAGCGCCCTCGGCCCTGCCACAAGCCCCCTCGCTATGGCGAGCATCTGTTGCTCCCCGCCTGAAAGCGCCCTCGCCTTCAACTTCCTCTTTTTTTTAAGGGCAGGGAAGAACGCGAGCGCCTCCTCCACCCGGCGCGCCGTCTCCTCGCGGTCTTTCAAAAAGTAAGCGCCGATCTCCAGGTTCTCTTCGATTGAGAGGCGCGTAAATACCCTCCGCCCCTGCGGCACGAGGACGACGCCCCGGCGGACCATCTCGTGCACGACAGGCGTAAACGGCCTGCCCTCAAGCATGACCTGGCCGGACGCGAGCGGGGCGAGCCCGAAGGCCGCCTTCAGGACGGTGGACTTACCAGCGCCGTTCGGCCCCATGAGCGCGACTATCTCGCCCCTCCTAAGCGAGACGTCGACCTTATCGAGCGCCTTGACGCCCCCGTAAAGTACCGATACGCCTTTCAGATGCAAGAGGTCTTCTTTTTTCATCGTTCCATATCGCCGCCCGTTACTCGCCGAGATACGCCTCTATGACGTCTCTCCTCTCAAGCACCTCAGCCGGGCTTCCCTCGGCGAGGAACCTGCCGCTGTCCATCACTATCACGTGGTCTGAGAGCTCCCGGATGAGGTCCATGTTGTGCTCTATGAGGATGACCGTCCTCCCCTCGTCCCGCAACTCCCGGATGATGGATGACACGGTCTTGACCATCTTAGGGAAGAGCCCCGCGAACGGCTCGTCAAATATAATTATATCCATCTGCCTCCCGGCTGAGACGGCGAGCACCCTCGCTATCTCAAGAAGCTTCCTCTGCCCGTAGGAGAGACCGGAGGCGAGCCCGCCCCTCTTTTCCCATAGCCCTACTTTCTTCAACGCCTCTTCGGCCTGCCTTTCGTGAAATGCGCCGTGCCTCTCGAAGAGCGCGCCGAAAACAGACCTCTCGGTCAGGACGACGAGGACATTATCAATGACCGGCATCTGCTCAAAGAGCCGCACCTCCTGGAAGGTCCGCGCCATGCCGTAGGAAGGCATGTCAAAAGGCCTTATCTTTTTGAGCGTTACCGTGCCGTGGAGGACAACGCACCCGCCGTCGATTTCTGCGAGCCCGCTTAAGACGTTCGTAAGTGTGGTCTTCCCAGAGCCGTTCGGACCGATGACGCTCGTAACCTTGCCCTTGGCGATTGAAATAGAGAGGTCGTCCACCGCACGCACGCCGTCGAAGCGCTTCGTAAGGCCCTTTGTCTTGAGTATGGCGTCTGTCTTTGTCACAGCTTGAACTCCCCGAAGAGCCCCTGCGGCCTGTAGAGCATGAGAACGACGAGAAACAGCCCGTAGACGACGTGCCGCATCTGCGCGGCGATTGCCTGCGGGAAACCCGCGAACCTGAGCGCCTCTGGCAACAGGACGAGGACGAGCGCGCCTATAACAGAGCCCTTGAGGCTTGAGAGCCCGCCGAAGATGATTATGGCGAGTATGAAGACCGACTCCATCACGGTGAAGCTCGACGGGTCGACGAAGTTTATGTAGGAAGCGACGAGAGACCCGGCGACAGCCGCCATCCCGGCGGATATTACGAATATGGCGAGCTTGAAATATACGGTGTTGTAGCCGAAGACCTGTATCGCCTTTTCGTCCTCCCTGATCGACTTAAGGACCCTGCCGAACGACGAGCGCGCCACAAACCTGGCGGCAAGGAATGTGAGGGCGAGGAAGCAGGCGGCAAGCGCGAGGAAAAATACTCCGGAGGAAAAATCCATCCCGAAAAGCGCGGGCCTCGGCACGCCAGGAATGCCAAGCGGCCCGCGTGTAAGCCCGTGCCAATTGAGGAACACGCTGTAGATTATGACGTTGAAGCCTAATGAAACGAGGGCGTAGTAATCCCCGTCGAACCTGGAGAGGACCGCTCCTATGAGAAAGGCGGCTCCGGCCGAGGCGGCTATGCCTGCTGCCATTGAAGCGAAGAAGTTTACTCCAAGGCTTGTCGTCAGTATGGCTGTTGAGTACGCGCCTATGCCGTAGAAGGCCGCGTGCCCGCTCGCCAGCAAACCCGTGTAGCCTACGACGAGGTTCAGACTCAAGCCGAGGATGGCGTATATGATGACAAGGGTCGCAAGGTGCAGTATGTAGTCCATCTTTTCTTTCCTGACGCGTCCGTTATCTCTTAATTATCCCCTGGGGCCTGAATACGAGAAAGACTATAAGAAGTAGGAACGAGACCGCGTCCTTCCATTCGCCTGGTATCATCCAAATCCCGAGGTTCTCGACGAGCCCCAGGAGAAAAGCGCCGAGCACGCCCCCATAAATATTACCGACCCCTCCAATAATGGAAGCGATGACGCCCTTAAGCAGGAGCCCCATGCCCATCGTCGGCTGTATGCCGGTGTCGAACCCGACGAGTATCCCGGCGAGCCCGGCAAGGGCCGAGCCTATGAAAAATACATAGCCCGTGACCCTGCCTGTATTTATGCCGACCATCCTCGCGACTTCCTCGTCGTCGCTTATCGCCCTTACGGCCTTTCCGAAGGACGTGCCGTTAAGGAGCGCGGCCAGGCCGAGCATAGAGGCCAGGCTTGAGAATATTATAATGACCTGGGTCCGCGTGACGACGCCGCCGAGCACGCTCAACGCCTCCTGCCCGGCGGTCTCAGAGAGCGTCTGGAACTGGCTGGTAAAGATGATGGAGAGGGCCGCCTGCGCAGTCGTAAAGACGCCGAGCGAGGCTACGAGGAGGACGAGGTTGGAGGCCTTCCTCTTCCGGAGCTTCGAGTAGACGAGCCTGTCGAAGCCGTAACCCGCAAGGCCCGCTATCGCGACCCCCGTGGCGACGCTGAGATAAATATTCAGCCCGAGCATTTTTGAGAGCGTGAAGAAGGCATACCCGCCGATCGCGGCGAGGACCCCGTGCGCGAGGTTAAAAAACCTTGTGACCCCGTAGATGAGATTGAAGCCGAGCGCCATGAGCGCGTAGAGGGCGCCCGCCATAACGCCGTTCAGGATGAGTTGAGAGAGGATTTCCATTAGATGATTTCTGGGACACGTCTTTCCAATAGACTGCTAAAAAAGTCCGGCTACTTCGCGCCTGCGGCCTTGCCGCCCCTTACTTCCCTTACGGAATAGTCGGCGTTCTTTATATCGCCGTTGGCGTCAAAGGTATAGTTGTCCGCTATGCCCTTGTAGTCGGCTACCCCGTAGATGCCTTTTTTTATGAGGACGGTGTCGGTCCCTGCGGTCTCCATGACGGATGCGAGTATTTTAAGGGCGTCGTAGGCGCGCGGCGCGTAGACGTTTATCTCCTTGCCGCCGGTCTTTTTAGACAAGGCGTCGACAAACCCTTCCGGATAGGCCTTGTTGGCGGGCTCAAGGTACATGGCGCCATCGCCGTCGCCCTTTACGCTCTCCCAAATCTTGGGGTCGCTCCACGCGTCCGCGCCAAAGACCGGCGCCTTGACGCCGAGCTCTCTCATCTGCCGGAGGCCCACTATGGTCCCCTCGGTGTAGCTCACAAAATATACGAGCTCGGGGTTGGCGGCCTTTATCTTTACAAGCTGGCCTCTTAAGTCCCTGCTGTCCTGCGGGAAGGCCTCTTCCCCGACTATCTCTCCGCCGAGTCTCACGAACTCGGCCTTGAAGGAATCGTTCACGCCGAGGCACCAGTCAGATAGGCACTTAAGGAGCGCAACACGCTGTTTGTTGAGCTTCGTCCTTACATACTTCGCGGCGTAGACGCCCTGGAAGGAGTCCGACGGCACGTTCCTGAAGATGTAGTCGCCCGCGTTCGTTATGCCGGGGTTTGTCGAGCCTGCGGACAGGAGTATCACCTTCGATTTTTCGGCGAGCGGGGCCATGGCGAGCGTTTCCGAAGAGCAGAGCCCGCCAATAATCGCCGTCACTTTGTCGATGTTTATTAGTTTGTTGGCGGCGTTGGCTGCCTCCTTGGGGTCGCATTTGCCGTCCTCGTAGATAATCTCTATCTTTTTGCCCTTTATGCCGCCTGCGGAGTTTATCTCGTCGCTCGCGAGCTCGACGGCCGCCTTCATGTTCTCGCCGATGTAGGCGAGATCGCTCGTCAACGGCCCCACGGACCCTATCCTTATTATGTTCGCCTCCCCGGCTTCCTTGCCGGACTTCGAGCACCCGGCCGCGAGGGATATGAGCGCAATTACTCCGAAGAGGGCCTTGAAGGTCTTTTTCATGGTTTTTCCTTTGGATAAGATATTTCGAAAAATTATCATAATGAGGGGCCGGAATCAATTCAGAAGTGTCTTGAAAAGCCGCGGTATGGAAACTCCGGGGAAAAGGTGGTATAAAATAAAGGCGGACTGCTTGCGTAGCCCGCCTTATTAAATAAAAAGAATCGGGACTATACCGGTTTTTTTATTGCCTTACCCCGTTCGTATCATACTTGAGCAGAAAGATATCGGACGATCCCGCGCTCGTATTCCCGTCGAGACCGCCATAGGTATATCCTGTCACATATATTTCGCCGGTACTCTCTACGGCAATGCTATAACCGCCTTCGCCAGATGACGTCCCGAATTGCTGGATCCATTGTTTTGCGCCAGTTGAATCGTATTTCAACAGAAAGATATCGTTCGAACCTGCACTCGTATTACCGTCGAAGCCGCCATAGGTATATCCTGTCACATAAACATTGCCGCTGCTGTCGAGGGCAACGCCTTCAGCATTGTCATAATTTGACGTTCCGAGTTGCTGCGTCCATTGTTTTGCGCCGGCTGAATCATATTTAACCAGAAAAACATCAGGTAATCCTGCGCTCGTATTACCGTCAAGGCCGCCATAGGCATATCCTGTCACATAAACATTGCCGCTACTGTCGACGGCAACGCCTTCAGCAAATTCCTCACTTGACGTTCCTAATTGCTGTGTCCATTGTTTTGTGCCGGATGAATCGTATTTCACCAAAAAGATATCGGGTGCGGCGCTAAAGTAAGGGCCGGCAGAGGTAGCGCCTGTCACATAGACATTGCCGCTACTGTCAAGGGCAACATCATAAGCGTAATCACTATTACCTGATATTCCGAATTGCTGCGTCCATTGTCTTGCGCCGGTTGAATCGTATTTAACAAGAAAAACATCGGTACCTCCTGCGCTCGTATTACCGTCAAGTCCGCCATAGGTATATCCTGTCACATAGATGTCGCCGCTGCTGTCGAGGGCAACGCCTTCAGCATTGTCATAATTTGACGTTCCGAGTTGCCGCGTCCATTGTTTTGCGCCGGTTGAATCGTATTTCACCAGAAAGATATCGTACGAACCTGCGCTCGTATTCCCGTCGAGACCGCCATCGGTAAAGCCTGTCACATAGGTGTTGCCGCTATTGTCGACGGCAACGCCTTCAGCGTAATCATCCCCTGCCGTTCCGATTTGCCGCGTCCATTGTTTTGCGCCGGTTGAATCGTATTTAACAAGAAAAACATCGGGACCTCCTGCGCTCGTATTACCGTCAAGGCCGCCGTAGGTAAAGCCTGCCGCATAAATGTTGCCGCTATTGTCGATGGCAACGTCCTTAGCGTAATCATCACTTGACGTACCGAATTGCCGCGCCCCTGTCCATCCTGATGGAGTAGTGTCGGTTGGAGTAGTGCCAGATGGGATTGGGGCCTCACCGCCGCATGACACCAGTGAAACCGAAGGAAATAAAACAAAAAACCAAAATAGGGCCTTAAAAGTGATCTCCCGATACATATTCCCTCATAAAATTTTATAAGGCGGGCTCAGACCATTAAAAGGGGGTGGTTCAACACAAGTAAAATACAACAAGGGGGTTCCGGCTTGAGCCAAAACCCCCTATGGCAAAAAGATTACGGCCTCGATTTTCTTGGCGTCCCCACAGGGATTCGAACCCTGGTCGCCGCCGTGAAAGGGCGGTGTCCTTGGCCTCTAGACGATGGGGACTCTAAAAATTGTTATTTTTCCTGATCTCTGCGTCAGGTCGGAACTAAAAATGCTCACATATTACCATATATGCTGCGCTTTTTATTTCCGCCCTTCCTTGACCTCAGAAAAAATTCCTAATTTTCAGTTATTAATAACTTATGTTTAATGGTGAGCCGCCCGGGACTCGAACCCGGGGCCACCTGCTTAAAAGGCAGATGCTCTACCATCTGAGCTAGCGGCTCAAAACCTCGTACCAACAATAACCTAAAATTATTATCACAAAAGGGGCGTGCCTGTCAAACTCAAAAGACGCCGCAAAAAAACACCCTTCCCTGTTGCGCCCGCACTGCGTAATTATATCGGAAAAACCGGCGGGCCAAATCCCCGCCCCCTACTTCAAGGCCCTCCTGAGGAAGTCCTTGACCTCGAGGAAGAGCTCCCTCGCCTGGTAGAGCTTGAGCTGGGACTCGTTCTCCGCATACTCTATCCCGGCGTTCAGGCCAAAGGCCTTCCACTCCGTCTTGAGCCTCTCGATGTAAGGGTCGAGCTTGTGGCTGAACCTCTCAAGCATCACAGCAAAGGACTGGTACGTATCCTTCGGGATCTCCACCCCGCTCGCCAGAAATGCCGCCAGGGCCGCATGGTAGGCCGCGTAACAGGACGAGGTCGCCGACTGGGTATAGAGCCCCCTTGACTGGAGGAGATCGGCGGCCTGAAGGAACTCCTCCGACTTCTTCATCTCCACCCTTACCTTGTCCCTTCTCCTTAAGTCCAAAAGCGCTCCTTGTGAAGCCCGGCGTACATGGGCAAGCCGCCCTATGCCGGTCTATATTTACGAGAGTATAAGTTCCCGCGGTTAAAAAATCAAGACTGTCATGCGTCAACCTCGGAATGGACTGCCCCGTGGCTAAGGCTACTGGCATCACCTTATACCTCCCCTGGTCCGATAGTCGGGAGGGGAGACGATTTAAGCGGTTTATCCGCCTTTATGACACACTCCCGGATTTGCGGCCCTTTAATAGATTTATCGGCGTTTGACCACAGGCCTTTAATCGCGGATTCGGCGAACAAGCTGAAAATCCGAAATAAATTGTCCTCAGGGCCGTAGATATAGTATCATTTCGCCATGCCGAGGCTCATAAACTCGTACATATTCAGGGAAATCTCCGTCCCGTTCCTTTTAAGCCTCGCGATACTGACGGCCACGGGCCTCTTGAGCAGGATAATGAAGCTCGTGGAGCTCGCGGTCACACACGGCATCGGCGCCCCGTTCGTCTTCTGGTTCATCGTCTCGGTCGTGCCGTCGTTCATCATATACACGATACCGGTCTCGTTCCTCATAGGCGTGCTCGTCGCCTTCACGAGGCTCTCATCCGACTCCGAGATAACCGCGATGAAGGCCTCTGGCTTAAGCCTCTTCTCGCTCATGAGGCCGGTAATCGCGCTAGCCATCATTGCGTACTTCCTCACGCTCGCCTTTACCGTCTACTTCTTCCCGTGGGGGAACATAAACCTCAAGAACCTCCTATTCGAGGCGGCAAAGACGAGGCTCGTCTCAGGCATCGAGGAGAAGACCTTCTATGACAAGTTCAGAGGGGTAGTCCTCTACGTGGACCGCCTCTCGACAAAGACCGGAGAGATGGAGGGCATCTTCATATCCGAAGCGGGCGCCGGTGGGGACGCGAACCTCTTTTTCGCGGAGCGGGGCGTGTTCTCGCCCTCAGGCGAGGAGTTCTCGGTCTTCCTTAAGCTCAACGACGGGACGATCCACAGGAAGACCGGCGACGACGGCGCCTATCACATAGTGCGGTTCGAGGACTACCTCGTCACCTTGAGCGCCGCCTCGGCCCCGGCTACGACCCTTGAGAGGAGGACGAACCGCGAACTTTACATGGGCGAGCTCATGGCGAGGGTCGATGACGCACGGGCCAAAGGGATAAACACCGCGCCTTTCGTCATTGACCTCCACAAGAGGTTCGCCCTTCCGGCCTCGGTCTTCGTATTCGCGCTCCTCGGCGTGCCCTTGGGGATACAGAGGATACGGGCCGCGCGGTTCGCGGGTTTTTCCATCGCGCTCGCGGTCGTGCTCGCGTATTACGTGGCTTCGACCGCGCTCGAAGCCCTGGGCGAGAACGGCGGCCTTAACCCCATCGTCGCGGTCTGGGGCTCGAACATCATATTCACGATAGCCGGAGTATACTTCTTCAGGCTCGCCGCGCGGGACGCTTCGCCCTCAACCCAGTTATTTTCGGCGCTTGAGGCGCTCATCCCCCGGAGGAACAATAAAAAGGCGCAATGAGGCTCATTCAACGGTACATACTCTCGGAGTTCCTCAAACTCCTTGCGATAGCGCTCGGCGCGTTCATCGCGCTATTCATGATGGTCGATCTCTTCGAGAACATCGACCTGCTCATGAAGCACAGCGTCCCGCTCTCTCATTCCGTCAGGTTCTTCGCCTGGAAGCTCCCGTTCATCCTGGGGCAGGTCTTTCCGATAGCCGTGCTTGTCGCGTCGCTCGTCTCTTTGGGGCTACTCTCCAAACACGGAGAGATAACCGCGATAAAGGCTGGCGGCGTAAGACTGCTCCGCGCGGTCACGCCTCTGCTCCTCGCCGGGCTCGCCATTAGCGTCCTCGTCATTCTCATGAACGAGTACGTGACCCCGGTTGCGCTCAAAAAGACAGACTCCTTCCGCCAGCAGTGGTTCGGGGTGCAGGGCGGCTCCTTCGGCAAGGAGGGCGTCTGGGTGAGGACTGGAAGGGGTATATTCAACGTAAGACAGGTCGACCTCGGCAGGGACAGGCTCTACGGGCTCACGCTCTACGAGATCGAAAAACCCTTTGCCGTGAAGGAGCGCATCTACTCAAGGAGTGTAGTCTGGAAAGGCGACAAATGGGTGGCGGACGAGGCCATCGTCTGGAGGTTCAAAGACGGAGAGGTCAAGCGCGAGGAGGCGCTCTCGCTTGAGATAAACGAGTTCATAAGGCCCGAAGACCTGCCGAACGTCGAGAACCTGCAGAAGAACATGTCTCTCAACGAGCTCCGCGGCTATGTGCGCTCGCTCGATGCCGACGGGTACGATTCGTCCAAATACCGGATAGACCTATACGGCAAGATAGCCTTTCCGCTTGTGAACTTCGTCATGCTCCTCATGGGCATACCGTTCGCCCTGAAGACCGGCAGGCACAGCGGCATCGCGACCGGCGTGGGCTTAAGCGTAGTCATCGCGTTCAGCTACTGGATAGTCTACGCCGTAACGCGCTCTTTGGGCTTGAACGCCCTCATACCGCCGCTCGTAGCCGCGGCCTTCCCGGACGTCCTCTTCTTCGCCATTGGGGCGCTCATGTTCGGGTACGTGAGGGAGTAAACATCACTCGGCCTGTTTCAACACCCGCGCGGCCTCGAACTCCCTCTCTGCCTCATCGGCCCATCCCTTTCTTTCGTATATGAGGGCGAGCTCGTAATGGGAGTTCGCCCTATCCGGCTCAAACCTCAGCGCCTCCTCGAATTCCCTCTCTGCCTCATCGATCATGCCGAGCTTCAAATATGAGAGGGCGAGGTTGTGGCGCGTCCCTGCCTTATCCGGCCTTTGCTCAAGAGAAGCCCGGTAGGCCATGACCGCGTCCCCGTAAAGCCCTCCGGCGAAGTAAGCGGCCCCGAGGTTATGGAGCGCGACCGCGTCCGGGCTGAATGAGACGGCCTTCTCGAACTCCGGTATCGCCTCGCTTACGAGCCCCCTCCGAAGATACACGTCCCCGAGGCTCGCGTGCGTCCGGGCCTTCAACGGGCTCTTTGCTATCGCGTCCTTCCAGAGGGCCGCGTCGTCCCTCCAGACCTCGTTCCTCACATATGCCGCCGCGCCGAGCGGCAAGGCGACGAGGACGGCGAGGACGACGGCGAAGGCGGCATTTGACCAGCCCTTCAACAACCTCTCTTTCAAAAAGAAAGCGAAGGCGCTGAACGCGGCGAACGCGCCGATAGACGGCAGATAGAGCCTGTGCTCGAATATCACGTCCTGTATGGGTATGACGGACGATTCTACTGAAAGCGTTATGAAGAACCAGAAGACCCCGGCAGAGACGAGCGTAAGATGCGCGTCGCTCCTCTTTCTCGATATCACGAAAAGACAGACCGCGGCCACGAGGAGCGAAAGCAGGAACAGAAAAGAGGCGAGGACGCCTGGGGCGAGGATGGAATTATAAACCGGGTAGCTGTAGTCTATGTTTTGCCCCATCGGCAGGACAAGGAGCCTTAGGTACGTCACGATGACCCGGAGCTCCGTTACGAAGTACGAATAAGGGGAGAGACCCGTCATCTCTGAAAACTGCTTCCGCATGATGTTGGAGCTTACCCCCGCGCCTTCACCTGACGCCGCGCTCAATACCATAAATGGGATGATGAGCATTACGAAGAGGAACGGGATGACCCGGAAGAGCCTCTTTTTATAAGGCCCGTCATAGAAGGCCGTCTCATAGAAAAGGATTATCGCCGGGAGCGTAAAGGCTATCTCCTTTGTGAACTGCGCGCATACGGCAAATACAAAAGAGAGCGCGTAAATAAGCGCGCCGTTCTTATCACGCGCGCGCCACGCGATATAAGAGGCGAGCGAGAGGAGATAAAAGAGGGCCGCGAGCGACGCGAACCTCTGGGTTACGTATGTGACGGCCTGCGTCTGTAAGGGGTGGACGGCAAATATGACGGATGAAATAAAAGCTACCCCGAACGCCGCCCCGGCGGACTGAAGCGCGCCCTTCATCCAGGGCGTCGCGAAGGTCCTGGATACGATAAAAAAGACGAGTACGGCGTTGGCCGCGTGGATAGCGGTATTCAAGAGGTGATAGCCGAAGACGTCGAGCCCGCCAATTCTAAAGTTGAGCGCAAAAGAAATGTAGGATAACCAGCGGGTGCCCGTCGGGGGCCAGAGGTTTGAAAGGGCGCGTATCTCGGGGTTTCCGATTATGTACATGCCGTCGTCAAAGACGAACGGCACGTCAAAGGTATTCGAATATACAATGAAGGCGAGGAGAGCTGTCAATGGGTAGGCTATGTAATAAAGACGGCGCATACCATCCTGAGAGGGGGTTGAATAAACAACACCGGGAGCTTATCACATATCTTCCCCCCTTTCTAAAGGGGGACTGAGGGGGATTATAAAGGGCTGAAAAATAATCTCCCCAAACCCCTCTTTAGAAAAGAGGGGTTCTGCATGGTCCTATTCGTCACCTGCCTACCTCTTCTATCCCCTGGTACGCCTCCTGGAAACCGGGGTTGATGGATATGACGGCCTCGAACTCCCGCTTCGCGTCACTGAGCCTGCCCATGGACTGGTAGGCGAGCGCGAGATTGTAACGGGCCCTCCATTTGTCCGGCTGAAAAGTGACGGTCTTTTCAAGCTCCGAGACAGCCTCATCCATCCTCCCCAAAGCCCGCAAGGTAGAGGCGAGGTTGTAGTGGGCGTCGGCGAAGTCGGGTTTAAGCCCTATCGCGGTCTTGAGTTCGGCTTCCGCCTCCTCGTACCTTCCAACCTTGTAATAGGCGGAGCCGAGGTTGAAGAAGGTCTTTACATCGGGCTTCAGGCCGCGCGCCTTCTCGAACTCCTCTATCGCCTCTCCGTATCTCCCCATCCTGAAGTATACGTCCCCGAGGTTGTTGTGAGGGCGCGTCTTTCCGGGGCTCTTCCGGGCGACGTCGGTCCAGAGCGTGAATTCGTCCTGCCAGACGAGGTTCCTCCTGTACGCCGCCGCGCCGTAGGGGATGGCCAGAATGATTGCTACCACAATTGCAAAGACTGTGGCCGACGCCTTCACGAGCGAGCGTTTTTTAAGATACTCGAACAAACATATCATGAAGGCCCCGAAGGAGACGAAGAGGCCGATGGACGGAAGATAGAGCCTGTGCTCGAATATCACGTCCTGTATGGGGATGACCGAAGACTCAATCGATAGCGTTATGAAAAACCAGAAGACCCCGGCGGCTGAGAGCGCCGCAAGGGGCGCCCTCCCCATTCTTGTCCTCGCGTACGCGACTACCGCTACCGCGGCGAAGCATAAGAGGAAGAAGAGCGAGAGGAGCGGACCTGGCTCAAGGACGGAGGTGAACTTAGGGTAATCGTAATCGAGGTTTTGCCCCACCGGTAGAATAACGAGCCTTAAGTATGTCACGACCACGCGGAACTGCGTGGAGAGGTACTGGTACGGCGAAAGGTCTGAAAGCTCCTGGATCTGTTTCTCCCTTATGAGCTCGCTTACCCCGTGGTCCGGCCCAGCGTACACGAGGAGCGTAAACGGGATAATGAGCATCGTGAGCATGAACGGCGCAGTCGAGACCGCCCTTTTTCTGAAGCCGCCGCCGAAAAACGCCGCCTCGTAAAGAACGATAACCGTTGGGAGCGTGAAGGCTATCTCCTTTGTCATCTGCGCGGCTATGGCCGAGGCGAACGCGAGAGCGTATTTTACATAACCCTTTCTTCCCCCCTCCGCGCCGATTCTATGACTTGCATAGAGGACAAGAGAGAGGAGAAAAAAGAGCGTGGCAAGGGAGGCGAACCTCTGTGTCGTGTATGTGACGGCTTGGGTCTGCACGGGGTGTATTGCGAAGAGGACTGACGCAATAAGCGCGGCCCCGAAGGCCGCGGACTCCTTGTCGTTCAGCCCGGATAGCTCCATAAACGGCGTCTTGAACGTGAGCGAGACGAGCCTGAAGACGAGCATGGAGTTTACGATGTGTATGAGGATGTTTACCGCGTGATAGCCTCTTGGGTCGAGGCCGCCCATGCTGTAACTGAGGGCGAATGAGAGGTACCCGAAGTACCTTGTCCCGACAGGTGGCCAGAACCCGGAGAAGTCCCGGATGCCGGCGTTCCCTGCTATGTACATCCCGTCATCGAAGACAAAGGGATAGGGCAGTATCGACGAATATACAACGGCTGAGAGTATCGCGAGCGTAGCGTATGCGAGCGCGTTTTTCATCCTCACGAAGGCGGCCCCCCTCCCCGCTTCAATTCAATGTAGCGGAGGTTCTCGTACGCGTCCTCGAAGCCTGGGTTTATGGATAGCGCGGTTTCGAACTCAGCAACGGCCTCGTCGTATCTGCCGAGGTACTTGTACGCGAGCCCGAGGAGGTTATGCGCCCTGTAATTGCCGGGTTCGAGCCTGATCGTCGCGCTGAACTCACCCACGGCATCTTCAATCCTCCCCTTGCTCAGATACGCGAGCCCGAGGTTGTTGTGGGCGTTCGCCTTCGCCGGCTGGAATGTGACAGCCGCCTCGAACTCTAATATCGCGTCGTCCATGCGCCCTATGTCCTTGTACGCGACCCCGAGGTTGTAGTGGGCGTCGGCAAAGTTGGGCTTCAACTCTATGGCACGCTTGAACTCGTCCATCGCGCGCGCGAGATCACCCTTCCTGTAATAAACCGAGCCGAGGTTGTTGTGCACGCGGGCCTTCATCGGGCTCTTTACGACCGCGTCCTCCCAGAAGACCACCTCGTCGGCCCAGACAGTGTTACGCATGTATGTAGCGACGGACAAAGGGACTGAGACGGCCGCGGCTATCATAAGGGCGAGTGCCGCCGCTGAGGCCACCGATCTATTTCCGGGCACGAAACGCGCGCCGTATAGAAGCGCGGACCCGAAGGCGAGCGCCGCGCCGGGCATGGCGAGGTACAGCCTGTGCTCGAATATGAGGTCGTTAATTGGGATTATCGAGGACTCTATCGACAGCGTTATGAAGAACCAGAATACGCCTGCTGAAAAAAGAAGCCCGAGCGCGCAGTTGACCCTCCTCGATTTTACGAATATCCATACCGATAAGATGACTATGGACAGAAGGAACAGGAAAGATAATAGCGGCTCCGGCGAGAATATCGAGGTAAAGAGCGGGTAGTCGTAGTCGAGCGTCTGGTTTACCGGAAAAACGATAAGCCGGAGGTAGGTGACGATGACCCTGAACTGGGTAACGAGGTAGTCGTGGCGCGAAAGCGCGGTCAAATCCCTTATCTGCAGCTCCCTCGTCCTCTCGCCAATGTCAGAGCCGCCCCCGCCGAGCCCGGCCTCGGGGCCGAGGATGGCAAGAGGGATGATAATGAGCGTGAGTATTAACGGTATGAGCGCGGGTATCCTTTTTTTGTCCCATCCGAAAAAGACGCCCTCGTAGAGGACTATCATTACGGGGAGCGTAAAGCTTATCTCTTTGGTGTTCTGCGCGGCTATGGCCGACGCGAGCGCGACGATATAAAGGAAGACCTTGAAGGCCTTTGGCCCTGACGAGAGCCTCCACCTTATATATGAGACGAGCGAGAGGAGATAGAAGAGGGTCGCGAGTGACGCGAACCTCTGCGCCATGTAAGTAACCGCCTGCGTCTGTACAGGGTGCACAATAAAGAGGACCGATACGATAAGCGCGAGGACGAACGCTACTCTTTCCTTGTCTTCGACCTGCGCCCTTTCCATCCACGGGGTCCTGAAGGTTGCAGTCACAAGCGCGTAGACGAGGAGGCCGTTCACGATGTGTATCATCACATTAACAAGGTGGAAGCCGAAGGTGTCGAGCCCGTTGATTCTAAAGTTCAGCGCGAACGAGAGATACCCGAGATACCTCGGCCCCGAAGGCGGCCAGAAGTTCCCGAGGTTTTTTATGAGCGGGTTCTTCGAGATGTACATCCCGTCGTCGAATATGAACGGGCCGTGAAATGCGCTTGAATAGATGACGACGGCGAGGACACTGAGCGCGATGAAGACTATGAGGGGACGGAGTTTCATAAAATTTATGGGCAAATATCCGAGGGACTGTTTATAGGAAGATTCCTCAGATTCTCCTCCAAAGCTTTCTGTACTTCCAGCAAGGCCCCCGGGGCTTTTAGGGGGCCTTGCTGGAACTGAAAATTTTTGAAGGGGGGTCTCAGGGGGTCCTCGCCGGACGGGCGAAACCGGATCGATCGGCTATGATTCAAATCGCCTCAAAGACTCCGATTGATAATGGCGGTGCGCCGAGCACCTTTTTATAAAAAGTTTCCCCCCGGAGACTATGCCTTCTTCGCCACCCTTATGAATATCTCATCGAGTTGTTTCTGGTCTACGGGCGACGGCGCGTCGCTCATGACGTCTGTCGCCTTCTGCGTCTTGGGAAAGGCTATGCAGTCGCGGATAGATTCGGACCCGGTCATTATGGCCATTATCCTGTCGAGGCCGAAGGCTATGCCTCCGTGCGGCGGCGTGCCGTACTTCAGGGCCTCGAGAAGGAAGCCGAACCGCTCCTCCGCCTCTTCCTTCGCGATGCCGAGCTTTTCGAAGACCTTTGCCTGGACGTCGGACCTGTGGATTCGGATAGAGCCGCCGCCTATCTCGGAGCCGTTAAGGACGAGGTCGTAGGCCTTTGCCCTGACCTTCAGGGGATCGGTGTCGAGATAGGCGAGGTCCTCGTCCATCGGCGCGGTGAAGGGGTGGTGTACGGCGACGTATCTTTTTTCCGCGTCGTCGTAATCGAAGCTCGGAAAATCAGTCACCCATACGAAGTTGAGCCTGTCTTTGGGGATGAGGTCAAGCCTTCCGCCGATGTTGGTGCGGAGCCTCCCCAAAACCGTGTTCGCGACGGACGGTTTATCTGCGGCAAAAAGTATGAGGTCGCCTGTAACAGCGCCGAGGGCCTTCGCGGTACCCTCTTTTTCAGCGTCCGAGAGGAACTTCGCTATGGGAGACTGCCAGCCCTCTTCGGTAACCTTGACCCAGGCGAGGCCCTTTGCGCCGAAGGATACGGCTATTTCGGTCAAGTCGTCGAGGTCCTTTCTTGAAAATGTGGCCCCGCCTTTTACGCATATCGCCTTTATAACGCCTTTTTTTGAGGCGGCGTCGGCAAAGACCTTGAAGCCGGAGCCTGAAAGGAGCGCGGTCAGATCGACAAGCTCGAGCGCGAAACGGGTGTCCGGGTTATCCACCCCGAACCTGCCGACCGCCTCGGCGTAGGTCAAGCGAGCGAAGGGGGGCGCAAGGACCACGCCCGACTCCTTGAATATCTCTACGACGAGCCCTTCCATGACTGAGATGACGTCTTCCCTGTCGACAAAGCTCATCTCCGCGTCTATCTGAGTAAACTCGGGCTGTCGGTCCGCGCGGAGGTCCTCGTCCCTGAAGCATTTGACTATCTGGAAGTACCTGTCGAAACCCGATATCATGAGTATCTGTTTGAAGAGCTGGGGCGACTGTGGGAGCGCGTAGAACGCACCCGGGTTAAGCCTGCTCGGCACGAGGTAATCGCGCGCGCCCTCGGGCGTGGACTTTGTAAGCACAGGCGTCTCTATCTCAAGGAAGCCGTTCCTCGTCAGATAGTTCCGGGTAGCCATCGCGACCTTGTGCCGGAGCATGAGTTTTCTCTGGAGCGGCGCCCTGCGAAGATCTAGGTAGCGGTACTTGAGCCTCGTCATCTCGGCGACGTCCGTATCGTCCTCTATCATGAAGGGGAGCGGCGCGGAATCGTTAAGCACAATGATCTCCGTGACCGCGACCTCTACTTCGCCTGTCTTAAGGTCCGGGTTCACCGTACCCTCGGGCCTCTTCTGCACGACGCCCTTTACGGCGATGACGAATTCGCTCCGGAGGTTATGCGCCTTCTCGTGCACGGCCGAATCGGTCTCCGGGTTGAATACGAGCTGGACGAGCCCTTCCCTGTCTCTTAAGTCGATGAATATGAGGCCGCCGTGGTCCCTCCTCCTCTGGACCCATCCCATGAGGCCGATCTTCTCGCCTGTCTGAGACGTCGAGACCTCCCCGGCGTAGCAGGTCCTTCTCCATTCAGCCATCTTCTCTATCAATTTAAGACCTCCGGTATTGAAAGAAACTTTTTTTGGCGGCCATAACCAAAACCGCGATACTGGGAATATTCGCATCAAGGCCTGAATACCGCCACGCGCGCCGTGCTGGCGCGGGCGGGATTTGAACTTATATCACATCCGCGGACCCTTTTCAAATCGATAGAAAAAAACATGGTTACAAATTTTTAGCTTGACAGAAAACATGTAGAACGGGATAATTGCCGCAATTAAAACCCCAAACAACCACATAGTCTGGGAAAAAACACCTTCAAGGAGGCAATCAATGAAGAGAACTGGCTTCTGGATTCTCCTCCTGGCTTGTATCGGTATGTCTGCGGGCATCTTCGCGCCGTCGGTGACGAACGCGGAGTACGGAGACATAGTACTGAACAGCAAGTCAGAGAGCATGGAAAAGGCGGGAGTAAGCCCTGTGGTCTTCCCGCACTGGTTCCACAGGATCAGGTTCAAGTGCAAGGTATGCCACGAAGACATTTTTATCATCAAGAAGGGCGCCAACGACATCAACATGACCGCGATCATGAACGGCGAGTTCTGCGGCAAGTGCCATAACGGCCTTGTGGCATGGGAGCCGCTCTATTGCGACAGGTGCCATTCCTACAAGGGCAGCAACCCGAACGCGCCCACGAACCAGAACTAATAAATCACACGAGGAACAGTTTGAAAGGAGGATCGGATAAATGAAAGCATCCAGGCTTTTGAAGGTCGCCCTCCTCTGCTCGCTCACGGTCACATTCGGCTTTGCCGTTAACGGTTCTTTCAGCTCGGCCGAGTCAGCTACGGCCGCCAAGGAAACCAAGGTAGCCGCTGTAACGACCAAGAAGAGCGACAAGGCGGAGACCAAGCTCGACCCGAACGACCCCTCAAGCGTTATATATCTTGATACCTCAGGAAAGCCGGCCGGCCTCGGAGACTCATCCAAGCCTCCTTCAATGGCCTATAAGGCGGGACAGGGCTGGCACCCGCAGGCCCTTTCGGCCACGGGCCTGCCCAAGGACAGGTACGGCCTCATCGACTGGGCCAAGATAGTCAGGGAGAACATCGTAAAGCCCAAGCCCTCGCTCGACGCGGCCGAGGAAGAGATGCCCCCGCTCAAGATGGACGTGCTCATTCCAGCGAAGGGCGACTTCGTGAACGACGTAATCTACCCGCACGAGATGCACACCTACTGGCTTAAATGCGAGGTCTGCCACCCCGGGATATTCGTCCCTGCAAAGGGGTCGAACCCGATGTCCATGGTCGAGATCGCCCAGGGCAAGTGGTGCGGAAGGTGCCACGGAAAGGTCGCCTTCCCGCTTACCGACTGCAACAGGTGCCACACTTCACCCAAACAGAAGGCCGGGAAGTAGCCCTTTATGTTAAAACGCCTGATAATAGCGTCCGCCATTGTGATCGCCATCCCGGCAGCCTCATGGGCCGGGATCGGCGACATAAGGCTTGAGTCCAAGATAGCGTCGATGAAGAAGGCCGGGGTAGGCCCGGTCGTCTTCCCGCACGACAGGCACGAAAAGTCGATCAAGTGCGCCGAGTGCCACCCGAAGATATTCAAGGACAAGCGCGGGGCGAACGACATCTCCATGAAGTTCAACATGGAGGGCAAGTTCTGCGGCTCGCCGAACTGCCACAACAGCCCCAGGACGTTCCCGCTATACCAGTGCGCAAGCTGTCATACAGGGGTCGGGGCGGCGAAGTAGCCGCCCCTGCTCTTTTTTTCTTCTCTTTCCTCTCCCACTTTCAATAACAGATAACGGAAAAGCCCAGACCCTCGCGGGCGGATTCGGCCCCTAATCCTGAGTTCATCAGACCTTTTCATAACCCGTCTGTCTGCATGACACAGGTTTTTTGTGGCTGGATGCCCGATAAAAGCCTCGGGAATGACATGCAAAACCGTTTGTCATGCCGTCGTCTCCGCTCGTTTCAAGCGGGGATCCAGCGTCCTGGGCTCAGCGCGTAAGGAATTTTTCAACAAGAGGCGCGGTTGGACAACCAAGGGGGAAATATTTCAAAGGTGGGGCATGGTGAAAGGGTATTCAGCGGCATTCTTTCCTAAAGCCTTGAAGCCGCGTCCTTGTCAACGAGCCAGATGAGCTTCCCGGGCCGGACCATCCGCGCCGGGCAAGCCTCCTCGGTCCCCCGAAGAACCTCCCTGAGTATCCCGGCCTTCTCCTTGCCTGAGACGAGAAAGAGCGCGATAGAGGCGCTGTTGACCGTCTTAAGCGTCATGGTCACGCGGCGGGCCTTCTTCTTCTCCACATAGGTGTCGATGACAAGCCTCTCCTCCTCCTCGAAGCCCGTCTTTGTAGCCGGGAATATCGAGAGCGTGTGCCCGTCTTTGCCGAGGCCGAGGAGGACCAAATCGAAGGCCGGGGGCTCTCCGGCCTTGAGGCCGAAGTGGGCCCTTAACTCTTCCTCGTATGCGATGGCCGCGCTCGTTGGCTCGTCCTCGCCTTTTATCCTGTGTATATTCTTATCCGGAATTTTTATTTTGGAGAGGAGCGCCCTTGCCGCCATGTTGTAGTTGGATTCAGGGCTCTCCGGCGGCACGCACCGCTCGTCCCCCCAGAAGACGTGGACCTTTGACCACTCTATTTTATCCGCGTACTCGGCGCCGAGGAGCTCATAAAACATCTCCGGGGTCTTGCCGCCGGAGAGCGCGACTGTGAACCGCCCCTTGCCCCGTATATTGCGTTCCGCGGCCTCAAGAAAGGTCTCAGCGGCCCTCCGGCTCATCTCCTCGGGGCCGCCTAATACGCATATGCATTCGTCGGGGCGTTCTGTTATTTCCATTTGACCTGGCGCCGGATAATCCGCGCTCGCGTTCCGTGAGACCGCGCCCTGATATCCGCCCTACCCAACCCTTACGACCCGCCTCTTGTCATCGGGCGTAAGGAGCCCCGCCGCATGCGCCGCGGCCCCTGTGAGCCCTGCCTTGCAGTCCATTACCACATGGACGGGGATCTTCGAGAGCAGTCCCTCGAGCCTCCCCTTTGCCCTGAAGGCTTCGATGAAGCAGGGCTTTTCAAAAGCCTTAAGCACCTTCGGGGCTATGCCTCCGGCCACAAAGACCCCTCCGATGGAGAGGGCCTTGAGCGCGAGGTTACCGGCCTCCGCGCCGTATATTGAGAGGAAAAGGGCGAGCGCGTCAGTACAGTTCCCGTCGCTACCCGCCATGCCTTCCTCCGTAATGACCGCCGAAGGGTCATCGGTTGCGAGCCTCATCCTTATGCGCCCGGGCTCTGCCTTACCCTTTGTCTTTATGAAGTTGTAGATGTTGACGATACCCGGGCCTGAGACCACCCTTTCGTAACTGACGCGCCCGTACTCGCCAATGAGGTGTTCGAGTAGCCCTATTTCGAGTGAGTTCCTCGGCGCGAAGTCCGCGTGCCCGCCCTCGGATGGCGAAGGGACGTATTTGTCTCCGTCACGGAACAAGACCGCCTCGCCGAGCCCGGTGCCCGCCGCGATGAGCGCGATGTTGCCGTCTCTCCGCTCCCCCTTCTGGAGGGTATAAAGGTCCTTATCCTTAAGGAGGGGCAGCCCCCAGGCTATCGCAACGAGGTCGTTTATGAGCGCCGTCTTCCCTATGCCGAACCTCTCCCCTATGGCCCTTGCGTCTATCAGCCACGGGAAGTTGGTGAGCCTGCATGCGCCCTCTTCGACCGGGCAGGCGATCCCGAAGGACGCGGCAGAGACCGCCTCATTCCCGGGGAGGAACCTCTTGATGACCTCCTCGGGGCCGGTAAAGGCCGCGTTCGCGAAAGACTCCTCATGGAGCGGACGTAGCGACGTACCCATGTCCTCAAAGAGCCCGAGCCGGGTATTTGTACCGCCTATGTCTCCGGCGAGGATGAGCCCCATCTATTCGTTCCTCCAGTGGCGTCCGTCCTTTGAGATGAACCTGTCCGCTTCAGCCGGCCCGTGGCTCCCGGCCTTGTAGAGGTTCACCTCAGGCGCGCCCTTGCCGTTTTTCTCGATGTATTCGAGTATGGGGGTCAGGAATTCCCACGAGAGAGAGACCCCGTCCTTTCTTACGAAGAGCGTCTTGTCCCCGATCATGCAGTCCGTGAGCACCCGCTCATAGGCCCCGAGCGTGAGCCCTTTGTACCCGTCCAGGTACGAGAAATCCATGAAGACGTCGCGCAGACACACCCTGGAGCCCGGGGACTTCGTGTGGAACTTAAGCTGGATCCTCTCCTCAGGCTGTATCTTGAGTATCAGCGTGTTCGGCCCGATCTCTTCGCCTATGGTGTCCCTGAACATGAGGTGCGGGACGCTCCTGAACTGGACAGAGACCTCTGAGAGCCTTTTTCCGAGCCTCTTGCCGGAGCGCAGATAAATGGGCACCCCCTGCCATCTCCAGTTGTCTATGTATACGCGCATCGCGGCAAAGGTCGGCACCAGGGATTCCTTCGCCACCCCCTCCTCCTCCCTGTAACCGGGGACTGTTTTCCCGTCTATCTCGCCCCCGGCGTACTGGCCGAGGCAGAGCCAGTCGTTTATATCCTCAAGCGGCGGCCTCCTGAGCGCCAGAAGCACCTTTGACCGCTCGTCCCTTACAAGCTCAGGGTCGTAGACCGAAGGCGGCTCCATAGCCGCGAGGGCGAGGACCTGCGACATGTGGTTCTGGAACATGTCCCTTAAGACCCCGGCCTGCTCGTAGTACCCGGCGCGCCTCTCCACCCCGAGCGTCTCGGCGACTGTTATCTGGACGTGGTCGATGTAGTGCCTGTTCCAGAGCGGCTCGAATATCGTGTTCGCGAACCTGAGCATGAGGATGTTCTGGACCGTTTCCTTGCCGAGGTAATGGTCGATCCTATAAACCTGCGGCTCTGAAAATGACGAGAGCACCGCGCTGTCAAGCCTCCTCGCGCTCGCAGTATCCCGCCCGTAAGGTTTTTCCACGACGAGCCGGGTCCAGCCGGACCTTTCCCCGGCGAGCCCGGAAGAGCCCAGGAGCCCCGCTATCGTCTCATAGACCGAGGGAGGGGTCGCGACATAAAATATCCTGTTGCCCCCGGTGCCGAAAGGGACCTCTTTCTCTTCGAGGAAACGCGCTATCGTAGCGTACGCGCCCTCGTCATTGTAATCGGCGGCGATATAGAAGAGCCTTTTAGCGAACCCCTCCCACGCGGCGGAGTCGAACTCTCCGGAGGCCTTCAGGGCCTCCTCCATCGCAATTCTAAAACCATCATGGTCCATCTCAGTCCTCGCTACCCCGAGGACGAAGAACTCCTCGCCTATTATGTCGGCGAGAAAAAGCTTGAAGAGCGCGGGGATGAGCTTTCTCCTCGTCAGGTCGCCGGAGGCGCCGAATATTACCATCGCGCACGGGTCAGGGGAGGCATCCACGCAAGGAGTCTTGCGGGGCTCCGCTTTTCCGGCCTTTATCCGTTGAAAGGGGCCGCTTTGAAAGTTATCCGGCATAATGGGTTCCGAGAGTCTTGTTTTTATTGGGGAGGCGCGGCAAGTTTATCTTGCGCTCATTCGCCTTCGGATTTTACGGAGTGGCCGCCGAATTCCTTCCTGAGCGCGGCGAGGACCTTTTCGGCGAACGAGTCATCCTGCCTGGAGCGGAACCTCCTGAAGAGCGCTTCCGTTATGACCGGCAGGCTTACGCTTAAATCCAGAGCCTCTTTCACGGTCCAGCGCCCCTCGCCGGAGTCTTCAACGAAGCCGCTTATGGCCGAGAGCCCCGGGTCCCTTGAGAGCGCCGTTTCCAGGAGCTCCAAGAGCCACGAACGGACTACGCTCCCCCTCATCCAGAGGCGGGCGATGTTTTTAAGATCGAGCTCCTCTCCGTAACCAGAGGCCTTCATGAGCTCGAACCCTTCGGCGTAAGCCTCCATTAGCCCGTACTCTATGCCGTTATGCGCCATCTTGACGAAGTGGCCTGAGCCCGGCCCGCCGCAACGGAGGTATCCGCCCTCCTGGGCAAGGCTTTTAAATATCGGGCCTATCAAGCCGCATACGGCCGCCTCTCCCCCGGCCATGATGCAGTAGCCTTCGGTAAGGCCCCAGATGCCGCCGCTTACGCCCGCGTCGATGAAATGTATGCCGATTGCGGCGAGATCCTTATGCCTTCGGAGAGAGTCCTTGTAGAAGCTGTTGCCCCCGTCTATTATTATGTCGCCGGGGGCAAGCCCCTTTTTAAGGACCGCGATAGTCGAGTCCACCGCCTCCCCTGCCGGGACCATCAGCCAGACGGCCTTTGGAGACGGAAGCGCGGAGGCGAGGGCTTCGAGCGTATACGCGCCCTTTATCCCGAGTCCCTCGGCCTTCTTCGTCCTCTCCGAAGACCTGTCGAAGGCTGTTACAACATGGCCGTCCTGGACGAGGCGGAGCGCCATGTTCATGCCCATGCGCCCGAGTCCCACCATTCCTATGCGCAAGATACCCTCCTTTTACCTACGCGACGCTTCCACCGCGCCCTTTATGAGGATAGAAGCCTCCCTAAGCGCCTCTATCGACGGGTCTTTTATGTTGACGAGCGCGACCCTGCACCCGCGGGAATCCAGCGCCTCCATGTCGCCGAAGGCCTGGGATAACTCAAGCTCTGAAAAGCTGAACGCGCTCCCGGGTATCTTTATATCGTCCTTCGTCTCGTGGCAGAGGATGAGGAAAACCCCCTTGTTGGCCCCGCCCTTGTGGAGCTGTCCGGTTGAGTGGAGGTAGCGGGGGCCGTACCCGAACTGGGTCGCCGCGCCAATCGCGTCCCTGAGCGTCTTTCTCAAATCCATGAGTGTCTCGTCAATTGCACGGTCGTTGGGGTCGAAGTACGCGAGCACGCCAATGTAGTCGCCCTTTTTTATGAGCCCCATGAAGTCCTTCATGGCCTTTTTCACGTCCCCGCCTTTAGCCAAAGGTTTCTTGATGAGCTTGCAGGCGGCCTCCCCGAAGTATACCCTGAGCTTCTTGTCCCTGATCTCAACACCCGGGGGCGAGATCATCCCCTTCTCTATCGCCAGGAGGCGCGCCCTCGTGAGCTTCTTCGCAAGCTCCACGTCAGGCTGGTCAAATGGGTTTATGCCGAGTATCTGCCCGGCGACGGCCGTCGCCACCTCCCAGCGGAGGAACTCTCCGCCGAGCTCGTATATGTCCTTCATCCTGAAAGAGATGACCGGGTGTCCGGCCTCGACGAGCGCCTTGAGCGTTTTTTTGAGGTCTTTATCCTCTTCCTTTACGCAGATGGAGACGAAGACCCTGTCGTCGCCGTAGTCCTCAGTCCGGCCCAAAGGCTCGCCAACGACGGGTACGAGCCCCTTGCCCTCCTTGCCGGTCGATTCGGCGACGAGCTGCTCTATCCAGAGCCCGAATGTAGCGGCCTCCCTTGAGAGGACGAAGGTTATCTTGTCCCTGCCGGCTCTGCCTAATATGCCGAGAGCGGCGCCGAGCATGACGACCGGGTTTTCCCTCTCCTTCATGCACGGGTGCGTTGCCGCGGATATCCCGCTCGCTGAATGGATGAGCTTCTCTATGTCTATCCCGGATATGGCCGCCGGCACAAGCCCGAAATAAGAGAGCGCCGAGAACCTCCCGCCTATGTCGCGCGGGTTGATAAACAGCCTCTTGAACCCGTACTTTCTGGAGAACCCCTCAAGGGGCGTGTCTGCGTCGGTTATGGCGATGAAGTTCCTGCCCGCCTCCTCGCCCACTGTCTCGTATACAAGGCCGTAGAAGTACTCGAAGAGGCTCAAGGGCTCTATCGTCGTCCCCGACTTGCTCGATACGATAAAGAGGGTCTTTTGAGGGTCTATCTCTTTCGTGACCGCCCTTACGGCCTCGGGGTCGGTGGAGTCCAGCACGATGAGCGCGGGATATCCCGGGACAGGACCGAAGGCGTTGCGGAGCACGAGCGGCGCGAGGCTTGAGCCACCCATGCCGAAGAGGACCGCGTGGAAATAGCCTTCTTTTTTGACGCCGGTTGCGAACGATGTGATGGCCTCGAGGTTATCCTCCATGAGGTCGGGGAGCGTCAGCCAGCCGAGCGCATCCTTTATGAGCCTCCTCTCCTCGGGCCCGTCCTTCCATATGGTCGGGTCCTTTGCCCATAGCCTCCCAAGGAAGTTCTTGTTCCCTATCTCGTCGATGGCAACTGTGACCGCCCCCTCGAAACCGCTGAGCGCGTAGCTCGCTTCGAACTTCCTATCCTTCATACCCTTCCTCTTCGCTACTATCGCCTCGGTTATCAGCCCTTGGGACTTTTTTTGAGAAGCGAGAGCGTCTGCGAGAAGCGCTTCCGTTGTAGCTTTGTAATCGAAGCCGAGGGAGACCATCTCGGATATCACCTTGCTTGAAGACCCCGCGTCTGAGGGTTTGTGCCTCGCCTTGCCGTGGTCGTGGAAGGCGAGGAGCGTATGGAGCGGCATGGCGATTATGGTGCCGTCCTCGGCAAGCTCCTCCACGTACATGGTGTCCGGGTATCTCGTGTTCTTTACGCTCGTGGAGACCCAGAGGAGCCTCTGCGGGTTAGCTCCCTCGTCCCTCAATCTTGTAAAGCCCGCCCCTTCGAATATCTCCCTTGATTTGAGTAACGCGAGCCTGGCGTTAGCAACAGAGCACCTGCCTAGTAGGGCCCTCAAGCGCGCCTTCTCGTCGTTCGACGCTGAGGCCGCCACCCGCTCCTCGATCCTCTTGTCGATATGGCTGTCGAACCTGCTCACTTCGAAGCTCGCCACACTCGCCACATTGTCTATGGGGCGACCTGCCCCGACCCTCCGCTCCAGCCCCTTTACATACGCCAGGGCGGCCTCCATGTAGCGCTCTATGGAGAAAAGGTGCGTGACGTTCAGATTGATGCCCTCGAAGGCCAGCTCCTCTATGGATGCAATCCCCTCGGAGGTGGCCGGGACCTTGACCATGAAGTTAGGCCTGTCGACGAGCGCGGCGAGGGCGCGTCCCCCAGAGACCATGGACGCTGGGTCGGCAAGGAGGCGCGCGTCGATCTCCAGGCAGGCGAAGCCGTCTTTTCCATTTGAGCGGTCGTATACGTCCATGAGGGCGTCTGAGGCGAGCCTCGCGTCCATCGCAAGTATCCTCGACGCGATATCCCCGTCGGTAAGCCCCTCTGTGGAGAGCTTCTCTATGTCGTCGTCGTACTCCGGGGTGCCGCTTACGGCCCTCTCGAATATGGACTGGTTGGAAGTCACGCCTGTGACGCCGTACTCGTCCATCATCCTTTTTAATTCGCCGGAGGAGACGAGCGCCTTGCGGAGGTTGTCATACCAGATGCTTTGGCCGAGCTTCCTGAGGATAAACAAGGGGTCCATGAGGCAAAAGGCTCCTTAAGCGGATTTGGATGTTTTCCCATCCCGTTTATTATATATGAAGAATGGGGGTGAGGAGATAGAGGGACATCGGACGATGGTCCTCTGGAAATATGCGTGAACGGGGAAACTACCCGGGTAACCGGCCTGACGGACGCGCAATAAAATCCTCCAATGCCATCCGAGAGGCCGGTCCCTTAAAAGAAGCTTGAAAATTATACGTGTAGCTTCAAACCGTCCCGGAGTCTGACGGTATGAGTATATCAGGAGGCCTATAATCTATCAAGGTAGAGGCCCTTCTTGCGGTTGAGGAGCGCAAGCGACCTCTTGGTTATCTCTTCGACTGTAAAGCCGTACTTCTCGAAAAGCGTCTTGTACGGGGCCGACGCCCCGAACCTCTCGATGCCGAGTACGCCTCCGTCGCTTCCGGTGTAGCGCTCCCAGCCCATGGGCGAGCCCGCCTCTATCGAAAGCCTTACCCTCGCCTCCGTCGGCAGAACCGATTCCCGATAGGCCTCGTCCTGCTTATTGAATAGCTCCCAGCTCGGCATGGCGACGACGCGGGCAGCCACACCCCTCTTCGCCAACTCATCGTAAGCCCCGAGCGCGAGGTGGACTTCAGACCCCGTGGCTATCAGGACGACCTCGGGCTCCCCTTCCGCAGGGTCAACAAGGACATACGCCCCCCTGGAGAGGTTCTCGGCAGGGGCGAACTTCTCGCGGTTTATGATCGGGATGTTCTGCCTCGTAAGGACCAGCGCCACGGGGCCTCCCTTTTTCGATAACGCCTCTTTCCAGGCAAATGGCACTTCGGTCGCGTCCGACGGCCTTATGACCGTAAGGTTGGGGATCGCCCTCAAGGCCGCTATCTGCTCAATAGGCTGGTGCGTCGGGCCATCCTCGCCCAAGCCTATGGAATCGTGCGTGAAGACATAAACGACATGGAGGTTCATAAGCGCGGCGAGCCTTATGGGAGGCCTCATGTAATCCGAGAATATGAGGAAGGTCGCGCCGTAGGGGACGATAAGGCCGGAGAGCGCCATGCCGTTCATGATCGAGCCCATCGCGTGCTCCCGGACGCCGAAGTGGATGTTCCGGCCAGAGGCGCCTGGCGCAAAGGCGGAGAGACCCTTAATGAAGGTGTTCGTCGAAGGGGAGAGGTCCGCCGAGCCGCCTACGAGGAACGGCGTCTTTGACGCTATCGCGTTTAAGACCTTGCCTGAAGCGCTCCGTGTCGCCATAGGTTTTTCTTCTTTTGCAAAAGACGGGAGTAATGACGCCCAGTCCTCGGGTGCTTTCCCGGAAAAGAGAGCGTCAAGCTCCGCCCCTTCAGCCGGGTATTCCTTCCTGTACCTCTCAAAGAGCCCGTCCCATTCCTTCTCGGACGCGGCGCCTTTGGCAACGGCCTCCCTGAAGGATGAGAGCGCGGCGTCAGGTATGTAAAAGGTCGGCTCGAGCGGCCATCCGAGCTTCTCCTTGGTGGCCTTTACCTCCGCGGCGCCGAGCGGCGCTCCGTGGACCTCGGAGGTGTCCTGTTTTGCGGGGCTCCCGAAACCGATGTTCGTGCGTGAGATGATGAGCGAGGGGCGCGTCTTCTCGTCTCTCGCAGATGCTATGGCGCATGCGATGCCCGAGAGGTCGTTGCCCCCGACCTTTTGCACGTGCCAGCCCATCGCCTCGAACCTCTTGCCCACGTCCTCGGAGAAGGCGAGGTCGGTCGTCCCCTCTATCGTTATCCTGTTGTCGGAATAGAGGACGACTATGCCGCCGAGCCCGAGGTGCCCGGCCAAAGACGCCGCCTCATTCGACACACCCTCCATGAGGTCGCCGTCGCTCGTTATCGCGTAGACGTTGTAGTCGAATAGCGGAAAGCCCGGCCTGTTGTATCTTTCGGCAAGATACCTTTCGGCCATGGCCATGCCGACGCCGTTCGCGAAGCCCTGTCCGAGCGGCCCGGTCGTCGTCTCGATGCCCATCTTCAGGTCGTATTCAGGGTGGCCCGGCGTGTGCGAACCCCACTGCCTGAACCTCTTCAACTCGTCGAGCGGGAGGTTATAGCCTGTGAGGTGGAGGAGCGAATAGAGGAGCATCGAGCCGTGGCCGGCTGACAGCACGAACCTGTCGCGGTTATGCCACCCGGGGTCCTTCGGGTTGTGTTTAAGGAAGCGCTTCCATAGCACATAGGCCATCGGCGCGTCTCCCATCGGCATCCCGGGGTGCCCGGAGTTTGCCGCCTCCACGCCGTCGACGGCCAGGAACCTGATGGTATTGATGCAGAGCGTGTCTTTGTCCGTAAACTCGTTCATCAAAGGCTTTTCCATCCAGACCTCTACATAAAAAAGATTTTTTGGAGATTATTAAAAAAACGGAAGGGCCGCTCCGGCCTTTCCAGGGGAAAACCGTCAGTCGATGTAAGACCACGCAACCCTTTTTATAGCGCGGTATTAGCCCCGGCCTTCGCCACATTCTGTTGCACGGGGGCCTTGAACTCTTCGTTATTCGGGAATACCATGCCGCCTGTCATGATGATTTTAAAAGCGTCCTCTACCTTCATATCGAGGCTTATAACCTCTTTTTCGCTTATCAGGATAAAATACCCGGTCGTCGGGTTCGGGGTCGTCGGGATGAATACGCTTATCATGTCCTCGCGCACTTTGTGCTTTATCTCGCCGGTGGGTTTGTTGGTGACGAAGCCGACCGAATAGAGCCCGGCCTTCGGGAACTCGACGAGGACGACGCGCCTGAACCCCTGGTGATCCTTTGTGAAGAAGGTCTCCATGAACTGTTTGGTCGCGTTGTAGACGATACGGAGGACCGGTATCTTCAAAAGGGCCCTCTCGCCGAGGCCAAGGAGCCTTTTACCAAAAAAATTAGTGGCTATGACCCCTATTATCAATATGAGGGCTATGGTGACGATGATCCCGAGCCCCGGGACATGCACCGGGAGGAAATTGTCCGGGTGGAACGAGGACGGCATAAGAAGAAAGACGCCGTCCATGAAACTCACGATGAGCGAGAGCACGTAGACGGTAATATAGAGCGGCACCACGACGAGGAGCCCTGCTATGAAATAAGCCCTCAGGCCCTTTTTCATATCGAAGAGCCTGCGAGGACCGCGCTTACCTTCCTTATCGAATTACTGCCGTCGACGTAGATGAGCGCAGGGGCGTGCCCGAGGGCCTCCTTGTCCTCGTAGACCGAGTAGGACGCGATAATTACGAGGTCGCCTTTTCTGGCGAGGTGCGCGGCGGCCCCGTTTATGGAGATCGTCCCGCTCCCGCGCTCGGCCTTTATCGCATAGGTCGTGAGGCGGTTCCCGTTGCTGATGTCGTATATCTGGACCTGCTCGAATTCAAATATGCCGGCGGCCTCCATGAGGGCCTCGTCAATAGCGACAGACCCCTCGTAGTCGATATTGGCGTCAGTGACAGTCGCCCTGTGTATCTTGCTCTTTAACATCACGCGTTGCATGGCGTTCGTATATCCTCCCGGTTATGCTCGGACCCTTGTTGAGACCAGAGTGTTGTCTATGAGCCGCGCGCCTCCGATACGGACGGCGAGCGCGACGAGCGCCTCATCTTCTATTTTGTCGAGGTCCTCAAGCGATTCCTTATCGCATACCCTCAGATACTCTATCACGGCTACCGGCTCTTTCTCTATAATTTTTTTCATTATCTCAATCAAATCAGTGGCTTGCCGTACTCCGGAGGACGCCCCCCCGGACGCGGCCTCTAATGCCGCAGGGATGCATCTCGCGGCCTCTCTTTCGGATTCCGACAAGTACGCGTTTCTGGAACTCATGGCGAGCCCGTCTCTCTCCCTTACAGTCTCGACCCCGACGATTGCGACGCCGAGGTTCAAGTCCATCGTCATCCTCTCTATTATCTTCAACTGCTGAAAGTCTTTTTTCCCGAATACCGCGATGTCGGGCAGAACCATGTTGAAGAGCTTGAGCACTACCGTCGCCACACCCCTGAAGTGGCCGGGCCTCGTCTCGCCGCAGAGGTGTTTCGAAAGGACCGCTACCTCAACGAACGTCTCAAACCCCTCTGGGTAGACGTCGTCAACGCCGGGCGTGAATACTGCGTCCACCCCCTCCTCCCCCGCCATTTTCAAGTCTCTGTCCATGTCCCGCGGATAGGAGGAGAGGTCCTCTTTAGGGCCGAACTGAGTCGGGTTTACGAATATGCTCAATACGAGAAGTCCGTCTTTGCCCACGGCCTTTCGTCCGGCCTTAAGGAGCTCCCTGTGGCCGTCGTGGAGGAACCCCATTGTGGGGACAAAGACGACCTTTTGCCCTTCAGCCTTTACAGCCTTCGAACGCGCCTGCATGAGGGAGACTTCTTTTATTATTTCCATGGTCCATAATCTCCCCTCCCCCTCTTTAGAAAAGAGGGGTCAAAAACTTCTAAATCAGTAGGTATGTTCCTTCGAGGGAAACCTCCCCTCATTAACGTCCTTTATGAACTCCCCAACCGCAAGCGAGATTATCCTGTTGAGGTCCGCGTACTTTTTGACGAACCTCGGGACCCTGTTGCCTGCCATGAGGCCGAGCATGTCGTTTACTACGAGGACCTGCCCGTCGCAGTCCGGGCCCGCGCCTATGCCGATAGTAGGGATGGAGAGAGACGCGGTTATCTCCTTAGCGAGAGAGGCGGGTATGCCTTCAAGAACTATCGCGAAGGCCCCTGCCTCCTCTATCGAGCGCGCGTCATCCATCAATGCCTCGGCGTCCGTCTTGGATTTACCCTGTACCCTGTATCCGCCCATCCTGTGTATCGATTGCGGCGTAAGGCCGATGTGCCCCATTACAGGGACGTCCATATCGGTTATCGCCCTTATGGTATCGGCGGCCTTCGTGCCGCCTTCGAGCTTGACCGCCTCTGCCCCGCCTTCTTTGATAAGCCTGCAGGCGTTCCTCTTGGCCTCTTTCCTGCTCACCTGGTATGAGGCAAAAGGCATGTCTGCGACGACAAGGGCCGAGGCCCTCCCCCTCGCGACCGCCCGGCAATGGTATGTCATCTCATCGAGCGTAACCGGGAGCGTCGTCTCGTAGCCCGCCTCGACCATGCCGCAGGAGTCGCCGACGAGCAATACCGGTATCCCCGCCTCGTCGAGCACCCTCGCGGTCTGGAAGTCGTATGCGGTAAGGACAGGTATCTTTCTCCCTTCCGCCTTCATCTTGAGGATTTCGGGTACAGTTATCTTCTTCATGCGCATCTCCACAGATATTGAAAAAGTCCATCCATGGCTTTTTCAACTACCATCCATGTATTGCCTTGGCAGGGTGTCTTTCAACACCCTGCCAACTAAAAGACCTTCCGCGAAAGCCCCGGAAGGTCCATGTATCAGAAAACTGCCATATGGCCAAAGGCCCGGTATAACATTATAGACTAAAAAAGCCCTTTATACAACGGCTTTAAAGGCTTTTCAGTTGCCTGGAGGAGAGCGGGATGTAGTGTTGCGACCCGCCCTTCATGGTCTTTATCTCTTTTACGAGGTTGGTGAGGTCCTCGGGGGTATTGACAAAGTCTATCTCTGTCGTGTTGACGACGAGGAGCGGCGTGTCGGTATAATAGAAGAAGTACCTGTTGTACGCGTCGATGAGCTTCTCAAGATAACCCTCTTTTATCCCCTGCTCGTAATCGAGGTTTCTCCTGCCGATCCTTTCAAGGAGGATGTCTGTCGAGGCCTGGAGGTATATGACGAGGTCGGGTTTCGGTATGCGGGTGTCGAGGAGCCTGTATACCTGCTCGTAGAGGCTCAGTTCGTTCTCGTCGAGGTTCAGGTACGCGAATATCCTGTCCTTGGCGAAGAGGTAGTCTGAGATGACCGTCGAGCTGAAGAGCTCCTGCTGGGTCATCTCCTTCTGTTGCTGGTACCTGCTTATGAGGAAAAAGAGCTGTGTCTGAAAGGCGTACTTCTTTATGTCGCCGTAGAACTTCGGCAGGAACGGGTTGGCGTCTACCTCCTCAATGAGGGTCCTGCCACCCAGTTCCTTGGCAAGCAGCTCCGCGAGGCTCGATTTGCCGACCCCTATCGGGCCTTCTATCGCGATATATCTCGATTTTTCCATTTATATTATGGGGGATACGCCTAAAGGAGGATTACACCAAGTTATCCCAGGCAAAGGGAAAAGTCAAGGGCGTATAAGGCTCTTTTACGCGTAAAAAGGATGTTTTCAAGGAATGTCTCCACTCTGAGCGGTGAGCGCAAAAAACGCGCGGGTAAGCGCGGCGAATTCATCGATTGATAGCGTCTCCCCCCTCCTCCCGGGGTCGATCCCCGCATGAAAAAGCGCTTCAGCGACGACCGCCTTTTCGTATCCGAGGAAAACGAGCGAATTTAAAAGCGTCTTCCTCCGCGTGCCGAAAGAAGCCCTGACGACGGCCTTGAAAAGCCGCTCGTCTGCTATCTCGACCTTCGGCTCGTCGAGCACCTTAAACACGACGACGCTGGACGTGACCTTCGGCGGCGGCGTGAAGAGGTGCGCCGGGATGTTGAAGGCGATCTTCGCCTCCGTAAACGCCTGCGCGTAGACCGAAAGCGTCCCGTACTCCTTTGTGGAGGGATGGGCTACTATCCTCTCGGCCACCTCTTTCTGGAACATGAGGACGAGGACTGAAAAGGCCGCCCGTTCCTCGAGGAACTTGGCGAGTAGCGGGCCGGAGATGTTGTACGGGAGGTTCGATACGGCTTTGAGCCTTGTACCGATTCCGCCGGAGAACTCCGCAAAAGACACTTTGAGGGCGTCTCCGGTCACGAGGCGGAGCTTATCCGTAGTAAAAACGCCCTTAAGATAACCGGATAATGCCCTGTCAGCCTCGACGGCCACGACAGTAGCCCCGGTCTCAAGCAACGCGCCGGTGAGCGCGCCCCTGCCCGGCCCGATTTCAAGTACGGTGTCTCCCTCTTTTACGGCGCCGGCCGAAACGATCTTCCGGATGATGTTCTTGTCTTTCAGGAAGTGCTGTCCGAGACGCTTCTTCGGAAAATGGAGCCTCGAAACGCCACACTCGTCCTCTTTCTTCCCGCGCCTGCCGTTTCCTTCGCTATACATCTTAGAACCCCTCCCATGTGGGGAGCGCATTCATGTCTATCGACCCTATAATCCCTTTTTTCAACTGATGATAACCGAGGGCGGCCGCTACCGCGCCGTTGTCCGAGCAGTATTTGGGCGGCGGGATAAAGAGCCTTGCGCCAACGGACGCGGCCATTACAGCGGCCTTTGTCCGGAGCCTCGAGTTGCAGGCGACCCCGCCGGAGATTATAAGGTCGTTTGAGCCGGTCTTTTCAAGCGCCCAGAGGGCCTTTGTGACGAGCGTGTCGATTGCCGCCTCCTGAAAGCTGGCGGCGAGGTCGGGGATACCTTCCGGAGAAAGAGACCCCTTCGACCTTACGAAGTTAAGGACAGCGGTCTTCAATCCGCTGAAACTGAAATCGAGCGACCCTTTCGAGATAAGGGGGCGCGTGAATCGGTGAGAGTCCGCGTTGCCGTCTCGCGCGACCCTGTCTATCGCCGCCCCGCCCGGGTATCCGAGACCGATGAGCTTGGCTACCTTGTCAAAGGCCTCGCCTGCCGCGTCATCGAGCGTTGTGCCTATTATCTCGTACTCGGTATGGGCTTTAAGGAGGAGGAGTGTGGTGTGCCCGCCGGAGACTATCATGGCTATGGCGGGAAAACCGGGGACATCTTTATCCTCGTTGCGCCCCTTGAGGAACGCGGCGAACGGGTGCGCCTCTATGTGGTTCACGCCGGTGAAGGGTATCCTGGCCGCATATGAGACGGCCTTGGCGAAGGTGAGGCCGATAAGGAGGGAGCCGACGAGCCCCGGCCCCTGCGTTACAGCTATGCCGCCTATGTCGTTGAGCGCGACACCGGCAGATGAAAGCGCCTCCTCGACGACAGGTATTATCGAATCGATGTGTCTACGCGAGGCGAGCTCAGGGACGACGCCGCCGTATTTGGCGTGGATGAAGTCCTGGGAGGAGACTACGGATGAGAGGACGATCGATCCGTCCTCCACCACAGCCGCGCCGGTATCGTCGCACGAGGATTCTATGCCGAGTATGAGCATGTGAGAGAATTATTATCGCTTGCGGAAAATATATAGGCTATCCTCTAAAAATTAGGAATTTTTTCTGAGGTCAAGGAAGGGCGGAAATAAAAAGCGGAGCATATATGATAATATATGAGCATTTTTATTTCCGTCCTGACGCAGTCCTGACCGGACGGGCAAATTCGTATCAAACGGCTGAACATATGATTACCCCAGGGGCTCCGTTTGATATTTGGCCCTGCGCCGAGCAGTCAGGAAAAATAACAATTTTTAGAGGCTACTCCCTCGCTATCGCCCTTAGGGCCCTGAGGAACTCCTCGATGTCGCTATCGACGGTGAAGTAACCCGGGCTCACCCTTATCGCGCCGTCCGGGTGGGTCCCGGCCTCCCTGTGCGCCTCGGGGGCGCAGTGGGCGCCGGTCCTGACCATTATCGCGTGCTTATCATCGAGCGCGACCCCTACCTCGGCCGGCTTTTTGCCTTCGATATTGAACGCCACGAGCGCGGCCCTCCTGGATGCCTCCGGGGTCCCTATCAACCTTACTTTTTTAATGGAATTCAGCCCCTCGATTATCCCGGCTACGAGCGCTTCCTCCCGCTCCCTCACCTTCGATACATCTTCCTTCAGGAGGAACTCTATGCCGGCGGCGAGCCCGCCTATGCCCGGGGTATTCATGGTGCCGGATTCCAGCCTCTCGGGCATCTCGAGGTCGACTTCAAGCTCTCCGGTCCCGCCGTTTATGAGAGGCTCGGGCTCGACACCCTCCCTGACGTACAAAAACCCCGTGCCCTGTGGGCCGAAGAGGGCCTTGTGCCCGGTAGCCGCGAGTATGTCTATATTCATGCCAGGCGCGTCTATGGGGAGCGCGCCGACGGTCTGGGCCCCGTCGACCATGAAGATCACCCCTTTTTCCCTGCAGAGCGCCCCGATGGCTTCGATATCCTGGAGCGCGCCGAAGACGTTCGAGGCGTGTGAGAGGCAGACGACCCGCGTTTCATTCGTTATAGCGGAGGCGATTGTTTCAACCCCGACGAAGCCGTCCTTGTCAGGCCTCACCTTCGTCACCTTTACGCCCTCTTTCGAGAGCCTGCCGAGCGTCTTAACTACCGAGTTGTGCTCAAAAGACGTCGTGATTACGTGGTCGCCGGGTCTGAGCAGGCCCTTAAGGGCTATGTTTATCGCCTCTGTCGCGTTCTTTGTAAAGGCGATCCTCGATGAGTCCGGGATATTAATGAGTCTCCCGGCGGCCTCCCTCGCGGCAAAGACGACCCTGCTCGCCTCTATGGCCATCCTGTGGGACGCGCGCCCCGGGTTGCCGCTGATCTTCCTGAGTATATGGTCGATCCTCCTGTAAACCGTTTCGGGTTTGGGGTAGGATGTGGCCGCGTTGTCGAGATAGATCATCATTCCTGTTCCTTCACGATATTTTCAAGGTATAAATCATACCACCTTTCGGCGGAGAGGTCATCTGAATCTTCGGACAAATGACGCCGCCGCTTGCAGAAGGCGTCCCTGCAACCAACCGCTTATCGCTTTTTATTTCAAGAGCACGACCCCGCCAACGACAAGGCCGATGCCGATGAGCTTCTGGACGGTAAAGCTCTCACCCAGGAAGACGACCGACACGACGAGCGCGACAAGCGGGTATGTGGCGGCCACAGGCACTGCAACCGACGCCTCGCCGTACTTAAGCGCCGAGTAAAATGCGAGCTGTCCGAGGAGCCCGGCTATGAGCCCTCCGGCGGCTACAAGCAACGCGCTCTTCAGATCGACCGTCGCAATGGACGCGGTCCTGCCCATGACCGCGAGCCCGATAAAGGCGATTACTGCTACGGGTATGGACCTTATCACCACCCCGAGGTAAGGATCGATCTTCCCGTCGAGGCCGAGCTTTTCAAAGGCCGGCGCAAAACCCCAGATAAGGGCGGTAAGCGCCGCGAACATGAATGATTTGGACATAAGGCTTACCTCCGGAAGGGTCTGACCATATTTTAGCTTATATGGCGGAGGGGTAAAAGGGAATTCAGGGCAGGGATTATGTCCCCCTCTTTTCTAAAGAGGGATGTAAACAAAAAAAGGGCGGGGCCGACAGGCCCCGCCCTTTTTAAATTACGGCTTAGTGCGTGATCGAGTCCGCTGTTACCTTCCTGTCGTGCATCGGCTGTATTGGCCTGTTGTTCTTGTGCATTATCTTCTGTATCGCCGCTATCTGCTGTTTCGACATCTGGATAGGGGTCTTAAGGACGTTCCAGTTGACGCTCTCGGAGCACGGAGGGGTGGTGAGAGACCCCGAGTACCTGTAAAAAGACTTGGTTACCGGCAGTAACTGTGTTGCGTCGATAGAGACCTTCACGTCCTTTTTCTCGTTCGCCTTATTCGGGAGGTTGGACCAGATAGCCTTGAACGCCGGGTTCTCCTTGCCTTCCTCTATGAGGACGCCGACGACCGCGAGCTCGCCCTTGTCGTTCTTATGCACGAGGTGGAGCTCGTTGCCGAAGGATTTCCCGTTTATCGTGTGCTCGCTCGGGGTGTGGAAGTGGAACTGTATGAGGTTGTACTGGACCCCGTTGATTGTGATGGAACTGCCGGAATCGTAGTTTACCTGTATCGTGTGTCCGTTATTGAGGATGTGCAATTCGGAGGCCTTATACTTGAACTCTATGTCAGCGAGGTCGGCGCTCTCGGCGGCGGTGATGTTTATCGGGGACTGCTGTTTGCCCTCGGAGCATGCCGCGTTCTCCTTCGACATCGAACCCCAGTGCTCGGGGCCGCCCTCGCCCTCGTACCCCCAATGGGCGTGTCCGCTCTCTGAGGCGTTGGCGTAAGGGTATGCGCAGAGTCCTATACCGACTGCAAAGACCAGGGTCAAAAACCTCTTTCCTAACTTCATCTTTGATGCTCCTTTCCTCGCCTCAAGGCGGGTTTTTTTATGCGCGGATGCGCTCTACTTCCAGAAGATCATCCTCAAGGATACGATGAGGAGAAATGCGCCAAAGACCTTTTTTAAAACACCCGTCGGAATGACGTTCGCGGTCTTGGCCCCTATGAGCCCGCCGATGAAAAAACCGATGCAGAGAAACCCCGCCACTTTCAGGTCGGCGTTGCCCGCCTTATAATATGTCCACGCGGCAAGGAGCCCTATCGGCGGGACCATCATCGCAAGCGTCGTGCCCTGGGCCTGGTGCTGGCTGAACCCGAAGAGGAAGACGAGCGCCGGGACGACGACAAGGCCCCCGCCTATGCCAACAAGACCGCTGACCGCCCCGGCGAGGACGCCCAATACGATAAATGAGATTATATCCATAAAATTATCTTTTCAAGTGAAAAAATTTATATCACGGGTCAAATCTTGAAAACAAGCCTGACGAGCGACTGTAATATCAGGAAGCCTATGTCCTTTGCGACCTCCTTTGTCTCAACAGACCCCTCCTCCCTTGCGGCGGAGAGCTCAAGCTCCTTTAACGTAGCCATCGGGGCGATAGTCGCGGTATCAAGCTCCTTCTGGAGGTTTTTAAGCACATTGAGCTCGCCCTGGGGCCTGGTAGCGCCAGCGGTCATGCCGAATGAATTCTCCTTGTGGATCGCGTACCTGGTCAGCTCGCCGCGGTTCAGCCAAAGCCCACTGCATTTACCGCACCTCTCTATGAGGGCGTCTTTGGGGAGCATCGGGTCCTTGAAGGGTATGAGCGCCTCATTGCACCTGGGGCACCTCTCGGTCCCCTTCCGTAGCGGGTTTCCGGCAAGGAGGCTCTTTACATCCACCGTGTCGAGTGACTTTAAAGACGCGCCCTTGACAAAGTACAGCTCCCACCTGTCGAACCATACGCCCCCGCACTCGGCGCACTGGTCGAGCAGTATGACCCTGCCGTAGGTCGCCTCGGCGTAGACTTCATTCAGCGCGCCCCCGCACTCCGGGCACTTGATTGAGTCTTCTTTCGCTTCCGCCATCGGCTATCCTTCAGGCCTTCTTCGCGCCGTTCTTCTCAAACTGATAGCCCATTTTTTTAAGCCTCGCGACCCTCTCGTGTATGGGAGGGTGCGTTGAGAATACGTCGGCTACAAGCCCGGTCTTTTCATCAAGCTGTCTCTTAAGGGGGTCGCTGATAAATAAGTGCGCCGTCCCCCTCCTCGCGCTCCTCAGGGGAGAGGTCGCGCCGGCGATCTTTTCAAGGGCCCCTGCGAGCGCGAGAGGGTTTCTCGTGAACTCCGCGGAGCTCACATCCGCCTGGTACTCCCTGTTGCGGGAGACCGCCATGGCTATGATGCGCGAGACGACCGGCGACAAGAGGACGAACATGGCGATGACAAGGAGTGCGATAGGGTGAATGCCTCCCTTATCTCTCACTGATCTGCGGGGCCGGACGCCGCCGTAGCGCCATGTGCGGACGGCCCAGTCAGAGAGTATCGAGACCGTGCCGACGAGGACCGTTACTACCGTCATGGTGAGTATGTCGTTTGACTTTATATGCCCCATCTCGTGGGCGATGACCGCCTGCAATTCTTCCCTGTTCATGGTGTCAATGAGCCCCTGCGTCACGCCTACTACGGCGCTCGAAGGTCCCCTGCCCGTCGCAAAGGCGTTCGGGGCCGGGTCGTTTATTATGTAGACCTTGGGCATGGGCAGGCCTGAGGCGAGCGCCATCTCCGTGACCACATTATACAGCCTCTTGTGCGAGGGGTCTTCAAAGACCGGGGGTTCAGCCCCGAGCGAGCGGAGCACGATGGAAGAGCCGTAGAAGTAGGAGATAACGCCGTTGATGGAGGCGAAAGAGGCGGCGAAGACCGTGGCTACTGGTATCCTCGCAAGGCTTATCTCGCCGTAGGTGTATATGTCGACGGATGCTCCGACGAGGACGACGAAGACGAAAAAACCCAGCATGAGGAGGACGGTTATCCTCTTGTTTCTTACACGCTGGGAAAGGATGTCGGTCATAAAGGCCTCTCTAACCTTATCAGGCCTTTATTTAAGCGTAAGGTCCACCGTGGGGGCCTCGCGCTCCGCTACCCCGGCCTGGAAGTACTCGGCCTTCTTGAAGGCGAAGGTAGAGGCGATTATCATCGTGGGGAAGACGGACTGTTTCGTGTTGAACTGGGCGACGATGTCGTTATAGAACTGGCGCGCAAAGCCTATGCGGTTCTCGGTGGATGTGATCTCTTCCTGCAGTTGAAGCACGTTCTTGTTGGATTTGAGGTCCGGGTAGTTCTCGACGAGCATGAAGAGCCTGCCGAGCGCCTCTGTGAGCATGTTCTCCGCCACGCCCTTGTCCGCGATAGACCCGGCGCCCATCGCCTTGGCGCGGGCCTCTATGACCTTGCTCAAGGTGTCGCGCTCGAACGCCATCGCGCCCTTGACCGTGTTGACGAGATTCGGGATGAGGTCGTAGCGCCTCTTTAACTGGACGTCAATCTGCTTCCAGGCGTTCTCGACCTGGTTTTTCAGCGTCACCAGGCCGTTGTAGGCGAGTATTACCCAGAGGATAATGAGCCCTATTATGCCGAGGACTATAATTATACCGTACAATCCGCCCTCCTTGCGCTTTAAGGATTAATGGCCGTGGTTATAATACACAACACGGCCCAGTCGCAGTACATCTGTCTTGTGCGCCGCCTCCGGCCTTTACTTATCAGGCCTCCTGAAGAATAAGTCGTGGAGCGTGTATATCTCGTTTACCGCATACTCCTTATTCCCGGAGGGGAGCTCTATCTTCACCTCGTCGCCGACGGCCTTATTGAGGAGCGCCCTGCCGATCGGCGAACTGACGGATATCTTACCGTTCCTGGGGTCGACCTCCTCGGGGGTAACGAGCTCGAAAACGACCTCCTCGCCGGTGCCCTGGTCCTCGAGATGGATCCGGGAGCCGAAGCCGACGGCGTCCCTGGGGATATTCTCTAACTTCAGCGAGGAAAGGGTGTTTATGCGGGTCGTCAGGTGAGCGCACCGCGCCTGGAGGAACGACTGCCTGTGTTTTGCCGCCTCGTACTCGGCGTTCTCCCGCAGGTCTCCGTGGGCCGCGGCCTTTTGCAGCTCCTTGGGCACATCGACCCTCAGTTCCCTTTCGACCTTCTGGAGCTCGTCCTTGAGCTGTTTTATTATAGGAAGCTCGAGTATCATCAATCTCCTTGGATACGGCAAAAGCCGGAAAATTAAATCAGTTCAAGACAGGCGACGCACTCTATGTGGTATGTCTGGGGGAACATGTCGACAAAGGAAGCCCTCTTGACCCTGTATCCGCATGCGTTCAGCGTGGATAAGTCCCGCGCGAGAGTAGGGGGACTGCAGGACACATATACGACCCTCTCAGGCCTCGCGTCCGAGATCATCCTTACGACGTCGGGCCCTCCGCCCCTCGGCGGGTCTAATACTAACACACAAGGTCTTGTCTTTTCAAGGTTTTTAATCTCCTGTTTAAGCCAGGCAACTGCCTCCGCGGCATGGAAAGACGCGGACTTTGTCCCGTTTATCCTCGCGTTTTCCTCGGCGAATTCCACCGCCTCAACGCTCGACTCCACCCCGATAGCCGCCCTTGCGCCCCTGGATAACGGCAGTGTGAAGTTGCCGACGCCTGAAAAGAGGTCTACCACCGTCTCTGTGCCTGAAAGTCCGGCGTACTCGATCACCTTCTGGACAAGCTGTTCGTTTTGAGTCAGGTTCACCTGCGAAAAAAGGCCGATGCCCGCTTTAAGCGTGAAACCCTGGACGGCGTACGAGAGGACGGTGTCGCCCTCGGCGCATATCCTCTCGCCCCTCCCCTTTCTTTCGGTGGAGAGCCGGACTTCGAAGCCCTTGAGCCCCTCCACGCCTGAGAGGCATCCATGCCAATCGACCTTCTTTTCCTCATACACATAGAAAGAGGCGACAGCCCTATTGTCTATCGGGCTTCCGACGACCTCGACGGCATATATCCCGTGTTTTTTTCCTGAGAGCGCGCCTTTTATCCCCTTAAAGGCCCTGTTGACTACGGGGTCGACTATGGGGCATTCGTCTATGTCGATGACGCTGTGGCTCTTCCCGCCGAAGAAGCCCCAGGCGCCCTTGTCTACATGAAAGGCCGCCCTCCCGCGGTAGTTCCAGGGGTTTGCGGCCTTAATCGGCTCCCCGAACTCTACCCCCTCGACCTTCCCTATCCTTTTAAGGGTTTCCTCGAATATACGCTCCTTCCACTCGGCCTGCCCCTCGTAGGAGATGTGCTGGAGCGCGCACCCTCCGCACGCGCCGAATACCGGGCAGGAAGGCGAAACCCTCTGGGGAGAGGGCGAGACGACCTCGACGAGCGCCCCCTCAGAGAACCCCTTCTTCTCAGTTACGACCTCTACGCGCGCCTTGTCTCCAGGCGCGGTAAACGGGACAAAGACGACCTTGCCGTCAATCCTGCCGATGCCCCTGCCGCCGAAGGCGAGGGATGTTATGTCAACGATGTGTTCCATGATACTCCATAGAGGGACAATAAGAAAACCCTCTGTCTTGCTACGGGAATTTTTCTGACTGATAAGCGAATAACTTCCTTACCGCTTCATCATCATCTTCTTCATCTTATCGACGGCGGAAAGCGCGTCCCCTCCGTACTCGTCGGCCTTGACCTTGTCCGAGAACTCCTTTGTGACGACCGCGCCGCCGACGATGGTCATGACCTTTACGCCCTTGTCTTTAAGCTCCTTTATGACCTTGTCCATCTCCATGACCGTCGTCGTCATGAGCGCGGAGAGGCCGACGATATCGGCCTTGTGTCTGACCGCCTCCTCGACTATCCGCGCGGAAGAGACGTTCTTGCCGAGATCTATGACCTCGAACCCGTGGTTCTCAAGGAGGGTCGCGAGGATGTTCTTGCCGATGTCGTGTATGTCGCCCTCGACGGTCGCGAGCACCACTTTGCCGAGCGACGGGCCGCTCTTGCCCTTGAGCTCTTTTTTGAGCCTCGCGAAGGCCTTCTTCATGGTATCCGCCGAGAGCATCACCTGCGGGAGATAATACTTGTTGCAGCCAAAGAGCCTCCCGACCTCTTCGAGGCCGGGGACGAGCCCCTCTCCGCTTATCTTTATCGGGTCCCAGCCCTCTTTCAGCGCCTCTTCGACGATCGCGACGATATTCTCCTCATCGCCTTCGATAACCGCCTTTTTAAGCCTCGCCTCCAGCCCTTGCGGATTGGTTGCTACGGAATCATGCCCCGTTGCCGCGTCTGGTACGGTTACATGCCTGAACATCTCCTGGTGCCTCTTAATGTACCTCTCGGCGCGGACGTCCTGATTGAGCAACACGAGGGACGAGTGGTACGCGTCCATCATCGCCTTGTTGTTCGGGTTGATGATGGCGGAGTCCAGACCCGCGGCTATGGCCATCGTAAGGAACGACGCGTTTATCACCTCGCGGGCAGGCAGGCCAAACGATATGTTCGATACCCCCAAGACAGTCGTCAGCCCGAGCCTGTCCTTTAAAAGCCTTATGGCCTTGAGCGTCTCTATCGCGCTCAACGGCGCGGCGGAAACCGTCATGGCGAGGCAGTCGACGATCAGGTCTTCCTTCCTCATCCCGGCCTCCAGCACCTTATTCAAGATGCGCTCCGCGATGGCTACCCTCCCCTCGGCGGTGTCCGGTATGCCGGAATCATCGAGCGTGAGCGCCAGAACGGCCGCCCCGTACTTTTTGGCGAGAGGGAGGATGGTCGAGAGCTTTTTCTCCTCCCCGCTTATCGAATTCACAAGCGGCCTGCCGTCCGCGGCCTTTAGCCCCGCCTCGATTGCCTCGGGGCTTGACGAATCTATGGCTATCGGGAGCGTCGAATTCTCATTCACCGCGAATACGGCCCTCGACATCGACTCTATCTCGTCTATGCCGGGGACGCCGACGTTGACGTCGAGGGCGTGCGCGCCGCTTACCGCCTGCGCGCGCGCCTCGTTCCTGATGCCTGCGGTCTTCCCCTCTTTTATCTCCTGCGCGAGCGCCTTCCTGCCTGTCGGGTTTATCCTCTCGCCTATGACTATCGCAGGGAGCCCTCCGCCGAATAGCGTAAAGGACGTCCTGCTGGCGAGCGCGGTGAAGTTTTTCCTCTCCCGCCGGACCGGCTGAAGCGACTTGAAAATCGTCCCCATCTTCCTTATGTGCTCCGACGTCGTCCCGCAACACCCGCCGAGCACGCGCACGCCGGAGTCCACGAGCTTCGGCACGAACGACGCCATCTCCTCAGGGGAGGCCGGGAATACCGTCTCGGTGCCACGGAGCATGGGCAGACCCGCGTTCGGTTGTGCGATCAGCGGGATATCCACCACCTTCGACATCGCGCTTACGGCCTGGTATATGCCTTCTATCCCCAATGAGCAGTTCGCGCCTATGCAGTCGGCGCCCAAGGCCGCGGCCATTATCGCGAAAGATTCCGGCGGCGTGCCGAGGACCGTCCTCATCGTCTGGTCGAAGGTCATGGTGGCGACTACCGGGAGGCCTACGGACTTTGCGGCCATTATCGCGGCCTTCATCTCTTTTATGTCCATCATCGTCTCGATGATGGCGAGGTCGGCCCCGCCGAGTTTCAACGCCTCGGCCTGCTCAATGAATATGGAGAGCGTCTCGTCGAAGGACATGTCGCCGACCGGCTCAACGAACCTCCCTGTGGGGCCGAAGCCGCCTGCGACGAACCGGTCCCTTCCCGCCTCCTCGCGCGCGCATTGCGCCGCCGCGACGTTTATCTCCTTCAACTTCCCTTCGAGGCCGTACTCGGCGAGCTTGGCCCTGTTCGCGCCGAAGGTGTTGGTCGTAACGATGTCCGAGCCCGCCTCTATGTAGGCGGCGTGGACCTTCCTTACCATCGCCGGGTCTTTGAGGGAGAGCTCGTCAGGGCACCCGCCGGGCTTCAGGCCCAGCCTCTGGAGCATGGTGCCGGTCGCCCCGTCAAAGAGCAGAGGGCGCGCGTTCAAGGCTTCAAGGAATCTGTTTTTCATCAAGTTCAGGTCTCCAAAAGGGGTTAAATCGGATATTTTATACTTTTACGCGCCCGCAGGCAAGAAAGAGTTTTGGCGCGTTACACCGGCTATTGAAATTATCTTTTTTTGCCGATATAGTACCTTGAATTGCAAAAGCACGGGGGCTGTCTATGAAACACCTGTCCGTAATACTCCTGCTCATGCTTACGGCCTGCGCCGCACAGAAGGCGGTTGAGGAGAAAGAGGTGAAAAAAGAGCTCTCCTTCCCTCAGGTCCTGACGTACAAGGCCCCTGGAGAGACGCTCCTCACGCACGAGGACAAGTGGTACGTCTACGACGCGAAGTTCGACTATGTCGTAAAGGGCGAGTTCGACAACACGAACCGGATGTACGGCTCGTGCCCCATAGCAAAGGCCGACTACAAGGTGACGGACAAGGAGACAAAGCTCGTCGTCAGGGAGGCTACCTACACCCAGTGGCCGTGCGACCCGTGCCACAGCAGATAAGGAGAAGCGTATGGACCATCAGGCGCGCACCATCTCCCCACACCCCGACATACCCATCACCGTAGGGACCGAGCTCCTCCTTGAGCTCGTCGACCTCAAACTCAAGATGCGCGGCGAGCTCGCCGGAGGCGAGCACCGCAGGTACCTCATAGTAAAACTCCCGGACGAGGACCTCGGCTTCAGCGTCGATTCCCTCAAGGGCTCCAAGATGATCCTCCGCTACCTCTTCAAGGGCTCGATATACGGGTTCAAGTCGGAGGTGGTGACCACCCTCGCATCCCCCTCGAAGCTCGCCTTTGTCGCTTACCCGGAGAAGGTCGAGGAATTCAAGGTGAGGAACACCCCGAGGTACGAGTGCATCCTGCCGGGGTCAGTTGAGCTCGGGGATGAGACCGTCGAGATAGTCGTCATCGACATAAGCACAAAGGGGTGCAGGGCGATCATAAACACCGGAGAGCTCCGGGACAGGGACAAGTCGCTCGGCGCGCTCGACATCGGGAAAGGGCTCGTTGTCACGGTCCAGCTCCCCGGCGCCGAAGAGAAACTCCGCTTCCAGGGCGAGGTGAAAAACCTGTCGAGGGACAGCGAGCGCGCCGTTGTCGGGCTCCTCTTCAAGGAGGCCGATAATAAGTCTGAAGGCAAGCTTTCCTCTTTTCTCACCCTTATTTCAGCGGTAAAGCCGAGGGAGTGAAAAGGGCCTTCCCCCTCCCGGTCAACTCATCATAAAAAAGGGCGGGGCTCAAGCCCAGCCCTTTTTGTATTCACCCTCCCCGTGTTCAACCCCTGGACTATGCGGACTCCCGCCAAAGGTACTACCCGACAAGATAAAGGTATGATAAACCGGCCATTTTTATTAAAACACCATTAAAAAAGACCCCTTTCCCCTGATTAGCGTTAAGCCAGTTTTTCACCTTGCCGATATATAAACTAAGTACAGGCTACATCTAAAAATTAGGAATTTTTTCTAAGGTCAAGGAAGGGCGGAAATAAAAAGCGCAGCATATATGGGAATATGTGAGCATTTTTATTTCCGCTCTGACGCAGAGATTAGGAAAAATAACAATTTTTAGAGTAGCCTACAGGGAAGTAGCGGCAAATCACAGGGAGGTGACGCGTATGCCGTACTTACAGCACCATCTGAACAGCCTGCACATATTCTGCAGGCTCCGCGCACTGGGTCTCAGCAAGGCGACGGCGATAAGGCTCTCGATGCTCTGGGAGTTCCTCATCCACCCGTTCGTCTATCTCTGGGTCCAGGATGTCCCGGCAAAGGCGGTCGTTAAACGGAGGCTCTGGAAATGATATGCGGAGAAGGGGAGGTTTAGCCGAGCTTAAGCTCCATGTCCTCGAGCTCCTTGATCCTGTCCCTCAGCTCGGCGGCCTTCTCGAACTCGAGCCCCTTCGACGCCCTCTCCATCTCCTTCCTGAGTGCCTTTAAGAGCTTCGGTATCTCGTGCGGGGGCACGTACTCCGCCGCATTCTCGGCCGTTGCCGCCCCCTTCACGGTATAGTAGTCCCCCTCGTATATGGAACTCAGTATGTCCTTTATACTGCTCTTTATCGTCTCAGGCGTTATCCCATTCGCCGCGTTGTAGCCCGCCTGTATGAGCCTCCTCCTCTCGGTCTCGCCTATCGCAGTCCGCATCGAGTCCGTTACCCTGTCGCCGTACATGATGACCCTGCCGTTCACGTTCCTCGCGGCCCTGCCGCAGGTCTGTATGAGAGAGCGGCCGGAGCGGAGAAACCCCTCTTTGTCGGCGTCCAGTATGGCTACGAGCGAGACCTCTGGTATATCGAGCCCCTCGCGTAGGAGATTTATGCCTACGAGGACGTCGAACTCGCCGAGTCTCAAGTCCCGGAGTATCTCTATCCTCTCGAGCGTCTCTATGTCCGAGTGGAGGTACTTTACCCTTATCCCCGCCTCGGCGTAGTGCTGGGTAAGGTCCTCGGCCATCCTTTTCGTAAGGGTCGTTACGAGCACCCTCTCGCCCTTCTTAACGCGCTTCCTTATCTCAACGAGAAGGTCATCGACCTGGTGGGCCGCAGGCCGCACCTCTATCTCAGGGTCCATGAGCCCGGTCGGCCTTATTATCTGTTCCACGACGCGAGCGCCTGCGACCGAGAACTCGTAAGCGGCCGGTGTCGCCGAGACATGGACGGTTTGTTTGATCTTCCTAACGAACTCGTCGAACTTAAGCGGCCTGTTGTCGAGCGCCGAGGGCAGTCTGAAACCGTACTCTATAAGCGTTTCCTTCCTCGACCTGTCGCCGTGGTACATGCCGTTCAACTGGGGGACGGTTATGTGGCTCTCGTCGATAAAGAGGATGAAGTCCTCTGGGAAGTAATCTATGAGCGTGTAGGGCGGCTCGCCCGGGAGCCTTCCGGTGATGTGCCGCGAATAGTTCTCTATCCCGGGGCAGTAGCCCATCTCCTCCATGAACTCGAGGTCAAACTGGGTCCTCTGCTCGAGCCTCTGCGCCTCCAGGAGCCTGTTCTGCGACTTTAAAAAAACGAGCCTCTCTCTAAGCTCCGCCCTTATAGCCCCTGTCGCGCGATGGAGGTTGTCCCGCGTCGTCACATGGTGGCTCGCCGGGTGGATGAGGGCGCGCTCGACCTTCCTTATCGGTTTTCCCCTCATCGGGTCTATCTCGGTTATCGCCTCTACCACGTCGCCGAAGAACTCTATCCTCACGGCAATGTCGGCCTCATAGGCCGGGAATATGTCGACGACGTCGCCCCTTACCCTGAAGGCACCCCTGTGGAAGTCGTAGTCGTTCCTCGCGTACTGCATCTCTACGAGGAGGTTAAGGAGCGCCCCCCTGTCCGTCTCCATGCCGCGCTCTACGTAGACCTGCATCTTGCCGTAGTCGTCGGGCGAGCCTATGCCGTATATGCAGGAGACCGACGCGACGATGATGGAATCCCTCCTGGTAAGGAGCGAGTGGGTCGCCGAGTGCCGGAGTTTGTCTATCTCGTCGTTTATAGAGGCGTCCTTCTCTATAAACATGTCCGTCGTCGGCACATACGCCTCTGGCTGGTAGTAGTCGTAGTACGAGACGAAGTACTCTACGGCGTTCTCGGGAAAGAGGTCCTTGAACTCGGCGTAGAGCTGGGCGGCAAGCGTCTTGTTCGGCGCGATGACGAGCGCGGGTCTGCCCGTCTCCTCGATGACCTTGGCCATGGTAAAGGTCTTGCCCGAGCCTGTCACTCCGAGGAGTATCTGGTGGGGATACCCATTCTTGAGCCCTTCCACGAGCGCCTGTATCGCCCTGGGCTGGTCGCCCTTGGGGACGAAGTCTGTCCTTATCCTGAATGGTGTAGACATATCCTTATAAAATACCATGAAATCCTTGGGGATGGGCAAAATTCAAATCGGGCGGTTGTAGTAAACGAACTCCAAAAAGGTATCCAACGGCTTTGGCCGTGCGCCGAGCACCGATAGGCGTTAAAAACCGTATATAATATTAGCTTCGCCCCAGGCGAAAGGGTGAAAAAGCTGTTTTAATTTCGCCTGCCTTGTGTTATTAATCTCTATCCTGATAAATACGAAAAGAGGCCGGAAAAGTGGCGGAAATAGACTATAAGAACACGCTCAACCTCCCTAAGACCGACTTCCAGATGAGGGCCGAGCTCCCGAAAAAAGAGCCTGAGATGTTGAAGGCCTGGGAGGAGAACGGACTTTACGGGAAGATAACCGTTGCGGGCAAGGGGCGGGAGAAGTACATACTCCACGACGGCCCGCCGTACGCGAACGGGAACATCCACATAGGCCACGCGCTGAATAAGCTCCTCAAGGACTTCATCGTGAAGTCGAGGTCCATGACGGGTTTCGCGACGGACTATGTGCCTGGATGGGACTGTCACGGCCTCCCCATAGAGCTCCAGGTCGAAAAGGAGCTCGGCGGCAAGAAGCAGTCTCTGTCAAAGGCCGAAATAAGAAAGAGGTGCAGGGCGTACGCCTCGAAGTTCATCGACGTACAGCGCGCGGACTTTAAAAGGCTCGGCGTATTCGGCGAATGGGAGAACCCCTATCTCACCATGAACTTCTCCTACCAGGCCTCGATAATGAGGGAGCTCGGCAGGTTCGTCGAAAAAGGCCTCGTCTATAAGGGGAAAAAACCCGTGCACTGGTGCTCATCGTGCGCGACCGCGCTCGCCGAGGCCGAGGTGGAGTACGCAGACAAGACATCGCCCTCTATATTCGTAAGGTTCGCGCTCGACCAAAAGGAGCTCTCTGACAGGCTCAAGGTGAATATCTCCGGAAGGGCCTTTGTCGTCATCTGGACGACTACCCCGTGGACCCTGCCCGCGAACCTCGCAATCGCGCTTCATCCGGAGCTCGATTACGTCCTTGTCGTACATGACAAGGACGCGTACATCGTAGCAGAGGGGCTCCTTGAGTCCGTATCAGCGAAGTTCGGATGGACGGACGCAAAGGTGATTAAAAAATTCCGCTACTCGGGTATTGAAGGCATTAAGGCGAAACACCCCTTCATCGACCGCGCCTCTGTTCTACTCCCCGGAGGGCATGTGACGCTGGAGGCCGGGACCGGTTGTGTCCATATAGCCCCCGGCCACGGCCAGGACGACTACGAGATCGGACTTAAGTTCGGGCTCGACATCTACAACCCGGTAGACAACCACGGAAAGTTCACGAAAGAGGTCCCCGAGTTCGAAGGCCAGTTCGTATTCAAGGCCAACGAGAATATCATAACTATCTTAAAGGAAAAAGGCGCGCTCCTTCTGAAAGAGGACATAAGGCACTCGTACCCGCACTGCTGGAGGTGCAAGTCACCTATCATATTCCGCGCGACCGAGCAGTGGTTCGCCTCGATGGAGGCCGGTGACTTAAGGAAAAAGGCGCTCGAAGCGATAGACAAACAGGTCGAGTGGATACCCTCCTGGGGCCGGGACCGCATCTATAACATGATAGTCAACAGGCCCGACTGGTGCCTGTCGAGACAGAGGGCTTGGGGCGTGCCCATCCCGGCGCTCCGGTGCAAGTCCTGCCTGCACTCGTTCCTCGATGTAAAGGTGACAGAGAAGCTCGCCGACGACTTCGAGAAGGACGGCGCCGATATATGGTTCGAAAGGGAGCTTAAGGACCTCCTCCCCGATGGCGTCAAGTGCCCGAAGTGCGGTGGCGCCGAATTCGACAAGGAAGAGGACATACTCGACGTCTGGTTCGACTCGGGCGTCTCCTTCGCGGCTGTGCTGGAGAAGAGGAAAAACCTCAAGTTCCCTGCGGACCTCTACCTCGAAGGGAGCGACCAGCACAGGGGCTGGTTCCACTCATCCCTGCTCGCCTCAGTCGGCACGCGCTCGACACCTCCATATAAGGCCGTGCTCACGCACGGGTTCGTCGTCGACGGCGAAGGGCGCAAGATGTCCAAGTCCATCGGCAACGTAATCGCCCCGCAGGAGGTGATTAACAAGTACGGCGCCGAGGTATTGAGGCTCTGGGTCGCGGCAGAGGACTACAGGGAGGATATCCGCATCTCTGAGGAGATATTAAAGAGGCTCTCCGAGGCGTACAGGAGGATAAGGAACACATTCAGGTACATATTGGGCAACCTCTACGACTTCGACCCTGTTAAGGACCTCGTCCCGTTCAATGAGCTCGAGGAGCTCGACAGGCTCACGCTCCACAAGCTCTCAAGGCTCACGGAGCGTGTCCTCGAGGCCTACAAGACCTTCGAGTTCCACGTCATATACCACGCAGTCCACAACTTCTGCACAGTGGACTTGAGCGCCTTTTACCTCGACGTCATCAAGGACAGGCTCTACACATACAGGGCGGATTCCAGGGGCAGGAGGGCCGCGCAGACGGCGATCTATCACGTCCTCGACCACCTCGTGAGGCTCACCGCCCCGGTCCTCGTCTTCACCTCTGACGAGGCGTGGTCGTTCATGCCCGGGGAAAAGGCGGAGAGCGTGCACCTCTCTGCGATGCCTGTTCCGAACGCCTCCTGGATAGACGACAGGCTCGACGAAAAGTGGGATGAGCTCGCGCGCGTAAAGGCCGATATATCGAAGGCCCTCGAAGGGGCGCGGCAGACAAAGCTCATCGGACACCCGCTCGACGCCGAGGTCGTCGTATACCCTAAAAAGGACGAGGCGCTCATAAACGAAGAGGCCCGCGCGCTCGAAGAGGTGCTCATCATATCGAAGCTGACTATCGGCTCAGGGACGACGGACACCGGAGGGGATGCGCACCTCTACACAACCGACATAGCGGACTTCGTGGTTAGAAAGGCCCCCGGCGGCAAGTGCGAGAGGTGCTGGCACTACAACACCCATGTCGGCGAAAACAGCGAACACCCGGCCCTTTGCGACAGATGCACGGAGGCGCTCAGATAAAAAACCTCAGGGTCCTCGTCATAACCGCGCTCGCCGTGCTTGTGGTCGACCAGGCCTCCAAGCTCGTTGTCATCCATTATTTCTGGGAGGGAGAGACCGTCGAGGTGATCGCCGGGTTCTTCGACCTCGTACACTTCAGGAACCCAGGCGCGGCCTTTGGTATTTTCAACGAGGGGGGCGTCGCGCGGAGGGTCTTCCTCATCACGACTTCCGGCGCGGCGCTCGCCGTTATATTCTTTCTCCTGAAGGAAACGAAGGATTCCATCGTCGCGCTCGGGCTCTCACTCGTCGCCGGGGGCGCGGCAGGGAACCTCGTCGACAGGGTAAGGTTCGGCTCGGTCGTCGACTTCCTCTACTTCCACGCGGGCCCGTACTACTGGCCCGCCTTCAATATCGCGGACTCCGCGATAACGGCCGGCGTTGGGCTTGCCGCCGTCTTCTACTGGTTCAGGCATCGCTGATCGCCATCTGCCGCGTATCCCTGTAAAACAAAACCCAGAAGCCTCCTTCAAGGAAACTCCCGGGTACGCCCCGTCTAATCCTTGCCTTGTCATTGCGAACGAAGTGAAGCAATCCCATCTTTTAAGCACGTCATAACCCAAAGATCGCTTCGTCGCTTGCGCTCCTCGCAATGACAATAAACCGCCTCTACCCCTCAGCCAGCTTCCTGCTCTCGTTAGCGATAAAGGTTTTCAGTATCTCCTGGTCCTCATCCGCTACGGAGGTGTACATGAGGCCGTAGCCCCCGAAGAGCGTCTTCGAAGCGACCTCGGAGGTAGACCACTTTATTATGCACTTAAGGTCTATGACCTTGTCCGCGCCGGGGATCGTAAATTTAAGCCGGAGCATCGCCCCGGTCAAGAGGTCCGCCTTGGTGTGGAGGAACGCTCCGGTCTCGCTGAGGTTAAGGAGAAAGCCGGTCCTCGCGCGGTCGCCCAGTATGAAGTCCACGGGTATGGAGACCGGGACCCTCTCTCTGCTTATGCCCTTGGAGGCCTTGTCCGGGAATAGCGTCCTGTTGACCCTGAAAATTATCTGCTCCGGGGTGTACCCCTTTGTCATCAGCCCCGAGGCCCCTAAACCCTTCAGCTTCTCCACGATGTTGCCCGGCTCGTATACGCCTGTCAGCGCGAGTATCGGGAACTTTCCCCTGTACCCGTTGTCGTTAAGCCACTTCAAGACCCCGAACCCGTCTATATCCGGCATCTGCAGGTCGAGGATGAGGAGGTCTATGCCGTTCGAGTCTATCCTTACCTCGTTTATGAGCTCCCTGCCGTCCTTGGCGAACCTGACCTTGTGGCCGGCCTCGACGAGTATGTCTGAGAGCTTGGTCCTGAAGAAGACGGAGTCGTCGGCGACAAGGACGTTCCTTGAGTCTTTTGTGATCATACCGCTTCCTTCTGAGGGTTATCCCTTTCGGGAATCATATAAGGAATAAAAACCAGGCCGGGGAAGAGTACTTGCTGGAGTCTTGGAGGCGAGGGTGCGTCCGGCCCAACATGTTAATTTCAGGCGTATGAGGACGGGGACCTTAAGGCCGCCGTCAAGACCTCGGGAAATCGATTGCGCCTTGAAACGGGTCTGCCCCGCCCCCCGTCCCCGTCCGCAGAAGAATTATAGCGGAAAAGATGGGTTTCTTCAATCCGCGGCGGGCTTGGGGACCTCCCATGTCGCGTAACTGCACTTCGGGTACTTGGAACAGCTGAAGAATACCCTGCCCTTTTTCGTCCTCCTCTCGACGAGCATGCCGCCGTCGTCGTTAGGGCACGGTATGCCGGTCGATACCGGGAGAGTAGACTTGCAGTTCGGGTAATCCGAACACGCGAGGAAACGGCCGAACCTGCCGCTCTTTAAAGTCATCTGTTTCCCGCACTTGGGGCAGAGCGTCTCGACCGTCTCTGCTACGCGCTCAAGGGCGACGACCTTGCCGTCGGTGTCTGTCGTGAAGTCTTTGGTGTTCTTGCACTCCGGGTACCCGGAGCATGCGAGGAACTTGCCCTTCCGCCCCCATTTTATCACCATCTGCTTTCCGCACTTCTCGCAGGATATATCTGTGGGCGTCTCCTCGGCCTTCAGGTTCTTCATGTCCTTCTTGGCCCTCTCCAGGGATTCCTTAAAGGGCGCATAGAACTCCTCCATCGTCTTTCGCCACTGGGCCTGCCCCTCTTCTATCTGGTCGAGCTCCTCTTCCATGTGGGCGGTGAACTCGACGTCGAGTATCTCGGGGAAGGACCCTATGAGGAGACCCGTGACCGTGAAGCCGAGCTCTGTCGGCTTGAGCTGCGTCTTGTCCTTGATGACGTACTCCCGGTCCTGAATGGTTGAGATTATCGCCGCGTAGGTAGAGGGCCTCCCTATGCCGTTTTCCTCGAGCTCCTTTACGAGCGACGCCTCTGTAAACCTCGGGGGCGGCTGTGTGAAGTGCTGGGCAGGGGAGAGGCTTGAGAGCTGTAAGGGCTCGTCCTTCTTAAGCTGAGGGAGCTTCTCCTCCTTCTCCTCCTCGACGTCCTGCCCCTCGATGTAGACGGCCATGAAGCCCGGGAACTTTATCGTCGAGCCGGAGGCGGTAAACAGGTAATCGCCGGCCGTTATCTGCGCCCTCGTCTGGTCGATGAGCGCGCTCGACATCTGGCACGCGATGAAACGGTTCCAGATGAGCTGGTAGAGCCTGAACTGGTCCTTTGAGAGGTGCTTCTTTACGGCGTCGGGCGCGTACTGGAAATAAGTCGGCCTTATCGCCTCGTGCGCGTCCTGCGCCTTTTTCTTTGACTTGTATATCACGGGCTTGGCCGGGAGGAAGTCCTCCCCGTACCTCTGGCCTATGTGCGCGCGCGCAGAGGCTATCGCCTCATTCGACACCCTTGTGGAGTCAGTCCTCATGTACGAGATGAGCCCGACCGGCCCCTCGTCGCCCAGATCCACCCCCTCGTACAACTGCTGGGCGAGCATCATCGTCTTCTTCGCCGTGAACCCGAGCTTCCTCGCCGCTTCCTGCTGGAGCTTGGACGTCGTGAACGGCGCCGCCGGGTTCCTCTTCGTCTCCCTCGTCTCGACCTCCGCCACTTTGTACGTCGCGCCATTGAGGTCTGAGAGTACCTGCTTCGCCTGGGATTCGTTGCCGAGCTCTATCTTCTCCCCGTTCTTTTTAGCGAGCTTCGCAATAAAACCGGCGCCGGAGCCGGTCTCAAGCTCGGCCTCGATCGACCAGTACTCCTTCGGCACGAACGCCTGTATCTCACGCTCCCGGTCGCAGATGAGGCGCACGGCGACGGACTGGACCCTGCCGGCGCTCAACCCCCGCCTCACCTTGTCCCAGAGTATGGGGGAGACCTGGTAGCCGACGAGCCGGTCGAGGACCCTTCTCGCCTGCTGTGCGTCGAACTTGTTCCTGTCGAGCGCGATCGGGTGCTCTATCGCCTCCCTTACGGCCTTTTCGGTTATCTCGTTAAAGAGGACGCGGAGCGTCTTCTCGTTCTTCTTGTCCACCTCTTCGGCTATGTGCCAGGCGATGGCTTCGCCCTCCCTGTCGGGGTCGGGCGCGAGGTATATCCTCTCGGCCGTCTTTGCGGCCTTCTTTAATTCCTTTATCGTATTGGCCTTGCCCTTTATGATCTCGTAATGGGGCTCGAAGCCGTTATCTATCTCTACCCCGAGCTTGCTCTTGGGAAGGTCCTTTATATGGCCGACTGAGGCGAGGACCAGAAAGTCCTTGCCGAGGAACTTGTTTATCGTCTTCGCCTTAGCGGGCGACTCGACTATTACGAGCGATTTTCCCATGTTAGTCCCTTTTTCTCTTTCCCTGAACGGCCCAGCCGCTGATTATTATAACACAGACGCGTTTTTTACGAGCGCGCCTACCTCTTTGAAAACCTCTTCCCAGTCTCCTGCCTCACGAGCCCTTTGAGCTCCATCTGGAGGAGGAGCGCCGAGGCCTTTGCCGCGCTCAGGCTCGTCATGCCGGCGATGTCGTCTATGTGGAGCGACTCGTCCTTGAGCGCCTTCCATATAAGGAGCTCGTCCCCGGCTATCTCCCTCTTTCCCTTTTGGGCATCATTATCTTCCTCAGGCGCTATCGTTATTGAGAGCGCCTCGAATATGTCCTCAACTGAAGTGACTATCGCCGCGCCTTCCCTTATGAGCCTGTTCGTCCCGGCGGACCTGCCGGAGGTCATCTGCCCTGGCACCGCGAGCACCTCTCTGTTATAATCGAGCGAGAGCCTCGCGGTCATGAGCGCGCCGCTCCTTAAGGGCGCCTCAACTACGACGACGCCGTCGGAGACGCCGCTTATTATTCTGTTCCTCTTCGGAAAATTGTAGCCCGCGGGCGGGGTCCCCATAGGGTATTCGGAGACGACGAGCCCTTTTTCAATTATCTCGTTATAGAGTTTCGCGTTCTCGCCGGGGTAAGGCACATCCACGCCCGTGCCGAGGACCGCGACGGTCCTGCCGCCCGCGAAGAGCGCCCCCCTGTGCGCGTAGGTGTCGCACCCGCGCGCCATGCCGCTTGCAATAGTCACCCCGGCGGATGCGAGGTCTATGGCTAACGTCTCCGAGACCTTGAGCCCGTAGTGCGTAGGCCGTCTCGTGCCGACTATGGCTACAACGGGCGCTTCATAATCGCTTCTCCTGCCCTTCATATACAGGAGCGCGGGCGCGTCAGGTATTTCGCGTAAAAGCGGCGGGTACTCGGGGTCGTCAAACGGGACGACGCGCGCGCCACCCTCGCTTACAAGCCTTATTTCCTTCTCCACCCAGTCCCAGTCGCCGAAGGCCTTTATCGAAGCCGCGAACTCCGTTGAATAGGCGTTGAGGGCGGCGCTCGACCCGGCGAAGACCGCCTCGGGCGCGCCGAACCTCTCCAGTATCCCGGATATGGGAAAACGCCCTATCCCCTTTACCCGGCTCAAGGCAAGCCAGTGCTTCAATCCGCTTTCAGCATCCATAAAAGACCTTGGCTGTACGGGTTTAAGGGAATACAGGACCGAAGACCGGAGTGAGGCCTAACGCCATCGCCTCCGGATGTCAATTGGTGCGGAGCGTGGAGATCCTGTCGCCCCAGTTTATGGGTTGGGAATTCTTTATAACTATGCAGGACGAAGTGGTCTCGCCGGCCTCCAGTACGACGGCCGCGCCGAGCTCAATGGGGGGCAGGTTTACGTCCCTGCCGTCATTCGGGTCGCTCACGGCCTCTACGGGCCTGTAGACCCGGAGCAGGTTGCCCTTCTTGAGCCCGTCCCTCTCGCCCTTGTCCACATACGCGATGTCGCCGCTGACCAGGTTCTCGGTCCCCTCGGCGCCGAAGACGACGAAGCCGGAGAGGTCCTTCTCGGCCTCGGTGATCTCGACCTCGGTCAGGACGGGCCTCACCGCGTCGAGCTTCGCGTCCGTCGGTATCTCCTTGTAAGAGACCTCTATCCGCGCCTCAACGACTTCGCCTTTTAAGCCCGTGACAACGAGCTCACCGAGCACGTCGATGATCGAGCCTATCCTGCCGCCGGTCTCAGGGTGTTTCACCTCCGTTTCCTCGAGGAATATGGCGAACCTGTCCCCTTCTTTTACGGGCCCCTTGAACGCGGCGTAGACGTAGTCGCCCTGGCTTACATAGACGTTGCTGTCCAGTTTGGCCGCGGCTATCGACCCTGCCGCAATGAGGTCTTTTGCGGAAATGAAGCCCCTCCTCTGGATGTTATTCGACTTTACGGACGGCTTCGAGGGCGCTTCCACTGCGGGAGGCGCCGGCAACGCCTCCGCCGGCACGGCCCCGGCGGCCGTATCAACGCCCGGCTCCGGCTCCAGCACCACAACCCTGCCCTCTGGACCAACGACAGCGTCCTCAAGGGTCACGATTGGCAGGGTCTCGGCCCCCGCTTCTTTTTTGCTCACTATCTCTATCCCGTCCGGCGTAATCTTCACGATGTCGCCCGGGTATATGAGGTGCGGGTTCTTTATGTACGGGTTTATCTTCCAGATAGAGGGCCACTTGAAGGGGTTCTTCAAGAACTTCCCGGAGATGTCCCAGAGCGTGTCTCTCGGCACTATTTTGTATTCGGCCGGACCCGCCGCCTCGACGGCCTTATCCACGTCCGCGTCCTTAACCGCGACGTCGTCAGCAGAGGCCGCGATCGACGCGGAGAGAACCAGGACAAAAGCAAACGCCGTTATAAGATTCCTTTTCATCACCCCTCCTTAAGGGTCAACCCCTTCCCCGTGCCGGTCAGCGCCTGGCGAGCCTGTCAAGCGCCTTCCTGGCCTTGCCGGCGGCCTCCGTGCCCGGGTACTTCCTTACGACCTTTTCGAGATACTCTCTTCCCTTCTCAATATCCTCCATCTCCAGGCATGAGTACGCCGCCTTTAGAAGCGCGTCCGGGGCCTTGTTCTCCCCGGGATACCTGTCGACTACTTCCCTGAACCTGGCGAGCGCCGCAACGAAGTCCTTCTCCGAGTAGTACGACTCGCCTACCCAGTAAAGGGCGTTATCCGAAAGCGTATGGTCCGGATAGGCCTTCAAAAACCTTGCGAACACCTTCCTCGACTCCTCGAAGTTGCCGTTAAGGAAAAGGTCCTGCCCCTTGTTGTAAAGCTCGTCAGGCCCCTCGGCCTTTGCCGGGGCCTGCGCCTCAACCATCGGCGCGGCCGCGGACGACGGCTCTTCCTCTAACGGCACGACTTTAAGCCCCTCGGGCACCAACGGGCGCGAGAGCTTCTCTATGTCGGCCTTCGCGGTCTCAAGCTTCTCATGGAGGAGGTTAAACTTGTTGTTGAGGTCCTCGACCTTCGCGTCGCGCTCGTCAATCGACGCCTTGAGCTCCGTCACCTTTCTCCCGAGCTCGTCGACCTTCTTCTCGTGCTCGCCCATGCCGGCGCAACCCGCAAACAGCAACGCCGCGGCAATGCTTAAAATAATCGGTCTGTTTTTCATTTTTCAAAAATATCCTTCGAAGGCCCTTTCTGTCAAGTGAAATCAACTGATGATGAAGCCGGGGTATCCCTTGCCATTCCGTACGCCCCTGGGCAGGCGGCCTCGGCGAGGCCTTCGCCTCGTATTATATTTAGCCCTAAAGGGCCTTTAAATCAGTGACCGCTATCACGGCCGGTCCGGGGCGGAGAGCATCTCGAATATCTTTTTTCCGAGGTCGAGCTTTCCCGCGCCGGTTGTGGCCGAAAAAAGGACCGCCTCGTGCGCCGGGATGATCTTCTTAAGCACTTTCAGCCGGGACGAGAGCTGGTTGCTCGATAACTTGTCTATCTTGGTAAAGACCGTTGTGACCGGGATGCCGAAGCCCTCTATCCAGTCGCAGAGCTTCAGCTCCGCCTCTCCGGCGTCGCGCCTCGGGTCGAGGATGAGGAACGCGCCCTTGAGGTTCCGCCTCTCCGAGAGGTATTCTCCTATCATCCCCTCCCACGAGCGCCTCTCCTCGTGCGAGACCTTGGCGTAGCCGAAACCCGGGAGGTCCACGAGGCGGAACTCCAGGTTGATGGCGTAGAAGTTTATGGTCCGCGTCTTTCCCGGCGTGGAGCTCGTCTTTGCGAGGCCCTTTCTCATGGTGAGCGAATTTATGAGCGAGGACTTCCCCACGTTCGACCTGCCGATGAGCGCTATCTCGGGGAGTCCGTCCTTTGGCCAGCCCGGCGCGGCCACGGCGCTTGTGATGAACTCGGCTGATGTTATCTTCAATGTTCCCTCATGTGACGGAGATGACCTCCTCGTAAGTGGTTATGCCCTGCAGCATCTTCCTTATGGCGGATTCGCGGAGGACCGACATGCCTTCGGCGCGCGCGGCCTTTTGTATTACGGTAGAGTCAGAGGTCTTGGCGACTATCGCCTTTATCTTGTCTGAAAAATCCATTATCTCGAATACGCCGGTCCTGCCCTTGTAGCCCGTCCCCCTGCACTCCGTGCAACCCTCGCCGTAATAGACCCTGTACTCCTTTTCCTTGAGCCTTAAGTACTCGACCTCCTCGGTCTTCAGGACCCTCGTCTTCCTGCAGTTCGAGCATATCTTCCGCACCAGCCGCTGGGCTATGATGCCGACGACAGTCGAGTTTATGAGGAACCCGGGGACGCCGAGATCCATGAGCCTCGTGACGGACGAGGGCGCGTCGTTCGTGTGAAGCGTTGAAAACACGAGGTGGCCGGTGAGCGCGGCCTGCACGGCGTTATCCGCGGTCTCCTTGTCCCTTATCTCGCCGACCATGATGATGTCTGGGTCCTGGCGGAGAATAGTGCGGAGCGACCCGGCGAAGTCCACGCCTATCTGGGGCTGGACCCCGACCTGGTTGAACTCCTCCACTATCATCTCTATCGGGTCCTCGATCGTAACGATGTTCACTTCAGGCGAGGAAAGCGATTTCAGCGCCGAGTACAGCGTAGTAGTCTTGCCGGACCCGGTAGGGCCTGTGACAAGCACGATGCCGTACGTCCTTTTGATGAACGAGTTGAAGACGTCGAGCTCTGAGGGAAAAAACCCGAGGCCGCTCAAATCCTGGAATAGGACCTCGGGGTCGAATATCCTTATGACGACCTTCTCTCCGAACGCCGTCGGGAGTGTAGAGACCCTGAGCTCTATTTCCCGCCCCCTGGACTCGGTCTTGATGCGCCCGTCCTGCGGCTTTCTCTTTTCAGCTATATCCATCCTCGAGAGCATCTTTATGCGCGAAAGGATGGACGGGTGGACGACCTTCGGGATCGTGTGTATGTAGTGGAGGACGCCGTCTATGCGGAGACGGACGTGCGAGCGGTCCCTCTTGGGCTCGATGTGTATGTCGCTCGCCCGCTGGTCGTAGGCGTAATGGAGCAGGTACTCGACCGCGTTTACGATGTGCTGGTCCGTAGCGTCGAGCTCGACCGCCCCCTTCAGCCTCACGTACTGCTCGAGGTTGCCTAATTCCGTAGAGTGCGAGAACTCTTTTTCAGCCGCGCCGACCGAGTACCTGAAGCCGTAGAACTCGCGGACGATCTTCAATATGTCGGACTTCGAGCTCAAGACGAGGTCGACCTTCATCCTCCTCGTGGCTTTAAGGCTCTCCACGGCCTCGAGGTTGAAAGGGTCGGCTACGGCGAGCGTCACGACGCGGTCTTTCTCCTCTATCGGGACGACGAGGTATCTCTGCGCGAACGGCCTCGGTATGTGCGAGGTGACGATGTCGAGGTTTAGCTTTAACGGGTCTATCTTCCTGTACGGGAGGCCGACCTCCTCGGCGATGACCTCGGTTATCATGTCCTCGGTGAGGGTCTTTTTGGGGTCGGTTACGAGCGGGAGGCCTAATGAGGCGACGACCTCGGCAGGCGAGACGAACTCGGCGACCGTCTGTCTCTTGGCGGAGTACATCGACTCCTGGGACTTTTTGATCCGCGCCCTCTGCCCCTCGCCGCGGATAAGTATCTCCCTCTCCTCGGTCTCTCCGATGAGCTTCTTTTTCCTGAGGAGCGCGGTTACGAACTCGATTGTAAGGGCCTTCTTTTCGGTCATCCTGCGGCTTTCTTCGCCTCACGGCGCATTCAAAACGCTTAAATCCCTCTAAACCCGCCGCTAATGCAGTCCATCTCTTTTTTCGGCAGATTCGTCCTTTTCTTTATACGCCTCCCTGCAGATGGACGCGTCGAGGAGGGTCTTCAAAAGCTTGTTGGTCTTTTCCTGCTCCTCTATGAGCTTTTTAAGGAGCGGCTTGGTGCCGAAGACCGAGAAGGGCATGGCTATCCAGAGGACGAGTATGACGCCTACGGATATGAGGAGGAATATGGCGAACGCCCCCAATACCACGAGGGTGGAGCTGAAGTATGACGGGTCCATTTTAACCTGTTATTCTGATAGTATCCTCATTAAAGCGGCGTCGAAAGACAACCTCTCCTGCGCCGAGGTCAACATGTCCTTTACCGCGACCTCGCCTTTGGCGAGCTCGTCGTCGCCCATTATCACAGTGTATCGCGCGCCAAGCCTGTCCGCCCGTTTCATCCTGCTCTTTAAAGACCCCGGCGAGAACTCCTCCATCACCTTGCTCCCCTTTTCCCTCCAGGACCTGAGTATGGGGATGGACGCCTCCTCGGCCTTCTCACCTAATGCGATGAAGACCGTAAGGGGGCTTCCTGCATGGGAGGCGGTCTCCTTGAGTATGAGCGCAACCCTCTCCATGCCTATGGCGAAGCCGAAACACGGGGTCTCGGGGCCGCCGAGCTCCTTGACGAGCCCGTCGTACCTGCCGCCGGCGGCTACCGCGTTCTGGGAGCCGAGGGCGGTTGAGGTTATCTCGAATGTCGTCTTCGTGTAATAATCGAGCCCGCGGACCATCCTCGGGTTTATCCGCGCGTCTATCCCGGAGAGGGCAAGGTATTTCCTGACAGTCCCGAAGTGAGAGGCGCACCCTTCGCAGAGCGAGTCCACTATGGACGGCGCGTCTTTTGTGGCCTCGATGCAACCCGATGCCTTGCAATCGAGCGCACGGAGGGGGTTGGTATCCATCCTCCGGAGGCAGTTCTCACAGAGGGCCCCCTTGACCCCGGCGAGATACGCCTTCAGTTTCTCTTTATACGCGGGCCTGCAATTGGCGTCTCCCAACGAGTTAATATGGAGCTCTACGCCGGCGACGCCGATTTTAGCGAAAAACGACATGAGCATCGACAAGGCCTCAGCGTCGGCGCGGGGGGAGTCGTCGCCCATCACCTCGGCCCCTATCTGGTAGAACTGGCGGTATCTCCCCTTCTGCGGCCTCTCGTAGCGGAACATCGGACCGGTGTAGTAGAGCTTTGAGACCGGCGCAATATATAGTTTGTGCTCTATGTAGGCCCTCACGACCGGAGCCGTACCCTCGGGTCTTAAGGCGAGCGAGTCTCCGTGCCTGTCCTCGAAGGTGTACATCTCTTTTTCGACTATGTCCGTCGTCTCTCCTATGGAGCGCAGGAACAGCTCGGCCTTCTCGGCTACCGGCGTCCTTATCTCCGAGAAGCCGTACCCGGAGAACAGCCGGTAGGCCTCGCTCTCGATCCTCCTCCATATATCGGAATCGCCCGGGAGTATGTCGTTAAAGCCCCTTATCGCCGTTATGGGCATCCCTTGTCTTCGCCTTCCTCGGTTTTTTTCCGCTCGAAAAGACCTGACTTCAACTGCTTAAGTACGAGCGTATGCTGTTCCCTGATTATCTCGCTGATGACGACGTCGAGCTTCTCCGACTTGAGTATGTCCTCATAGGCGGTCTTTTTTGAGGCAACTATCGACCCGCCCTTGAATAGGACCGTCGTAACGACCGGGTTCATTCTGCCGCCGTCCTCGGTCTGGATGTGATAGACCTCGCCGTTATGGCTTATATTCTGGTTGAGACCGAAGTTCATATGGGCAATAAGGGCGGATGCAGGCCCGTAGGTTAAATTTTTAACACATTATAGGGGTTTATGCAACCGCTGCACTTGGCGTGCAGCCAACTTCATATCGGGTCACTTCAGGCTACCTGAAGCACATCCGCCCGATACGGATTTGCCCGTCCGGGTACTCGGCGTACGGCCAATTTCAAATCGAGTTGCTCCAAGCATCCCTGACTCAAACCGTCCGATATGAACTTTGCCCGTCCGGCCAGGACCTTGACACCCCGCCTGCGTTGGGGTATCTTTTCAGGTGGTTCCTGACGATTTCACCTTGAAATAAGGAGGCTTAATTGAAGGAGCGGCATGAAGAGAAGATAGAGGTGCTCATGCACGAGGAGCGCGTCTTCCCGCCCCCCGCGGCGCTCGAAAAGAACGCCTATATAAAAGGGGACGCTGAGTACGAGAGGCTATACAAGGAGTCGATAAACGACCCGGACGGTTTCTGGGGCCGCGAGGCGTCCATCATTGACTGGTCTCGGGGTTGGGATAAGGTCTCGGAGTGGGACTTCCACAAACCCTCGATAAAATGGTTTATCGGCGGGCGGCTTAACGCCTCTTACAACTGCATAGACAGGCATCTTTTGACATGGCGGAGGAACAAGGCCGCCATCATCTGGGAGGGCGACGACGGGGCGTACAGGTCGTTCACCTATCAGCAGGTCGCGTTCGAGGTGACGAGGCTCGCCAACGTCCTAAAGGCAAATGGTGTTAAGAAGGGCGCCCGCGTAACCATCTACCTCCCCATGATACCCGAGCTCGCGTTCTCAATTCTCGCCTGCGCGAGGCTCGGCGCGATACACAGCGTGGTCTTCGGCGGCTTCTCTCCGACTTCACTCAGAGACAGGATAATCGATTCGGCCTCCAGCCTCGTCATCACTTCCGACGAAGGGGTCCGCGGCGGCAAATTCATCCCCATGAAAGAGAACTGCGACACAGCCCTCTTAGAATGCCCGGCCGTCGCGGCCGTCATCGTCGTAAAAAGGACCGGCAACAAGGTCAACATGAAGGCTGGCCGGGACGTCTGGCTCTCAGAAGCCATCGCAGGCACCCCGGGCGTAAACAACTACTGCGCGCCTGAAGAGATGGACTCCGAAGACCCGCTCTTTATCCTGTATACCAGCGGCTCGACCGGAAAGCCCAAGGGCGTCCTCCACACGACAGGCGGGTACATGGTATTTTCCGCCCTCACCTTCAGGTGGATATTCGACTGCAAGGACGAGGACGTCTACTTCTGCACCGCGGACATCGGCTGGGTCACGGGGCACACATACATACTCTACGGCCCGCTCGCGTGCGGGGCGACCTCTCTCATGTTCGAGGGGATACCCACCTACCCGGACCCGGGCAGGTTCTGGGAGATAGTCGAGAAGCACAAGGTGAACATCTTCTACACCGCTCCTACCGCAATAAGGGCCCTTATGAGGAGCGGGACCGAGTGGGTCGAAAGGCACGACCTCTCAAGCCTCCGAATCCTCGGCTCCGTCGGGGAGCCGATAAACCCCGAGGCATGGATGTGGTATCACACGGTCGTCGGAAAAGGAAGGCTTCCGATAGTCGACACATGGTGGCAGACCGAGACCGGAGGCATACTCATCTCGGCGCTCCCCGGGGCTACTACCTTAAAGCCGGGCTCAGCGACAAAGCCCTTCTTCGGCGTGGCGCCGAAGGTCTTGAAAGAGGACGGGCAAGAGGCAGGGGTGAACGAGGGAGGATACCTCGTCATAGAAAAGCCGTGGCCGGGGATGCTCCGCGGCACATACGGCGACCCGGAGAACAAGCGCATAAAAGAGGTCTACTTCAGCAGGTTCCCCGGCAAATACCTGAGCGGCGACGGCGCGAGGGTGGATGAGGACGGCTACTACTGGCTCATGGGCAGGATCGACGACGTGCTGAACGTCTCCGGCCACAGGCTCGGCACCGCTGAAATAGAGAGCGCGCTCGTATCCAATGAGTCTATCGCCGAGGCCGCTGTCGTCGGATACCCGCACGACATAAAGGGCGAGGGCATCTACGCCTTCGTGGTATTAAAAGAGCATATAACGCCTACGCCCGCGCTCCTTCAAAGGCTGGAGGCGCATGTAAAGAAGGAGATAAGCCCCATAGCCAAGCCCGATAAGATCCAGTTCACCACTGGGCTCCCCAAGACCCGTAGCGGGAAGATTATGCGGAGGATACTCCGGAAAATCGCCAACGGGCACACCGAAGACCTGGGCGATACCTCGACGCTCGCGGACCCGTCGATAGTGGACACGCTGGTTAAGGAGAAGGTGTAAGGGGTTGCCCTCCGGGTTCAGGTTTGCAGTCTCTTTGAATTTACGGTTCGAGTCATAAGACTTTGGTTCGCAAAAGAACCAGCCTTGTCATTGCGAACGAGCGAAGCAATCTCAGGCCTTTGCCCGACACTTGCAGGTTCAGGTTTGCAACCTGAACCCTTTTATTCGTAATCCAATATGCGCTGGTATCGGCTGTAAGGATCCTCTGCTCAAAACCTTTTGCGCCCTGCCGGGCTTTTCTCGGCATAGGGCTTCGCGCCCTCCGCCCTCCCCCTCCCCGCTCGGCGCGGTGCCAGAGTTCTTCGGAAGCTATTGAGGTTAGGGTACGAATCGCCTTCGATACGAACTTTGCCAGTCCGGCGAGGACCGCTCGCCCCTTAGGGCGCTGTCGCGCCTTTTTACTTCCCCGGACGCTCGCGCTTCGCGACAAGGCTTCCTCCCTTAAGGTCGCTCACCCCATGCCTGGGGTGTTTTGAAAAACTAAAAAAAAGATTAGTTTTCGATTTGTCTTTACAAACACACAGGCGCATGGCGGAGAGCGCCTTAGGGAGGGAGAGGCGAGCGCGCCGGGGTAGATTAGACGCTTGCGCTCTAAGGGACGCGCGAGCGGGTGGGGGAGGAAGGAAGCGCTTGGAGCCATCGCCGAAAGCGCGCGGAGCGCGCAAAAAGGCTTTTCACAAAAACAAAATTTGCGCTCTATCTCTCATGATCTCTGCACCAAATAAAAAAGCCCCGCCGGATGGCGGGGCTTTTAAGTGTAATATTGAGGGCGCTTATTCCTGCACCCTTCTCGCGCTCTTCTTCGACGCCTTGGCGCGGCGTTTTGCCGCCTCCTGACGCTTCCTCTTCTTCTTCACGCAGGGCTTCTCGTAAAACCTTCTCTTCTTTATCTCCTTGAAGGTCCCGTCCTGCGCGAGCTTGCGCTTCAATATCTTAAGCGCCTTCTCGAGCTGGTCGTCGTATACCTTTACCTCTGACAAAAGTAACACCCCCTCTGCAAGGAACAATATTGGTCTGTCAAAACAACGGCGCGGCTACGAAAAATGCCTTACGTAGCCTTCAGCAGGCGTCATCAGGAATATCCATTTCCCGCCACCGAACCCATGAATTATACCAAATGCGGCCCTGAAGTCAACTCAAATAAGGGAAACGGCGCAGGCAGAGGCTCGACAGCCATTACATCGGGCTTTCCCCCCGGACGCCCCCCTGGCAAGCTGAAACCTGTTCACATGAAGGCGTTTTTCTGGTAGTATCTAAAAAAATACCAGCGAGAATGGATATGGCCAGACACCTGATCCTCTTAACCGCGTTAACGCTCGTTTTCGCCGGATGCGTCTCCAGGGGCGCATACGAAGAGAACATTGGGAATATCTCCGAGAGGCTCAAGGCCGAGAAGTCCGCCCGGTCTACGGATGTTAAGATTCTTGAGCAGAGGCTTGCCGATCGCGGCAAGACCTTGAGCGACCTTACCGGCAGGTACATCAAGCTCAAGGCGGAGAAGGACTCGGCCCAGTCAAAGCTCGACGGCTTGAAGGCCGACCTCGACGCGCTCATTAAGGACATGGCCGAGTTGAAACTCGTCATATTCACGAACATGAGGGGGAGCGAGGCGAACGAGATGATGATAAAGCTGAACAGGATGCAAAAACGCGTCGACAGGCTCCTTACAAAAGAGACAGAGATGAACACAGCGCCTGCGCCCCCCTCTGAGACCCCCGTTGCCCCGACTTCCACCCCGGCCTCGAACTGAAAACACGCCAGTTCAGGCCGCAACAACCTCTTTTCGACAGACCCCAGCAAATGCACCCGGCGCCTCGATAAAGCCTAACCTATCGTCCGCTTTTTTGTTTGTCTTCAAAAACCCCGGGCATAGGTGAGCGATGCCTAAGGGAGGCCGAGGCGAGCGAGCCGGGGCAGATTGACGCTTGCGCTCGGCGCGCAAACAACTGGGAAATGAGCGCGCAAGGGGCGAGCGAGCAGGAGGGGGAGGGAGAAAGTGAGCGAATCCTATGCCCAAAAGCGCGCAGAGCACGCAACATGGCTTTAGGCAGAAGATTCGAATAGCCAGCGTTTAGAGAGAGGGTCACGAAGGGTTCAGGTTGCAAACCTGAACCCGCAAAGCGCTCGTTCACATAATCTACGGAGTACTAAAAACCGCCAAACCCTTCAATACGGTAAAAAAAAGGCGACAGGCCATTAAGCCTGTCGCCTTTGGTATTTATCTTATAGCGTCCGCGCAGGAGAACCGGCGCCGGTCCGCTTACTTCTCGTGGCACGTCCTGCAGACGCCTGAGCCGGTGTTGCCGCCAACACGCCTCAGGAACTGGCCGTCCGCGCAACCCTCGCCCGCCGTACAGTAGGTGAGGAAACCGCCTTCGTCGCCCCATGTCGGCTCAGCCTCGTCCCATGAGAGGTTCCTGAAGTGCGGGTCGTGGCAGGACGAGCACTCGACCTTGCCGCCGCGGAGAAGGTCCGATATAGTCGCCGTATCGGAGACGAACCCTTTGACCGCCCACCTGTTCTGCGCGAGGTTGCCGGTAAATGCGGTGGCCGCGGAAGAGGCCATTTCGCTGGTAAGGTCTATGGAGTTGATTGTCGTGTTCGTGGCGCGCAGGCCCGCCCTGTCCGTGTTGTAAGTTACTGAGACCGGGTGGTCGTTAGAGAGGTCCATGCCGATTACAAGCCTCGACGTGAGGTCATTGTCCGTATATAGGCCGCCTGTGCCGTGGCAGGCGGTACACTGGGAGGCCGAGAAGTGGTCGGCGGCCGTAGTCAAGTAACTGCCGACCGGCATCCTGAACTTCCAGCCGAGGTCCGAGCCGCCCGAGACGACGCCGCCCTTGCCTGGCGCGTTCACAAGATTGTCGAAGGTGGTTACGCCGTCATGACAGCTAAGACACGCAAGTGTCGTCGAGCCTATGTCTGTATTGTTTATCGTAGTGCCGCCTATGGTATTCCCATATGCGGTGAATGATGTCGGGGCCGATGTGCCCCTGTTCCACATTGGCTTTAATCCGTTCGCCGTGTTCGTGTGATGCGGGGTGTGGCAGAATACGCATATCTCCGTAGTACCGTTCGAGGAGACGACGCTTCCGAGAGAGCCCATGTTGTGCCTGGACCCAGCTATGCCGCTCGCCGCCTGTCCGGCCGGATAATCGTTAACGGTTACAGCGTAAGACGGGCCTGCCGTTACGGCGATGGCTGATACTGCGAGGAGGCTGAAAAGTATCCTTTTCATGGTATGACCTCATGTTTCAATTTTTTTCCAAAAAAAAATGCCATCAATACAACTCGCAGGTTGTATCGTGGCACCGTCGCCTTGACCTTGGCGGCCCGTCTTGAGCCTTTAGGTCTTTAAACCTTGTTCGAATTATACCGCTAAATTAAAATATGTCAAGGAAAAATTTAGATT
>Ga0154409_102_pt1 | contig 110663 bp, 100 predicted proteins | sample RifGroB2_FD_115913 | JGI IMG/M metagenome (GOLD analysis project Ga0154409, IMG submission 115913) | Deltaproteobacteria bacterium GWB2_55_19
TGTCATTTATTCTTTTTTGAGGCGGCTCAGGCTATGGCCGTTCACCTTTTCGAGGTGGGCGGCTTTTTTATTGGTTGCACAGGGGTTGCACAAACACCCTGAAAAGTCAAAGGGGCTACAGGCTGAAAACCTGTAACCCCTTGATTTATTTGGTCGGGGCGAGAGGATTCGAACCTCCGACCCCCGCGTCCCGAACGCGGTGCTCTACCAGGCTGAGCCACGCCCCGACATTAAAGGCACAGGAGGTATTTTCAACGCCCCGCGCCGTCACAACGAATTAAGTCACATATAATAGCATTTCTCTTTCACATTTCAAGGATGTTTTTAGGCTATAGGTAAAAATAAAAATTAGGGATTTTTTCTGAGGTCAAGGAAGGGCGGAAATAAAAAGCGGAGCATATATGGCAAATATTTGAGCATTTCTATTTTCGCCCGACGGTCCTGGCCGGACGGGCAAATTCATATCAAACGGCTGAAAATTTGATTTACCCCTAAGGCTCCGTTCGAGACTTTGGCCCTGCGCCGAGCAGTCAGGAAAAATAACAATTTTTATAAAAAGAAATGGGGAGCGCCCCCTGGTGGTCAGGGGGCGGCGGGTGGTCCGGCTCGGGGGTTTATGCGGGATACTTAAGCGTTCTCGATTTTCAGCAGGCGGGGCACAAACTTGCGGCTTGAAGCATCTTTAGAAGGACCGGGGGCCTCCTTGGCCTCCCTCTCCGCTTTGGCTGTTGTCTTGAAGTTAGCGACCAGATCCTGGAGCTCCGCGGCGAGTTTCGCGAGGTCTTCCGTCGCGTGAGAGACCTCCGCTATGGACCCCACGTTGGCCACCGCGACCCCGGCGATCGAATCCATCGACTGGGTTATCTCGTCCGTCGTCGCGCTCTGCTCCTCGGCGGATGTCGCTATTTGTCCTATCATCTCGGAGACATTCTCAACGCCGCTTACTATCTGATGCAGCGCCTCTCCGGCCTGGTTCGCGAGCTTCACGCCGTTTTCGACCCTGGAGACTCCGGAGTTCATCGCGCCTACGGCCTTCCCGGTCTCCTCCTGTATGGCCGTTATCATCCCGCTTATCTCCTTGGTTGCCTTCGAGGTCCTCTCGGCGAGCCTCCTCACTTCGTCGGCCACTACGGCGAATCCCCTGCCCTGCTCGCCGGCGCGGGCCGCCTCTATGGCGGCGTTAAGCGCAAGGAGGTTCGTCTGGTCGGCTATCTCGTTGATGACCGATACGATTGACCCTATCTCCTCAGACCTCTTCCCGAGGGACTTTACCGTAACGGCGCTCACTGTCGTCGATTCGGCGACCTCCTTCATCGCCTCTATCGCCTGCCCCACGACCTCCCCGCCTCTCGCGGCTGTCTCCTGGGCGGACCTTGCGGACTCGGAGGCCTGCTGGGAGTTCTTGGCCACCTCGATTACCGTCGCGCTCATCTCTTCCATGGCCGTAGCCACCTGCGCGGTCTGCCCCGACTGCCTGTCGGCGCCCTCGGAGATGAGCGCGGACGAGACCGAGAGCTCCTCCGAAGCCGATGCGAGGCGGCTCGACGACTCGGCTATCCTGCCGATTATCCCGGACATCTCTCCGGCCATCCTGTCGAGGCTCTCGCCGAGCCCGGCTATCTCGTCCTTGATCTCGTGGCCGAGGAACTTAACCTTTATTCCGGCCCGTTTCGAGAGGTCGCCGTTGGCTATCTCCTCGACCGTCTCCCTGACCCTGATTATCGGCTTTATGAGATGGTCGTTCGCTATCCAGATGAAAAAGAGGGTGAATACGGCGCAGATAAGCGCCGAGGCCGTAAGGGTAGCAAGACCCCTCATCGCCGCGCCGCGAGCCTCCGCCGCTATCGCCTTCGTAAGGTCGTTTCCGGCCGCGACCATCCTCGGGGTGTAGGTGTAAACGAGCCCGTGCATCTCCTTGTGATAAGCCTCGTTCGCATTCATCCCCCCGGCAAGCTGCGCCTTCCTCTCGTCCCACATCTTCGGTAACGCCGCGCCTCCGGCGGAGTTTTTAAGGGCCTCGACGTCCTTGTCGAACCCGGCGATGGTCTCCTTGAGACTTGAGGCGACCTCGTCCTTGTCGTCGTATGAAATGATATAGCGCTCGAAGAGGTAGGAGAGCTTGACGGTCCTGACCTTCGCGTTCGTTACGGTCTCCGATGACCTCCCGAGCGCGTTCAGTTTTTCCACGAGCGGGAAGGTCGTCTCCTCTATCCCGGTCTTGGCGACGCGGAGCGCGTCGCCGGACTCCATGGCGCTGTCAAGGGACGCGCGCATGGAGACCCATTCTTTCTCTATCACAGAGAGCTTGTCGAGCATCTCCTGGCTTTTGAGCGGCTCCACGCCCCTTGAGCCGGTCTTGAGGCCGTCGATGACCTCGCCGAACTCCTTTTTCTTCGCCTGGAATTCCTGCTCGAGAGCCTCGTTGCCGGTCATGATGTGCCTGTTAAGTATCTCGGCCATCTCGACCGTCCGCTTCCTCAAGGAACCCGCCTCGTCGACCTGGGCATACCTCCTGGACATGCCGCCGACGAGATAATACGTCACTGGTATCTGTATAATGAGGAGCAGGAGCAGGAAGAGATAGCTCCCTATAAACCTTGTTTTGAGCGAATGTATGTTCATCGTAGTCCCCTCTTTAGGTTGTTGCGCGCCTTATTGAGTCAAGAAGCTCGTTCACCGTGAAAGGCTTCACTATACAGCCGGTCGCGCCGGCGTTTTTCCACTCTTGCTCCCTGTTAAGCCTGTATTCAGAGGCCATGATGATGAACGGCATGTCGAATGTCTCGGGGTTGGACCTTATGCTCTTCGCGAGCTCCGCGCCGGTAGGGCCGCTATCCATGTCGAACTCCGCGATGATAAGGTCGGGCTTAAGGCCCGCCTTGATCATCTCGATCGCCTCGGCAACCGACCCGGCGGTGACTACCCCGTAGTGTTCGAGCGCGAGCGTGTAGGAGATCATCGACCTTATCCCATGGTGCCAATCGACGATCATTATCGTTTTGTCCATCACAGCCTCATCCGCGAAAGAAAAGTTTTTGAGCATCCTCTGCATAAGGCGACCTCTTTGTCGTATAGGAATAATATCGGAAAGAGCCGTATTTGCTCAATGGGCACTATGGTCTATTTTGGGCTGGCTCAAGGGTTGATTTTTCGGGTAGTCCTGGGGACTACGCCGCGGGCGAATGAAGACGCGCCGCGTTGCCTGACGGCTGTCTCTTAACAACATAAATTGAGGGATTTCTACGAAAAACGAAGGGGAGGAACGGGTGCGGTGTTCTTTCAGTCCGGCTGTACCATGCCTTTTTTGATCGCTATCCTTATGAGGTTCGCCATGTCGTTCACCTTGAGCTTCTTCATGATGTTGTTCCTGTGGCTCTTGACCGTGGATACGGATATGAAGAGCTTCTCCGCTATCACCTTGCTCGTCGCGCCGTCGGCGATGAGCTTCAGTATCTCCTTTTCCCTCGCGCTTAAGGAATCGAACGGGTCCTGCGAATTGTCCTTCTTTATGATATCGACGAAGTCGTTGAAAAGCTCCTCGGATACCGCCGGGGACGCGTACTTGGAGCCTGAGGCGACCTTGCGGACGGCCTTTAAAAGCTCGTCCGGCGCCGAGTCCTTGAGCACGTAGGCCATCGCCCCGGCCCTGAACGCGTCAATGGCGTGGAAGACGTCGGCGTGCATGGAGAGCATGATGACCTTCGTCTCCGGGAACTCCTCCATGACCCGTTTTGTGGCGACTATGCCGTCAAGGTCCGGCATGGTTATGTCCATGATGACGATGTCGGGCCTTAAGTCCGCTATCTGCTTAAGCGCGGTGAGGCCGTTGTCCGCCTCTCCCGCTACCGTGTACTCCGGGAAGGGGGCGAAAAGCGACCTTATCCCGCTTCGAAGAACAGGGTGGTCGTCCGCTATGAATACCTTGATCGGCTTCTTCATGGTGATGCCAGGCGCGTTCACATGAACATTATATTTACAAATCGTCAGGATTGCAAGCAACGGGAGCAAGTGCGGGGCGGCGTTCGTTCAGAGCCCGGCGAGCACGATGACTATGTCCACGACGAAGAGAAGGAGTATGCCGAGCTCTATCAAGTAGGCGCGCTTGGAGGCTATCTCGTCGTGGAGCATCTTGCAGGTGTCCATGACTATCTGGAGCTTCTCGCGGATGCCTACCTCGAGGTCGCGGCTCCGAAGAAGCCCCATGAAGGTCCTGTATACCCTCGCGTAGTAGACGTCCTCGGTGACCTTAAGGGCGTTGTTCACCCGCTCCGTCACCTCGGTTATCTCGGTTACGGTCCGTGTGATCTTTCTCGCGAGCCTCTCAAACGACCGGAGGCTCATGACCGAGACGCTCTTTCCCGCGAGTGTCGCGTATATGGATTTAAGCTCCTTGTCTATGACCCCGTCGTAGTACCTGAGCTCGAATATCTGGGCGTTCGCGAACTCAAGCACATCCGGCAGGTCGGAGCTCCCGGAGGGGTCGATTATGAAGGCGTTGTCGAGGTGGACTATGATGAGGTCGTCGTCGCAGTAGCTGAAGCTGTGACGGAGCGTCTCCCGCCTCATGAAAGCGCTCAACTCCCTCGTCTCGTAGAGGAGCAGTCTCGCCGGGTCGTACCTGGAGAGGAACTCGGATATCCTCATCCCCTCCCCGAGCTCCTCCACGTAGATTATCGCATAGTCCTCGACGAACCCTTCCTTGATCTCCGGCGCGGCTATCGCGCCGGAGATCGACTCGGCGAGCTGTCCAACGTAGTCCCTTGCCAGGGCGTCTATCGAGCGGTCGGCGTCGAGCGCCTGGGTCGTCTTTTCCAGCTCGGCGAAGGTGGCCCCCCGGGGTATCGGGATGTCGAAGGCGATAGAGAGGACGCCGAAGTCGTAGGCCTTGGCCACGACGTTCACCTTCGTATCAACGCCGAAGAGGGGTTTTACGAAAGACTGGAGGTCGAATGAGATAGGCGGGTTGGCGAACTGGAGCGCCTTCATGTACGGGTACCTGGAGAACTGCAATCTCCTTGCGCCGTCCCTTGCGCTCCTCTCGATATTGCCGAGGTCGATCTCAAGGCCCACGTCGAAGAGCCTGTATATGATTATCCTGCCTTTTTTAATCGAAAACATATTCTTTACCGGCCCCGCCGGTTTTCAAGGCGCACAAGTCCCCTTGCCAGGCCCTCTCCTGCCCCGCGCATATTTATGAGAGGCCCCATTCTTCTTCCCATAAGGATACGGCCGTTTCTCAGAACAAGAGCCTCGATATGACGTCGTTCAGCTGGTCCACGGTAAAGGGCTTGTTGAGCGAGAGGTTCCCGGTCTCGCGGAGGAACTGCTGGGTCTCCTTGTTCAGGCTGTCGCCGGAGATGAAGACTATCCTCCTCTGGGCCTCGGGCCGCACGCCGCTGACCGCGTTGTAGAACCCCTTGCCGTCGAGCCCGGGCATCTTGATGTCGCTTAAGATGAGGTCGTAGTCCGTCTCCCTGAGTTTGCAGAGCGCGTCCTCGCCTGAGTCGCACCTGTCGACCGAGAACCCTGAATAGGAGAGCGCCTCGTAGAGGAGGTCCAGCACTATCGGCTCGTCGTCGAGTATGAGCGCGCGCAGGCCCCTTTCCCGGAGCTTCTCGGCGTCTATCCTTGCGTACGCCCTGGGGACGACGCACTCGGAGTGCCTCGACGCCTCAAGGACCGGGAGCTCGACAACGAAAGTGGAGCCGTACCCCGGCGTGGACGAGGCGTAGATGGCCCCTCCGTGCTCGTTGATTATCCCGTAGGAGATGGACAGCCCCAGCCCCGTGCCCTTGCCGACGCCCTTGGTCGTGAAGAACGGGTCGAATATCCTCCCCGCTATCTCGTCCGGCATGCCCTTGCCCGTGTCCTCGAACTTCACTATTATCCTGCCGCCCGAGTGCCTGGACGTTATCCTTATCCTGCCGCTCTCGCCCTTCTCCTTTATGGCGTCCCTGGCGTTGTTTATGAGGTTCAAAAAGACCTGGTGAATTTGATCGTCGTCTATCATGGTATAGGGGACAGCCTCGTCGAGATCGAAGACGACCTCGATGTTGTCGACCTTGAGCTGGTAGGCCCTTAAGTCCACCGACTCCCTTACGACCTTGTTCACGTTCTCGTACTTCTTCTCCGGCCTCTTCCAGCGCGCGAATGTAAGGAGGTTTTCGATTATCTTCTTGCACCTGTGGGAGGCGTCGTTTATCTTCTTGAGCTTCCCCTTGACCTCGTCGGAGCACCTGCCCTCAAGGAGGAGCTCGGAGAAGCACATGATCCCTGTCAGCGGGTTGTTGAGCTCGTGCGCCACGCCTGAGACGAGCTCGCCCAAGGACGAGAGCTTGTCCGCCTGCATGAGCTTGTTCTGCATCATCCTCTGCTCGGTTATGTCCTTTATGTAGAGGACGGCCCTCCTCGGGCTCTCGTTATCGTTCACGGACGGGTAGACGTGCCACGTGAAGACCCTGCCGTCGGTGGTCGTCAACTCGGTCTCCACATGCATTGATGTCTGGATCGCCCTCCTTATGGGGCAGTTCTTCGGCGCCTCCAGGGACATGATCTGGTATATCTTCTCCCCGGCGACCGCCGACTCGGTAGTCCTGAACCGCTCGGTGAAGAACCTGTTCGCTTCCAGTATCCTGTGATCGTAATCGACGAGGAGTATGAAGTCCGTGATGCTGTCGTATATGAAACGGAGCTTCTCCTTGGCGCTCCTTACCGCTTCCTCTTCCTCGGTTATTATCCTGTTCGCCCTCTGGAGCTCGAGGTTCTTCCTGTCGAGGTCCTCGTTCAGGAGCTTCAATTCCTCGTTTATCGCGTGGAGCTCCTCGGTCTGACTCTGCGTCTCCTCGTAGGCGACCTCCAGGCTATCGTTCGCGGTCTTCATCTCCTCGTTCAGCTCGGCGAACTCCGTGTTCTTCTCCTCTATCTCCCTTAGGTATCTCTCCTTTTCCTCCTCGCGCCTCTCGACCCCGTCCATCATTGAGTTGAAGGCCCTGCCGAGGGTCTTCAACTCGTCTCTGGTCTCGCCGTTATCGCCGACAACGACCCTGACGCGCAGGTCCCCTCTCGCGAACTCCCCAAGCTTGTCCTTCAAGGACTTCAAGGGCCTCGTTATCTCGTTCGTCGAGACGATGGCGGCAAGGAGCGAGAAGGCGAGCCCGAGGACGGTTATGAGCGCGATTATCCACTGCGTCTCCTCCTGTATCTCCCAGAGATGCTCCTTCGAGATGCCGACGCTCAAGGAGCCTATCACAGCCCCCTCGGAGTTCCTTATGGGCTCGAACATGGTTATGAGGGTCGCGCCGGTCAACTCCCACTCCGTGAATACGGGCTTGCCGGCGCTGACTACCCGGAGCGCGTCCGCGGGCAGGCTCGTCCCTTTAACCGACCTGCCGCTTAAATCCACTATGTTCGACGATATCCTTTTGTCACCGGCTGAAATGGAGGTAAGGAGCCCCGGTATCTTGCTCGAGACCGTGTGCGGGATGTAATCGTCGTTGTTCAGTATGTCCGCCGTTATTATCGCGCCAAGGGGCCTGCGCCTGCCGTCGAAGACCGGGGTCGCTACGACGAGCGCCATGACTGGCGCGGCGTCTTCCACGCCGCCCTCCAGCCTCGCGCGCCCTTCATTATTGAGGAGCGGGGCGCCCTCTTTCCGGAGCACATCCCTTGACAATATCTCGCTAGATATCCTCGGCTCGCCGGTCTCGACCGCCCTCTCCAACATCCCGCCTATCCTGACCGTGTCGCCCGACGATTCGCTGTTCAGCCTCGCTATCACGCGCCCCCGCGTGTCCGTGACTATCCAGACGTCGACGTAGGGCCTCATCTCCTTCCACGTCAGTATCACACGCCGGAGATATTGCTTGTCGCCCCTCTCGACCGCGGACCTTATCTCCTCCATCGACGCCGCCTGGAGCATGCCGTAGCGCATCTGGTCGCCCCTGACGTAATACTCGGTCCAGGCGGATTTGAGCCCCATGTTTATCTTCTCCTGGGCGTCCTTCTGGAGCCTCGAGTCTATTACGCTGTAGGAGATATAGGCGAGGAGCGTCATCGGCAGGAGGATGACGGAGAGGAATACGACGGTGAGTTTCACGCCCATCGCCATATTGGAGAACTTCCTTACGAGCGAGAGTGCCATGGTCAGGTCCTCTTTCTGTATGTGCTTAGCCTCGTGCCGACCGGGGCGTACTTGTGCGCGAATAGGGGCGGTATGACCTCGGCCTTGCCGAGGACGAGCAGCCCCCCGGGCTTGAGCGAATAATCGAGCTTCTCGAAGACCTCTGCCTGCAGTGATTTATTGAAGTAGATGAAGAGGTTCCTGCAGAAGAGCACGTCGACCCCTGAGATAGAGGGGTTTCTCACTATGTCGAGCACGCCGAATTTTACAAGGTTCCGTATGTTGTGTTTCACCTTGTAAAGGCCGTCCGCACAGGAAAAATATTTGTCGCGGAGGTCCTGGAGGACGTTTTTCATCGACTCCTCCCTGTAGAGCGCCTTTCTCGCGGCGTCCAGCGCATCGTGGTCTATGTCGGTCGCGAATATCCTGGCGTTGCTTATCGCCTCGAAGGAGAGACACTCGGAGAGGAGTATGGCGATCGAGTACGCCTCTTCCCCGTGGCCGCACCCGCAACACCAGACCTTGAGGGCCTTCTCCCGCCAGTCCTCCTTTACGGCCTCGCAGAGCCTCGCGAAGACCTCGGGCTCCCTGAAAAACTCGCTTACCTTTATAGTCAGGTTTGAGAAAAGACGGTCGTACTCGGAGGGGTCCCTGTCGAGGAGGACCGAGTAGTCTCCGTAGGAAGGACAGTCGAGGAGCGCAAGCCTCTTGGATATCCTCCTCATGACGCTCGACCTCTTGTAGTTTCGGAAGTCCCAACCCCTCTCATTGAAGATCTTCTCAAGCAGCATATCGAGGTCACCGTCGCGGTCTTTTACTGGCATAAGTAGCTCTTTGGAAAGACAAACAAAAGGGCATTATATATTAGCACGCTAAACATATTATTTCAAAGCAAATCCGGCTACACTGGGAACCCGCTGTAATATTTGACTTTTTCAGCGCCGACCTGCCCCTTCCACCCTTGCCTTAAAAACGCCCCTTTGATATGCTATGCTAAATCCCATGGAGATATCAAGGCTTCTTAAGGCTGTGATACTCAACACAAAGGCGCGGGACCACGCCTCCGTACTTGACGACATGACCCGCCGCCTCATCCCCGAGGGCCGCGCCTTCGGGGCCGGGGCGATCTGCGACCTCAAGGCACACGAGTCCACCGAGGGGATACTCTCCGGCACAAGCGCCGCGATCTTCCACTGCCTCTCAGAGGAGGTTAAGGACACGGCTATCGCGCTCTCGGTCTCAACGCGTCCCCTGCCCCACCCTTCGAGGAAGACGCGCGTCAGGATATTCTTCCTGATACTATCCCCGATAAAAGAGAGCGGCTCGCATCTGCAACTCTTATCCAAGCTCGAGGGGCTCGTCCTCGACCCGGCCTTCCGCCACGCCGTCCTCCTTGCCTCGTCGGACGACGATGCCCTGCGCGCTGTAAAAAGGGCGGAGGCCTCTGCGCGCTCCATGTACATGCCGCTACCGCGGGACGAGGTCTTTTCCGAACTCGGTTCTTCCCCCGCGGGCTTAACCGAGGCTGACGCCCGGACGCGCCTTAAGCTTACCGGCCCCAACTCTATCAAACGGGTTGCGAAGTCGACACTCCTCAAGGACTTCCTCCATAATATTTTTCTCAACCTCTTCGCCGTCCTCCTCTGGGCGGGCGGCCTCATGTCGTTCGTCGCCGGGATGCCCGAGCTCGGCTGGGCCATATTCCTCGTCATCGTCATAAACGCGACATTCAGCTTCTGGCAGGAGTACAAGGCCGAGAGGGCGGTAGAAGCCCTTAAAGACCTCCTCCCCAAAAAGGTCCGAGTGGTGAGGGACGGGCAAGAGAGGGAGATCGACGCGGCCTCCCTCGTCCCAGGAGACCTCATCAGATTATCCGAAGGCAACAGCGTCCCGGCCGACGGGAGGCTCGTCGTCTCCGAAGAGATGCGGGTCGACAACAGCACGCTTACCGGGGAGTCCCGCCCCATATACAAGGTCTCGGAGCCGCTCGAAGACGGGAAGGGATTCATCTGGACAGAGGTCCCGAACATGGTCTTCGCCGGCACGACAGTCCTCTCCGGCGCTGGCTTGATGATCGTCACCGCGACCGGCATGGACACAGAGATAGGCCGTGTCGCCTACCTTACGCAGGCGATAAAGGCCGAGATGAGCCCGCTCCAAAAAGAGATAGTCAGCATCACCAAGGTCGTGACCGGCATAGCCCTCTTCCTCGGTGTCTCCTTCTTCCTCCTCGGCATAGGACTGGCCGGGCTGACGTACGCCGAGAGCTTCATATTCGCCATAGGCATCATAGTCGCGAACGTACCCGAAGGGCTGCTCCCAACCGTCTCTCTCTCGCTCGCCATGGGCGTTCAGAGGATGGCGGGGAAAAAGGCGATAGTCAAGAAGCTCTCGGCGGTGGAAACGCTCGGGAGCGCGACGGTCATATGCACGGACAAGACAGGGACGCTGACGCAAAACCACATGTGCGCCACAAGGGTCTTTGTAAACAACAGGATGATAGAGGTCACAGGGACGGGGTACGCGCCCGAGGGCGGCTTCTTCGTCGGAAAAGGGCCGATGACGCGGGAGGACTTGAAAAAGGAGGGCGCGCTCGACCTCCTCGCCATAATGGCCCTTTGCAACAACGCGAAGCTCCACCCGCCCGCGAAGGGAGGGGACTGGACGGTCTCCGGCGACCCCACTGAGGGCGCGCTTTTGACGATAGCCGCGAAGGCCGGGCTCGACATAGAGTCGCTTGAGAAGAGCTACAAGAGGGTCTCCCACCTCCCGTTCGAGAGGATAAGGAAGCGGATGACGACCATCCATGAGGCCAAAGGCGGCCTCCGGGCGTTTGTAAAAGGCTCTCCCAAAGAGGTCCTCGCGCTCTCGACGCGCATGAGTAAGGGCGGCATGGTCGTCCCTTTGGGCGACGAAGAACGCGCCCTGATACTCCGGGAGAACGACTCAATGGCAAGGAGGGGCCTCCGGACGCTCGCCGCGGCATACAGGGAGGTGGAGAGGAAAGACAAGTACGCCCCGGCGGAGGTCGAGCAGGACCTCGTCTTTGCCGGGCTCGTCGCCATGCTCGACCCGCCGAGGCCGGAGGTCAAAGAGGCGGTCGCTGACTGCCACACCGCCGGGATAAAGGTCGTCATGGTCACCGGCGACTACGGGCTCACCGCCAAATCGATAGCCGAAGAGGTCGGCATAGACAAAGACGCCCGCCTCATAACAGGCGACGAGCTCGGGGCGATGACCGTTGGGGAACTCCGCGAGGCGCTTAAAAAAGGCGAGACGATATTCGCGCGCGTCGCCCCGGCGGACAAGCTGAGAGTCGTCGAGGCCCTCCAGGCGAACGGCGAGATAGTAGCCGTCACCGGGGACGGGGTCAACGACGCCCCGGCTTTAAAGAAGGCCGACATCGGCGTCGCGATGGGGCTCAGGGGGTCGGACGCCGCCAAAGAGTCGGCTGATATAGTGCTTGTTGACGACAACTTCGCATCCATCGTCGACGCCATCCGCGAAGGCAGGGCCGTATACGCGAACATAAAGAAGTTCGTCACGTACATCTTCGCCTCCAACATCCCGGAGGTCGTCCCGTTCATAGCCTTCGTCATATTCAAGATCCCGCTCCCGCTTACCGTAATGCAGATACTCGCCGTTGACCTGGGGACAGACGTCCTCCCGGCGCTCGGGCTCGGGGTAGAGCCGCCGGAGGCCGGAATAATGAAACAGCCGCCCCGGCCGCGCGGGAAAAGACTGCTGGACTTCGCGACACTCGCCCGCGCCTACCTCTTTTTGGGCCCGATAGAGGCCGTACTCGCCATGTCGGCATTCTTCTTCGCCTACTGGATAAGGGGTTGGACGCCGGGAGACGGCATGGAGGCCTCAGGCGCGATATACGCCGCGGCTACTACCATGACCTTCGCCGGCATCGTCGCCTCTCAGATAGGCAACGTCTTTGCCTGCAGGACATCGACGCTCTCGGTCTTCTCCGCCGGGTTCTTCCGGAACCGCTTCGTCCTATTTGCCATAGCGGCGGAGGCCGCGCTCGCGCTCGTCCTCTTCTACACCCCGTACCTGAACCGCGTCTTCGGTTTTGCGCCTCTCGGCCTCTACGACTGGGCCTTCCTATCGGCATTCCCGTTCATAATGCTCATCGCCGAGGAGACCAGGAAGGCAATAATGAGGAAGGCCCGCCCGCTTGCGCCATCCCATCAAAAGGCTTGAAGAAGACTCCCCCTGTAAGGTAAAATATAATATGCGGTTCAACAAGGGTGTTTCTTATGAATGACGCCAAAAACAAGGGTTCGGTCACGATAGTCCTATTTAGCGGCGAGATGGACAAGGCGATAGCCGCGTTCGTCATCGCGACAGCCGCGGCCTCTATGGCCATGCAGGTAAACATCTTCTTCACCTTCTGGGGCCTCAAAGCCATAAGGAAGGAAGGCGGCCTCATAAAAGGGCAGAACTGGATGCAGAAGATGCTGAACGTCATGAACTACGGGCACGCGAAGAAGCTCGCCTTATCGAAGCTCAACATGATGGGCATGGGCCCGATGATGCTCAAAACCATGATGTCGCAAAAAAAGGTCCCCTCGCTCCGCGAATTCATAAAGACCGCGCACTCGCTCGGCGTCAAGTTCTACCCGTGCGAGATGTCGATGACGGTCATGGGGCTTAAGAAAGAGGACTTCATAGACGAGTGCGGGGACGTCATCGGGGCGGTCTCGTACCTCGCAAAGGCCAAAGACTCGAATATAAACCTTTTCATATAAAGGAATGAAACATGGACTTTGAAATTGACAGGACCCTCGACGCCCGCGGCCTCTCGTGCCCCATGCCTGCGGTAAAGACAGCACTAGCCTTCGAAGAGATGGGCATCGGAGAGGTGATCGAGGTACTGACCGACGACCCGGTCTCAAAAAAGGACCTCCCGGTCTGGGCCGAAGCGACGGGGAACAAGCTCCTCGGCATAAAGGAAGAGGAAAAAACGATAAAGATTTATCTCAGAAAGGCGTGACAAAATCACCTCCCCCTGACAAAGAGACCTTTGCACAAGACACTGGACCACCGCTTTCGCGATGATGACAGTATGGATTGTTTGTCATTCCCGAGGTCTTAATCGGGAATCCAGTTCTGTTATCAAAGCTTTTCTCCCCCTTTTCTAAAGGGGGATTGAGGGGGATTATAAAAGCTCTCCTTGCTTCGCATATTCCCAAAAAAATCCGGTAAGGAGCCCCCATGCCTAAGGTCTACCACCTCGACCTTGAAAAAAAAGACCTCAAAGAGGCTAAGGTCGCGCTCCTGCCCGGAGACCCCGGAAGGGTCGAAGGCATAGCCAGAGCCGTCGCCTCAGAATACGGCACCACCTTCAAAAGGCTCGCCTCGAAACGCGAGTTCACGACCTATCTTTCCTCCTTCAACGGCACGAACCTCGTCGTCACCTCGACCGGCATAGGCGGCCCTTCGGCTTCGATTGCCATAGACGAGCTCGCGCAACTCGGCGTAAACACCTTCATCCGCGTAGGCACGACCGGCGCGATACAGCCGTTCATCAAAGACGGCGACTGCGTCATTACAACGGGCTCCGTAAGGCTCGACGGCGCCTCTACCCACTACGCGCCGATAGAATACCCGGCCGTAGCCGACCACTTTCTCACCTCCGCGCTCGTCAAAGGGGCGCAGATTGCGCATGTAAGATACCACCTCGGCGTCACCGCCTCATCCGACACCTTCTACCCCGGAGAGGAGAGGACCGACTCATTCAGGAAGTTCAAGATGAGAAGGTTCCGGGGCGCGACAGAAGAGCTCTGCGCCCTGCATGTCCTCAACTACGAGATGGAATCCTCGACAATATTGACCCTTACCGCCTCAATGGGCTTGAAGGGCGCGTGCATAACGGGGGTCGTCAACAGGGGCTCTGTCGGCAGGATCACTCCTGGTTCTCTCAAGAAGGGCGAGGAGAGCGCGGTAAAGGCGGCTGTCGCGGCGCTCAGGTTTTTATAAGGATTACTATCTCCCCCTTTCCTGAAGGGGGATTACGAAGGATTAAAAAAAGGAAGGCTGGGGTGGATAACCCAGCCTTCCTTTCTGTGTCGAATACAGACCTTTGCCGTGAGAAACTAAGCCACTTCTTTCCTCATAGCCTCTATCGTCTTTTTATAATCCGGCGTGCCGAAGACCCCCGAGCCTGACACGAATACGTCCGCGCCCGCAAAGGCGGCCTCTTTGATGTTTGAGACCTTTATGCCTCCGTCGACCTCAAGCTCAATATTTCTACCCGATGCGGCAATCATCTTCCTCGCGCTCGCAATCTTCTTTAAAGATGAAGGTATGAACCCCTGGCCGCTGAACCCCGGGTTTACGGACATGATCAGTATCAGGTCTACGTCCGTCATGACCTCTTCTATGGACGAGAGCGGGGTCGCAGGGTTCATGGTGACGCCCGCGCGCTTTCCCTGCTCTTTTATCGATTGCACGACCTTGTGGAGGTGCCTTGTAGCCTCGACGTGTACGGTTATTATATCGCTACCCGCCTTCGCGAAGTCGGCTATGTATCTTTCCGGCTCTTCTATCATGAGGTGGACGTCGAGAGGGAGCCTCGTCGAGCGTTTTATCGCGTCGACTATAAAGGGGCCTATGGTGATATTGGGGACGAACCTGCCGTCCATGACGTCCACATGGACGTAATCGGCCCCGGCGTCCTCCAGGGCCTTCAGCTCTTCTTTAAGCTTCGTGAAATCGGCGGAGAGTATCGATGGGGATATCTTCATGGGTAGTCCTTTTTTCTTTTTTTGAAGGCCCCCCTCTTTTACCAGATTCCCGGCCCTTTGTCCATGCCCTCGCCGGGCAGGCAAATTCATATCAAACGACTGAAGATTTGATTTACCCCAGAGGTTCCGTTCGAGACTTTGGCCCTGCGCCGAGCGGTCAGGACAAAGGATAATTTTTAGCAGTAGCGGGGGCTTTTACACGTCAACACCTGCCCCGCCCTTGTCCCTGACCTGTATACCGTCACACCCTTGCACCCGAGCCTGTAGGCGAGGAGGTACGCCTCTTTCACGTCATTCGGGCTTGCGCTGGAAGGCAGGTTTATGGTCTTCGAGACCGCGTTGTCAGTGTACCCCTGGAACTCGGCCTGCATCCTGATGTGTGCTCCGGGCAAAAGGTCGTAGGCGGTGACGAAGATATCTTTTATATGAGGAGGCACGTCGGCCCTCTCTTTAATGTCCCCGCCGTTTTTTATAGACTCCATAAGCTCTTCGTTGTAAAAACCTTCTTCTCTCGCGACCTCTTCGACAAGCTGGTTAAGTTCCGGAATCTGCACGCCGTTCAATACCTGTCTCGTGTATGAGAGCGAATAAAAGGGCTCTATCCCTGAAGCGCACCCGGCTATGATGGACAAGGTCCCTGTCGGCGCGATTGTCGTAACGGTTGCGTTCCTCACCGGCTCCACGCCGGGCCTGTCAAAGACAGACCCCTTGATGTTGGGGAAAGGCCCTCTCTCCCTTGCGAGCATCCTGGAAGCCCCCCAGCCGGTCTCGCCTATAAATTTCATGACGCCGCGGGCGATGTCCCCGCTCTCTTCGCTCCCGTACCTGACTCGTAGCCTTATGAGCATGTCGGCAAAACCCATGACCCCGAGCCCTATCTTCCTGTTCCCCTTTGCCATGGCGTCTATCTCGCGGGACGGATACCTGCCCGCGTCGATCACGTCGTCGAGGAAGCGGACAGCGGTCTCGACGGTCTTCTTTAATTTATCAAAGTCTACATCCCTTCCCCTTACCATCTTTCCGAGGTTTATTGAGCCCAGGTTGCACGGCTCATATGCGAGGAGAGGCTGTTCGCCGCACGGGTTTGTCGCCTCGAATATTCCAATCTGCGGCGTCGGGTTCGCCGCGTTCACCCTGTCTATGAATATGACACCCGGCTCGCCGCTCTTCCACGCGGACTCCGCTATCCGCTCGAAGACCTCCGTAGCCTCCATGCGCGCGATTTCTTTCCCGGTCCTCGGGTTAATGAGCGGGTAGTCGGCCCCCTTGAGAAGCGCCTCCATGAACGCGTCGGTGACGGCGACGGAGAGATTGAAGTTTACGAACTCCGTTGGGTCGTCCTTTGCGGTAATAAAGGAGATTATATCCGGGTGGTCTATCCTGAGTATCCCCATGTTCGCGCCTCTGCGCGCGCCGCCCTGCTTTATCGCTTCAGTCGTCGCGTTAAAGACGCGCATGAAGGATACTGGCCCGCTCGCCACCCCTCCTGTGGAGCCGACGATGTCGTTCGACGGGCGGAGCCTCGAAAACGAAAACCCTGTGCCGCCGCCGGACTGGTGTATTATCGCGGTCTTCTTGACCGATTCGAATATGGAATCGAGCGAATCCTCCACGGGCAGGACGAAGCAGGCGGCCAACTGCTGGAGGCGCCTGCCGGCGTTCATGAGCGTCGGCGAGTTGGGGAGGAACTCAAGCGCTGACATGAGGCAAAAGAACTCCTCCTCCCAAATAGAGGCGTCCCCCTTGTAGAGCGCCTCCGGACCGGCGACGTTCCGGGCGACCCTCCGGAACATCTCTATCGGGGTCTCTATCACACGGCCAGAGGCGTCCCTGTTGAGGTAGCGCCTCTCAATGACCGTTATCGCGCCTGGCGAGAGCTTGAGTCCCATTCGAGCCCCTAAAAAAAGATTTTCTCTTTATTCTATCAGCCGGGGGCGACAACCGCAACAGGCCGGTATCGCGAGGATTGGCAAAAAAAGAAAAGGGACGGGAAGATATCCCGCCCCCTTTGGGGTTTTTAAAAGTTCTGAAACAGAAGCTTATTCAGGACTCTCAAAAAACTCCAGATGCGAGGCCCCCGTTGAAATTGGGGAGCGAGGAGGGGGGCGTACTCTGTTGTACGCCGCAGTGACGAGCGACAAAGACAACAAAGCAGATGGACTTTTTGAGAATCCTGCTATATCGCCTTCCTTATCTCCTTCATGAGTATCTCTTCGGTTATAACCCCAGAGTGCGAATAACTTACAGACCCGTCTTTCCCGATGATGTAGGTCTTCGGAACTCCGTAGAGGTTGTACGACTTCATTATCTCCCCGCTCGCGTCCCTCCCGGCCGGGAACGAGAGCTTGAACTCTTTTATAAAGCCCTTTGCGCCGTCATCGGTGTCGTCTACTGCGACCCCGATGAACTCGACACCTACTACCTTGAAGGTCTGGTACGCCCGCTCCAGGGCAGGGGCCTCGAGCTTGCACGGCCCGCACCACGAGGCGAAGAAGTTGACTACCACCGCCTTGCCCTTCATCGCCTCCAGGCTGAACGCCTTCCCGTCAAAAGTAGTCAGCTTGAACGGCACCGCTGTCTCTGCCGCCGGTTTTGCATCCTGCTCCGCGGCCTTTTCCTTTCCCTTGCACGCCGAAAGGGTGAAAGCGAGCAGTATTATAAAGGCGACGCCGAGGGCGCGGCCAAAGATATAAAGAGTTTTTTTCTCCACCATATCCGCCTTTAAATGTTTTTAAATCAACCAGTTGCGTATTTTAACCGGAAGAGGTCCGGTTTACAAGGGCAAAGTCCTGTTAAAAAAAAGGGCGGCTCGCGCCGCCCTTTCATTGCATTTTTTACGTTTTTAACGCGGAGCCGCCCCTTACCCGGACGCCTGGGGACTTACAGCCCCTTTTCGATGAGCTCTTTTATCTGGTTCTTCGGCACCGCGCCTACGAGTTGGTCGATGACCTTGCCGCCCTTGAAGAGTATGAGCGTCGGGATGCCTCTGACGCCGTACCTGCCGGGGGTCGCGGGGTTGTCGTCGACGTTCATCTTGGCGACCCTTATCTTTCCGGTGTATTCCGTCGCCATCTCTTCGACGATGGGGGCTATGGCCCGGCATGGCGCGCACCAGCTCGCCCAGAAGTCCACAAGGGCCGGGACCTCGGATTTGAGCACCATGGAGTCGAAGGTAGAGTCTGTAACGTTAATGATATTGTCGGACATTAGAAACCACTCCTTTCGGTGCCCTCTTGGGATTGATCCGCGGAAAATCAGGTTCGATATTGATATCTTCCGACGGCCCTCAATGAAATATAATCGAATGCTCGGGTCGTGTCAACCCCTTTATTGGCCGCTCGGCGCTGGGCCGATGTCCTTCGGGAGTTATCGAGGCATGAGTGATCAAGTCGTCTCGATATGGACTTTGCCCGTCCGGCCAGGACCGCTCGGCGCGGGTACTCGGCGTACGGCCAGATTCAAATCCGGGTGCTCCAGGCTCCCGGACTCAAAGCCGTCTCGATATGGACCTTGCCCGTCCGGCGAGGACCCGCTCGGCGCGGAGCCAAATCCGAATCAAGGCCTCTCTGGCAAACCAAGCCATATGCCGTTCGATATGGACCTTGCCCGTCCGGCGAGGACTTTCCTCTTGACAGCGTCCCGTCAAACACGCAAAATATCGGGTATGAAAGATGAAGCCCTATTAGAGTTCCTTGAAGAGGCCGCCGAAAGGCTCTCAATAAAACTCGGCTATGAAGACTTGAGGAAAGGCGAGGTCGCCACCCCGGGCGGGATATTCATGCTCCGGGGAGAAAGGCGCATCCTGATACATAAGGGCCTCTCAGTCGAGGATAAGGTCGACTGCCTCTCCGACATACTCTCAAACCTCGACCTCGAAGGCATACATCTGCCGCCCGAGGTCAGAGAGAGGCTGGACAAGCGCAAAGCAACGGCCTGAGCGCTCTCTTAAACGGCCGTTTTCACACGTCCAGCCCCCGGTACCCGCCTTTTCCCCCGATCCCCTCAACATGATATGCGTTGACTCCTCAAAGCCGAAATGTTACCATTAACATTGGCGCAATCTCTTTTTTTTGCAGGGCTTTTTTGCGGTTTTCAAGTACAAGGCCTCTTGCCCGCCAGACCCGGTTTTTTGACGAGCCAGCCTCTCAAGGCTCTTTCAGGCCTTACTCCCCCAGAGCGTGGCGCACCAAAACCGGGGCTAAACCAACGGAGGAACTGTGGCAAATCACTTCCGCTTCAAATACCTTATCGCGGCCCTCATCGCTTTTTTTTCAATGACCATCGCCGGAGACGCCCTTGCCGCGCGCTCTGCCGTTGCAAGGGCCTTATCCGACACCTACTACAACTACACCGCCGCGCAGATGCTGAAAAAAGGCGGGAACCCGACGGCCGCCATAGACTTCTACAAAAAGGCGATCGCCCTCGACCCGGCCTCTGCCGCGCTCTACGCGGACTTAGGCCAGCTCTACATGTCCGTGGGCGAGGCTGAGGAGGCCAGGAAGTCTCTTGAGAAGGCCGTATCAGTGGACCCGAAGTACCCGAACTCGTACATCATACTCGCCGAACTCCACGCCATACTCAAAAACGACAAGGCCGCGGCGGAAAATTACGACAAGGCCATAGAACTCGACCCGAAGAACACGAAGAACTACCTTCTTTTGGGCGCCCTTTACGCAAAGATTAAGGAGTTCGACAAGGGGACCGCCGTCCTCATGCGCCTCCTGGCCGTCAACCCGGACTCCGTCATGGCGTATTACTATCTCGCTAAGATCGAGTTCGAGAAGTCGAACTACGAAAAGGCCGCCGAGCACTACTCCAGGGCCCTTGCCATAAACTCGCACTTCGGGGCCGCCTATTTCGAACTCGGGGTCTCCTACGAGCTCGACAAGAAGACGGATAAGGCGATAGAGGTCTACAAGAGGGGCATCGAGATCATGCCCCACGACACGGCGATAATGTCGAGGCTCGGCACCCTCTACATACAGGCTAACAGGCTTGATGAGGCGCTCGCCCAGTACGCCCGGCTCGAAAAGAACCAGGACACCAGGCTCGACGCGATGGTGAAAACCGGCCTAATATACTTCGAGATGAAACGGTACGGGGACGCCGTGGAGAAGTTCAACTCCATACTCTCCGAAAACCCGGACTTCCACAGGGTCCGCTACTACCTCGGCACCGCATACGAGGAAAAGGGCGACCTCGCCTCCGCGGCAAAAGAGTTCCAGCTCGTGCCCGAGAAGGACACGAGCTTTATAGATTCGAAGATCCACCTCGCGTACATCTACGAGAGACAGGGGAGGCTCGACAGCACCATACAGCAACTTAACGAGGCGATAAAGGCCAAGGGCGAAAACCCGGAGCTCCTGCGCCTCCTTGCATCCATATACCGCGAGGCGAAGAAGTACGACGAGGCGGTCGACGTTCTTGAACGGGCGGTAAAGGCCGGGTCGAAGGACCCGGAGCTCTATTTCCTCCTCGGCGTCGTCTATGACGAAGCGAAGATGGAGGATAAGGTGATGGAGGCGATGAAGAAGGTCCTCGAGCTCGACCCCGCGCACGCTAACGCCTTGAACTACATCGGCTACTCGCTCGCCGAGAAGGGCGAGAGCCTCGACGTGGCCGAGGGCTACATAAAGAAGGCGCTGGAACTGAAGCCCGACAGCGCGCACATACTCGACAGCCTCGGCTGGGTCTACTACAAGAAGGGCCAGTTCGGAAAGGCCGTCGCGGAGCTTGAGAAGGCCGTAAAACTGCTCCCCGAAGACCCGGTAGTCATCGAGCACCTCGGCGACGCGTACTTAAAGAACAACCTGAAGCAGAAGGCGTTGAAGTCCTACGAGGGCGCGTTCAAGATCAACCCCGGCAACAATTCGCTCAAGGAAAAAATAGAAAAGCTCAAAGAGGAACTCAAGGCGAGCAACCATTGAGGTTAAAGGCCCTCCTCTTCACAGCCGCCGCCGTCTTCTTCGTCGGGTGCGCTGTGGTCAAGCCCCTGCCTCCTGAAGCCCCTGTCACCAGGGCCTTTGAAGCGCCTCTGTCCATCCGGGCCGAGGCAATCGTGGTCATGAAGCGGCGCATAGACCTCGGCGGCAGGGCCATCATCCTCGCGGAGGCCCCGGACAAGTTCAGGATAGAGGTTACAGGGCCTTTCAACCATCTCGCCGCGCTCCTCGTAAGCGACGGCAGGTCATTTTTTTCGCATATCTGGGATGATACGGAGGTCAAGGACTGGGACGACCCCCGCCTGCCGTATTCCTTCAACTCCAGTGAAATAGTCTCGTTCCTCCTGGGCGCCCAGGCAGACAAAGAGGCGGAAAACCGGGGCTTCGAGGTCTCGAAGGACGCAGAGCGCACGGTCTTTAAAAGACCGCGCAAAAATGGAGACCTGAAGGTCGAGTTATCGGACTTTAGAAATATCGGAACCCTCCGTATTCCTTACAGAATCGACATAGAGGACGGCAAAAGACGCATCACTGTCAGGTACTCGTCCGTCGAAGTGAACCCTGCAATCGATCCGATGGCTTTCGACATAGACGCGCTCCTCCCGCAGACCGCACCCTTACCTGGCGGTTGAATCAAACAGGTTGACTTACGGCGCCTGATTATGTTATAAAGAATAGTACCCTTTTCTTTTCCCCCTCTAAAACAAGGAACTCCATGTCAAAAATGATCGTCCAGGATTTCAAGTCCGGTGAGCTTGCCGTTTACCCTGCTCATGGTGTAGGTATGATCATGGGAGTAGAAAGCCGGGATGTCTCGGGCATAAACAAAGCGTTTTATATCCTCAAGATCCTCGATACCGAAGCCACCATAATGGTCCCCATCGAGACCGCCTCGAACGTCGGCCTCCGCAAGATTGTCAAAAAGTCGCTGGTACCGAAGATATACGAGATACTCAAGGACAGGAAAGAGGTCGTCCTCGACAACCAGACCTGGAACAGGCGCTACCGCGACTACACCGATAAGATAAAGAGCGGGTGCGTCATGGAGGTAGCCAAGGTCATGCGCGACCTCTACCTCCTCAAATTCGACAAGGAACTCTCCTTCGGAGAACGCAGGATGCTGGACACCGCCAAGAACCTCCTCGTCAAGGAGCTCTCCATCGCCAAGAACATAAAAGAGGAGAAGGTCGAAGAGGAGCTCCTCCGTATCATGCAGAAGTAAGTAAGCGTTGTCTTGTGCGGGCTTTTTTTTTAGATCCTGACTGGCATTATTACTTAATATACTGACGGGGCTTGGGGACCTTGCTAAGGGGGCTTGCTGAGGAGATCAGTAGCTCTGCCAAAAGGGGGTTTGGGTGTTTTTAGTGATGCGCTCGCTTCTCGTGCTCTTCGCCTCTGTAAGCGGGTATTTGATAATCTACCAGATAGTCGGCAACCAGCTCGCCTACATCGGCCTCGTTAGCGGCCTTCTCATAGCCGTACTCGCCCTCATGTTCGAAGACAGGGTCAAGCGCGCGCCCTTAAGGATAGTCATGGGCGGCGCCATCGGCCTCATAATCGGCCTCATCGTCGCGAACCTCCTCACCTATCCCCTGATGCTCAATAACGAGAACATCTACCTCGAGCTCTCAGCGTACCTCCTCGCCAACTGCGTCATAGGATACCTGGGGCTGTCCATCGGCATGAAAAAGGGGGATGAGTTCGACGGCTCGGCCTTCATCACCCACTTCAAGGAGGGGCGCCACCAGGACCGTCAGGCGAACGGCGACGCGTCTCTCAGGCAGGGGCAGGAGAGCGCGAAGGACGGCCTCATAGTAGACACCAGCGTGATCATAGACGGCCGGATAGCCGAGGTCTGCGAAACCGGGTTCCTCGACGGCAGGCTCATAGTCCCGCAGTTCGTCCTCCAGGAGCTCCAGTACATAGCAGACTCGCCAGACCCGATAAAACGGGCGCGCGGCAAGCGCGGGCTCGACGTCCTCAAAACCATTCAGGCGAACAAGAAGGTCGAGGTCTCGATATCGGATAAGGACTACCACGACATCAGGGAGGTCGACAGCAAGCTCGTCGCGCTCGCCAGAGAGACTAACGGCAGGATACTCACGAACGACGCGAACCTCCATAAGGTCGCGGAGCTCCGCGGCGTCCAGGTCCTGAACATCAACAAGCTCGCGATGGCCATGAAGCCCGTCGTGCTACCCGGAGAGATAATGAACATCCTGGTCCTCAAGGAAGGCAAGGAACACAACCAGGGCGTGGGCTACCTCGAGGACGGCACCATGGTCGTCATAGACAACGCCAGAGACCACTTGGGCAAGATGATAGACGTTTCCATTACGAGCGTACTCCAGACCACCGGCGGCAGGATGATATTCTCCAAGGTCCGGGACGAGTCGAAGAGACAGGTGTACCAATAAGTTTTTTCCCGCTATTCCACAAACCATTCCGATTTTTTCCCGCTACGGCGCTGTACTAAAAAACCTTTACGCCCTTACGGGCTTTTTTTCGGCATAGGGCTTCTCCCTCCGCCCTCCCCTGTCTACCCGCATCAATCTCCCTTAATGTCGCTCTCCCCATGCCTGGGGAGTTTTGAAAAACAAAAAAGGATTCGTTTTAGTTTTGTCTTTACAAACACACAGGCGCATGGCGGAGAGCGCCTAAGGGAGGGAGAGGCGAGCGGGACGGGGAGGATGAAAGCGCTCGGAGCCATGCGAATGAGCGCGCGGAGCGTGCAAAAAGGCTTTGCGCAGAAGCTTTAGTAAGCCCCCTTATTTTCTCCTTTTATTGGACCTCTTTTTTTATTAAACTGCATCTATGCCAAACAGGCCCGGAATAGACCAGAAAGGAAAGGTCGTCGCCGTCATACCCTCAGCCGGGCTCGGCAGTCGCATGGGCGGGCGAAAGAAAAATTATCTGCTCCTCTCTGGCTCTCCGGTCCTCGCCTATACGCTCGTTGCCTTCGAATCTTCTGCCCTCATAGACTCGGTCATAATAGCGGTCGCGCCCGGCGACGAGGGATACTGCCGTGATGAAATAGCCTTGTTCGGTTTCCTGAAGGTCTCGCACATCATCGCTGGCGGAAAAGAACGCCAGGACTCTGTGGCAAACGCGCTTGAGTTCGCGAAAGACGCTGAAATAATCGTTGTCCACGACGGGGCCCGCCCGCTCGTGACCGTTCAGCTAATCGACGCCGTAATACGCTCTGCCTTTGAGACAGGGGCCGCCATAGCGGCTGTCCCGGTAAAGGACACCATAAAAGAGGTCTCTGACGGCTCCGTAAAAAGGACCGTCGAAAGGACAAGCCTCGTATCCGTCCAGACCCCGCAGGCCTTCAGGCGCGATATACTCGTAAACGCCTTCCTGAGGGCTAAGGCGGACGCCTTCTACGGCACTGACGAGAGCTCGCTTGTCGAGAGGGCCGGGCATACGGTCTCGGTTGTGCGCGGCTCTTACGAGAACTTCAAGATAACGACGGCTGAGGACCTCCTCTTCGCGGAAGTCGTGCTCAACAGGAGGGGCGCGGAAAGCCGCGTGGTGCTCAATCCTGAGAGACTAAAAAGGACCGACTGATGCGCATAGGCAACGGGTACGACGTCCACAAATTGGTCGAGGGCAGAAAACTCATCATCGGCGGCGTGGATATACCCTTCCCAAAGGGGCTCCTCGGCCACTCGGATGCCGACGTCCTCCTCCACGCGATAATCGACGCGCTCATCGGCGCGGCCGGCCTCGGAGACATCGGGAGGCACTTCCCCCCGACTGACCCGGCGTACAAGGGCATCTCGTCCATAGACCTCCTCCGGAGGACCGGCGCGCTCATCGTATCGAGCGGCTTTACCATCGGGAACATAGATTCGATAATAGTATGCGAGGCCCCCCGCATGGCGCCATACATCCCCGAGATGTCCGCCAACATCGCCCGCGCCCTGAACTGCCCTGAAGGCAGGGTTAACGTCAAGGCCAAGACCGAAGAGGGACTCGGCTTTACCGGGAGAGGCGAAGGCGTCTCCGCCAGCGCCGTAGCAATCCTTATGGGGAGCAACGGGTGAGTGTGAGGACGCGCTTTGCGCCGAGCCCTACGGGCCGCCTCCACCTGGGGAACGCCAGGACGGCGCTCTTTAACTGGCTCTTCACGCGGAGGCACGGCGGCAAATTCATCGTCCGCGTAGAAGACACCGACACAGAGCGGTCAACAAAAGAATTTGAGAAAAACCTCCTCGAGGACCTCCGGTGGCTCGGCATGGAGTGGGACGAGGGGCCGGATGTCGGCGGCGGAAAGGGCCCGTACAGACAGTCGGAGAGGCTTTCCATCTACAAGTCGTATGCCGCGCGCCTTGTTGATAACGGGCTTGCGTATAACTGCTACTGCTCAAGAGAGAGGCTTGCGGCGCTCAGAAATGACCAGGTCGCCAGGGGACTGCCCCCGAGGTACGACGGCAGGTGCAGGGATTTCCGCTCACCCGTTATACCTGCCGGGATCGAACCCGTCACAAGGTTCAGGGTCCCTGCAAGAGAGATAAGATTCACTGACAACGTCCACGGCGAGCTCTCTTTCGAAACGAGCGCATTCGGCGACTTTGTGATCGTCGGCTCCGACGGAGTTGCCTCATACAACTTCGCGGTAGTCATAGACGATGCGCTTATGGAGATAACCCACGTCATCCGGGGCGACGACCACCTCTCCAATACCCCGCGCCAGATACTGCTCTTCGACGCGCTCGGCTTAAGCGCCCCGTCCTTCAGCCACATCCCGCTCATCCTCGGCAAAAACAAATTGCCGCTAAGCAAAAGGGACCCGAGCGGGTCAATCGGCGAATTGAGGGACGAGGGGTTCCTGCCGATTGCTATCGTCAACGCAATCGCCCGCCTCGGCTGGTCGCCTGAAGAAGGGCTCCTCGGACTCGATGATCTCGCCTCTACTTTCGCGCTCGAAGACCTCTCCAGCTCCCCTGCAATATTCGACATCGAGCGGCTAAAGTCCTTTAACAGGGAGGCGATAAAAGGAATGGACGACGCCGTCCTCTTCGCCTCACTCGGCCTTGTAGCCAGGGACAAGCTCTTTAGAGAAGCGGTGTCTGAGATACGGGGCAACGCCTCTACCATTCCGGAGCTTAAAGATATAATAGATTCCGTAACAGGTCCCATAGAATACGATGAAGACGCCCTCGCAGTATTGAACGAGCCTTATGCAAAAACGGTCTTGACGGCCTTTTCGGACGAGACTTCCATATTCGATTTGCTTGACGGGACCGCATATAATAGAATCATCGCGGAGGTCAGGAAAAAGACAGGGGAAAAGGGCCAGCGGCTCTTTCTCCCGATACGATACGCGCTCACCGGAAAAAAAGAAGGCATTGAGCTAGTGAACATATTGAAGCTCATCGGCAAGATTGAAGCGCTAAAAAGGATAATCAGGTTCATCTAAAAAGAACCGGAAAGGTAATGAAAATGCCGATAAAGGTCTACAACTCCCTTACGAGAAAAAAAGAGGACTTTACTCCCGTCGAGGAGGGCAAGGTCAGGATGTACGTCTGCGGCCCGACTGTCTACGCGCTCAGCCACATCGGCCACGCCCGTAGCGCCGTCTCGTTCGACGTCATATACAAGTACCTTAAATACAGAGGGTATGAGGTAAAGTACGCCCGGAACTATACGGACGTAGATGACAAGATAATCCAGAAGGCGAACGAGGAAGGTGTATCCTCAGAGGAGCTTGCCGAGCGCTTCATCAAGGCCTTTGACGAGGACATGGAGGCTCTCGGCGTAGAGGTCCCAACTTTCAGACCCAAGGCGACTGGCACGATAAAAAAGATAATCGAAGTGACTGAAACACTCATCAGGAAGGGCGCGGCCTACGAACTCGACGGCGACGTCTACTATTCGGTCAGGCTCAAGAAGGACTATGGCAAGCTCTCCGGCAAGAACATAGACGACCTCGAGTCCGGCGCGAGGGTGGACGTCGACGAGAGGAAACGCGACCCGCTCGACTTCGCCCTCTGGAAGTCGAGCAAGCCCGGCGAGCCCGCGTGGGACTCGCCCTGGTCCAAGGGCCGTCCCGGCTGGCACATCGAGTGCTCTGCGATGTGCATGGAATGGCTCGGAGAGACTATCGACATACACGGCGGCGGAAAGGACCTCATATTCCCGCACCACGAAAACGAAATAGCCCAGAGCGAGGCGGCCACAGGCAAGACGCCGTACGTCAAGTACTGGCTCCACAACGGGTTCGTGAACATCGAAAAAGAGAAGATGTCCAAGTCCATCGGCAACATCCTGAACATCAGGGATGTGCTCAAGGACTACACCGCCGACGCGCTCCGGCTCTTCCTGTTGTCGAGCCAATACAGGTCGCCGATAGACTACACGCGGGATTCGCTCAAGGACGCCGAGTCTGCTATGGAGCGCTTTTACAAGACCGTACAGAGGATGAAGGAGGAGTACCCGTCGGCCTTCGAGGTCGAGTCCTGCATACACTGCATAGAGGACCGCATAAGCGAGATGACCTCAGCCATGGACGACGACTTCAACACCGCTGAGGTCATAGGCACGGTCTTTAAAGAAGTCACGCGGGCGAATAAGCTCATGGACGAGACAAAGGCGACGGGGGAGAAAAAAGGTGTCTGGACCGAGATATCCTACACGCTCTCGCTATTTAAGGAAGCGGGCAGGTTCCTCGGGTTGTTTACAAGGACGCCTGAGGAGTATTTCGGCGAGCGGAACTCGCGCGCAACCATGCCCGCCGAGGAGATAGAACGGCTCATAAAGGAACGAGAGGAGGCGCGGAAGAGAAAGGACTTCAAGGCCGCCGACGCCATCCGGAATGGCTTGCTGGAAAAGGGCATCGTCCTCGAGGACTCGGCAAAAGGGACGACCTGGAGCGTGAAAAAGTAACTATCTTAATCAAGATTCACATAACTTTTAAACCTACTTAATAAAGGCCAACAAAATGATTGAGATTAATTCATATCAAAATGGCACGCATTCGATGGGAATGGGATTAAAAGCCTTTGATGAATTTGTCAAAGATCCTAGCAATCCATACCTCTTAAAGGATGCTATTATCAGGACTCATCATGGACTTGAAACGCTTTTCAAACATATACTATTTGAAATGAATCCAGCATTTATATTGCCTCAAAATTATACCGTTGAGAAATTTATCGATTTATCTTCAAAGTATATTACAGGGGAAAACACCTATCTAGTAGATGAGGCGAATACCATTGGGCTTTTAGAAATCTTGGATCGTTTAAAAAAATTCCACTTCTTTGGAAAATTAAGTGAGCAGGAATTTCATCAAATTCGTAGCGCTACAAAAACACTGATCGGGTACAGAAACCAGCTCCAGCATTTTGCAATTAGCGCGAACGAGGATATACTTGCCAGGCTGATAGGTAATCTAGTTCCTCGCAGTGTGGATGTTTTAAGCAGATTTTATCGATCACTAAATGATGATTTAAGAAATGTTTTTTCACGTTCAATCGAAGTTATTGAGTTACTTAGTACTCAGTATGACCGACTCATCCAGGAGGCTATCCAACACTTTCGCGGCAAGCAGATCGATGACTTGGATTTAGCACTTAATATTAAAGATTACGGATATGTTGGCGCACCACCTTATATGCCAGAGCTAATTCTTCAAGGTTTTATTATCGCCGAATTATCACCACACAAAAATGCTATTAGTTCACCTTGGCCTATAAGAAATGAAATGCCGGCACGCTACGACTCAAAATTAGAAATTATTAAGCCTACTGTTCTTGAATGTACCACTGCTTTAAATAAACTGGTGCAAGCAGGCTTTAGGACGACCGCAACTATTTTTATAGATGACCCTAAAAACGTGATTAATATCCAAGACTCTAATGAGCAGTTTGCTTTTCTACGATCCATCAAGGTAGAGCTTGGGGCAATACTAAATTATAAAGCATTAGCACATTTTGATGAGCACCATTATATGCCCAACGAAGTATCAGAAATAGAAGGAGACTTTGAACTTGTCATTTCAGCAGTGTCAATGGGCAGCAAAGAATCAAAACCTGAGATATTAGGTAAATTTCATTCAAAACTGAGCAAGGAAAATAGTACATTTAAATTTCATTCATTCGTGATGCCAGGCGGAATCTTATCAGACAATTACAACCTTAATTGGACAATTAACGCAATTAGCCCTCTAAAATTCAACGCCTAATCACAGCACTATCATGATTTGTAATTATATTAGATTTTTTCGGTCTTTACAAACACACCGGCCGCATGGCGGAGAGCGCCTCGGGGAGGCCGGGGTGAGCGAGCCGAGGAAGGGGAGGAAGGAAGCGCTCGGAGCCGTCGCCGAAAGCGCGCGGAGCGCGAAAAATGGCTTTCTAAAGGGACACCTCCCCTTATCCCTTACAAAAAAAGGCGCGGCTTCCTGCCGCGCCTGAATATCTCAAAAAAATTTTCCAAAACCCCCTACGCCTTGCTCACCCACTCCTCTATCTTGTCCCTCGTCTCGTCGTCCAGGTCCATGAACTTTATGCCCATGCCCGGGTCCTGCTTATGGGGCTCGTACTCCCTCATCCAGACGACCGCGCACCTGCACTTTATGTCGCGGTCCATGCACGGGAGCTTGAAGGTTATGTAGAACTCCTCGCCGACCTTCCTGGGGTTCACAGAGGCTATAAACATCCCGCCCCTGCTAATCGTCTTGGCGTAGCCGAAGAAGACCCCCTTGACGTCCTCTCCCTTGATTTTAAGGACCAGGAGCTGTTTCCTTAACTCCTTCCTCCTGTCGGAGCGCAACACGACGAACTCGGAATCCTTATCCTTGCCATTTTCCATAACGGATTATCTCCTCAAGGGGTTTTCTCGCCTTCTCTTCCTTCTTCAACTCTTCCTTAGGCCAGCCTATGGCGATAAGCGCGACTATCTCTATCCCGTCTGGTATCCGGAGTATCTCCTTCACCCGCGCTGGCTCAAGCGACGCTATCCAGCAGGTCCCGAGCCCCTCGGCGGTCGCGGCGCATATCATCTCTGTGACCGCTATCGTCACGTCGACCCACGCGTAGTTGACCTTGTCCGGCTTCCTTATCCATGCCTCTTTCGGCTCGGCGCACGCGGCTATTATCACAGGCGCGCCCCTGAAGCCCTCTTTCGTGAGCGCCTCGTTCAGCTCGGCCCTGTCCTTCTTTTCAATGACGATAAAGCGCCAGGGCTGGCGGTTCGCCGCGCTCTGCGCACGCCTGAGCGTCATTAAAAGGCGCTCAAGGACATCCGGCTCTATGACCCTGTCCTGGAACTCCCTTACGCTCTTCCTTCTCTCGAAGAGCTCGTAAAAATTTTTAAGTTTTTCGTCCACTTGATCCACCCCAGAGAGATTTAAGGATACCTCTAAAAATCAGGAATTTTTAGAGGTATCCTTATATCAGCGCCTCTACGAAATCATTAGCGTCAAAGTCCTTAAGGTCATCAACCGTTTCGCCGACGCCCACGAACCTTATCGGTATCTTAAGCTCCCTCGCTATCGCGACGATTATCCCGCCCTTTGCCGTGCCGTCGAGCTTTGTAAGGGCTATACCGGTAACGCCGACTGCCTCGTTAAAAAGGCGCGCCTGGCTGAGCGCGTTCTGCCCGGTCGAGGCGTCGAGGACGAGGAGGTTCTCGTGAGGGGCGTCCGGGATTTCCCTTGAGACGACCCTCTGCACCTTCTTCAACTCCTCCATGAGGTTCACTTTTGTGTGTAGCCTGCCCGCGGTGTCGAGGATGAGCACGTCCGCGCCCCGGGCTGTCGCCGCCTTTATCGCGTCAAAGGCCACGGCCCCGGGGTCCCCGCCATGCGCCTGTCTTATGACCGGGCACCCCGCCCGCTGGCCCCAGCCCTCAAGCTGTTCTATGGCCGCGGCCCTGAATGTGTCGCCCGCGGCAAGGAGCACGGTCTTGCCCTCAGCCGTATACCTCGCCGCGAGTTTGCCGATGGTCGTGGTCTTGCCCACGCCGTTCACGCCGAGGACCATTATCACGAAGGGCCTCTCTTTTATTTCCAGCGGCCTTTCGACCTCTTTCAAAATATTATAGACCGACTCCTTCAGGTACTCCTTGAACTTCGAGCTGTCCCAGCCGACCATCCGGGTGCGGAGCCCGTCGACTATCTCTGTGGCGGCCTTAACGCCCACGTCCGACATTATTAGCGATTCCTCAAGCCTCTCCAGCACCACCTCCCTCGACTCCCCTGTAAAGGCGGACTCGACAGAGCCCATGATGGCGTTATGCGTCCTGGCAAGCCCGGCTTTCAGGCTCTCAAAACCGGCCTTGAGTTTTTTGAACATGTAACGGTCCTTTTTAAAACGATTTTCCGGCCCCGAACAGTCATTTTTAACACATTAATCAATAAACTTAAAGTCTTTTAGGGGTTGCCTCTCACGGCGTAAGGGCCATTGCAACATTACGGGATGCCCTCGCTCATACTTCCGGCTCAATGATATGAGAAGGTTACACGGCTCATTTACCAACGGTAATGCCTTTGTCCGCCCATCCGATAGAGCTTATACGAATGCAATGTTTAAGTCTGTATGTAATCTCACATGTCTATGAGTAGTAGAGGCTCTTATTGAAGAAAACGCTTCGATGTGCTAAGAAAGGGGTGCGGGCATGACGGCGATATTTTTGTTAAGGCCTGCGTAGAGGCCTCCTTCATGTTGAACGCGCTCCTCGACATATTCGTCCCCCCGGTCTGCCCCTTATGCGAAGAGGCGATAAAGAAAGGCGCGCTCTGCGGAGACTGCCTCGCATTATTCGAAAAGGAAAAGATAAGCGGTCCGTTTTGCACGACCTGCGGCGAACCATTCGCGTCAGACACGGGCGGAGCACACAGGTGCGGCAGGTGCTCTTCAGTCGATCCCCCGTTCGTAGAAGCGCGTAGCGCCTTCCTCTACGAGGGGCGGGTACGTGACGCGGTCCATTCATTCAAGTACGGCGGCAGGGTCACTCTTGGCGTTTCGCTCGCCCTCCTCATGTGCGGGACGACGAGCCCCCCAAAAGACCTCGACCTCATCGTCCCGGTCCCGCTCCACAGGGAGCGGCTTAAATCACGCGGGTACAACCAGTCTTTGCTTATTGCAAGGGCCGTTTCAAAAATAATCACCGCCCCCCTCGACTGCCTCCACCTCAGAAAAACGAGGCTTACGGCGGACCAGGTCGACCTTACCGCAAGGGAGAGGGAGGAGAACGTCAGAGGCGCGTTCGAGGCCGATGCCTCGGCGTTCAAAAACAAGACAGTGCTTCTGATCGATGACGTGCTGACGACCGGCTCGACTGTGCGTGAGTGCTCGAAGACGCTCTCAAGGGCTGGCGCGCGGGTGTTTATCCTTACGCTTGCGAGAGCGGCCTCCCTATGATACTTTCGTATTAGGCGCAGGAAAGGACATCCGAATGAAAAAACTCGTCTCTCTCAGGACCTTTGTATCGAAGGAACTTCCGAAGCTCAGAAAAAAGCGCAGGAAGGTCGTATTCACCAACGGCTGTTTCGATATCATCCACGCGGGGCACGTGCGTTACCTCTCGAAGGCGCGCTCACTTGGGGACGTGCTAGTGCTCGGCCTTAACAGCGACTCATCCGTCCACTCCATTAAAGGGCCGACGAGGCCGATAGTGCCTGAGGGGGAGCGCGCCGAGGTATTGTCCGCGCTCTCCTGCATCGACTATATCGTCCTCTTCAGCGACCCCACGCCCTTAAAGCTCATCGAGGCGATAGAGCCCGATATCCTCGCCAAGGGCGCGGACTGGGCCGCCAAAGACATCGTAGGGGGCGAAGCGGTCAGGAGGGCGGGAGGACGCATCGCGCGCGTCACGCTCGTAAAGGGCAAATCCACGACTAACATCATAAAGAGGATACTCGAGTTGCACGGGAAAAGACCTGCCTGAGTCTTGCCGCCTCCTTTACAAGGAGGGGCTTACGGGTGGTCCGTTCTTAACGCCCCTTCTTCAACTCATCAAAAAAGGCCACCGGGTCAGCCGGGGGCCTTTTTTATCCCCCCTCCCCCCAAAAACCCCCTTGACCTGTGCCCTGTCCAGCAGTATAATACTGATTATTCTGATTTATAAGAATTGATGGAGGCTCGCATGACAAGGAAAAAGAAGGCCCTGGAAGGCGCGTGTTGCGCGCCTGACGCGAAGGGGGCGTGCAGGGTGGATTCCATCATAACCGTTGACGAGCGCGGCCAAACGGTGCTCCCCAAGGAACTCAGGGAGAGGGCCGGGATAAAGCCCGGCGATAAGCTCGCCGTGGCGAGCTGGGAAAAAGACGGCAAGATCTGTTGCATAACCCTTATAAAGGTCGAGGACCTCGTTGAGATCATCAAGGACAGGCTCGGCCCCATAATGAAGGAGATGCTCTGATGCCGGTGGAGAGAGTTAAGAAGGTCCCGTGTTGCGGACCAGAGAGCTCGTGCTGTCCCCCGCCAAAGGCCCCTCGAAACGTGACGAAAGTCTCCCCGGAATGGACCCTCTCCGATTACATCGGAGAGATAAGGTGCCGCCTCGGCTCGTTCAGGATGGTCTACAAGGTAAGCCCCGGCCTCTACGCCATAGGCGAGCCAGACTCGAAGTCAGACGTATTGGTGTCGGCCAACTACAAATTGAGCTTAGATATCCTCCGGAAAGAACTCAAGGGCCTCAACGCGTGGATACTCGTCCTCGACACAAAGGGCATAAACGTCTGGTGCGCGGCCGGCAAGGGGACCTTCGGGACAAATGAGCTTGTAAAAAGGATTCAAGAGGAGAGGCTCGAAGAGCTTCTCCTCCACAGGCGCATCATAGTCCCACAGCTCGGCGGGCCCGGCGTCAAGGCGCACGAGGTGAGAAAAGAGACCGGATTCAGGGTCTCATACGGGCCTGTGGAGGCAAAGGACATCCCGGCATATATAAAGGCCGGTTACAAGGCGACGCCTGAGATGAGAAGGGTCGCATTTGGCGCAATTGACAGGGTCGTCCTTACGCCGATGGAGCTCATACCAGCGGCAAAATGGTATCTCGTCTTCACCATCCTAATGCTCGCGTTCTTCGGTCTATCCGCAAAGGGTTTTAGCTTTGACAACGCGCCCGAAGCATACCCATTCCTCGCCCTGGGCATTTTATCCGTCCTCTCAGGCGGCCTTTTTACGCCAGTGCTCCTGCCGTATATACCGGGAAGTGCCTTCGCCATAAAGGGGTGGATAACGGGGCTCGTTGTAACGATTGCGACTTTGCTCATCGGCGGCATAAGCCTGCCGACCCCTCTTTTCATCGTTTCGCTCGTCTTCTTCCCGCTCGCATCCTCGTACATCGCGCTCCAGTTCACCGGCTCTACGACGTTCACCTCCATTTCAGGCGTCAAGAAAGAACTTAAATACGCGCTCCCGATCTACATAGCCGGCGGAGCCGCCTCCATCGCCCTGCTCGCCGTGAACAAGATAATGGAGGTCGGCATACTATGAAGTATCTGAAAAATGTCTCCACCCTCGGATTAAACTACGCCCTCTGCACGGGTTGCGGCAGGTGCGCGGAGGTCTGCCCCCACGCGGTATTCACAATAGAAAACAGAAATGCCGCCATAGTCGACAGGAACTCCTGCATGGAGTGCGGCGCCTGCGCAGGGAACTGCGAGTTCGGGGCGTTGACGGTCGGCTCCGGCGTCGGGTGCGCCTCAGCGCTCATAGGCGGGATGATAACGGGCAAAGAGCCGGTCTGCGGGTGTTCCGAAGGGAATGACAGCGCGTGCTGTTGAAATAAACGCTGTCATCGCGAGCGGAGCGAAGCAAGCTTAGTTTTCCTTTTTATTATTGTGCTTTCTACATCTTGCGCGCTGCCGCGCACTTTTCGGCATAGAGGTTCGCTCGCTTCCATCCTCCCCTGCCCACTCGCTCTCCCCTTGATCGCTTCGCGTCTAATCTCCCCCGGCTCGCTCGTCACTTCCTCCCTTATGCTTCGCTCACCTTATGCCCTGGATTTTTGAAAAACAAATGAACTACCCAGTGGCAAGTCCTTAAACTTCCTCTCCCTCGATGAGAGTGGATTGAGGGGAGGGTGAAAAGCCCCCGCCGTCAAAGAGGTGAAAATCATACGACGCGGCAGGTGCGCAAAATGGCTTTGGGCAGAAATGCAAATAGCCAAATACGAATCGTATCCCAAACAAAAAAAGGCCCCGCCGCTTTCGCGGCGGGGCCTTTTCGTTTTCAGGCAAAACTGCCTTTAGCAGTCGAAGTACAGGTTGAACTCGTGCGGCACAGGGCGGATCCTTACCGGGTCCGCTTCCTTCTCCTTCTTGTACTCCATCCAGGTCTCGATGACGTCTTTTGTAAAGACGTCACCCTTAAGCAGGAACTCGTGGTCGTTTTTGAGCGCGTCGAGCGCCTCTTCGAGCGAACCTGCGGCAGAAGGCACCTTCGAGAGCTCCTCCGGGCTAAGGCCGTAGATGTCCTTGTCGAGCGGGTCGCCCGGGTCTATCTTGTTCTGTATGCCGTCGAGGCCGGCCATTAGCATCGCCGAGAAGGCGAGGTAGCCGTTTGCCGACGGGTCCGGGAACCTGACCTCGATCCTCTTGGACTTCGGAGACGGCGAGTACATCGGTATCCTTATGGAAGCCGAGCGGTTGCGGGACGAGTACGCGAGGTTGATGGGCGCCTCAAACCCCGGCACGAGCCTCCTGTAAGAGTTCGTCCCAGGGTTGCAGAACGCGTTAAGGGCCCTCGCGTGCTTCAGTATGCCGCCGATGTAGTAGAGGGCCATCTCGCTCATGCCGCCGTACTTGTTACCGGCGAACAGGGGCTTTCCGCCCTTCCAGATAGACTGATGCACGTGCATCCCGCTGCCGTTGTCGCCGAATATGGGCTTGGGCATGAAGGTGGCGGTCTTCCTCCACCTCTTTGCGACGTTCTTCACTATGTACTTGAACCACATGAGCTTGTCGCCCATGCGCACCAGGCTGTCAAACCGCATGTCGATCTCGGCCTGTCCGGCGGTTGCGACCTCGTGGTGCTGTCTCTCTATCTGTATGCCGACCTGCTCCATCACGAGGCACATTTCAGACCTTATGTCCTCCTGGCTGTCGGTCGGGGGGACCGGGAAGTACCCTTCCTTGTGCCTCGGCTTGTAGCCGAGGTTCGGGCACTCTTCCCTGCCGGTGTTCCAGATGCCCTCGCTTGAGTCTATGTAGTAGAACCCGTGGTTAGCGCCCTGCGAGTACCTGATGTCGTCGAATATGAAGAACTCGGGCTCGGGGCCGAAAAAGGCGACGTCGCCTATGCCGGTGGACTTAAGGTACGCCTCGGCCTTCTGGGCGATGTTACGGGGGTCCCTCGAGTACGCCTCTTTGGTTATGGGGTCTACGATGTTGCATATGAGGGACATCGTCGGGGTCTCGGAAAACGGGTCCATGATAGCGGTCGTCGGGTCCGGGATGACGAGCATGTCGCTTGCGTGGATCGGCTGCCAGCCGCGTATGGATGAGCCGTCGAAACCGAGCCCCTCCTCGAAAAGGTCCTCGCTCAATTCGCTCACCGGCACTGAAAAGTGCTGCCAGATGCCGATGAAGTCGAGGAACTTGAAATCGACCATCTTGGCGTTCTTCTCTTTTGTAAACTTCAATACTTCTTTCGGCGTCATTTTTACTGCCCTCCTTTTATATTCGGGAAAACTGAATAGCCTTGTCCGGAAACGGTTTAAGACGATATCGAGGGGCGGCCTTAAGCCCCGCCCTCGTACGATACTATATGGCCTCTTCGCCCCTCTCGCCGGTCCTTATCCTCACGACCTCGTCGACGGAAAGGACAAAGACCTTGCCGTCGCCTATCCTGCCGGTCCGCGCGGCGGTGACTATCGTCTCGACGACCTTGGCGACCAAGTCCTCTTTTACGACTATCTCCATCTTTATCTTCGGGAGGAAGTCGACGACATATTCGGTCCCTCGGTATAATTCGGTGTGCCCCTTCTGCCTGCCGAACCCCTTCACCTCGGAGACGGTTATGCCCTTTATGCCTATCTCGTTCAGGGCCTCTTTTACCTCGTCGAGCTTGAACGGTTTTATTATCGCCTCTATCTTTTTCATGCCACCTCCGCCCTTACAAAGTCCACCAAAACTAACATATAGGAATACGCTTGTAAAGCTGTGTTTTGGCCGCCTGCCACAGGTATCCAGGGAGGACAAAACCGTTGGCCGTCGACCAGGCCCCCTCCCCTTGATACTGACTTATACGCAATATCCGTGCCGCGCCTTTTGGCATAAAAACAGCCTGTTTTCAGAGGGACCAGCCCTCCGGACGATTAAATTTTAAGCACCTGGCAGAGCCCCCTGCACATAAAATGTTCACCCGTTGATACTGGAAAAGGCGGCTCCTGAAAAAAGCCTTGGAGACGGCTTTTCTTCCGGAAGGTCCGCGCAGTCAGTCCTTTTTTCCGCCTATTTTGTTCTCCCTCCCCTCGGCGAGGCGTTTTATGTTCTCGCGGTGCTTGATGATGACAAGGGCGCTGATCGCGACTCCAAGCGACACAAAGGGTTTGCCCTTCGTAAGAAAAGACAGGAAGACAGGCAGAGACGCCGCGGCGAGTATCGATCCAAGTGAAACATATCTTTTTATCGCGACCGTGACAACAAACACCCCGGCGCTGAGTAATGTCGCTATCGGCGAGATGATGAGCATGACCCCGCAGGCTGTGGCCACCCCCTTGCCTCCCTTAAACCCCAGGTACACGGGAAAAAGGTGGCCGAGAAAGGCGGCGAGCCCGGTAAGGCTCACAAGCGGGGCAGGGCCGAGCCTGAAGGCTATGAATACCGGGAGCGCGCCTTTGAAGAGGTCCCCTGCGAGCGTAAGGATGCCGGGGAGCTTCCCTGAGGTCCTGGACACGTTGGTCGCGCCGATGTTCCTTGACCCGGACTGCCTCGGGTCCACGCCGCCGAAGAGCCTTACGACGACGATGCCGGTCGGCACGCTCCCCAGAAGGTACGCGGCTGATATCAGCAGGATGTATGTGAGGATGTCTCCAGAGGGCATAACGATAGATGAGCACCTTCCGTGCGGCCCGCCGGGAGGCGGGACAGCGCAAATTCAGAAGAAGATACCACAAATCAATCGATTATCCAATAGCCGGGATTAAACCGAATGGCGCGGTGATAGGGAGTAGGCGATGGTCCCTGAGGGACAGGCTTCACATGCCGGAAAAAGCCCCGCATTAGGGTTCAATACCCCTTCCCCTTAAGCGCCTCCACCTCATAGGCGTACTCGGGGCCGGCGAGCTCCATAAAACTCTTGAAATGCACGCGCGCCTTTGCGGAGTCGCCCCCGGTCTCGTAGAGGAGCGCGGCGTTGTAGTGCGTCTCCGCGTTAAATGGGTTCGCCTTAAGCGACCTCTCGAACATGGGAAGGGCCTTGGCGTTATCCCCCTTCAACTGCCAGTAGATGCCGAGATGGTTCAGCGCCTCCGAGTACTCGGGGTTGAGAGAGACCGCCGCCTCCCACTCAACGCGGGCCCCGTCGTAATCCCCCATCTCCTTATATATATTGCCGAGGTTGAACTTTATAAGCGGGTTCTTGGGCTTCATTGCGGCGACCTTCTCTTCGACAATGGCGGCCTTTCTGGCGGCTGAGAGCGCCTTCAAGAGCTCCCCTGTCTCCCTGTACGCTACCGCCTCCCCGAGGAGCGCCTCAACGTAACCCGGGTCAAGGGCTATAGCCTTCTCGTAATACTCGATTGCCTTTGCGTACTCCTTCCTGCTGGAGTACTGGTCGGCGAGCCCCTTGTTCGATGGAGGGGACCCCGGGGAGACCGCGACGGCGGATGAGTAGAAGGCGAACTCGTCCTTATAGTCGTCGTTCCTGACGACCACCTGAACGGAAAATATAAGGACGAGGACGATTATGGCGCCTGCCGCCAGCTTTTGTACGCCGGACGATTTCTCTCCCGCGTACCTGTAGAGGCGGTACAGCCCGTAGCCGGCCGCGATGATCGGCCCGGCCGAGGCCGCGTATATGTACCTCTCGGCCATCATGGAAAACGATATCGGGATGATGTTCGCTATCGGCACGAGCCCGAGGTAGAACCAGAGGAGCGCGAAGAATACGAGTCTGTTCCTGAAGTGCGCATACGCCATGAGGATTAGGGAGGCGACGATGACGACGAGGGATACGATGACCTTCGGGGCGAAGACGCTGTATACCGGGTCGATGATGTAGTGGAAGGTAAAACCGTACGGCACGACCATGAGCCTTATGTACGTAGCCGCCGCCTCAGCCATCATGAGGAAGTTCGAATAGGCCGTCCCCCCCCACCACCCCTGGTTTTGCGACATCCTCCCGGTAATGGACATCCTTATGAATAAATACGCGGCGCATACTATCGTAAAAAACACCCAGCTTCCGATATTCGCCTTTACGGTGTCGAGCATGGGCCGCCTGTTCCGCGTGGCGTAGTCGTAGAGGATGATGAGGCCCGGGAGGAAGACCATCGTCTCCTTGCCCATGTACGAGAGGAACGAGGACGCGAGCGAGGCCGCGAGCCACGCGCGCCCCCTCCCATCCTTGTACCTCATGTACGCGAGGAATGTGAGGTTAAAGAGGACCATGCCGATAAGGTCGGCCCGCGATGCTATCCAGGTGACAGCCTCTACGTGGACCGGATGCACGGCAAAGAGGAGCGCGGATAAGAACGCGACCCCACCGATATTGAAGAGACCAAGGACTACGAAGTAGAGCGAAACGGCCGCACCCAGGTGGAGTATGAGATTAACGACGTGGTAGCCATAGGGCTTCAAACCGAAGATCGCGTAGTCGACGGCGAAAGAGACGGTGCGTAGCGGCCTGTATATGGTCGTCCCCCACTCGGTGTCCCCGGCGGCAAGCGACTTGGGCGACAAAAAGAAGTCAGGGATGTTGGCGAGGCTCCGTATGGCGATGTTGTCTTTTATGAAGCTCACATCGTCTCCCACAAAGGCGCCGTTCATGCCATTCGAGTATATGGCTATCGTCAGCGCGAGTATGGCGAAGAGGTGGCCCCATACCGCGGAAAAATCCCTCTTCGGCATGTAGTCACGGATGTTCACGACCGGCCCTGCGGCCGGTTTGCCGGACGTCTTCTTCCTGCCGTTGCTCGCATCGTTATTTTTGGAGACCCGCTTGTCCATATTCCGGCCTTATGCCTTATTTTTATCCGTGTCGGCCTTGCATTGCCCGCCCGTCTGTTTTTCGATTACAGGCGCTTATTTCTCCAGGACCACCAGACACCTTGCGGCTACTTTTGAGCCCAATATCTTCAAACCCCATTTGTCTACCGACTCAAGAAAACCTGTCATTGAAAACGGCACAAGCTGAGCGCCCTCGAACCCGCCGCTTAAGGGGTATAGCATGAAGTCCCTTACCTCCCTCCGTATGACCTTAAGGCGCGGATACCTTTTCATAAACCTTTCGATGCCCCTAAAAAAAAGGAGCGTGGCGATCGCCTGGTTCGAGGAAAATGGGGCCTTTTCCACGGCATCGTCCGCCATGTTAAAGACGTCGGACGAAAGGTCGACGTCTTCTTTGTGCAGGAAGTTATAGTACAAATAGGATAGCGGAGAGATATAGACGTCTAATATCACTATCCGCCCACCCTTTTTAAGACACCTCTGCATCTCGTCAATGACCGCTATTGGCCTCTTTACGTGGTGTATAGAGTCTATAAGGACGAAATTGCCGACAGAGCCGTCCCTGTAAGGCAATGCCATTGCGTCGCTTACCACATCAAGCCATTCGCAGAATACGATATCGGAAGATACGGCAGAAGGCATGAACTCCTTGAAGTTGCCCGTGCCGGCCCCGAGCTCGACCGTTGGGCCTGAGACAAGGACTTCCCGAATATCCCCGTACCATTTATTATACAGGTACCTGGTGACCTTCTTCTTTTCCCATAACACCCTGTGCTGGTCTAATATCTCTTTGGACATCCCGTCAGTCCGGTCTTCCCGAAGGTTTGTTAAACGAACTTGAATTTTTTAAGCGCCGCTATGCACATCCGGAGCATGACGACGCCGTTCTGCAACCGCTTCGTCATCTTCGTTTCTCCGTAGACGCGCTCGAGGTAATGGACCGGCACTTCGATTATCTTAAGGTGGAGCTTCGCCGCGCCGAATATGAGCTCGTAGTCGCCCCACCTGTCTTCGACCCCCCAGGAGCCGAGTAGCCCCTTTACCCTCGGCCAGTCCTTTCTCCATATGACCTTTGTGCCGCAGAGGGTGTCGGTGAGCCTCTGTCCGAGGAGGTACGAGAATGCCAGGCTGAAGAACTTGTTACCTATTATATTCAAGGTCCTCATAGCCTGCTCCTGCATGGGGTATATCATGCGGGAGCCGTTTATGAACTCGCCCCTGCCCGAGGCTATGGCGTCGTAGAAGTACGGGAGCTCCTCGGGTATGACGGTGAGATCGGCATCCAATATCATGAGTATGTCGCCTTTTGCCGCGTCGAACCCGGCCCAGACGTTCTTCGCCTTGCAGATGCCGGGGCCATTGATGAGCCTGATGTTCTTTTCAGGATACAAGGCCATCATGCGCCTGACCTCGTCCGCGGTGCCGTCCGTGGACTTGTCGTCGCAGAATATTAGCTCGGTCCCCTTGCCCATCTCAGGCACGCGCTTTACCGCGTCCGCGATGTTCCCCTTCTCGTTCCTGCACGGGACGATGACGGAAACGGTATAGCCGTCAGCGGGCCTGTTCACAATCTTCTTCGCTACCGCTATCTGGAGGAAGCAGAGGCTCTTTATTACCGGGACCTTGGCGAGTATGTCGTTAAAGAACCACGAGACGGCCGGGATGTTGACGGGAAAGAGCACCTGATGGTATTTTTTCACCACCTCGTATCCGGCGAGATAGAGCATGTTCTCGATTACCGGGAGGTTAAGCCAGTTCTGCGTTGGCTGGGGGACCTTCCATCCGAGCTTCTCGGCGGCCACGATGAGCGGCCTCCAGAGGTAGTTGTAGTTGATGACGATGAGTCGCGTGGAATCGTCGGCAGAGCGTCCGGCGTTTAAGAATGCCTTCTCTATGTCTATGATGTCGCCTAAGGTGTAAAAGACGATGTAGTCGAACTTCTCTTTCAGCTCGACATCCTCGGGGTCGGCGCACTCGAATGAGTATTTCGGGTACTTTTTCTTAGCGAACGATACCATCTTCTGGCAGATATCGACGCCGAGCGCCTTTTTGGGGGATAAGTCAGGTAGGACCTGGCCGAGCTCGGACCTGAAGAGGAGGACGTCCTTACCCGGCTCAACGATAAATTTGAGCGAGGACCCGAGCTTCTTGTAGAAGTAGCGGTTCTTTATTATCCACTTTTCGCGGACCTCGGCGATACTATCGTACGAGGCCCGGATGAGGGCCTTTCGCGACTCGATGTGCTCAAGCGCCCAGTTAGTCTCTTTCGGCTCTCCGCTCATCCTTCTCCTATGTGCATTCCAGGCCAGAGAGACAGCCGTGGGCCTCAAAACCAACGAAAAACTCTCATTTTTTACCATATTCAGCCCTTGAAATCAACAGGGGCCTTGGCGCGGGCAGCGGTGTCCCTCAGAGTCTTTCGGCTTATTCCCTGATTTCATTAAGCTCTAATGCGGGTTGTTTTTAATATGAGCGCCTGGAAGGTACATGGGGACGGTTGTGAGGGCAAAAAATGGCTAAAGTTTTAAATACCGCACCCGATATAAACAATAAGGAGTTTTTTAAAAAGGAGGGACTTGTGATAAAGGAAACCACGGCTCAAAAGTCTAAATACCTTTTAATGGCGTTGATCTCGCTCCTGGTGCTCGGGAACCTCGTTTATCTCCTTACGAACAACTCGGAGATTATTTTCAAGTACATGGCGGCCCTGGCCGACAAGCTCCACGGCAGAATGCAGCTCTGAAAGGCCGCTGAAACTTTGAACATAGTAATAGCGGACGCCTCTCGCGTCCGCTATTATTTATTTCCTACAAAGCCAGCCCCTTTATCGCCTGAAGCGCCCTCTCCCTTATTTTTTTAGGTTCTCCGAGGTCCGCTACTATCCTGCCCTCCGTTACAAGCGGATGGAAGAGGCTTGTAAACACGCCACCGCAGGCGCACTCACCCGTAGCGGCCCCTAAAGGGATTATCTTTCTTTCATTGCAGGACGAACACTTGATAACGTCCTTCGCCCCTGACCACTTTCCCCGTTTCGCGACAGCCTCTCCATCAATCTCCATTATGTCCATGGCAAAGTCCACGACAGGGGCGTTACTGATGCAGGTGCCGACGCCGAAGGCGTCTACGATGGGCTTTAGCCTTATCACCTCGTCTTCGTCGAGCCCGCCGCTCGCGAAGAGCTTTACATCCTTAAAACCCCGGAGGTCGAGCTCCCATCTCACCTCCTCGAATATCCGGTAAAAGTCGCCCCTCCTTGAAGCGGGCGTATCAAGCCTGACCCCGTAAAGCCTCTCCTTCATCGCCCCGGCGACCCGCAATGCCTCGAACTTCTCGTCGTTAAAGGTGTCTATGAGCGCGACCCTCTTCACATCCCTGTCTATCACCTCATCAAACGCCCGCGTTGCCTCGACCGTATCCCCCATAACGAGTATGAGCGCGTGCGGCATGGTGCCCATTGGGTCGACCTCCAGCAACTCCGCGCTCGCGATCACTGCGACCCCGTCGCACCCCCCTATGAAGGCGGCACGCTCTATCATCGGCGCTATGGCCGGGTGCATCCTTCTCGCCCCGAAGCTCGCGACCGTCCTGTCGCCAGCCGCAAGCCTTATCCTCGCTGACTTTGTCGCGACCCCGGTAGATTGACATATAAGGCCTAAAAGCGCGGTCTCGAATACGCAAAAATCCGCGTATCTCCCCTCTATTTCTGCGACCGGCTCCCAGGGGTAGAAGACCTCGCCTTCCCTGAAAGACCTTATGTTCACCGGCTTGCCTTCCATAAGACGCGCGACCTCCTCTATCCCCGCGAGCACTCCCCAGCCGTAGTTGACGGGCAGTTTCTTCGCGAAGAACTCGGCCCTGACCCTTTTCTCGATCCCCTTCACTTTAAGTATTTCGAGGGTCCGCGCAAAGTATACGTCGGTCACGCGTCCGCCCTTTATATCCTCGTCGCTTGCTATGTGGAACCTATGTTTCATAAGCCTCCTTATATCATTATCATCCCCGTCTCTTGAAAGGCCGGATGAGGAACACCCCTAGGATGCCCGCGAGAAACCCTCCTATATGGGCGTACCAGGCGATGCCGCCGGAGGCTACGCCAGAGCTCAATATCTGCATCAAAAACCAGAAGCCCAGGAATACTACGGCCGGTATGCGGGCGACGGATACGAAGAAGATGAGGAATACGAGCGTCTTTATCTGAGCCCTCGGGAACATCAGGAAGTACGCGCCGAGGACCCCGGCGACCGCTCCGCTCGCGCCTATCATGGGGACCGTCGAAGTTGGTTCCATCATTATGTGAGAGAGGCTCGCGACAACCCCGGTCACGAGATAGAAGACAAAAAACGTGAAGTGTCCGAACGCGTCCTCGACGTTGTCGCCGAATACCCAGAGAAAGAGCATGTTGCCGGCTATGTGAAAAAGCCCCCCATGGACGAACATGGCTGTGAGGAGCGTAAAAGGCGGTGGCACGAACGCCCTCGGGGCCGCGTCAATGAGATGCGTTATCTCGTAGGGTATCGCGGCGGTCCTAAGGACGAACCCCTCCCCTCCAGGCATCCCGAGCATTATCTCGTATATGAATACGAGCGAGTTGATTACTATTATCGCTATGGTTACGAAAGGGACGGTGCTCGATGGGATGTCGTCCTTGAGAGGTATCATTCGCTTCCGCCGAAGGGGTTAATAGTCGTGTTCCTGCGGACCCACGGTCTCGCGCCGCTTATCCGGGCCTCTGTCAACGAGGGAATGCCCGGTCCGCCACAGTCTTGGGTATCAACAGTTACTTAGCATTGACCTCTGTCTTTGTCAAGGCCGGGCCAGAATATCCGGAGACTCCTGTCACCCATATTATCACCTTACGCTGGATGTGAACTCTGCCCGTCCGGCAAGGACCCGGCGAGGACCATTTGACAACTTTTCGGATTCTGATACGCTTAAGCTAACAGCCTGTTCATGGGGCTCAAAAAAGAGGTCGAAAGGAATTCAGGCATGGAGAGGAAAGGCGCAGTCACATTCAAGGGGAACCCGTTAACGCTCCTCGGCTCTGAGCTTAATAAAGGAGACAAGGCCCCGGACTTCAAGGCGATAGGCAAGGACCTGAAAGAGGTTCAGTTAAAGGACTTCTCCGGCAAGGCGAAGATCATAAGCGTAACGCCCTCGCTCGACACCCCTGTATGCGACGCGCAGGCGCGGCGCTTCAACCAGGAGGCCGCAAAGCTCCCCGGCGGCGTCGCGGTCATCAATATCAGCATGGACCTCCCCTTTGCAATCAGCCGGTTCTGCTCGAGTGCGGGGATAGAGAAGGTGCAGACCCTTTCGGACCACAGGGACGCGTCTTTCGGAATTAACTACGGGGTGCTCATAAAGGAGCTCCGGTTGCTCGCGCGCTCGATATTCGTCATAGACTCTAACGACGTGATACGCCATATCGAAATCGTCAAGGAAGTCACCTCAACGGTAGACTTTGACGCGGCGCTAAAGGCGGCAGAAGCACTCCTCACCAGAAGATGAATTTCTGGCTACCTCTGCAAATAACAATTTTTAGAGGTAGCCTTATTGAAGACCAGCGGCCTCAGGGACGCGGCTTTTAAGCCGCGCCTTAAAGCCCTTAAATAGATGCGCGGCATCGCGTGTGCATTGGGCCTACCGGACGGAGAACCCTGATGATTACGCTCAGAAGCCCTGATGAGATATTCAAGGCCCAAGGCGAAATCGAAGAAGGCACCTTCCAGGGCCGCTGGCACTTTTCTTTCGGGGACTACCGCGACAGGAAACACACGCGCTTCGGCGCGCTCCGCGTATTCAACGACGACACACTCTCCCCCGGAGCAATCTGGCCGCTCCACCCCCATAGAGAAATAGAGGTCGTCACCTACTGCGCCGGCGGCGAGTTCAGGCATGCCGATGAGAACGGCAGGGGCGGGGTGCTCAAAAAAGGCGGCGTCCAGCATACGACCGTTGGCCGGGGGATGTGGCACTCTGAGATAAACAACCGCTCTGACGCCCCGATGCGCTTCATCCAGATGTGGTTCTATCCGTCCGCAGAGGGGCTTAAGCCCTCGGTCGAGCAGAGGCACTTCGAGCGGAAAGACCGCTTCAACAGGCTACTGCCTATCGTTTCGCCGGTACACAAAGGCGCACTCCCCATACAATCTAACGCGCGCGTATTCGCTTTATTCCTCGAAAAGGGGCGCGCGACCGACTACCGCATGGAGGCCGGTAGAGGAGCCTATGTCTATATGCTTGAAGGGGGCCCGGCGCGGATAAACGAAAGGCTTGTCTACGAATTCGGCGCGGCGATGATAATGGATGAGACCGACATCTTCTTCCGCGCCGAAAAGGACGCGGAGATGCTCCTTATCGACGTCGCGCTCTCGTAAAAGATTGGCCAGCCCTCCCCCCTGCAATGATACCGGGGGTTTGTATTTTAGGGCTTATAATAGAGGAGTTCCCTCGCGAACGGGGAGACTATCTGGGCGATGCGCTGTATCTCTTTGTGCTTGAGCGAGAAGAAGTTCGAGGCGAGCTCGGCGTTCTCTCTCAGCTGTTCGATGTTGTCCGCGCCTATTACGGCGGTCGCGACCGGCTGAGTGAGCGCGTAGTTGAAGAGGAGCTTTTTCGGCGCATCCCAGAGGCCTCTAAGGTAGGTCTTCATGGCGACGACACCTATGTCCTTTGCGCCGGCTATTGGGACTATCTCTTCGATGAAAGGCTTGTAGTGCTGTTCAGCTGGGTTGACCGGGATTAGGACGGTATCGAAGTCGAACGCCTCGAGACAGCGCTTTAATATGAGCGGGTCCTGGTGGCCTGTAACGCCTATGAAGCGGACCTTTCCTGCCGCCTTTGCCTCAACGAACGCCTCGAGCGCGCCATTGGCGCCGAAGATGACGTTAAAGTCGTCCTCGGTCCTGACGTCGTGTATCTGCCAGACGTCGAGGTAGTCGGTCTTCATGTTCTTGAGCGTCTCGTCGAGGTGTGCGAGAGCGCCTTTCCTGTCCCGCGCGTGAGATTTGGAGGCGAGATAAATTTTATCCCTCTTGCCCTTGAGCGCCTCTCCGTAGTAGATTTCGCTCCCGGCGTAGGCGCGGGCGGATTCCAGGTAGTTGATCCCTAAATCGATGGCCTCGGATATCATCTCCATCGCGGCCTTTTCCTGGCCGTAGCTCCTTAATAGCCCCTCGCCGCCGAGCCCGAGTATCGTCACTTCGAGTCCGGTCTTTCCAAGCCTTCTCTTCGGTATAGGTTTTTCCATAGCAAGAGATTATACCAATAATTCGGCTTGAGTACACTATTTTCAAGAGCGGGGAAGGGCGGGATATGGATCAAGGGCCGGACATACGGCTGTCACTGCCCGGGTGCGGCTACGGCAACCAGGCCTTTGCGTCCGGCGCTTACTTGAACCGGACGGGTTCCGGCAGAGGCGTATTCAAGGCCCTTAGCGCTTATTCGAACCTCTCCCGCTCCCCGGCCATCTCCTCGACCTCTGGAGGGAGTGTATCCTCTCGTCCATCCTGCCTACGATAGAGAAGAGGTTCCGAGCCTCCTCCTCGTAGGTTAAGAGCCGCAATTCCGGCCCCGCATGGGTATAGCCCTTGCCGTCCTTCTTGCCGCACTTGCAGACCTGGCAGTCGCAGTCGCATTCCTTTCCGGGCTTCTTGCCGTCTTCGGAGCCGCCCGCGACCATATCTATTACTATCCTGTTTTTCGGTTCCATGATACGCCTCCTTTCAAGGTTGGAGAAGCGTTCAGTCCCAGTAAAAACTCCTGCCTGAAGATATCAGTTCCGCGACCAGTATGGGGTCGGCCGGCATCATACCCGAGGTGTGCATGGGCACCTTATAGACCCTCCCCGGCATCCAGCCCTCCGGCTCGTCGTCTACGCAGACGTCAGGCCTGAAAGGTATGGCGCCCTTTCTGTATACCTCGCCATCTATCCCGGTCTGCCTCAAGACCTCCCTGTAATAATCGACGGGCCCGCTCGTCCAGAAGCTTACATCTATGCCTGATGCCCTTAAACTACTTATCGTCTCTTTTATGCCCGGCCTTAAGGCCATATCGAGCGCGCCAAAGACCGTGCCGTTTAAATCGAAGATGATATGCATCAATGCCCCCTTTACACAGCATAGATTATACGGGAGGGCCGATTAAAAGGAGATTAGAGCGAAAAGTGACATGAATATAGAAGGTTATACTGACAGCACTGACAGCAAGGCGGGCGGATTAAAAGGAATGGCAAGGGCGCAAGGCCACAATAAAACGCCCGGGGGCTTAACAGCAAGGGGCGTTAAGATAGGGGATATGAAAATTTTCAGGGTTCAGGCAACCGCGTCCCCGGTCTCCGGGTTTTTTGGCAGATAGACGTTGAACGTGGTGCCGCTCCCTAACCGGCTCTTGACCTCGATCTTTCCGCCGTGGGCCTCTACGATGGTCCTTACGATGGAGAGCCCGAGCCCGCTGCCGACGGTAATGCCCCTGCTCGCGTCGACCCTGTAGAACCTGTCGAAAATCTTCTCCTGTTCTCCCTCAGGGATACCTATTCCCGTGTCGGAGACCGAGATGAGCGCGCCGCCATTCGATTCATTGACGCTTATCTCGACCCTGCCCTGGGGCTTGTTGTACTTGAGCGCGTTCTCGACGATATTCGTGAAGACCTCGGTCAACCCTTCCCTGTCGCCGCTTATGAACACATTCGTCCCTTCGAGCTTTATGCCTATGCCCTTGCTTGCGGCCGAGTGCTCTATGAGCTTCAATACGTCTTTCATGAGGTCCATGAGGTCCATCCTCACGGGCTTGAACTGGATGGTCTTGTTATCCAGCCTCGATATGACGAGTATCCTGTTTATGATGTCGCACATGCGGTTTACGGTATCGCCTATCTTCCTTATCGCCTCCTTGTAGTCGCCCGGTCCCCTCTCGCGCCCAAGCGTCACGTCGCAGAAGCTCTTTATGATGGAGGTAGGGGTCCGGAGCTCGTGCGAAGCGTCGGATAAGAACTGCTTCTGGCGCGAGAACGACTCCTCAAGCCTGCCGAGCATGGTGTTGAAGGATGCGGCGAGCGGCTTCAACTCAATTGCGACCCCCCTCTCCTCGACCCTCTCAGCGAGGTTTTTCTCGGTGATCTGTCCGATCTTCCGGGTAAAGGCCCGTATGGGCTTCAAGGCCCATCCTGTCATGAGGAATACCCCTATGCCGCAGATGACGAAGACCACCGGGAAGATGGCGAGTACAACGTTCCTGAACGAGCTCAAGACCTCCTGGGTGTCCTCGAGCGAGTCGGCGGCCTGGAAGGTGAGCCTTCCGACCGAGAACCGGAACGACTGGCTTATGAGCCTCATGTGCTCGTTGCCGGGCCCGATTATGGTCCTGAACTCGCCCTGCTCGGACCCCGTGTAGACCGGGAGCGTCTCATCGGCGAGCGCGAGCGACGGGGAGCGCACAAGGATATTGCCGTCCTCGGAGATCAGCTGGTAATAGTGGCCGGAGAGCTTCTCGGCATACACGCCTGTCACCGCCGCGGCGAGCTCCTGCAGTTCGCTCTCAAGCTGTCCCTGGGCCTCTTCAATGGCCATGAGGTTCGCTATCGTGTCGACCTCGGACTGGAGGTGCTCGTCGGCCAGGTGGATCGTCACCTCGCCGAGCTTGTAGTAGAGGAATAGCTCTATGCCCGCGAAGAATATCGAGAAGACGACAAGGAACCATACTACTATCCGGAGCTTTATCGAGTTGAACATCCCCCTTACTCCTCTTTAAGCATGTAGCCCGCGCCGCGTATGGTCTGGATGAGCTTCACCTTGAAGTCCTTGTCTATCTTGTTGCGGATATAATTTATGTAGACGTCGACGACGTTGGAGTCCATATCCGTGTCCTCGTGGTAGATGTGCTCGACGATGTCGGTCCGGGAGACGACCGTATTCTTCTTGTAAGCGAGGTACTCAAGGAGCGCGTACTCCTTGGCGGAAAGCGCGATTGATTTGCCCCCCCTTTTCACCTCGTGGCTCGCGGTGTTTATCTCAAGGTCTGCTATCCTTATGACCGCCTCCTTGACGGTGGCTTTCCGCCGGAGTAACGAGCGGACCCTGGCGAGCAACTCCTCGAATACGAAGGGCTTGGTGAGGTAGTCGTCGGCGCCGGTGTCGAGCCCCTTGATCTTGTCGAGGAGCGCGTCCCTGGCGGTAAGGAGTATGACAGGTGTGGCAATCCCCTTTTTCCTCATGTTGGAGAGGACCGTGAGGCCGTCCATCAGCGGCAGCATTATGTCGAGGATCACCGCGTCGACCGGGTAGTTCTCCGCCATATAGAGCCCTTCCTCCCCGTCGTGGGCGACGTCCACCACGTAGCCCTCCTCCTCGAGCCCCTGCTTTACTATCATCGCGAGGTCCTTTTCGTCCTCAACCAGCAGTATCCGCAATTTTTAGCTCCTTTTTTTGGGTGACGGTCATTCCTTCGGAAAGTACTTCTTTCCGTGCACCATCGATGACAAGAGCCCTGTCTTCTCCGAGACCTCGTGTACGACGAGGCCGACGAGGTGCGCGAAGATGAAAAAAATGATATACAGGAAACCCGCCTCGTGGACCTCTTCGAGCGCGCCGGAGACCGCCTCTACCACCTCCTCGCCCATGCCGGCGAAAAGACCGGAGAGCGGCCCTGTCTTGAGCTCGGCCCCTGAGAGGACGAGCCCCGTCACACACTGGCTCGCGAGCGCGACGAATAAGACGACATAGAATATCGAGGCGAGCGGGTCGTGCCCTATCGCGCGAGCGGGACTCCCCTTAAGGCCGCTCAAGTACCACCTTATGTCCCGGACTATCCCCGCCCTCTGCTCGCGCCTTACGGGGACGATATCCGCCCACCTCGCGTAAGAGTTCCCGGCAAAGGCCCAGATGACGCGTAGCGAAAATGTGGCGATGAACGCGAACCCGACATAGGCGTGCGCGAAGTTGAGCTGGCGCCTTAACGGCTTTTCCACCCCGAGCAGTTCCATGCCTTCTTTTCCGAGCATGAGGAGCGCGAGCGTTATGACGAGCAGGGCGTTTATCCAGTGGAGAACGCGGGTCTGCCAGTCCCACGCGTCGACCATGATGCGCTCTTTTTCTTCTCTCCCCACCATCAGGTTCCTTTCACGGGATAACGGCCTCGTACATATTCATCTCCCCTCAGGCCCCTGGAGATCCTATCACATTCAGATTAAAAACTGATTAGACAGGCTGTAATTCGCGTATAAAACAAGGTAGTTACCGTATTTCAGTCCAGGTGCTGTTCATAGATGTCATTGAAGTCCGCGGCTATTTTTCTGAACATGTCGAGCAGGGCCGGGTCGAAATGCGATGGAAGCGTCCTGCCGTCGCCATCGAGTATGATGCTTAAAACCTCCTTGTGTGAGAGGGCCGGCTTGTAGGGGCGCCTGGACCTGAGGGCGTCGTACTGGTCGACGAGCATCACTATCCTGCCTTCAAGCGGCGCCTCGGCCCCTTTGAGGCCCCTCGGGTATCCTGTGCCGTCCCACCTCTCGTGGTGGGTAAGCGCGACTGATGCCGCTATCTGGATGTTCTCGTGCGGGGAGTCGATGAGCATCTTGTTGCCTATGGAGGTGTGGGTCTTCATCACCTCGAACTCCTCGGTGGTGAGCCTGCCGGGTTTAAGGAGTATGCTGTCCGGGATGCCGATCTTCCCGATGTCGTGCATTGGGGACGCGAATGTGATGTTCTCGACGAACTCCGCGCCCTTTCCGAGCGCCTCGGCGAGCCTCCCGGAGTATATCCCGATCCTTTTGATGTGCGCCCCGGTGTCGGTGTCCCTGTACTCGGCGACGGCGGTCATCCTGTGGACTATCTCCCTGGATATGGATTTTACCATGCTGAGGGCGTTGGCGAGCTCGTGCGTCCTCTTTTTCACGTCCTCCTCGAGCTTCAACTTGTAGTTCTTCTCTATCTGGAGGAGCCTCCCGTAGTTGACCGCCTTTTTTACGGCATGGAGGAGGTACTCGGGCTTATAGGGCTTTATAATGAAGTCGAAGGCCCCCTGCTTTACGGCGTTTACCGCCATGTCGAGCTCCGCGTACGCGGTCATGAGTATTACCGGGACCTCCTTGTTCATGGAGTGTATCTTTTCGAGGAGGTCTATGCCGGACATCCCCGGCATCTTTACGTCGGTCAGGACCGCGTCGAACCTCCCGAGCGCGAACTTTTTTACCGCCTCAGCCGGGTCCGTAAACGGGGAGACCGAGAACCCGTATCCCGAAAGGAGGAGAGAAGTGCTGTCGAGGACGAATGCGTTGTCGTCGACGACAAGTATGGCGCCCTCCTGTATCTCGTTCATCTGTCTATCACCTCCCTGACTTTTTTGAGGAACTCGCTCGGCGAGACAGGCTTGGAGATGAAATCCCGCGAGCCCGCGAGCCCCTTGGACCTCACTAAATCCGAGGGATATCCGCTGGTGAAGATGACCTTCATATCCGGCTTTACTGACTTTATCATCTCATAGACCTCGTTCCCGGCCTTTCTCGGCATGACTATGTCGAGGATGAGGAGGTCGATTGAGTCCTTGTGCTCCATGAACTTCGAATAAGCGTCCTCGCCGTCGACCGCCGCGATGACCCTGTAGCCGAACTCCTGGAGGATGGTCTTTGCGATGTTCCTGACGTCCTCTTCGTCTTCGGCAAGGAGGACGGTCTCGGAGCCGCCCCGGACGAGGAACTTTTCAGGCTCGGCGTGCAGCAAGGCCTCTTCGGCGAGCGGAAGGTATATCCTGAAGGTCGTCCCCGCGCCGGGATTGCTCGCGACGTCTATGAAGCCGTTATGCTGTTTCACTATGCCGTAGACCATCGAGAGCCCGAGCCCAGTGCCCTTGCCTACCCCCTTGGTCGTGAAAAACGGCTCGAAGACCTTCTTCAATATCTCTTCGGACATGCCCTCGCCGGTGTCCGAGAACACTATCACGGCGTGTCTGCCGGGCGAGCCGTAGCCGTGGGCGTCCACGAAGTCGCGCCCGATAACGGCGGCTTCGGTAGAGATGGCGATCCTCCCGCCCCCGGGCATCGCGTCTCTCGCGTTCGTAGCCAGGTTCATGAGGACATGCTCTATCTGGGTCGAGTCGGCCTTGACTACGAGCGGCTCGGCGCAGAGCGAGGCCGTAAGCTCTATGTCCTCGCCTATGAGCCGCTTGAATATCTTCTCTACGCGCCTTACGAGTTCGTTAATATCCGTGGGCTGGGGGTTCAATACCTGTTTTCTGCTGAAGGCGAGAAGCCCCTGTGTGAGGCTTGCCGCCTTCTCGGATAAGGTCAGTATGTGGTCCGAGTAGCTCCTGACGAGGTCGTCGTCACCCTTTTTCATCAGAAGGAGGTTCCCGTACCCGATGAGGGCCGTCAGGATGTTGTTGAAGTCGTGGGCGATGCCTCCGGCCAACTGGCCCACGGCTTCCATCTTCTGCGCCTGCCTGAACTGGTCCTCTATGTTTTTCCTCTCGGTTATGTCCTCGACGATGCCGTCGAGGAAGACCTCGTTGTCCTGCGCCTTCCTGACGGCGGTGACGGAGGCCCAGAACCTCCTGCCCTTCCGGGTCTTAAGCTCCGCCTCCTCTCCCCTGACGAAACCGTCCCTGTCGAGCTTCTTCAAAAACTCCTCCCTGCCGGCCGGGTCACAGTAAAAGGAGCTCACTGTCATCTCCTGGAGTTCCTCTCTTGATGAGGCCTCGAACATCTCCGCGAGCGCGCGGTTGACCTCGATGAACCGGGCGTCATCACCCCATGTCGTCCTGAAGATGCCTACGGTCAGGTTATTGGCGAGATCCTCGTATTTGAGCTTCAACTCCCTGCGTGCCTCGTCGGCGGTCTTGGCCTTTCTCTCGGATTCGATAGATTCCATTGCGTAGGAGATGTCGGCCGCGAGGGCTTCGAGCAGAGCGACGTCCTCCTCGTTGAAAGAACCCTGGACCCCGGAGTAAAGGCTCATCGCGCCCATGGGTTTTCCGCCCCTCCAGAGCGGGATCGCGGCCAGGGACCCGAAGCGGCACTCAAGCGCCCTCTCCTTCCATTGGGCCATGTCGGGGTCATTGCCAATGTCGTTGCAGACCACGGGCCTCCCCTCGCTGACCGCGGTCCCGGCCGGGCACCGGCCCGCAGGCTCCTCCGACACGCTTATGTCCATAGTAGACAGATATTCGGCGCACGCGCCGCTTGAGGCGACGGGCTTTACCGATTTTGTCCCATCATCGACGACCCCTATCCACGCGAAGAGGAACCCGCCCTCCTCTACCGCTATCCTGCACGCCTCCTCGCATAGCTTCTCAGTGTCGCGGACGCGCACTATCGCCTCGTTTATCCGGCTAAGCACCGCGTAGAGCCGGTTGAGCCTCTCGATCCTCTCCTCGGCGAGCTTTTTCTCCGTTATGTCCGAAAAGACCCCGTCGGTGTATTTGACGCCGTCCCTCTCGTACGCGGCGGTGGCCCTGTCGTTCACCCATATCCATCGCCCGTCCTTCGTCCGCATCCTGTAGACCTCGTCAAAGACCTTGTTCATGGAGAAGAAGTCGGAATAGGCCCTTCTGACCATTTCAATGTCGTCGGGGTGGACGCTTGAGAACCATATCCGCGGGTCGGCGTATATCTCCTCAGGGGTATAGCCCATTATTCCCATTACATTCGCGCTCGCGAATACGACTTGGCCGTCCTCGGCGGCCGTCCAGACGACGTCCGGTATGTTCGAGATAAGGGTCCTGTGCTTCTCCTCGCTCTCGCGGAGGAGGTCGGCCCGCGTCTTTATCTCCAGCGACATCCTGTTGAAGGACTCCGAGAGAACGCCGATCTCGTCCCTTGTCTCTACGGGTACCAAAGCGCCGTAGCCGCCCTCGGCGATCCTGGAGGTGGCCGAGACGATGGTCACAAGCCGCCTTATGACCACCCTGTAAAGAAAGACGAAGAAGGCGCCTATGAGGGCCGCGGATATGAGCCCCCCGACGAGGGCGTCCCTAAACATCTCGTCTATGGGCGCGAGGACCTCGGCTGAGTCGGCCTCAGCCACGAGCGCCCACTGGAGCATGGGCAGGCACATCGACGCCCCGGCGACCTCGACGCCCCTGTAATTGCCGTAGAATGCGGCGACCTCCTTCGCCCCCCGGAGGCACTCGTCTACCGGCAGTGTATTGACCTTTGTATTAAGGATAGAATCCTTCACAAAGGCCGACGCTGTTATCATGAGCCTGTCCCTGTTGACGATGTAGACCTCCATCGTCTCCCTCTTGCCCTTTGACCCGGGTATGCCCCCTAAGTCCCTGTTGAACTCGCCCTTAAGAAGCGCGGTAAGGCCAGAGAGGCGAACAAAGTTGACGAGGGCCCCGATAGTCCTGCCGCCCTTGTCCCTTTCAAGGATAGGCACGGCGATGATGATGATGCCGGACGCATCTCCGAGGTCATGCTCCGTAATAAACGGTCCCTTTGTCCCTGCCATAAAAAAAGGCTCAGTTGAGACATCCGTCCCGGCGTAATTCTGGTCAGTGGAAGCGACTATCCTCCCGTCGAGGGAGACGACCGCGATACGCGCGAGCGATGGGTCGAGGACGAGCTTCTCCCTGTCCATGTACTCGCCGAGCCTCCTCGACGCCCCCTTGTCCCCGGAGGCGAACCTCTTCATCTCGGCCCTTATATGGCCGTCGGTAGAAAAGTCCTGGGCCCGCCTCTTCGACATCTCGAGGTATTGATAGACCTGCCCCTCATAGGCCTCCGCGATGACGGTGAGGTCGTCGAGGACGCTCTTTTTCAGGTGCTCCTTGTTTTTATTGTAGCTGAATACGAATGTGATGAGTATGGGGAGGATTATGAGGATAAGGGCCAAAAGGGCCTTTGTAAGGAGTGAGGAGCCGGAAAATTTCATAAACCCCTTTAGATATTATCACCCCGGACGAGCCCGTTATAAAGAACCGGGAGAGAGACGCCGTCCAGGGCATTCCCCGCAAGGGGTCTATTTTTAGTGTAACCTGCCGTGCAGAGAGAAATCAAGGTAAATTGAGCAGTTATCCGGTTTCAAGGCCACGCGGCGGACTCATCCGCGCTCCGCGCCTTGTTGACTCATCGACCATCCCGAGTATATCTTAAAGCCCTTTTTTTGAAAACCTTCCGCACCTCATAAGGCCTCGCCTTTATGACGGGCCCTTACAACAGAAGCGAACGACATGAGAAAGGATACCAGGAGCGGCCCCTGTATCCACCAGAAAGGGAGCTTGTATCTGTTTGCCGGATGGTCGGCGAGGACGCCGAGCGCGAGGTAATTAAGGACGATGAATGAAGCTAAGAAAAGCCCAGCCGCAAACCCGGGCGAGCGCCTCTTGACAAGGAAAAATAGGATTAAAGACGCGGTAAAAAGGACCGTCAACGCGACGGAGACCGCCCTTTTGGCAAGGATATCGTTAATGGACTTGTTAACCCATAAGTACGCTTGAGCCAACGGCGCGGGCCTCCCTTCAAGGATATTGCCGAACGCCGCGTTCTCCCAGGGTTTAACCTCTATGAAGCCCTGGATGTTCCCCGCTAACGAGGCGGAAAACCCAACGGGGTCGGAGAATACCGCCTCTTGCGCGACCTCAAGGAACGCCGCCTCAATCGTCCCCATGCCGCACTTGGCCTCGCGGAGGATGTCATTCGTCGTAAAAGTATTCGGGCCTATGGGCTTCGGCGCATAGAACCTGGCGGAGTTTTCAGCGACAAGGGCGTACCTTTCTTTCGTCTCATCGGACATGGCGCACTCAAAGCCGGTCATCAGCCTGTATGCCGCGACAAAGTTGGCGTACTCCGGGACATAGTCCGGGAGGTAGACCTTGAGGTACTCCCTGAACCCCTCTTTCACGTCCCTCTGAATGGGGCTCCCGTAATCGATAAAATCCGCGGTCCTTATGAGCATGGTGACGCCGAGTACGCCGACAGGCTCTCCCTTGCCGCCTGTGGCCCTTACGGCTAACTGCCCGGCGGCAAGGCTTAAGGCCAGATATATCCCGATGTAAATAGACGCCCCTTTAATAAGTGACGGCGCCGTGGTCCGAAGGAGCGCGGCTTTCGCAAGCCTCACCGAGAGGAACGCGAGCACGATCGCCGCGAAAAGGACGGACGTCGGCCTAATGGAGACCGCCGCGAAGCTCGCGAGGGCGAGAGGCGCCATAAGGGAGGCCCTCCATGTCTCAAAGTATTTGATGGCCAGCCAGAGGGAAACGAGGAGGAAAAAGTGGTTCAGGAAGTCCGAGAGTATCGCCCTTTCGTAGATAATCATCGCGGAGCTTACGGTTATCGCGAAGGCGAAGAAGGCGGGGACGAGCCTTCCCTTGAAAAGGCGCCTTAAGACCGCGTAGAAGATCGGATAGCTCAAGACCCCGAGCGCGTGCTGGACCCAGACCGCGTTTTCGCGCGCCGCCCCCGTTATCCGGTAGACGAGGGCGAGGAATACGGGGTAGCCGAGCGGCCTTGTTGGCATGGAATGCGCGAGCGCGTTAACGGATTCAAGCGCGAAGAGCTCATATGTCTCGGTGTCCGGGTAGCTTATGAGGTCGAGGTGAAAAGAAAGATAGACCCTTAAAAGAGCGGCGGCGGCGATGAAGAGTATGTGAACGTAGAGGACCCTGTCCTTCAGAAACGTCTCCCTGGACCGCCGGGAAAGCCCTCCCCCTGAGCGGCCATCCTTGTCTATACCTTGAAGAACTGTTTTATCCTTGAGAGTATGGACTCCTGAAGCTCAGCGGGGCGTATCGGCTCCGCGGAGCGCTCCCTCGCCTCTTTTAGCTCCCCGGCCCTCCTGGACAAGAGCTCCGAGAGCCTCCCGGAGAGTTCCGGGTCCTCCCTGAAGATGGAGTGGAAGACACCGGAGTCTATCACTATGCAGACGGATTCCTCAGTCGCCCTTATCGTAGCGCTCCGTGGCTCTCCGGTCAGCAGGCTCATCTCACCGAAGAACCCGCCGGGCTCAAGCGTCGTAACGAGGAGGACCTCGCCGTTCTGCCCCTTCGAGCATACCTCGGCGCGGCCGCTACTCAGAAAATAACAGGTCGAGCCGGCCTCTCCTTCGGTCACTATCGCCTCGCCCCTTCCGAAGACCTCTATGCGAGCGCTCGCCTCCACGCGGTCGAGCTCGTCGTCGGTAAGCGCCCGGAGAAAATCGACAGCCTTAAGAGACCCCCTTATGCCGCCTCGAGAGCGCGCCCTGTCTTCCTTCTTCCGGAGTATGTTCATCGCCGGATACGGTATCTCTATGCCGCTCCTCCTGAAGGAGTACCATATCTTCGAATAGATATCGCTCCGTACCGCATAGACCTTCCGGAAGTCATCTACCCAGGCCCTTAGCCTGTATCTTACCGACGCCTCCCCGTACCCGGTTATCCAGACCTCAGGCGCGGGGTCGGAGAGTACCGAGACTGTGGATAGGGCTATCTCGCTTAACGCGCCCCTTACCCTGTCTGGCGGGTCGTCGTATGAGGCGCCTATATCCACTTCTATCACATGGAGCGGGGTCGGGTAGGTGTAGTTCTCGAGGACGCCGTCGGCCAAGAGCCTGTTCGGGAGATAAATGTAATCGTTCTCCCTCGTAAGGAGCCGGGTCGTCCTCCATGTGACCTCCATGACCTGGCCTTCCCTATCGGATACGCGGACCCAGTCGCCCTTCGCCACTATCCGCTCCATGTTTATCCATATCCCGGTAAAGAGGTTCTTTATGGTGTCTTGGAGCGAGAGGGCGACGATACCGGTAAGCACGGCGGATGTCGTAAGGATCGGGACGAGGTTTATCCCGAGGAGCCTGTTCAAGAGGAACATCGCTCCGGCGGAATATAAGACAAGCGAGACGATAGCGCGAAGGAGCGGCGTCACCGTGTGCCTGTGGAAGAGGCTCAAAGGCGCGTCGGCTATCAGCCACTTAAGGAGCGCGACAGAGCCTAAGGTCGCGGATAGGATAAAGACCTGCCTTAAGGGTTCTGCTCCGAACTCGCCATTGAAGGCGATATCCCCCGCCTTTGCCGCGCCCGCTATGGCGTAGAGGACGACCGCGAAGATGATCGGCGAAAAAAGATTTCTTTTATTATTCTGATGGGCCTTTATCATGAGTCCAGCACTATTAACACAAATAAACCAGTTTTTGAATGATTATCGAAAAAAAAGGCGGCTGAAAATCAGCCGCCTTTTTCCATCCATATCAAAAAATTGTCACAGCAGTTGCGTCTTCATTATCACTTCCGCCCTCTCGGCGTCCGAGATGAAGGAGTCGCTTTCCGGATACAGTATGTGCTCCTCCTTCATGTTGTGGTCGGCGAGTACGTTCATGAGCGTAGTTCTGGCCTCTTTTACCGCGGGTGCGTTCCTGGAGGCGGTGTTGCTCTCGATTTTTTCGAGCAGTTCCTTTATATCCTTGTGCTCCATCTTCATGACAAAGGTCGGGCCGGCGTCTATCATCCCGGTCTTCTCCTCGAAGAGCGGGAAGAGTATCTCCTCTTCCGCCTTTATGTGGCGCGTAAGTCCGAGCCTGAACTCGCGGAAGTCCGATAACGCCTCGTCCCACTGCGCGCCGGATGAGGCGTCCTCGAACCTCTCGTATATGGCGTCGAGCCTCCTGTGGTCTGTCTGAAAGTAGTCGGTAACGGACCTCTTGGCGTCAGCCTCTTTACGTCTCGCTATCTCGACCCTCCACTTCTCAGGCCCCTGCTCGAGCGGCCACCACTCGTATTCGCCAGCGTGCTCGTTCTGGAACTGGTAGAGGAGCGGCCTCGGCTCGTGGTCGTTAACAAGCACGAACGATTCACCGGGCGCAAGCCCCTTGAAGGTATTGAATATCATCGGGTGCCTCTCCTTCGGGGCCATCTCCCTCACATCGAGTATCTTATGCATTCAGCGTCCCTCCCTAAAATTTTATGCGTTTTTCCGTCGACAATCCCTTACCCTGTTATTTTGCGCAATCCCGCCCCAAATGAACATGACAAAAATCAACAGAGGGGGAGACTCCCTCTCATGTCCGTCCGGGACGTTCCTATCAGGTTTAAAGGGGCTGTTGCGGTGTGGCGGGCCGGGCCGTAAGGCTTAATATCCGCCTGACGGAATCGAGGAAGTCTTTTTTGGTGAACGGCTTTTTAAGGACACTGGCGTTCTTGCAGAAAAAATGCAGCGTCTCACCCTCGCCGAAGAGGTCGCCGGTGATGAAGAGGAACTTGTCTTTGAGCTCCGGCCGCCCGCCGGTCGCCTTCCGGCAAAAATCTATGCCGTCGAGCTTGGGCATATTTATGTCGAGGACTATGAGGTCGTAACTGGCCGTATCTATCCTCGCCAGCGCGGCAAAGCCGTCAGGGGCGGTATCTACCTGGTAGCCGTCGCTCAAGAGGATCTCGGAACAGACTTCCCTCACGAGCTGTTCGTCGTCGACGAGTAGTATCCTTTTGGATGTCGCTGTCACGCGGGCCGGTCCTTTGGTCAGGAGTCTACGGCTTATAAAATAACACTCCATCCGTCCTTTTACAATAAATTAAAATCTCCGGGGGCGCCGACATGCCGCTTAAAACCCCGGAAGCGCGGACCGTGGAGTACATTACCCGTACGCCGGAGCCCGGGGCTTTGACGCCGACGGAGCGGATGGACTTTTGGATGCGCCCGCTAAAACGAGACCGCGAACGCCGTAAGCCGCTCCAAAGCCCTTATGCCCCTCGTCTCGTCCTTTTCGACAAAGACCATCGTCCCGGCCTTGACCTCGACCTCTTTGCCCTCGACGGTCATCACGCCGCAGCCGCTGATAAAATAGAATACGCCCCTGCCGCTGACGTGCGGCTTGATCTCCTGGCCCGGCTCCATGCAGATGAGCGGGACCTTGTAATCGGGCTTTATGCGCAGTATCCTCGGCGCGAACTCCGCGGCGAAACCGATCCTGTCGTTTACGTCGATTACTTCCATAATTGGGGCCTCCTTGAATTCCGTGACCGGAAGGTACTTCTCTATCACAATAACGGGCGGGTTCCAACAGAAAATTACCGTTGTGCCTAAGGCGGGGGGCGCGCCGCGTTTTATAACCCTTCGTTAAACCATTGACTAAGCGCCCATAAAAAGGATAGAATTTTGCTTATGTTTTTGAGGACACTCGCCCTCTGGGCGCTGGGACTGCCATTAACCGCCTTTATCTTCCTCGCCATAATGGCCACGTTTGTATTTGACAGGAACGGGCGCGCGATCCACTCGCTCGTCGCGCTCTGGGCGAGGCTCATACTCCTCATCTCAGGCGTGAGCGTCAGTGTCGAGGGCATGGAAAATATCCCCACAGGCACTCCCGTCGTGTTCCTCTCCAACCACCAGGGTGCCTTCGACATACCGGTCCTGCAGGGCTTCATCCCGGTGCAGTTCAGGTGGGTCGCGAAAAAGAGCCTCTTCAACGTCCCCCTCATCGGCTGGTCGATGCGCTTCGCCGGATACATAGCGATAGACAGGGACAACGCGGCCGAGGCGTTAAAGTCCATGGAGGCGGCGGCCTCCCGGATCAGAAACGGGACCTCTGTCCTCATCTTCCCCGAGGGGACGAGGTCGGATACCGGAAAACTGCTCCCGTTTAAAAGGGGCGGCTTCATGCTCGCGGCCAAGAGCGGGGCGCCCATAGTGCCCGTCGCGGTGAGCGGGACTAACGTCATAATGACGCGGGGCGGGTTATCTATCCGGCCCGCCTCGGTAAGGGTCAGCTTCGGGCACCCGATTGAGACCAGCGGCGCGGAGGACAAGTATCTGAGAAACAGGACAAAAGAGGCCATAGAGGCCCTTTTCACAAAGATAAAGGGGGGTTAACGCGGGATTGGAGACTGATATCACGACAGGCGCGCCTCATCCGTCTTTGAAGCTCATACCGCTCGGCGGGCTCGGTGAGATAGGGCTCAACATGATGCTCGTCGAGTACGACGACACGATAGTCGTCGTCGACTGCGGGCTCATGTTCCCGGAGGATTACATGCTCGGGATCGACCTCGTCATCCCGGACATCTCTTACTTGAGGAGGAACCGCGACAAGGTAAAGGCGTTCGTCATAACCCACGGCCACGAAGACCACACCGGGGCCCTGCCCTTCGTCCTCAGGGAGATCAACGCGCCGATCTACGCCACCGCCCTGACGATCGGGCTGATAGAGGAAAAACTCTCCGAGTTCGGCCTGCTCGGCTCCACCACATTCGAAACCGTCAGGCCCCGCGACGTCGTCTCCATCGGCCCCTTCGACATAGAGTTCATCCGGGTCTCGCACTCGATCGTCGACGGTTGCGGGCTTGCGATAAGGACGCCCTTGGGCGTCGTCGTCCACACCGGGGACTTCAAGATGGACCAGACCCCGGTGGACGGAGAGGTCATGGACTACGCGCGGTTCGCCGAGTACGGAGAGGCCGGCGTCCTCTGCTTCATGTCGGACTCGACGAACGTCGAAAAAGAAGGCTACACCTTATCTGAAAAAGAGATAGGCTACAACCTCGAGGAGATATTCAGGAAGTGCGAGGGCAGGATAATAGTCGCCGCCTTCTCCTCCAACATCCACAGGATACAGCAGGTGATAGACGCCGCGGCCAAGCACGGCAAAAAGGTCGCCCTGAACGGGAAATCGATGGCCGCCAACTACAGGATCGCGCACACGCTCGGGTACCTGAAGGCCCCGGACGGCATCGTCGTGGACTTGAAAGAGATAGACGCCCTCCCGCACGACAAGGTCGTGCTCTTGACAACCGGTTCGCAGGGCGAGCCGATGAGCGCGCTGACGCGCATGGCGATGGACAGCCACAAACAGTTGAAGGTCGAGAAGGGCGACACCGTAATACTCTCCTCCAAGTTCATCCCCGGCCACGAGAAGGCGATATCGTCGATGATGAACCACCTTTACAGGAGGGGCGCGGACGTCATCTACGAGAAGGTTTCAGAGATACACGTCTCCGGGCACGCGTCCAAGGAAGAGCTGAAAATCATGCTGAACATCGTAAAGCCCCGGCACTTCATGCCCGTGCACGGCGAGTACAGGCACCTCGTCCTCCACACGAGGCTGGCGGCAAAGGTCGGCATACCGCCCGCGAACATCATACTCGCCGAGGACGGCGACGTAGTCGAGTTCACGGAAAACGGGTTCTCGATAAGGGACAAGGTCGAGCACGGCAGGGTCTTCGTCGACGGCAAAGGGGTGGGAGACGTCGGCGCGATGGTTCTTAAGGACAGGTCGCACCTTTCGCAGGACGGGCTCGTACTCGCCATCATCGCTTTGGATTCGACAACAGGCGAAACGGTCTACGGCCCCGAGATAATGACAAAGGGGCTCGTATTCGAAGAGGAAAGCGCCGCGCTCCTCGAAGGGGCGAAATCGGTAGTGATAGAGACGCTGAACGCTTCGAACGTCGAAGTGAGGACCGAACAGCTTGAGGTGAAGGAGGAGATACGGCGGGCCCTCAGGAGGTTTTTCAACAAGAAGCTCGAAAGAAGGCCGGTCATACTCCCGATAATAATCGAGATATAGTGTAGGATGCGATAAATGTCTTTATACTGCGTTGCGCTCCTCGGAAAATCCTCGACGTACGCGACAAGTACGCCTGCGGTTTTCCTCGTCGCGCGCCTTGTCTAAAGTCATTTCTTGCGTCCGAAGGGTTGCATCCGGCTACCGTCTAAAAAACAAACATGCCGTATTGCGGCGGGTCAATCCCAACTTGAACCCGCAGGGTTTTTAGTCCTGTTTTACCAATACACAGGCGCAGGGCGGAAAACGCATAAGGGAAGAAGAGGCGCGCGAGCGGATGGGGGAGGAAGAAAGCGTTAGGAGCCCCTGCGGATAAGCGCGCGGAGCGCGCAAAAAGACCTTGGGCAAAAATGTCTTCTCCCCTTCTTACCAAGGAGGGGCGGGGGGAGGTCGTCTTGAAATCACCCCTCCCTGCCTCCCCTTGTAAAAAGGGGAGGAGATTTACTCCAGCGCAAAAAGGCCTTGGGCAAAATGTTCAAATAGCCCGTACAAAACGCATCTCGGGTTACGAATTAACGGGCTCAGGCTACAAACCTGAACCCGCCATCGGCAAGTGTGATATAGTCATCTTTAAAATACCCAAAAATATATAAAGACCCTTCCATGTCAAACCTTAAATCAAAAGTCTTCTTCGCGGACCTGCGCGCGGGCTCCAGACGGAACCTCTTCGATAAGATTGGCGAGATCCTCGCCCTCGCCGGCGCGAAGACGCGCTTCAGGAAGGGGCACCTCGTCGCCGTCAAACTCCACTTCGGCGAGAAGGGCAACTCTTCCTACATAAGGCCTGTCTTCGTCAGAAAAGCCGTGGACGCGATAAAGGAGACCGGTGCGCTCCCCTTTTTAACCGACACTAACACCCTCTATGTCGGCACGCGCGGGAATACCGTCACGCACCTTAAGACCGCCATCGAGAACGGCTTCGCGTATCCGGTAGTCGGCGCGCCGCTCGTCATCGCCGACGGCCTCCGCGGAGAACTCGCAACCGACGTCAGGGTCGACGGAAAATTCTTTGAGAGCGTAAAAATAGCCTCGATGATAGCGGGGGCGAACGGGCTCCTTGCGCTCACCCACTTCAAGTGCCACGAGATGACCGGGTTCGGAGGGGCGCTAAAGAACATCGGGATGGGGTGCGCGAGCCGTGAGGGCAAGCTCGCCCAGCACTCGAACCTCGCGCCAATCGTAGACCCGGCGGGGTGCACCGCCTGCGGGGAATGTTCGCTTGCGTGCCCCGTTAACGCCATAGACATCGGGAGCGTCGCCGTCATAAACGCGAGCTCCTGCATCGGGTGCGGCCACTGCATAGCGGCGTGCCCCGAGGGGACGATAAACATCCAGTGGGACGAGACCGCCTCCAACCTCCAGGGGAAGATGGCGGAGTACGCTAAAGGGGCGCTCGCCGGCAAGGATGGCAGAACCCTCTTCGTCAACTTCGTAACGGACGTCTCGCCCGCGTGCGACTGTTACGGACACAACGACGCGCCCATCGTGCCTGATATCGGAATACTCGCCTCAGCCGACCCCGTTGCCATCGACCAGGCATCGGCCGACCTCGTGAACGCCGAAGAGGGTATAAGGGACTCGGCGCTGAAGGCAGGCCATGAGCGCGGCGGCGACAAGTTCAGGGGCGTCCACCCTGCCGTGGACTGGGAGGTCCAGCTGGACGCGGCGGCGTCCCTCGGGCTCGGCAAAAGGCTCTATGAGATCGAAAAAATATGATATCATCAAGGCGGCTTCTCCGAGCCTTTAAAGGGGTTTTAAAATGGCGGTAAAGAAGATAGGAGAGCTCCTCGTCGAATCAGGCCTCATCTCCGGCGAACAGCTCGAGGAGGCGCTTAAGGAATCCTGGGCCGGCACGGGTCTCAGGCTTGGCGCCATCATAGTGAAGAGGGGATTCGCGAGCGAGGTCGATATCGCTCAGACCCTCTCCTTTCAGCTTAACATCCCGTTCGTCGACATCAGTTCGGCCACCGTAGACCCGGAGGCGATAAAGCTCGTCTCCGAAAAACTTGCCAAAAAGTACATCCTCGTGCCTCTCTATCAGGACAGGAAGGTACTCAGGGTGGCGATGACCGACCCGCTTAACCTAAGCGCCATAGACGACGTCCGGTTTTCAACAGGGCTCGACGTCCAGCCGTGCGTGGCGTCCCTCTCTGACGTAACGGGCGCCATCTCTCGCTACTACCACCTGAACGAGCCGATAGAAGACCTCATAGGGGACCTTAAGAAGGACAAGCTCGTCGAGGTGATACACGAGCCCGACGCCAGCCGCGACATCTCCGACCAGGTGAAGAAATCCTCGGCCCCGCCGATCATAAAGATGGTGGATTCCATCATCATCCACGGCTCTGGCAACCGCGCGAGCGACATACACATAGAGCCGCATGAAAAAGGCGTAAGGCTCCGGATACGCGTCGACGGCCTCATGAGGGAAACGATGCAGCTCCCGAAGTGGGTGCAGGGCCCTGTCACATCCCGCATAAAGCTCATGGCCAGCATGGACATCGCCGAGCGCAGGGTCTCGCAGGACGGGCGGATAAAGGTCCGGCTCGGCGACAGGAGCCTCGATATGCGCGTCTCTACACTGCCGACCCAGTACGGCGAGACCGTAGTCATGAGGCTCCTCGACCCGAAGGCCGAGGTCCACGACCTCGGGAGCGTCGGGTTCCTGAAGGACGACCTCAACCGCGTAAAGGACCTTATCGAGCGCCCGCAGGGCGTCGTGCTCGTCACCGGCCCCACGGGCTCCGGCAAGACCTCGACGCTCTACGCGATGATAGGCCACATAAAGAAAGAGCAGATAAACATCATCACCATCGAGGACCCGATAGAGTACGAACTCAAGGACGTGAACCAGGTCGCCGTAAACGAGAAGACCGGGCTTACCTTCTCGTACACCTTAAGGTCCGTCCTCAGGCAGGACCCGGACGTGATACTCATAGGGGAGATGAGGGACGCCGAGACCGCGATAATCGCCCACCAGGCCTCTCTCACCGGGCACCTCGTCTTCTCCACCCTCCACACGAACGACGCGATATCTTCCGTCATAAGGCTCCGGAACATGGGGATACCGTCATACATGATAGCCTCGGCGCTTAACGGCATAGTGGCGCAGAGGCTTGTGCGCACCATCTGCCTGAACTGCAAGGAGGAGTACACGCCGGGCTCCGCGGAGATAAAGCGCTCAGGGCTCAAGTGGTCCGGCAGGAAGCTTTACCGGGGCGCGGGGTGCGCTTCCTGCAACGGGTCCGGCTACTCAGGGAGGGTCGGGGTCTTCGAGGTCCTGCCGGTTAACGCCGCCATACGCGCGCTCATAGCGTCGGACGCCCCCGAGCAGGAGATCATGTCCGCCGCCATGAAGGCCGGGATGACGCCTTTGCACCTCGACGGCCTTAGAAAGGTCGCGGCAGGGATAACGACACTCGAAGAGCTCACGCGCGTAATATACCTCTCCAGGCCGGAGGAGGAGCCCGGAGGGGTCTGCACCTCGTGCATGAAGCCCGTCCCCCCCGGCACAGAGGCCTGCCCCCACTGCGGCAACCTCACAAAAAAGACCTGCGATTCATGCGGAAAGAACCGGGAGCCGGACTGGATAGCCTGCCCGTACTGCGGGGCACGCTTCGGCCGTTAGGGACGACCCGCCTGCCCGTCCGGCCTTCTCCATCCCGCCTTAGAAAACTTGCCAGAACCGCCTTTTTCGTGCTAATATTTACCTTCCTCAAAAAAAATCGGCCGTCGGCGCCTTTCGGGCCGCAATTGTCCAGATGATCGGTAAGCTCATTAAGATAACCCTTGCGGCCCTGGTGCTCTTCTTCGCCTCGGATACGCTCGCAGGCAACAACATGGACCCTGCCCCGGCGGACTGGCCGAGCTTCGATTACAAAAGGGAGCCCGGCCAGTTCAAGAGGAGGCAGAACGGGATGATAGACCCCACGCCCGACGTAGTCTCTCTTAAGTTCCTCCCCAAGGACAACTACGGGTTCGTCGATTGGACCAAGTCCATAAGGGACGGGCTCATAAAGCCCAGGGACTCCATCCTCGACAGCCAGGGGCCGCCTCCTGAAACCAGCGAGCCCGCCCCTGACGTCGTCATAAAATCCAAGCTCGACTTCATGCCGGACGTGCTCTTCCCGCATTCGGCGCACACGGTCTGGCTCAAATGCTCCGTCTGCCACCCGAAGATATTCAAAAAAAAGGCGGGGGCGACGCCTATCACCATGACGGGGATATGGAAAGGGCAGTTCTGCGGCAGGTGCCACGACAGGGTGGCCTTCCCTACCAGGAACTGCTTCAAATGCCACTCGGTCCCGAGGCAGACTACCGAAAAAAGCACAGCCCCTTGAAAAAGGGGCTTTTTATTTTCAAGACAGTCGGACGCGGACAGGGTCCGCCTTAACCGACCTTGCGGGGCCAGGGATGGATTACAGGGACTTTACTAAAAAAGAGCTCGCCGACCTCCTCGACATAATCCAGGCGTGCGTACAGAGCAGGTCTGAGGCGGACGTCATGCGGGTCGTCGCGAGGATAAAGAGGCTTTTGTCCGCCGACAACGCCGTCTGCGCGCTCGGGGACGCCTCCACCGGGAGGCTCTCAAAGATACTCAACCTGGACTACCCCGACGAATGGGGCGGGATATACATCGGAGAGAGGCTCTACACGAAAGACCCGGTCATAAGGTTCAATTACAAGTTTTTCAAGACGCACCGCTGGTCCGAGGCGTTACATCTCTTCAACGGCAAAGACCAGACCGACCTCATGAACAGGGCGACGGACTTCGGTTTGAACTACGGCATCTCAAGCGGCGTCAACGGCGAGCGTTGCAGGGGCTCCATCTTCTCATTCTCGGCCAGGCAGGACAGGTTCGAAGGAAGGCACAAAGAGATACTCGACATGCTCACCCCCCACGTTCACCAGGCGCTCATCCGGCCATCTGAGCGCGCTCCGGGGGACGACAAAGGGCTTTCGGCAAGGGAAAAAGAGGTCCTCGTCTGGATGAAAGAGGGCAAGACCAACTGGGAGATATCTTTGATACTCCGAATAAGCGAGCGGACGGTGAAGTTCCACGTCCAGAACATCGAGAGGAAGCTAAACGCGGTGAACAAGGCCCACGCGATAGCGATCGCCTTTGGCTCGGGACTGGTCTCGAATTGACGTTCACCTGGCCCGGCATGGCGGACGGCCGCCATGCCCGCTCCGCCATTCACCCGGGGCCTTGCCCGTATTTTATTCACGACATATGGAAATAGTCGATGCGGCGTCCCTGCAACGCTTGATAAAACGCCCTGCATGAATCTACTATGGAGACATGAGGGCCGGACAATAAACCCGCCATTAAGTAATATAAAAGATTTCGCCTGTACCTTGGTACAGGCGAAAAAGACATTTGAAATTATTATAATCCCCTGACACTTTGACAACAGCGGCAAGGTCAGCCCATGAACCAGGCGCAAGCCTGACCTTGCCGCGAGACCATCAATGATAAAGCCATCCACGGCTGAAAAGACAGAGGCGGACAAAGAGCGCAAGAAGAGGCTCAAGGAGCGTTTCAAGGCCGGCTCGCTTGACTCCTTCCACAACCTCGAGATACTCGAGCTCCTCCTTGCGTACGCCGTCCCCGGAAAAGACATAAAGGCGCTTGCCGCGGCCCTCATCCAGCGGTTCAAATCGTTCAGGGCGGTATTCGACGCCTCGCAGGAAGACCTCAGGACCGTCCCAGGCATGGGCGAGAGCGCCGCGCTCCTCATAAGGCTCGTAAAGGACATGGCCGGGGTGTATCTGAGGGAGCGGCTCTCGGGCAAGGACCTCATCAGGAACCCCAAGGACGTCCTCGATTACCTGAACCTGACGCTCTCAGGCGAGCGGGTCGAGAAGTTTCTGGCCATCTATCTCAATTCAAGGAACGAGCTCCTCGCCATAGAGACCCTCCATGAAGGGACGATAAACCAGACGGTGGTCTACCCGAGGAAGGCGATAGAAAAGGCGTTCAAGCACAACGCGAAGGCCGTCATCTTCGTCCACAACCACCCGAGCGGGGACTCCACCCCGTCCGGCGTCGACCGCCAGCTAACAAAGACGCTCGACAGGGCCGCGCTCGCGGTCGATATCATCGTCCACGACCACATCATCATCGGCAAATCAAACCACTTCAGCGCCCGCGAGAACGGCTGGATAATCGGCGGGCCGACCCCCTTGCACATCGTCGGCAATTAGGCGGGAGAGTCTTTTACCCGCTCTCACATGAACTCAAATATACGCTTGTATGGGCTGGTTCGGATCTTCCGCCTAAGGCCCATTTGCGCGCTCCGCGCGCTTTTCGCGCAGGGGCTCCTAACGCTTTCTTCCTCCCCCATCCGCTCGCTCGCCCCTTAGAGCGCTACGCGTCTAATCCACCCCGGCTCGCTCGCCTCCTCCTCCCTTGGGCGCTCTCCGCCCTGCGCCTGTGTATTGGTAAAGACTGAACGAAAAATAAATCTTTTTTGTTTTTCAAAAATCCCCAGGCATGGGGTGAGCGACCTTAAGGAAGGAAGCAGTGTGAGCGAGCCGGGGAAGTAAAAAGGCGCGACAGCGCCCTAAGGGGCGAGCGAATGGGAGGGAGAGGGCGACGGGAGCGAATCCCCATGCCTAAAAAAAAGCCCGGCATGGCGCAAAAGGCTTTTAACAGAAAATTGGAATTGCCCATCAGGCATATATCTGGTCACGAATCAAAAGGTTCAGGTCGCAGACCTGAACCCGCAAAAGTTCAAAACCTGCGTAACCAAACTCTACCTGCCCTCCCTCCTCTCCGCGAGCGCCGTCTTAACCGTCTTTAAGAGGCCGCCGATGGAATAGGGCTTTTGCAGAAAGGCATACCCCTTCTCGACCAATACCGGCCACTGGGTCTTCATGTCGATAAAGCCGCCCGTAAGGACGACCGCCGTCTTCGGGTTCCTCGCCACTGCGTATTCCGCAAGGTCGAACCCGGTCCTGTCGGGGAGCGCCATGTCGGAGATGACAAGGTCGAAGACTCCGCCGTTCTCGAAGATGTCGGCCGCGTCCTTTACAATCGATGCCTCTGCAACAGCGTAGCCATGCTCCTGGAGGGCCGTTTTGGCAAAGTCTCTCGCCTTAAAGTCGTCCTCGACGAGCAAAACCCGCTCCCCTTTCCCGTCGAGGACGCCGCCTCCGCGGTCCGGCTCCAGCCGCCTGTCCCCGATAAGCGCAGGCATATAGACGAGGAACGTAGTCCCCTTTCCCGGCGCGCTCTCAACGGATATCCAGCCCCCGTGCTGTCTCACTATCCCGTATACGACGGCGAGCCCGAAGCCGGTCCCTTTGCCGGGCTCCTTGGTCGTGAAGAAGGGCTCGAATATGCGCTCGGCAACCTCCTTTTCCATGCCGACCCCGGTGTCCCTTACCGTAATGCGGACCATCTCCCCGGGTTTTGAGCCTGGCATGAGCATCGAATCCCCGGGAGAGACGACAACGCTCTCGGTCTTTATGAAGAGACCCCCGCCCCCGGGCATGGCGTCGCGGGCGTTCACCGCGAGGTTCATAATCACCTGTTCGAGACTGCCCTCGTCCGCGTTGACGGGCCAGACGCCCGGCTCGAGCTCGGTTCTGACGGAGACCTCGTCTCCTATGAGCCTCGTTATTATTATGAGGAGGTCCTCTATGACCTTGTTCACGTCCAGGAGGACGAGCTCGAAGGGGTGGTTGCGGCTGAAGAGCAGGAGCTGTTTCGTGAGCTTTGAGGCGAGCATCACCGAGAGTATGATGCCGTCGAGCCTGTGATAGAGCGGCCCGGACCTCTCCGCGTCCTCAAGGGCGAGCTCCGCGTTCCCCCTTATGGCCGTAAGGACGTTGTTGAAGTCGTGGGCTATGCCGCCGGCGAACCTCCCTATCGCCTCCATCTTCTGGGCCTGGTTTATCCGGGCCTGGAGCCTCTCCTTCTCCATCTCAGAGCGCTTCCTCTCGGTTATGTCCCTTATGGTCCCGGTGAAGTTTATCTCTCCGCCTATGGTGAAGCTGTTGACGACGAGCTCAATCGGGAATACCTCGCGGTTCTTGCGAAGCCCCTCGATCTCCACCACCTTCCCCTGTATCGTGCTTACCCCGGTATCGAGGAACCACTTGACCCCCTCCTTGTGGCGTTGCCTGTACTGCTCCGGCATGAGCCTTACGAGCTCCATGCCTATGAGCTCGTCCCTCTGATACCCGAATATCGCTTCGGCTGACGGGTTGCAGTCGATTATCCTGTCCCCGGTGTCGGAGACTATCATCGCGTCGAAGGCGGTGTTGTGTATCTGCCTGTACCTGCGCTCGCTCTCCTTAAGGGTCCTCTCGGTCCTCTTCCTCTCGGTTATGTCCTCTCCGGAGCTCAATACCCCGGTTATCACGCCGCCTTCCCTTAAGATTATATTGTGCCAGAGTATCGTCCTCTCGTCTCCCGCCCTCGTCAGCACCGGGTTCTCGAAGTATCCCTCCAGTTCGGACCCCCCGCCAACGAGATTGTTGAAGACCGCCCTTACCTCGCCCCTCATCCTCTCCGGCACGAAGCGGAACCAGTCCATGCCGATGAGTTCCCTCTCTGAGTAGCCGAGTATGCCGCACCCGCGCTTGTTCATGAGCTTTATCCTGCCCGCCCCGTCGAGGACGAGGACCATGACGCCGGCTATGTCGAGGTACTTCTGAAAATTGTCCCGCTCCTGCTTGAGCTCCCTTTCCGCCTGGCGCCTCATCCTGACCATCTCAAGGACAGGCCTGAAGAGAAAAAAGTAGAGAGAGGGGACAAGAACAATCATGAGGATGGCCGGGTCGAGTATGACGTTTAAGGGATAGGTGAGCCCGGCCGCGTAGATGACGACCATTACGAGCGCCTCGGCGAGGAATACCGAGGCCGCGGTTATGAGGATGATACGGAGCGGAGAACCGTTTTGGCGCAGTCTGTCCCATGGGCCGTCCGCTCCGGACTTCCGCCCCTTCCAATCGTCTGCCATAATAACCCCTGTGCGCCGGATTTGATAAAACCCTTCCCTTGATTATACCGTAAAATGTTTTTTCAGGGCCGCGCCGTATGGAGGGCGGCCCGGCCAATGAACGGCTGGATTCTTGAGTTGCCGCCAAAGGCGGTTGAAGAAGGATGGCTCGTTACATCCGGGAAAGATGAAAGGGCAGGACTGAAAGACACGGGAAGAGGGGCGGCATAGGCGAAAGAAGGACGCGTTGCCGCGCCATTACACCAAAAAAAAGCGCGCCCCTCTTTCGAGGGGCGCGCCAGTCCCGGCCTCCATGAACCTTAGACCTTGAACCTCCCTATCGCCTGCTGGAGCGAGCCTGAAAGGCCCGTCAGCGCGCCGGTCGCGCCGCTTATCTGCTCGGCGCCGGAGGATATGTCGCTGGAGAGAGCGGCTACCGACCCGATGTCCATGCTTATCTGCTCGGAGACGCTCGTAAGCTGAGTCGTAGCCGTGGCTATCTGCTCGACCATTGAGTTCAGGTTCTTAACGCTGTCCACGATGTTCCCGAGGGCCCGGCCTGCCTGGACCGAGTACTCGACCCCGTCGCCGACCTTTTTCGCGCCTTCATCCATAGATGTTATCGCGGCCTGCACCTCGCCCTGTATCGTCTTTATCATGGCGTTTATCTGTGTCGTGGATTTGGCCGTCCGCTCCGAGAGGTTGCGGACCTCGTCGGCCACGACCGCGAACCCCCTGCCCTGCTCACCGGCGCGCGCCGCCTCTATCGCGGCGTTCAAGGCCAGGAGGTTAGTCTGCTCGGCTATATCGTTTATGACGCCGACTATCTTTCCTATCTGCTGGGAGCGGTCGCCCAGGGACTCAATGTTCCTCGCGAGTACCCCGACCATCTCTGAGATCGCCCTGACTTCGCTTATCGACCTCTCGACGATCTTCTCGCCCTCCTCGGCGAGTTCGCTCGCGCACGACGCCGTGGAGGCGATGGAAGAAGTGTTGTTGGCTATCTCGATTATCGTGTGCGACATCTCTTCCGAGGCGGCCGCGATCTGAGACGCCTTCGCGGCCTGCCTTGACATCCCCTCGGACATCGAGTCGGAGTTGGCCTGTATTTCGCCGCTCGCCTCGGTGACTTTTTCGGCGGCGATCTCGACGTCGCTCACTATCTCCTTGAGCTTGCCGACCATCTCGCCCATCGCGGCGTTCAAATCCGCTATCTCGTCTTTGGACCTTATCTCGGGCAACTTTACGTTGAGGTTGCCTCCTGCGATCTCTTTCACCGCGTCCGTAAGGTGCAGAAGCGGCTTCGTTATCCTGTCGGAGACGATGAAGATCACGACTATCGCTATCGCGAGCGTCACAATGACAGTAATGAGTATCGTCTGTTTTATCTTCCCGAGCGAGGACTTGCCCTCAAGCAGCTCGGAGTACGACTTCAACTGCGCGACCGACCAGTTGAAGGTCGACAGCTGCCTGTAAACGAGGTAGTGCGTCTCGCCGTTCAAATCAAAGGCGCCGTGGCCGCCCCTGCCGGACTTCATGGCAGTGAGGATCCCTGTAAACGCGGCGTCCTTCGAGATGGTATCGACCGAGGGCAGATAGTCTTTCAGGCTGTGGACCGCGTCCTCTGCGCCGTGGGCGCCCGCGTCGCCCTTAAGGTCTATGCTGATCTTGTTCCTGCTGTCCGCGACTATCATGCCCGCGGGGTCGATGACGAAGGTCCTCCCGGAGGTGTTCTCGGCGACCGTCTCCTGGAAGTAGGATATGGGTATCTCGAAGTGGTAGAACCCCGGCCTCGTCCCGTCGTCGAGGGCTATGGGAGATGTGTACGAAAAGACCCACTTGTGGGCGTCGGCGGACATATACGGGTACGCCACGTGGAACTCGCCTTTGGCGAGCCTCATCGTCGGGTCGAAGAACGGGGCCGCGTTCTCCTCGCTGGAAAAATCGTCGTCAGGCGCTATCTCTCCGAATGTTATCCTCGAGTGCTCCTGGCCGGTCGAATCTATGACGCAGGTCTCGGCGACCGGGAACTTGGACTGGACGAAGAGCGTCCAGTCGTCTATCTTCTTTTTGAGCCGCCTCTGATCAGGGGTGAACTGTATGACCTTCCCGGCGTTGTACCTGTTCCCGGCCTTTGTCTCCGGGAGCGAGAAGTATTCCTTGAAGACCGGGTAGTTCAGCGCGAATATGAGGTTTCCCCCGGCCTTCTCGTGGAAGGCGTTTATCCGGTGCGACACCCCTTCGAGCTCGTTCTCCATCGACTTGATCGCGTTCTGGACCACGGCCGTCTCAGTGGTCTTGAAGTTTATGTAGCTGTTCACGCTCAAGCCGAGGAGGATGAGGAGTACGAAGATAGCCAGAAACTTGTGTTTGATCTTCAATGTCCACCTCTCGTTTTTTAAGTCTTCAGCTTACCGCTATAATGGACGAGCCCAAAGCCCGCTTGAACAACAACCCCAACAACCCTTCCCCTCTGGATTTTCTTGATATATCTTATTTTCGGCGTAATGTAGAAAATATTAAGCAATTTTTATGCCAGTAACCGGACAACCCTCGCCTCAGGCCGATTCTTGCACTATAACCACTTACTTTTTCACACTTTTTTATTTAGCGGGTTTGAAAAGGAAGAGTGGCGGGCCGGCTACCAAAGAGCCCCTTATCGGCCTCTCAAACGAAAAAAGTCAAAAATTTGGTTTGACAAGGGGGCCTTTGCCGACTATCATTACAATTCAAAATTTTATTTTACCTTATAGGAGGAGTGAGAAATGAAGAAAATCGCAATGCTCGCAATTGGATCCATGTTCGTGCTGGCCTCGTTTACCGCCTGCAAGAAGCAGGAAGCACCGGCACCGGCACCGGCCGTAGTAGCCCCTGCGGAGACCGCGCCTGCGGTTGCGCCAGCGCCGGCTCCCGCGACACCCGCCCCTGCGGAGCACGCGAAGTAGCTGACAAAGGGCCGTAAAGACCGGCCGAGTAGGGTAATAACAGAAAGGCCGCAGAGGTTTTTGGAAGGGTACTCCCCTCCACTCTGCGGCCTTTCTGTTTTTGGAGCAATTTGATGAAACCGGGGGACGCTAATCCCTTCTCCACTTCGAACTGGACTGCGACAACAGTCGCTCGCTCGACATGACCGGGGGCAGGAAAAGGCCCCGGCTAAAAAGTCCGTCGAGGCAAGGGGCTGTTTTACAGGGCTGGCCCTACCCGCCCTTTTCCAGGTTCTTCACCATCTCAGTAAAGTAGTCGTCCTGAATGGTCGTCGAATCCGCGCACTTCGGGCACTTGATAACAGCGCCTTTTTTGAGGTCCTTAGCCTTTTTCTTGAAAACAGTCTGACACGATGGGCAGGTTATGTCTATTGCGAGCTCAGCCATAGATAGTATCTCCTTCCGGATAGTATTAACTTTTTACCACAAACCGGCCCCCGTGGCAATAAGCCTAAAGGCCCTGCCCAACAGGCCTCGTACAGGGCCTCACTAAAAAAAGGCCGCCGAAAAGGTTCGGCGGCCTCTCAGCTCTCCTGCGCGTCCCCTTCTTAGCTCAAGGCCGACATCCCGGCTACTATAACTATTGCGAGAGAAATGGTCGCCATGTCGTAAACCGTACTTAAGGTGACCTGTCTCCTCCTCATCTCGCCGCCTCCTCATCTGCTTTTTTGTCCATCTCCTGCCTTTCATTATAAACAATGGGGATTAAAGGATTATTAGGCGGCGGGGGTGGTTTTTCAGGGTATTCGAACAAGGCCCCTGTCTTTAATAACCGAATGATTTAAAAGACTATTTTTGCAGATAACGGGACGCCGGAGCGGGTATGCAGTAGGGCGCGCCGATTTGGTTGGAAAAAAATCCCCCTTGGAGTATAATCTACGGGGAAAATCTTTTCAGGGTCCGGGGAAAAGAACAATTTTTAGATGGCCCCTAAAAGGCGGCTTATGGAATACCGGTGCATAGTCTGCCCCATAGACGAATCAGGCCTCTCGGACAAGGCCGAGGAGACGGCCGCGTATCTGAGCGGCCTGACAGGTGCGCGCCTAATACTCGTCTATGTCATGCACAAATGGTACGACTCCTCGATACTCGTCACCGACTCCGAGGAGTGGGGGAAGATCCACCAGCAATGGCTCGACGATGGCAGGGAACTCCTTGACAGGGAGGCGGAAAGACTCAGGGCCCGCGGCATCAGGAACATTAAAACAGAGCTCAGGGACGGCGAGACGGCCTACGAGATAATCCAGATAGCGTTCGAGCAACACGCGAACCTCATCGTAATGGCGACCGAGCGCGCCTCTCTCGTCGAAAAGCTCTTCGGGAATTCCGTTTCTTACAACGTCACCAACAAAGCGCCCTGCCCGGTACTCTGGGTCTACTCGCATCCGAGGGAGTAGGTACGGCCAGGGGGGCCGTGAATTGCGCCTCAAACATGCTTCAGCATCTGAGATTACGGAGGGGAAGATGACTTTAAAAAAGGCATTCGCTTTTTTCATACTGCTCGCGCTCTCGTTTCTCCCGAACGCCTCGTCAGCAACGGGATTCGAGGAGCCGAAGGTCGAGTACTCGGCGGACTCCTACTTCGAGGCCGAGGGCATGACGATGAAGTCGATGGTCTTCCACGCGCCCGGGAAGGAAAGACGGGATATGGAGGGCATGGTAATGATCATCAGGCGGGATAAGAAGGTCGTCTGGCAGCTCATGCCCGATATGAGGAAGTACATGGAGAACCCGATAGAGAAGGCCGACAGGAAATCAGACGACCTCTCGGATTACAAGGTCGTACAGACGGTCATAGGCCCCGACACCATCGAGGGCTTGAAGACCACGAAGTACAAGGTCGTCATGACGGACAAGAAGGGCAACCGGCAGACGGGCCTCATGTGGGCGACGAAAGACGGCATCATGGTCAGGCTCGAGGCCGAGGGCGAGCACGACGGCAAAAAAATGAAGATGAAGAACTACCTCAGGAACGTAAAGATAGCCAAACAGGACCCGAAGCTCTTCGAGATACCGGCCGGGTATACCAGCATGGGCTCTGTCATGGACATGTTCAGGGGCGCGCAGGAAGACGCGCGGAAGGCCCAGGAAGACGCGGACAGGAAAGCTAAAGAAGCCGAGGCAAAGCGTGCCAAAGAGGAAGCGGCGCGGAAAAAGGCTAAGGAGGAAAGGGACTATACCGCCTCTGAGCGCGATTATACTTCAGGCGAGCGCGACTACACCTCATCCCCGAGACAGAAGACCTCAACCACCACCGGGTCGGCCCCGAGCTCAACCGACGCCGCCAAGGACACCGCTAAAAAGCTCTGGAAACTCTTCGGCAAATAAGCCCGCAGGCAATGCGCCACTCGATCTCTTTTATAATGCTATTTGTTTTCCTCGGCGCCGCCCTCCCGGGCGGCGCTTTTGCTTCCCCGGCCGATGACCCGTTCGCGTTCAAGGCATCGGCCTATCTCGTAAAGGCCGACGGCAAGGTCGTCTGGTCGCGTAACCCGGATAAAAGGCTATCTCCCGCGTCCCTCACCAAGATAATGACCGCCCGTCTCGCACTTAAAAAAGGAGCGCTCGAAGAACTTGTGACGGTTTCAAGAGCGGCCTCGCAGGAGACCGGCTCCCGCCTCGGGCTTAAGGCAGGCGAAAAGATGTACCTCGGGTTTCTCATTTCAGCCGCGCTACTTAAGTCAGCTAACGACGCCTGCCATGCCGTAGCCGACCACGTCGGAGGCTCTGAAGCCGCGTTCGTCGTGATGATGAACCGGGAGGCGGCCGCGCTCGGGCTTAAGGACACCCGATTCAGGAACGCCTGCGGGCACGACGAGGACGGCCATTACTCGACGGCGCGCGACCTCTCCGTACTCGCCGAGGCAACGCTTAAGGACAGGGCCTTCACCGATATAGTCTCGCTCGTAGCTCTCGATATCACGACCGCGGGCGGAAAGCGGCGGTTCAGGGTCGAGAATACGAACGAGCTGATGGGGAGGTACTCCGGCGCGATAGGCGTAAAATCCGGGTTTACATCGAAAGCGGGCAAATGCGTCATAGCGCTCGTCGAGCGGGACGGCAAAAGGCTCCTCCTCGTCATGCTTAACGCCCCGAACAGGTGGTGGGACGCGGTAGAGGCGTTAGACGCCGGGTTCGCCGCTGTAAAGAAGGCCTCGAAGTGAAGACTGCGGCCGTCATCGCCGCTGTGTTCGCAGTCTACCTTAACGCGCTCCTATACGGGTCTTTCCAGTTCGACGACTTCAATGTCATCGTAAACAACCCTTCGGTCCACTCACTCGATGCGTGGCTGGGAGGGCTCTCAAGCGGCATAAGGCCGTTGCTCAAATTCACCTACGCCGCGAACTGGGCGCTCTCGGACGGACCCTTCGGTTTTCACCTCTTTAACATAATTGTCCACGCGGCGTCCTCGGTCTTCGTCTTAAAACTATCGGAACTGTTCATGGAAAGGTCAGGCGTCGGCAAGGGCGCCGCGCTCTTTACCGCGCTCCTCTTCGCGCTCCACCCTATACAGACAGAGGCCGTTACCTACATATCCGGCAGGTCGTCTTCCCTCATGGCTATGCTCCTCCTCGCCTCGCTCTTTTTTTACGAGAAGGGGCGGGACAAAGGGGTTGCGCTCACATACCTCGCCTCCCCGTTCTTTTTTCTGCTCGCCGTGGGCGTCAAGGAAACGGCCGTGATCTTCCCATTCGCGCTTGTTTTATGGGACTGGGCCCTGGGCCGGGGGATGCGGGAATCGCTCAAAAAGCAGGCGACGCACTGGGGGCTTCTGCTACTCGCGGTGTTTTTCATCCTCGCAGGCTACAACCGCTTCTTTAGCGGGCTGGACCCGAGGGGGTTGTCATCGACGGTCTTAAGCAATGTAAACGGCGTTCAATATCTCCTCTCGAGGTTCGCGTTCATCCACGCGCTGAACATCGACCCCGACCTGCCAATATTGACTGCGTGGGACGCGCCGCTCATCGCAAAGGCGGTCTTCCTGTCAGCTCTGCTTGTCTCAGGGTTTCTGCTCGTCAGGAAAAGGCCCTGGGCCGGGTTCGGGATAGTCTGGCTCTTTCTCTTTATCCTGCCGACGAATTCCGTCATACCGAGGATGGATGTGGCGAACGAGCGCCACCTTTATATCGGCGGGTTCGGGGTATTCCTCGCCGTTTCAGGCGAACTCTCAAAGATTGCAAATAATCTCGGGAGGAGGAGCGCCATAGCCGTAGCCGCGGCGCTCCTCTTGATACTCGGCGCGGCGACCGTCGCGAAAAACAGGGATTACAGGGATGAGACGACGCTCTGGGAGGCTACCGTCAGGCTCTCCCCCGCAAAGCCCAGGGCCTGGAACAACCTCGGGTTCGCGTATTCCGCCGAGGGGAGGGAGAAGGAGGCACGAATGGCGTACATGGAGGCGCTCCGCCTCGACCCCGGATACAGAAAGGCGGAGAGGAACATTCAGGCGCTCGGCGACTGATAAATCTCCGCCAAGGAAGCCTTGTCACTCACCCCCCCCCGTTTGCGGGTTCAGGTTTGTAACCTGAACCTTTTTGATTCATGACCCGATATACGCCTGATGGGTAATTCCAATTCTTCTGCCTAAAGCCCGTTGCGCCCTGCCGGGCTTTTTTTCGGCATGTGGATTCTCGCTACGCCCTCCCCTCCCATTCGCTCGCCCCTTAGGGCGCTGTCGCGCCTTTTTACTTCCCCGGCTCGCTCATATGGCTACCTCCCTTAAGGTCGCTCACCCCATGCCTGGGAGTTTTGAGAAACAAAAAAATTTATTTTTCGTTTTGTTTTACCAATACACAGGCGCAGGGCGGAAAACGCATAAGGGAGGAAGAGGCGAGCGCGCGAAGCGCGCAAAAAGGCCTGGACAAAAGGTTCACATAGCCGTACAAGCGAAACCGGGTTACGAATCAAAGGGTTCAGGTTGCAGACCTGAACCCGCAAAAGGCTGATAAATCCAAGCCGAGGGAACCTATTACCAAAAAAACTCCCCCTCCCCTTGCCCTCTCCCGCAAGGGGAGGGGGATTTAAGAACCACGCGTCAGAATATTATATTGGGCCGTATGATAAACTGGAAGTTCTCGCGCTCCGGCGGGTACTGGAGGTCTCCTGAGTACCTGTCCTCGCTCTCCCAGATGAAACCGGCGGCGATCGTAAAGCCGACGTGGCGTCCCTTCAGGGGCCAGCGCCTGTCCACCGTCAATATGTGGCGTATGGGCTTCAGGGTCTCGCTGTCCATGTCGAATTTGTACTCGAAGCCGCTGTTCTTAAGTATCGATTCAGACTCCTCGAAGTCGAGCCTCCCTCTCCTGACAGAGACATAGACGACGTCCTTTATGTCCGGGTTTGAATGTACCTTGCCGCCGACCCTGAACGACCAGTGGAGGTCGTGTGTCGAGAACTTCCTGTCCCCCTTTATCTTCCACTCGAACTCGAGCCAGTCGTCCTCGATGAGCCTGTTGTCCTTTATGTGGTAGTCGCCGTAGCTTACGAGGTATCCCATGTACCCGAAGTTGCCGCTCCGCCACGGCTCATTCTGGCGCGTGAACGAGACCACATTGCCGAGGAATAGAGACACCGCGTAGGGCTCCTCGAAGCCGGCGGTGACGGCCTTGACGAGGTTCAGGCTGTCGGTTATCTCGCCGCCACTGTACAGGCCCTCCATGTTGCTGTTTATGAAGACGCCGAGGTTTGGCATGGGGAATACCGCGGCCTCGAGGACGAGGAAACGCGGTATATAGGAGCTGAAGAGGAGGTCCTTATAGACGAGAAACTCGTCCCTCTCACCGACGTCCGGTATCGGCTCGTCGGTGAGGCTCAGGTAAAGCCCGACGTTCGAGTAATACGCGTCGAGCTCGCTCTCCCAGCTTACGGTCTTTTTTGAAGGAGGCGGGGCGGCCTCTTCGGCCTTTTCTGCCGGGGCGTGCTCGGCCCGCGCCGGAGCGGAAAAGGCGAAGAACATTAATGGCAGTATAATGAGAAGCCTTGTAAAAAAGGGGGACATCAGGGGACCCGGCATTTTTTTCTTGTGGCATATTAGCAGGTTTCGGATGGGAAGGGAATGGGGAAGAAGGGGCGGTGCTTTTTTAGAATGGACACCCGGCGGACGAACCAAAGGCGGCCATGAATTGATAAGCACGGGCGGTCTTCAATATACCCAGGCTAAACAGGTATTCTCGCCAAGGCCTCGCCTAATCGTATATCGTGTACCCGTTCTGAGAGAGCCAGTTCGACTGCTCGGCGCTTATTCTCCTCTCGCAGGTGTACCTCTTGGAATCGTATACCCTCACCCACCCGAGCTTTTCGAGGTCGCCGACCTTCTGCCCTAAAACGCAGTACGCCAGCACGTCGTGGTTCACCTGCGGACAGCCGTAGAACCTGCCGTCCCGCGAGAGCCACCCTGAGGTGAGATCGTCGTTATGAAAGGGCGTCTTTGTCCAGTCGAGGTCCGTAAGGTGCGCGGCCTCCTCCGCCTCCTTTACTATATCGTCGCCGTGCTTCTCCCTGTATATGTTCCGCGCAACCCCTATCCACTTCTCGCCAATATCTAGCGACCAGTAGAAGGGCCTGGGCTTATTGGAGGCAGAGCCTCCCGGGGAAACGAGATAGAATTTTTGCACGTTTTGCTCCTCTGCGCTAAGGCGGAAAAACCGGGTAAAAGCCTCTTCACGGACCCAGGGCTTCCTGCCTGCAAGCGCGCCTGGTTTTTAAGGATGGGCTATTACATAGCAAAAACAGTGCCAAAAGTTATGTTTTCAGAACCACCTGAAAACAAGTGAATTTTGATCTCGGAATAAGAAGACTCCTATGGCAAAACGCCTCAATCAAGAATAATGCGCCCCTCATGCGGGGCGTTTTGCACCAGTTTTGTAAAAAGATACTGACCCCCTGCACACGGCCTGCCCATAGGTTCTCTTTATCCAAGAAAACGATGAGTAGCGCCATTTCCATCGGAAATTCATGTCAGGTATGCGTAAATCATTATGTTAAGTTCCATCCCTGACCTAAAAGGGCCGGTTTTTTCCTTAAAGGTTTGAGACAGGCTTACCGAAATGGAATCATAAGACATATTAATCCAGGAAAACCCTATGCATTTTGAGCCTTTGAGCCGAAGTGGCGCGTCGATGGATCTAAACGATTCAAAAAACCATGGCCGGGAGCAGGTGCAGGCATGACAAGAAAAATACTCCTGGTAGACGATTCTCCAGTGGCAAGGAAGATCCTCCGCAAATGCATCCCAGAGGACGGATGCTTTGAGATCTTCGAGGCCTCCGACGGGCTCGACGGCCTCAAAAAATTCGAAGAGATAAACCCGGATATCACCTTCATGGACCTTACCATGCCGGTCATGGACGGCATGGAGGCGCTTGGCGAGATCAAGAAAAGGAACAAGGACGCCCTTGTCATAATCCAGACGGCCGATACGCAGATCAAGTCCGTATTCATGGCCATGGAGCTCGGCGCGTTCATGGTGCTTAAAAAACCGATTTCGAAGGACAGCATAAAAGCGGTCTTAAAAGAGGCTGACGGCGCTTTGCAGACGGAAAGATGAGCGTGTTTTCGATGGATATCGGGACTGCCCAAGAGGTGATATTGACAGGTGAAGAGATAGACATATTCCAGGAAGTGATGAATATCGCTTTCGGGCAGGCCTCGGCGGACCTCGCCGAGATACTGGACGCCTTCGTTGTCCTCAATGTGCCGGAGGTGCGCATGCTCGATGAGTCCGCCCTCCCGGACCTAATAAGGGAAGGCGCGGGCCCAGGGGCCTTAAGCATCATAGAGCAGAGCTACTGGGGAAAGCTGAGCGGCAAGACCGTGCTCTTTTTTCCGGCGAGCGCGCGCGAAGGCCTCGCAAGGCTCTTCGGCGAATTCAGCAGGGAGGACGCCCTCGCGTGCGCTGAAAAAGAGATATTCCTGGAGGCAGGCAACTTCATAGCCGGCGGCTGCATAGCGAGGCTCGCCAACTGCCTTGACGACCTTGTCACCTACACAGCCCCGCGCTCGGCCGAGATACTCGAACGAAACGCTGACAAGAAAACCTCCCCAACGCTGAGACGGATTGCGGCTGTCAAGATACCGTTCTCGATAGACAAGCACGGCGTCTCCGGCCTTTTGATACTGACGGCGAGCCACGAGTCGATCCCGTGGCTCAAGACGTCGCTGAAGAGGTTCATGGAGCAGTATGGATGAGTATTACGCCCAGATATTCCACACCATAGACGTCGGTCTGGTGATGCTGGACAAGGACCTGCGCGTCCAGCAGTGGAGCAGATGGATGGAACAGCACAGCTCCATCCCGTTTCACAAGATAATCGGCCGCCCCCTCTTTGATTTCTTCCCCGAGCTCGACCACCCCCGCTTCCTCATGAACTTCAAGATGGTAGTCAAGTTCGGCAACTCCTGTTTTCTCTCCCAGAAGCTCAACAAATACCTCTTCCCGTTCAAGCCCGCTGGCGCCTTTGCCGGGGAATTCGAGTATATGCAGCAGAGTTGCGCCATGTTCCCGTTAAGGGACGAAAAGAACGCCCTCAAATACATATGCATATCGGTCAACGACGTCACTGAGACCGTGGCGTGCGAGACGAGGCTCGTAGAGATGAACGTAAGGGACGGGCTTACCGGCATCTACAACCGGAAATTCCTTGAGGCGAAACTCACTGAGGAACTCGACAGGTCGAAGAGGTACGGACGCGCCTTCAGCGTCATCATGATAGACATCGACCACTTCAAGAAGGTAAACGATTCCTACGGCCACAGCTTCGGCGACACGGTGCTGAAGTCCACAGCCTCGATGTTGCAGTCGGGACTGAGGACCACGGATTTTCTGACAAGGTACGGGGGCGAGGAGTTCTGCTGTCTATTGCCGGAAACCGAGTGTTCATCCGCCGTCATCGTCGCGGAACGCATGAGAGCCAACGCCGAGGCGCTGGCTCTCACCCACGGCGGAAACCCGGTCAACATTTCAATCAGCCTCGGGGTCGCCGGGGCTACGGCGGCTGATACCCCATCGGCGCTCATCGTAAGGGCCGACGAGGCCCTCTACACCGCCAAGAAGTCGGGGCGTAACAAGGTTGTCGCAAGCCAGGGCAGGGCCGCGTAAGGGGCGGAAGGTCAACGGGCAGTGCGCGAATAAAAAGGGGGACCAGGCCGTCGGCCTGGTCCCCCTTCACTTTTGAGCGATAAACAGAGGCCTGGTCATGTCATTTTTTCAAGCTCTGCGAGCTGTTCGCTGGTGCCGAGGGCGATCAGGAGGTCCCCGTTCCGGATAGTGACCCTGCTCTGCGGGTCAGCCACCACCTTGAGGTTGCCGTCCTGCTTTATCGCAAGGATGTTCGCTCCCCTGGTGCACTTCTGCTTGGCCTCTCCTATGGTGAGGCCGGAAAATGGCGACATCTCGCGCACCTCTATCTCTTCCATAAGAAGCCGCTCGTCCCCGCCGCCGCCGTGCATGGCGACGTCGAGAAACTCTACGACGTTCGGGCGGAGCAACAGGTTGGCCAGGCGCCTGCCCCCGAGCGTGTAGGGAGAAAGCACCCTGTCGGCGTGGGCCTTAAGGAGCTTGTGCTCCGCCTCTATGGAGCTCGCCCTGGCGACAACGCAGAGGTCTGGGCGCAGGGTCTTCGCGCTCAAGGTGACGTAGACGTTCTCGGCGTCGGAATCTATGGCTGAGACCAGCCCCTTTGCCCTCATTATGCCCGCCGCCTTCAGCGCCTCGTCATCAGAGGCGCTGCCCTGCACGTACAGGAACCCCTGTACCTCGCATCTCCCTATGGCCTCAGCGTCGTTGTCTATCACGACGAACTCCACCATGTCCCTCTTAAGCTCGACGGCCACCTGCTGGCCGACCCTGCCGAAGCCGCATATGATGTAGTGGCCGTTCAGTTCATTGATCTTCCGCTTCATGGTCTTCCTCCCGAGGACACCGCCGAGGTGGCCTGCGATTATGAACTCGGCTGTGCCTGATATTGCGTAGAGAAACGCGCCCACGCCGGATATTATGTAGATTATGATGAATATCTGACCCGCGGCGGTGAGCGGACGCGGCTCGCTGTATCCGACGGTGTAGACGGTTATTACGCTCATGTAGAGGGCGTCGAGGAACGGCCAGCCCTCGATAATCATAAGCCCGGCTACCCCCGTGGAGAGCACCCCGAAGAAGACGAGGAGCACCTTGATTATAATGTTCTTGCGGTCCATGAGCGGCTTATCCGGGCCTTTGCCTGGCCCTGCTTTTAAGGGTCAGAGTGCGCAACTCTTTTTTTCATGCGTCAAGGCGCGGCCCTACGGTAGATATCAAGCTTGCATGGCTTCGGGGGGGGTCTGGCGGGCCTCAAGGCATTAACGCGTCGCTGAAAGAATCCGTGACCTGTCAAGGTGCCGGACAGAATGGCCGGGGAGGTCTCCTCTGCGCCCTGCCGGAACCATACGGGTGAAAATACCACAAGGGTCTTCGGCCTGTCAAGGAGCGAACACCAGAGGTAGCCAGGCAAGCCTGCGCTACTGCCAAAAAAACCTGACATGATTACACTGAAAAAACAAAGGGGTTAGCCCGTGCAGGCTAACCCCTTGATTTTAATGGTGGCCAGAGACGGAATCGAACCGCCGACACGAGGATTTTCAGTCCTCTGCTCTACCTGCTGAGCTATCTGGCCGGAAAAAGTACAGACAGATAAGTTAATTTAAAGAGGCTGTATTGTCAAGTCTTTTGTCCTCGCCGAACGGGCAAGGTCCATATCGGGATGACTCTGCCTGCCCTTGCCCTATAAACTCCCGAAAGACATTGGCCACGCGCCGAGCGGTCCTCGCCGGACGGGGAGCCTTGAGCAACCCGATTTGACATTGGCCGTACGCCGAGTACCCTCGCCGGACGGGCAAATTCGTATCAAGCGGCTTTGAGTCCAAGGGCCTGGAGCAACCGGATTTGAATCTGGCCGTACGCCGAGTACCCGAGCGGGTCAACACATGTCGCCGCAGATGCATTGCGCCGCGGATACTGCGGAGATGGCCGCGGTCTCCGCCCGCAGAATCCGGGGGCCGAAAGAAGCGGCGATAAAGCCCTGGGACGCCGCGAACCCCTCCTCCCCTTCCGACAACCCGCCCTCGGGGCCTACGAGGAGCGCTATCTTTTTCACCTTGGCGTGTTTCTTTAAAACTTCCGACAGGCCGATGGACGCCCCCTCTTCCGCGAGCATTATCTTGAGGGAGTCCGGGCGTTCAAGCGCGCTTCTGAAGTCCGTTATAAGTATCTCGGGGAGCACGGTCCTGCCGCATTGCTTAACCGCCTCGATCGCCGCCTTTTTGAGCCGCGCCTCCCGGCCTCTCCCTTCCTTTATAACAGGCACCGTCCGGGACGTCTCGAAAAAGACAATCGCGGTTACACCGAGCTCCGTCGCCTTCTGTACGACAAACTCGGGCTTGTCACCCTTGAGTATCCCCTGGAGGAGAGTTATCTCAACAGGGCTTTCGGTCTTTCTCGTCGAAGGGCCGATAATTGCAACTTCAGCAGACCCCCGCCCGATTGTATCGATTACGGCTTTTAGCTCAACGCCCTTTCCGTCAAAGAGGAGCACCTCTTCACCGGCCTTAAGCCTTAAAACCTTCTTAAGATGAGAGAACTCGCCCCCCGCGATGACGGCGGTTTTTGCGCCCTCTAAAAGCCCCTCTATGTAGAAGCGCCTCAACTGCATCTTTTCAATACCAGCGCGGCCCATTCTCCGATGGAATACCTTTTAGAGGGCTTGAAACCGAGGGGCAGATAGGCCTCTTGCACTGAGGCGGCCTCTCCGGAGAGTATGCCTGAGAGTATGAGATAGCCGCCCGCCTCGACCCGCGCGGCAATCGGGAGTGAGAGCCTTTTAAGCTCCCCGGCAAGGATGTTCGCCGTAACCACTGAAAAAGCCCCCCTGACACCTTCAACCGGCCTCTTGCTTATTGTTACCGCGGCCCTGTTGAGGAGCGCGTTCTTTCTGGCGATTTTCAAGGCGATTGGGTCTATGTCGAGAGCGACCGCCTTTTTTACCTTGAGCTTTTTGGCGGAGATGGCAAGGACGCCTGAGCCTGTGCCGACGTCGAGGAAGGAGGAGATTTTATTATTCCCTGCAAGATACAAAAATGCGGCGAGGCACATCCTTGTAGTGGCATGCGAGCCCGTGCCGAATGCCATGCCTGGGTCTATCTTGACCGTTATATCGCCGGGCCTCTTTGGGACTTCCTTCCAGGTGGGACGCACTACGAGCGAGCTTCCTTTGTATGATACCCTAACCGGCTTTATTGAGGCGCGCCACTTGACCGACCAGTCCTGGTCCCTGTAAATGGCCGTCTCGAACGACCAGCCGATGGTTTTAAGGACGCTATCGAGTAGAGCGAGGCGGCCTCGCTCGTGCTCCGGGATGAAGGCCTTGAGCTTAAGGACCTGCGATTGCTCACCCCCTATCTCGTCGGTTATGGTCCAGGTCGTGTACGAGAGGAGCGTCTCCGGGAGGGGGCCGGTCTCGACCTCCTCAACACCGGGGCTCCCTGCGGCAATGAGCGCTCCTATCGCCTCGTCTTCGCGCGCCCGGGGGCCGAGAGCGATTATCTCTATCCAGAGCTTCACGAAAGGCTTACGACCTCATGTTTACGAACTGGAGGCTGATATCGAGGTCCTTTCCCTTGAGCGTCTGTATGCACTCCTGCAGGTCGTCTATCTTCTTGGCCGTGACCCTGATCTGATCGTCCATTATCTGGGCCTGGACCTTGAGTTTCAGTTCCTTTATGAGTTTAGTTATCTCCTTCGCCTTCTCGGATGGTATCCCCTGCTTTATCTTTATTACCTGCCTCTTCATGGAGCCGGAGGCGTCCTCGACCTTGCCGTAATCGAGGGACTTTAGCGACACCCCCCTCTTTACGAACTTGGTCTGGAGCATGTCGAGGACGGCATGGAGCTTGCCGTCGTCGTCGGCGAGCACCGTTATATCCTCCTTCTTCTCCCACTTTATCTCGCTCTTCGAGCCCTTAAAGTCGTACCTCTGTTGCATCTCCTTTATAGCCTGGTTTACCGCGTTGTCGACCTCCTGCACATCGGTCTTCGATACGATGTCAAATGACGGCATCTGAAACCTCCGGTTTTTTTGTCAAGGCCTTACTATCGTGACCCCTTTCGAGGGCTTGAACTCGAAGAGGGAGTCCTTTATCTCTACATTCGTCTTCATGTTCTTGAATGTGATGGACGTCTCGTTGCCGAAGGCGTCGTCTATCGTAGTTTTTCTGACGAGACCGTCGGAGTCGAGCGCAAGGGTTATCTTTCTTATGCTCTCCCCGGGGTCCTTGGGGACGAGCGTTATGGTGTTTCCGTCCGCGACCTTCGCCTTGAAGTTCTTTTTAAGGTCTCCGATGCCGGAGAGGAAGTCGGTCGCGAGCCCTGAGGCCCCGGCGTCAAACGGCTTCTCTATCGCCTGGGCGAGGTCGGGCTGATAGACCCAGATGGTCTTGCCGTTGCTTACTATCAGGTCTTCAAGCGGCTTTTTGTACTCCCAGCGCATCCTCCCCGGCTTCTTGAAATATACCCTGCCCTCAGAGGTATCAGACCTCTTCATCGCCTTTGATGCCGCCTCCTGGACAAAATCCGCTTCAATCGTTCCGATGGTCTCGTACTTCTGCTGGAGCTTCGATACGATATCGTCCGGGGGCACAGCGGCGAATGACAGGGACGATACTATCGAAACCGCCGCGAGGACAACTAAAAACCTGTATGGTGGAAGTTTTAATTTCATATGGAGATATTTATAATCCCCCTCCATCCCCCTTTAGAAAGGGGGAAGCTGACCTTTTGAAAACAACCTACTCGTGCGGCTTCCTTAAGAGCACCTCTCTCGGCCTCGACCCCTGCGCGGGGCCGACGACCCCGTCTTTTTCCATCTTCTCGATGATCCGGGCCGCGGTGTTGTACCCTATCCTGAACCTCCTCTGTATGTAGGAGGTCGATATCATCTCAAGCTGTGAGGCGAGCTCCACCGCCTCATCGTAGCGTCTTAAGAACTCCTCGCCTAAGTCCGCGTCCTCGTCTATCAGCGTTGCCTCTTCCTCTTCCAGTATAACATCGCCGTAGGCGGGCGTGCCCTGATTTTTCCAGAACTCGGTCACCTTTTTTATCTCAGCCTCCGAGACATAGACGCCGTGTATCCTCTGCAAGCGCGAGGTGCCCGGCGGCAAAAAGAGCATATCGCCCTCTCCGAGCAGTGTCTCGGCCCCCCCGGCGTCGAGTATGGTCCTCGAATCCGTCTTCGACGGAAGCTGGAAAGCTATCCTCGCCGGGAAGTTCGTCTTTATGAGGCCGGTGACGACGTCGACCGAAGGCCTCTGGGTCGCGATCATCAGGTGTATGCCTGAGGCGCGGGCCATCTGCGAAAGCCTCACAAGGCACTCCTCGACGTCTTTCCCGGAGGTCATCATCAGGTCCGCGAGCTCGTCGATTATGACCACTATGTAAGGTAGCCTCTTGGCATCCCCCTCGCCGTCGTCGTCCATCCGCTGGTTGTACTTCTCGATGTTCTTAGAGCCCTTCTCCGCCATAAGCTTATAACGCTTGCCCATCTCCGAGACTATCGCCCTAAGCGCGCCGGCGGCTTTTTTCGGGTCGGTTATGACAGGGGTCATAAGGTGCGGGATCCCCTCGTAGGCGGACAATTCCAGCATCTTCGGGTCTACCATGAGGAAACGGACGTCCTCGGGCGTGGCCTTAAAGAGGATCGAGAGTATCATGGCGTTGACCGATACGCTCTTCCCCGTCCCTGTCGCGCCTGCAACGAGCAGGTGCGGCATCCGCGCGAGGTCCGCCACATAGGGCGACCCGGAGATGTCCTTTCCGAGCGCTAATGATAAGCGCGACCTGGACTTGGAGAAGGCCGGGCCCTCGAGCATCTCTTTCAACCTTATCATCTCCTTCGTCCGGTTCGGGACCTCTATGCCGACGACGGCTTTTCCGGGTATCGGCGCTATTATCCTTATGGACATCGCCTTCATGGCAAGCGCGAGGTCGTCGGAGAGGTTCGTAATGCGGCCGACCTTTATGCCGGGGGCGGGCTCGAACTCATACATGGTGACGACCGGGCCAGGCCTCACCTCAAGCACCCTCCCCTCGACCCCGAAGTCGAGGAGTTTTTTCTCAAGCACCTTGGAGTTTTCAAGTAGAGAATCGGAATCTATGGAGCCGGTCTTCTCAGGCGTAGGGTCGAGGAGCGAGAGCGGCGGGAGCTTGAAGTTCCCCTTGGGGGACGAGAACTCAAGCCGCTCCTTCTCGTCCTCATCCGCCGACTTTTTGCTCACCTTCGGCGTTATTATCGCCGGACCCTGGCTCCTTGACTTTACGATTGGCGCGGGCTTTATCTCTTCGGCCTCTTCCGCCTCGAAGGCGTCAAGGTCCTCGAACTCCTCATCCATTAGAAGGGCCTCTTCCGTATCTTCTTCCGAGGAGGATTCTCTCGCCTGCATCGCCTTCGTTGCCAGCGACTTCAATAATCCGGCGGCGGGCGGGAAGAGCTTCATGCCTATCTGTATAAAGGATATGCCGGTAGCGAAGAGGATGGTTATGAGGAGCGTAGCTGATAGTATTATCATCGCGCCTGTCGCCCCGATCCAGCTCATGAAAAAGGTACTCAAGACCCTTCCGAGCGCGCCACCGGCGGTGTCGGACAAGAGGACGATGTTCAATAACGGGGCTGAGGAGAGTATGAATACGGCGAAGCTTACAGGGAGCGCGACGCGGAAGGCGAAGACGCGCCTGAGTAAAAATTCGAATGAGACCGCGAACATGAGGAGCGGGAACACATAGGAGATATAGCCGATGGCCCATAGGAGCGCCCGCGATAGATAGACGCCGAGCGCCCCGCCCCAGTTGGCTACGGCCCCGGCGCCGTAGGAAAAGAGCGAGACCGCCGCATAGAGCGAGAGCGCGAGGAGGACGATGCCCGCGACCTCGGCCTTAAGCCCGAGGCCTTCGTTGCCCTTTCCCCCCTTGCCTTCGTTTTTAACTCTGCCGGCCTTTGCCATCTATCCTTTGTATTTTTTGTGAGAGACGCGGAGGACTTTTACAGGTTCTTGAACTGCTTGCTCAAGGTTATGGTCTGGTACTGGTAAGAAGAGCCGATCCTCGGGCCGTAGACCTTCTCCGGCACCTCCAGCATCTTCTCGAAATATAACTTGCAGAAGGTCTGGCCGTCGGCGATCATAAACGGGACGTCGTGGGCGCGCACTTCCAGCACCGCCTTCGTCCCCTTGACCTCGCCCTTTGCGCCGAAGCCGAAGCCGGGGTCGAAGAACCCGGCGTAGTGGGTGCGCAGTTCCCCGGAGCCCGCTTCATACGCTATCATCTCTGCCGCGTACCTGGGCGGCACGCGTATCCGCTCTTTGGATGAGAGTATGTAGAAGTCCTCGGGCTCGAGTATGAGCGTCCCCTTGCTGTTCCTCCGGAGAGGCTCCCAGAAGTCAGGGATATTATAATGGTTCCTCTTTGTGAGGTCAACGACGTGGCTGTTCCTCTTGGACTTGTAGCCTATTATACCGTCCGGGCCGTCTCCGCTAAGATCCACGGACATGAAGAGCCCCTTGGAGACCTTGAGCTCGTCGGAGGTAAGGTGCGCGTCCCCGTTAAAGAGGAGCTTGGAGTCCTTGTGCAGGGCCTTGAGTTTCGAGTCCGCGAGCGCGCACTCGCCGCTTATGAGGCGGAGCTGGACGAGCGAGAGCCCCTCTTTTATCCTGATGGTAAACGACCTCGGCATCACCTCAAGATAAAGCCTGCCCTTGTAGCCCGGGGCGATATCGTCGAACCTGGCGCTCCGGTCGGTCAAGACCCTCGCGAATATGTCGAGCCTGCCGGTCGTGGACTTCGGGTTCGCCCTTCCGCGTATGCCGGGAGGGAGCGAGACCTCTTCGGCGAGCGGGATCAGGTAGACGTGGCCTTTCTCAAGGATGCCGCCTTCGGAGATGTCCGTCTCGTACATGACGAGGTCCGAGCCGTATACGTCCTGGGTGTAGAGCTTGTCCATGACGTCCCTGTTCTCGGGCAGAAAGCTCGATACGAGCCTGTATGCCTTACTCCCGAGGCGCAAATCCAGACTTGCGGGCTGGACCTGGCAGTCCTCGATTGCGAGCGTCTTCGAGAAGACCTGTTTCTTTTGGACGGCCTTTCTTATCATCTGGCAGCTCAAGACGCCGCACTCGTCGGCCTTTTTCATGCTCATCCTCATTCACTATTGGAAGGGGTCTGTAAAACAAAAGGTATGATACAAAAAAAGACGGAAGAATTGAAGGTTTTTTTGAGATGCGCATACGCGGGAGGGGCGTTTACACCTTGTCAGCTCCCCGCAAAACATAAAGGGCCCTTAAAGGGCCCTTTATGTTTCAAAAAAGTAACTTGTTATTAAGACTATTAGAAATTAGATATTTTTAACAGGCGTGCTCCGGGATGAAGCGTAGCCCTGCCCTTGATATGCCATAGAACTTCCTGGTCCAGACGACCTTTGCCTTTTTCCCAATTTCAAGCTCTTTTATGAATATATCGACTGTCTCGTTCTGGTCGAACGGGAGGTAACCGAGCATCTTGATCCCCATGCCGGTCTCTGAGATATCGACAGTCTTCACAGGCACCCGCACCTCGCCCTTCAATATGTCGCAGAGGTTCTGTGAGACGGACCTGTCGCCGCCTCTCCTCTCAGGCTCGCTCGCCTTCATCAGATGGCCGCAGTGCGGGCATGGCAGGTGAGACTCCCTTGCGGCGGTATAGAAGGCATTTTCACATTTTATGCAACTTATCTTGTTCATCCGAAGGACCTCGTAATGGATGCGTGGCGTTTCTTTTGGTTAATATAATAGCAACAGTTGATTTATTGTCAACACATTTGGGCCTGATAAATCGTTTTTATTGAACTATTAATCTAATTTTAATTTCGGACGTCCTGCGGAAAACTTGAACTGCTTTTTACGCGGCGTCCAAACGGAGCCTCTTCCTTGACTTTTGGGTATTACTCTGATAATCCTTATTCTCGTGAAAGCTGATAACCTGATGAGTTTAAGGAAAAAAGCCGTGCTAGGCGCGCTTGCCGTGGCCGTCATCGCCGGGGTCGTCGTCTTCGGCAAGGGGCTCCTCGACATCAGGAGGCTTAAATCCGAGCGCGACGGGATACTCGCGTCCAATAAGACGCTCGAGGGAGAGAACCGGGGCCTCGACGCCTCAATTGAGCTCCTCAAGACCGATAAAAGGTACATAGGACGCATCGCGCGGAGCGAACTCGGCATGATAGGCAGGAACGAGGCCGTCTACAAGCTCGAGGACGCGACGCCCCGCCCCTAAGGCCCGCCGAGAGTTTCTTTCAAATCAATCTGGAAGGTATAGATGGAACGGATAGTAAAAACAGCTGGGGTCCAGCTCGCCGCGACCCTTGACAGGGAAAAAAACCTCTCCAGGGCCGCCATGCTCATAGAGCTTGCGGCTGACGAGGGGGCCAGGATAATCGCGCTCCCCCAGTTATTTCACCTCCGCTGGTTCCCCCACACCATAAACCAGAAGGGTTTCGCCCTCGCCGAGACAGCCGACGGCAGGACAGTGACTTTTCTAAGGGAGCTCGCTTTAAGGAAAAAGGCGGTCATCGTGGCGCCCATATTCGAGGCGGATTCGGGCGACCACTTCAATACCGCCTTCGTCATAGGCCCTGACGGCGGGATAATCGGCAGATACAGGAAGATGCACATACCGCAACTGCCGTTATGGGAAGAGAAGGCGTATTTCAAGCCCGGAGACCTCGGATTCCCGATCTTCAAGACGCCGTTTGCGACTATCGGGGTGCAGATATGCTGGGACATATTCTTCCCCGAGGGGTTCAGGATCCTTGCGCTTAAGGGAGCGGAGATAGTATTCGCGCCGACCGCGTCGGCCTTCTATCACTCCCACAGAAAGTGGGAGAGGGCGATAGCGTCCGCCTCCCACGCCAACGGCATCTACATCTTCAGGGTGAACAGGACCGGCAGGGAGGAGAAGCAGGAGTTCTACGGCAGGAGCTTCTGCTCCGGGCCCGACGGCGAGTTCACGGCAAAGCCGACGGGCACGAGCGCGGGGATCGTGCTCGCCGACATAGACCTCTCCGAGATAGCCGTCAACCGCGACGAATGGGTATTCATGAAGGACAGAAGACCGGGAGAATACAAAGAGTTGATCGGGGAAAAGCCATGAGGCGCTCGGCGACAGACATGGTCCGCGCCGCGCTTCATGCGGCTGTCAAGGACGGCGTTCTCACGGCCGACGCCCTGCCGGAGATCATAATCGAAAAGCCGAAGAAGGAGGAGTTCGGGGATTTTTCAACCAACATCGCGATGCTCCTTGCGCCGGCTGAAAAAAAGGCGCCGAGGGAAATAGCTTCTCTTATAGCCGGGAGGATAAAAACCCTCCCCGAGGTGGAAAGGTGCGAGGTCGCCGGCCCCGGCTTCATTAATATGTTCCTTAAGAGGTCCTACTGGACCGAGGTCCTCGAAGAGATAATAAGGAAGGGCGACGGGTTCGGAAAGAGCGAGACCGGGAAGGACAAGACCGTCCAGATAGAGTTCGTCTCCGCAAACCCCACGGGCCCGCTTCACATAGGCCACGGCAGGGGCGCGGCGGTCGGGGATTCGTTGTCAAGGATACTCAAGGCCGCCGGGTTCAAGGTCGTCCGGGAATATTACATAAACGACGCTGGCAGGCAGGTAAAGACGCTCGGCGAGTCCGTAAGGCTCCGGATGGAAGAGTTGCGGGGCAAGGAGATAACCATCCCGGAAAATTTCTACAAGGGCGCTTACGTAAAGGACATCGCGCGGGAGTACCTCGAAAAATTCCCTGACGGACAGGGCCCTGACATACAGGACTATGCCTGCTCCTCGATGCTCTCGACGATAAGGAAGGACCTCGACGACTTCGGGGTCGCTTTCGACGAGTGGTTCAGCGAAAGGTCCCTGGACGATACTGGGCTTGTAGCTTCCACGATCGACGAACTAAAAGGGCTCGGCCATGTATACGAGTCCGAAGGCGCGCTCTGGTTCAGGACGACCGCCTTCGGAGACGACAAGGACAGGGTCCTTATCAAGGCCGACGGAGAGAGAACCTACTTCGCGTCCGACATCGCCTATCACAGGGAGAAGATAAAGAAGGGGTTTTCAACGCTCGTCAACATCTGGGGGGCCGACCACCACGGCTACGAAGGCAGGATAAGGGCGATCTTGAAGGCCTTCGGCCACGACGACGCGGTCTTGAAGATTATATTCATCCAGCTCGTCGCGCTCCTCCGCAAAGGCGTGCCTGTCGCCATGGGGAAAAGGGAGGGCGAGTTCGTGACGCTCCGGCAGGTGATGGACGAGGTCGGGACGGACGCCTGCAGGTTCTTCTTCCTCATGAGGAGGGCGGACGCGCACCTGGACTTCGATCTCGAGCTTGCCAAGAGCCAAGCCCCTGAAAACCCGGTCTACTACGTCCAGTACACGCACGCCAGGATTTATTCGATAATAGGTTTCGCCAGGGAGAAGGGGTTGACCCTTAAGGAGCACTTCGATTCGAACCTGCTCGCGAAGCTCGACCAGAAGGAAGAGATAGCCATAATAAAACATTTGAGCGCCTTCGAGGAGACGATAGAAAAGAGCGCCCTTCACATGGAGCCGCACAAGATAACCTTTTATCTGATGGAGCTCGCGGGGCTTTTCCACCCCTACTACAACAAGACGCGCGTCGTGACAGACGACCCGGTCCTGACGGACGCGCGCCTCCTCTTCTGCAAGGCCGTTGGCACTGTCGTGGCAAACGGTCTTGGCCTCCTCGGCGTCTCGGCGCCGGTAAAGATGTAAGGGCGTAAAGCAAATGATGTCCGACTCGTCCGTGAAATGATTGTGGGGTGGGATGATGTTTCTGAGTGACTAAATATATTTGGCCCAATGCCCCTCTGAGATAATTGATAATGGGCTACCTTTTTCCTTTAGCTGAATTCCATATTCAATCTTCGTACCATATGTCGAATGCTTCCAATCTGAACTACCAAGTAAACCAATAACAATATAAGTTGTCTCCTTATTAGGAGATGATTGTATTTTTCCTCCCCTCTTTGCTATGTCTTCTTCACATTTTTTTCGTGACCCATAAAAAAATTTACCCGTTAAACAGAAAAGCTTATTTTCAAAGACGACGTTAGGCGCTGGTTTATCTAATGGCAATAGACTGGAAGCATTAGTTAGATTCTCTATTATCTCTCCAGTAGATTTATTTACATTTTCATGCCCAGATCTATATCCAGTTATTTCTGAGAGTAACTCAACCAAATCATTTTTCTCGTCGTCGTCAACAATCCCGTCCTTCATTATTTTATTAATTCGTTCAGCAAGGATACTGACTGGCCAGACTTCTATTGTACTAAAATTCTCCTCAAGCCATCGAGCCAAGAATTTTACTTCTTCGTCATGAAGAATGCCGTCAGCCTGAATACCCTTGCATAAACCAATAAGTTCATCAATAGTTCTGTGAGTCAATCGTTTTGCAGACAAATTCCTATTCAGGGGTTGCCCATGCTCATCAAGATGGTTATTTTTCATGGTGCTGACCCAAATTTGGAGCTATTAAAACCCCGTGTCTTTTAATATCAAAACGGTCTTTTGAGTTTTGGTTTTTATAAAGTGCCTTTTTTATAGCCAACTCGATGTTCGCAATTTTATCAGCATATATGCTATAGCATTTGAAAGAGATTGTAGGCGAAAATTGAAAAACCTTACAGATTTTAGTTTCGGCTTCTTCGGGGGACATCTCTATCGTTTCAAAATTGAATTCTTTCTTTAATGCGGATTTGATCTTAAAATCTTTCTCTTTTGCCAAATCATTTGTAGAATCGTACGGCATTACGAATTTGACATTTTGATTCTTAATTCGGTCCTTAAAAATAAACTCGAATTCTTTTAGAAAATATTTTGCATTTTGAATAAAAAGCGGCGGCTGAGGTTCTGGAGTATCATTATGTAAGATTTCGAGGTCTCCCTTCCAAAGCATAGAGAAAACTCGCCCCTGAGTTGTATCGATAAAATATTTACTGATAATTTGTGAGTTGGCATATTTATAAAAAACAAGCCTTACCTGAGAAAACCAATTTTTGTAAAAAGATGATGAGTTAACATTCTTTTTGGAAGGATCTACTATCTGGACACTATACTTCAAATGCTGTAACGCAATATCCCATCGGCTGTAAGCAAGTTGCGTATCATAAAGAGTATCGCCTTGAATGAAATAGCAGTCAGCTATTGCCTCTGAGAAGGCACGAGGTACTGCCCATTTAAACCGAGGGAAAAATTCCGAATCTAACATTTATTTTTAGCTCAAAATTTAATTAATTTTTGAATGATTTACCATAGAGACACTACAGTACGCATTAGTAGCACAATACTTTAGAGACTACAATAATAAGTTTCATCACACCGAAGGCCGCAGTATCTTTGATAATACATACCTGTCGCATATGTCGTTAAGGACACACCCTCCGGCATATATCGCCACGCTCGAATGAGCGAGGAGGAGAAAGAAAAAGAAAATAGAAGAACAATAGCGCGTTGTCATCGATATTTTTTCTTACCGGCCTTATTGTGTTGACAAGACGGCGCAGTTTTGTTATTTTAATAAGATTGCAAACTACTGCGGGGTGGAGCAGTCCGGTAGCTCGTCGGGCTCATAACCCGAAGGTCGCAGGTTCAAATCCTGTCCCCGCTACCAAATTACTGAGGCCGTAATTCCTTTTGAAAACAAAGGGGTTACGGCCTTTCTGCTTATGGGGTTGCGCGCCGTTCGATACCCTCTTTTTCACCCAGCGTAACCAAATCGTAACCGTTTTCAAGGACAGCGACCGCCTTGACCATGTGCGACGGCGCGAGGCTTGGCCCAAAAGCCGGAGTTCGTTGTTGACTGTATTTGGGGCCGCGCCCTCTTCCCTCCGCTTGGACTTGTAGTCTGATACGTGCATAGGTCCAACATCAGTTAACGGGTAGTCGCCAATATAGCGTTTCACATCAGAAGCTTCTGTTATGCCCCAAATTTCCCTCGTAAATGCTCAAGGTTTTCTTTAATTATTCCGATGTATTATAAAATAGCATCCCCTCAAATAAATATAGGCTGACTCAAATTCTTATGTGGAAAAATATTATGGGAAAAACAAGATTGGGTTGGATAGCACTGGCTTTTTTTGCGCTTATTTTACTGCAAGCATGCGACCGTGCCGGGATGACCACTACGCCGGGCCCGTCTAAACCCGAAATACGAATTGGGCGGGTTATCTGCGGCGGGCACCTATCGCTTGCGATAGTCGAGAAGAAGTTCCAGAGTGAACTAAGCTCGTTTACCGTCAAAGCGGTTCAGTACCATGACTGGAAGGTCGTCGTAAAGGATATGCTCTCCGGCGAATTAAGCGGCACCTTCATACTTTCTCCGCTTGCGATGGACCTGATAAAGAACGGATTCCCCGGCAAGATCATACTGATGGGCGACCGTAACGGAAACGGCTTTGTCCTCTCGAAGGAGATCGGTTCCATTGAGGGGTTAAGGGGGAGAAAGTCCATAATAGCCGTTCCCCACCTCTACTCCCAGCACCATGTGCTTCTTCACATTATCCTGAAAAAGAACGGCATACCGGCTGAGGGCGTGACTGTCGTGGGCATGCCGCCCCGCGACATGATCAACTCCCTTAGAAGGGGCGAGATAGACGGCTTTGTCGTGGGTGAGCCTGAGGGCAACAAGTCCATCACCCTCGGCATCGGCCGAATGGCGGCCATCTCCCCGGCAATCTGGAAAGGCCACATGGATCATGTCCTTCTTGTCACTGACCGGTTCATCAATGAAGAGCCCGATAAAGCCCGGAAACTGGTCGGGGCGCTTTTGAAAGCCGGACGCTTTATAGAATCGAACCCTGCCGAGGCCGCTGTCCTCGGCGAGGACTATACGGGGTCGAGCGCCAGGGACTTTGAGGCGGTGCTTACTACGCCGCCGGACTGGATCGACTACAGCGATATGCGCCCAACCGCCAGGGACTTCGAGGAGTTTTCCGCCATGCTGGTCGAGATGGGGCTTTGGAAAGAGATGCCCAGGGACACCTCAATATTTTTCGACGGGCGCTTTCTCGAGAAAACAGCTGAGATTGCGAGCGCCACGGAATGATTGGAAAGAGAAAGACCTCACTAAGGACGGCGTGGTACGGCGTGATTTTTCTGGTCACGCTGTTGCCTGTAACCATACTCGTCCCGGGTATAGGCTGGAAAGCCTATACCTGGATGCTCGATTCAGCCCTTGAGATGCAGGTGAAGGAGATCCGGAAAGTAAGGGACCATATAGAGCATGAAATAGAAAACCTCTTCGTACTGCTCCGTGGCAAAAATGATGCGCTTGCCCGGAGCCTCAACAGCGCCGCCGGCAACAAGGGCTCAATTGACTACGGCTCGCTACGCCAGAGTATCGATTCCCTTTTCGACGATACGGAAAGCCTGCATTCCATAACCCTGTTCGGAAGAGACGGGCGGGCGCTTGTTCACAGGGACAGACCGGCCGTCGGCAAAGGTACGGCCGCGGGCATCGGCCAGGGACAAGACTTCTCCGGCATGCCCTCGAGACCTGAGTTCGTGGTGCCAATGCACGGCCGTAATTACTTCGGGACGCCCTATCGGGGAGAGCAAGGGTCGTTTTTCGTGATATCCGTCCCTGTCGGGCCGAAGAGCGCTCCACTTGGAGTCCTAAGCGCCTCCGTTGAAGTCGGAGGGGTCTGGAGTGAGGTGGAAAAGAGGCTTGAGGACCGCGGCGCCCTGATCTACCTCGTCGATAGCCGCGGCGTGTTGTTAAACTCATCGCGGAAGATTGGCCGGCCCGAGGGAACGCTCCTTACAAATCTAAATATAGTCAGGAGACTTATCGCTCAAAAGGACCGGAATAATAGTGAGAGGTATGAAGGTCTGCACGGGGAGGAGGTATTCGGCACCGGCGTATTTCTCGAAGTGCTTGCCTGGGGGATCATCTCAGAGATACCCGTTAAGCACATAACCGGCCCCATACTGAAGGCGTTGATTCCCCTGTTGGCGTTGGGTTTTATGCTCTTTTCCGTCTGCGCCGCCTTCGGGATATGGCTCATCAGCAGGGTGCTCAAACCCATAGGGGAGCTTTCCAGCGCATTTGCGAGCGTGTCTATCGGAGACTATTCGAGGGAGATGGCTCCGTCGTCGGTCGCGGAGATAGACACCCTGGCATCCGGTTTCAACGCCATGGTATCCGCGATTACCCAACGGAAGGAGGCCCTGCGTAACAGCGAAGAGGCGCTTAGAAAGAGTGAAACGAAATACCGCCTAATACATGAGATTTCTTTTGACGGCATAATAGTCGCCGATATTGAGAGTTGTATAATCGAATGCAACAGGAGCGCAGAGCGAATATTCGGGTATGAGGACGGAGAACTGAACGGCAAGAATCTTGCCGAGCTGATGCCCCAGGAGTTTAGGGAGCGTCATTTTGCGGGAGTCCGCCGCTTCTGCGAGACCGGCAAGACCCATGCTCAGGGACAGATAGTTGAATTACAGGGGATACACAAAAACGGGAATATATTCCCCATCGAACTCGTAATCAGCAACTTTGACCTGAACGGAAAGATGGTATTCACAGGAACAATCCGTGATATTACCGAAAGGAAAAACTCGGAAGAATCTATTAAGCATATGGCCTATCACGACCATCTTACCGGGCTTCCGAACCGGACGCTCTTCAAGGACCGGCTCGAGCAGGTGTTGCTTAGAGAAACATGGCATAAGAGAACCGCCGCCGTGCTCTTTCTCGACCTCGACCGCTTCAAGATAATTAACGATACGCTCGGGCATGCCTTCGGCGACGAGCTTTTGAAGGAGGTTGCCCGGAGGCTGCAAAAGTGTCTCCGGGAGGGTGACACCGTAGCGCGCCTCGGCGGAGATGAATTTACCGTTCTTCTGCAGGGCGTGGCTCATGTCGATGACATACCCCTGGTGCTTGAAAAGATACTGAATACCATTAAACGGCCGATGACGATATCAGGCCAGGAGGTGCTGATAAGCACCTCCATAGGGGTAAGCATCTTCCCTGATGACGGACAGGACAGCGACACACTGCTTAAGAACGCCGATACCGCGATGTACCGCGCGAAGTCGGAAGGTAAGAACAACTGCCAGTTCTATGCCCCCGCGATGTCTACAAAGGCCGCCGGGTACCTCAAGATGGAGCACAGGCTCAGCAAGGCCATCGACAACGGCGATTTGACGGTGCACTACCAGCCGGAGGTGGATACAAAAACAGGCGAGCTTGTCGGCGTAGAGGCCCTTGTAAGGCTTATGGACCAGGGAGACGGCACGCTCACGCCTCCGGGAGATTTCATATCCGTCGCCGAGGAGACAGGCCTTATCATCCCTTTAAGCGAATGGGTGCTAAGGGCGGCTTGCGAGCAGAACAAGGCCTGGCAGAGCGCCGGGTACCCGCCGATAACGGTTGCCGTAAACATCTCCCCGAAGGTCTTTAGGCAGAAAAACTTCATACAGACGGTGGCCGACACTTTAAGGGAAACAGGTCTGAAGCCGGAGCACCTGGAGCTGGAGATTACAGAGGAGACGATGATGGGAAACACCGAGGAGACGATAGAGAAGATGAATGCCTTCAGGGAACTCGGCGTGCGCTTCGTGATCGACGACTTCGGCACCGGATATTCCTCACTCAGCTACATCAAGATGTTGCCGATAGAAATGCTCAAGATAGACAGGTCGTTCGTCCATGACCTTTCAACCAGCTCGGATGACAAAGCCATAGTCACGGCCATAATAAGAATGGCGCACAGCATGAATATTGAGGTTGTCGCCGAAGGCGTGGAGACCGAAGAACAGGTCGCGTATCTACAGTCCATCGGGTGCGACAAACTTCAGGGCTACTTACTGAGCAGGCCCGTTTCTCATGACAAGTTCGAGGAGCTATTTAAAGAGCCTATTTGTATCAATAAATATCTGAAAGACGCCATATGAGCGCCATATACAATAGGTCAATCCCAACTAAAATCGTTCATTAATGTTTGAGTAATACCGCGGTTAATATAATTTGGCCCAGTCGAGAAAAGCGCTTACGATTGAAGATATCCCCTGTATTCGCCTAAAAACCGAGTTAGTCTATCCGGCTATTCAATCAATAACACCTTAACCGCTTTAATTTAAAGGCAAAACGGAAAACCAGGCCATTAATCAAGGGGTTGGAGTTTTTTGGTTTTTGGCTCTCATAACCCGGAGGCCGCAGGTTCAAAACCTGTCCCAGTTGCCGGATTGAAACCGCGTTTTCTTCAAGGGAAACGCGCCCTTTTTTATTTGAACGGGCTTTATTTTACCGATGATTTATGTTATTTAAGACGTACAGTAAAAAACTTGGCCTCCATACAGGCGCAATGATATCCGCGGCGTTATTTCTTCAACTTCGCGCAAGGGTTCTCACGTGGCCGACCGGAATGAAAAGACCAAAAGGCTTTTGCGGTTTGCGGGCCATGCCGCAAGGGCCGCGCTCCTCTTCGCGGCGCTCTCCGGGCTCTTTACGCTCTGGGCGTGGACCTCTCGAAAAGACCTTATCGCCAGGCTCGACAATAAACTCTACTCTTTATACGTAAACCGATACACATCCAGGCTGGACCGCGCGTCCTCACTCCTCTCATCTGGAAATGCCGACGGCGCCAAAAAAGAATTGGAGGCGCTTGCCTCTGTCCTCGCGTCCGTCGACAAGGAGGAGACCCTTGCCTTTGCCTACGGCCGCGCCTTAGGCCTTTTATTATCGATAAGCAGGGACGGGCGGGATTGGACGGGGGCGCTCGCTTATGCGAAGGCGCTTGTCGACCTTGAGCCCAACGACTTCTCCTGCTGGCTCGATTACGCCGAGGCCCTTGACAGAAACGGCATGAGGGGGGACGCCGTCAAGGCCTATTACAGGGCGCACTCGATAGCCCCTCAGTCGCTCTCAGCCGCCCGGTCCCTGGCGTACACACTGTCCGACGAGAACAGGGACGCGGAGGCGAGAGAGGTACTGTCCGGATATATCGACGCGAACCGGGCCGCTCAGGTCTACGCCTACCACGCGGTGAGCGGCGAGGACTTTTCAAAGTCGAGGGTGGGCGCGGCCACAGCGGTCATAACCGGCCGGAGACAGACCTTCAGGCCGCCCGTGGCAAGGGCCGGCATCGAGCGAATGAGGATAGACTTCAGGGGTCTCATTGATATGGAGGTCGAGATATACTCCATCTCCATCATCACGCCGGACGCGACTTTTGTGCTCCCCGCTGAGACCCTTGACCTGGCCACGTTCGGACTTAAGCCGACGGGCGTTAACAGATACGAGCTCGCGGGGAAAGGGGATATGAGGCTCGGGTTCACGATGCCGGCCGAGCTTCAAACCGCCAGTATCCTGGCGGTCTCGGTCGAGGCCGTTTTCACGCCAAAGCCGCCCCCGGACCTTTCCGGCTTCATCCGAGGTTCTTAAGGCGCCTGTGATAAAGAAACTCGCTAAAAAATGCTGGAAGTGGAGTTGGGCGCTGACCCTGCCGGTCGCCGCCGTCTTTCTTATCTGGGCCTTTGGCTCCTGGCGGTTCTACCACGACTTTACGCTCCGCTACGGCGGGGCGACGCCTATCGGGCTTGTGAGCTCCGGGCTTGTGAGCTCCGGATACCTCGTAAGCGGCCTCAAGGACTTCGCCCTCCCGGACCTCCGCGAAGGTGAACGGCTCGAGGCCGTTCACCTCTATGTAAAAGAGTCGGAGATCAAGAAACTCGACGCGAGGCTCCCCCGCTCAGGCAGGGAATACGTCGAGGCGAGCCTCCTCTACCCGGGCGGCAAGGCGCAGTCCGTGGAGATGCGGTACAGGGGCGACTTCCAGTACCACTGGAGCGGCAAGAAGAAGTCGATCCGCATAAAGACCCGCAAGGGACGGCTCTACAATGGCGTTCGCCAGTTCAACCTGATAGTGCCCAAGACGAAAGACCTCTTTTCGAACCACCTCTCCTACGCCCTTGCCCCAAGAATGGGGCTCATGGCGCCGGAGACGAAGTTCGTCGACCTTTACGTGAACGGGAAGTACTCCGGGGTCTACCTCTTCGTCGAACAGCTCGGCGAGCAGTTCCTGAGGAGAAATTACCGGATGCCGGGAGACCTCTACGTCGGCGAACTGGTCGGCAGGGACCTCGTCCCAATCGTCGGCAGGGAAGTGTTCCAGACCCCTGGATTCTGGACAAAGGCCGCCGTCAACAACCACAACCCGCCTGAGTGGAACGAGCCTTTAAAGGCGCTGACCAAGGCAGTATACTCCGAAGACCCGGAGAGGCTTTTAGGCCTTATCGACATGGACGCCTGGGCGCGTTTTGCCGCGTTCATCACCATCAGCCGCACCACTCACTTTAACGCCACGCACAACTGGCGGCTTTATTTCGACCCCGCGAAGGGCAGGTTCGAGCCGGTGGTCTGGGACCCGCTCGGGTGGAGCTACGATTCGTTCGTCCCGCTGATTGAGAAGCAGTCGAACACGATGGACGTCATCACGAGCTTCGTCTTCGAGAGACTGCACGAGGACCACGGGTTCCTCGCGGCCAAGCACGCGGCGGTGGAGGAGTTCTTCTCGTCCGGCGGCGCGGAGTATCTGCGAAGCCTCATGGACGGCACAGGCCCGCTGAAGGCGTCCATAAAACGCGACCACAACATCGTCGTGAACATGATCCGGTTCTATTCGCCTTCGAAAGTCCTTAAGGAGATGGAAGAGTTCAGGCGTTTGACGATAGAGAGCCTTGACGAGGTCAAGGAGGCCTATGCGGCGCCTCCCTCGGCGTACTGGGATATCGAGAACGGCAAGGTCATGATAAACATCGACGGTTTCGCCCCCATCAACTTCCTGGAGGTGGAGTTCGCCGCCGCCCCCCGGGCCGTATCGCGCGCCACAGTCGAGTTTACAAAGGACGGCGCGATAAACTCAAAAGACATAACGCGGCGTGTCTTTGCGAAGGGGAAGACCGTCAGGGTAGACGCCCCCTTTTTCGCGAGGCGCAATATGACCTTCCCCTGGGCAACGGACGCGCCAGTCATCATAAAAGACGCGGCAATAGAACCGGCAAGCTATGCTCTCTCTCTTGCCGGGGCCAAGGGGCCTGTTGTTCGCGTTCGGGCCGGTTACGCCGATGGACGGATAGCGGAGCTTGAAAGGGCCGCGGACATGGAATCTTTCCCGCTTGACGGGAACTATTCCATCGTGCCTGTAAAGGAGCCGGCAAAGGCATATGCGTGGTCGGGCGATGTCGCAATTAATGGCGTGATGAGGATTGACGGCGACCTTAGCATAGCCGCCGGCACGAGGGTCAATTTTGCGCCTGGGTCCTCTTTGGTAGTCAATGGGAGGCTTTTTGCCAACGGAGAGGCGGGCAGGCCAGTGGTCTTCGGACCTGCCCAAAAGGGTCAGCGGCCGTGGGGAGCGGTGGCGCTCAATGGAAAGGACGCGAACGGCTCGACGCTCAAGCATTGCGTCTTCACCGGCGGTAGCGGCCTTAAGGACCGGTTTGTCGAGTACTCGGCCATGCTCTCCATACATGACGTCAAAGGGGTGGTCATCGAAGATTGCGCCTTCTCGGATAACAAGACGGCCGACGACATGGTGCACGCGGTATATTCAGAGCTGACCATCAGGCGAAGCCTGTTTTCCGGCGCCCACCTCGACGGACTCGACCTCGACTATGCGGAGGCGCGGATTATAGATTCAAGGTTTGACAAGAGCGGCAACGACGGGCTCGACCTCATGTCCAGCCAGGTAGCGGTGCTCGGCTCCGAGATGAACGGCTCAGGCGACAAGGGCATATCCGTCGGGGAAGGGGCTCAGGTCTTTATATGGAATACCCTGATAAGAAATTGTGAGATAGGCGTGCAGGCAAAGGACGGCTCGGACGCGTTCCTTTATAACGCGGAGCTCTCAGGGAACAAAAAGACGATAGACGCGTACAAGAAAAACTGGCAGTACGGCGACGGCGGCCATGTCTTTGTCTTTAAAAGCAGGCTCAAGGGCGCTGACCCCGCCCTTACCGCCGACAAGGACTCGTCCCTCGCAATCTATGATTCGTTCCTCGACGCCAATCCGGGCGGGAAGCGCAAGTCCATCTTCCTGCACGAGACGGCCGATATTGACATTAGTTTCGAGCGCAGGGCGCGCTCGAACGAGGCCTTCAAGGCCTCGTTCGAGCGTCTCCCCCTCATAGAGCCGTATCTTGATTTGATCAATCCTTCCGTAAGGGGGAGGACAACGGGAGAGTGAGGCGGACAGAGTTTCAATCCCTGTCATTGCCGTCGGATCAGGCCGCGTTTTCTTCAAAGGAAACGCGGCCTTTTTCTATTCCTGCCCTTAAACCCCTTTCCAGGCGTTCTGTCAATACAGATGAACTCCCTATCCTTTCAAGGACGCCGCAGTCTGTCCATCAAAGGCCCGTGAACAAAGCCGCCGGGTGCGAGGGCCTCATTGTGCGGCAGTATCCCCGGGACAGTCCGTCAGGTTTGAGCGTAAAATAAAAATAACCGGTTTAAAGTAAAACTCCTTGCAAGCCGAAAAGCGCGCAAGTATAATATCCAGCGGCACCCTCCCAAACACGCAATCTCAAAAAAGGAGCTTTTATGGCTGGTCTAAACAAGGTCATCCTCATCGGGAACCTCGGGGCAGACCCCGAAATAAGATACACGCCGTCAGGCATGGCCGTCGCTAACTTCAGGCTTGCCACCTCCGAGACCCGGAACGCCAAGGACGGCCAGAAAGAGACCAAGACCGAGTGGCACAGGATAGTGACCTTCGGCAAACTCGCCGAGATATGCGGCGAGTACCTTGAAAAGGGCAAGCAGGTCTACATCGAAGGCAAGATACAGACCCGGAACTGGGAGGACAAGGACGGGAACAAGCGCTTCACGACCGAAATAGTGGCAAACGACATGAGGATGCTCGGGTCCAAGGGCGCCTCGTCGGGCGCCGGGGCCTCGGCCGCTGAACCCCAGGTTGACGAGATCCCGCCGACGGACATGGACGACGTGCCGTTCTGAGGAACCGAGGGTACGCTGTTTACAGATAATCTCCCCTGCCCTCTCTTAAAAAAAGAGGGCGTTTCCAAAATCCCCTCCCCGAGTCCGATAGATGGGAGGGATTAGTGGTAAAACAGCGAGACTCACCCTCACCCTGGCCCTCTCCCACAAGGGGAGAGGGGACTTAAGGCCGGGCGGGGTGATTTAGAAAAAAACCATTTCCCACAAACCTCTCCTATCCCCGGAAGGACCAGACATGAAAAAGGCAGAGGTCGTCTCCCCCGCAGGGAACATCGCGTCGTTGAAGGCCGCCGTGGACGCGGGCGCGGACGCGGTATATTTAGGCTTTAACGACTCCACGAACGCCCGGAACTTCGAGGGGCTTAACTTCACGCCCGCAGAGATACAGGACGGGATAAAGTACATCAGGTCCAAGGGGAGAAAATTCTACGTCGCCATCAACACCTTCCCGCAGGGCGACACTTACCCAAAGTGGTACAAGGCGGTCGATAACGCCGTGGACCTCGGGGCCGACGCCATAATCATCGCGAACCTCGGGATATTAAGGTACGCGCGGCAACGTTACCCGCTCTCCAACCTGCATCTCTCCACGCAGGCGAGCTCGTCCAATTACGAGTCGATCAACTTCTACAAAAGGCACTTCGGGATAAAACGGGTCGTTCTGCCTCGCGTCCTGACCGTTCAGGAAATAAAGGAACTGAAGGCGAAGACCGAGGTCGAGATAGAGGTCTTCGCGCTCGGCGGGCTCTGCATAAACATCGAAGGCAGGTGCTACTTATCGTCCTTCCTCACAGGCGCGTCCACGAACACAGAAGGCGCGTGCTCGCCTTCAAGGTTCGTCCGCTTTGTGCCGGAATCTAACGGCGGGATGTCCATAACGCTCAATAATGTGACGCTCAACAGGCTCGGCGCGAAGGAGTCCTCGCCGTACCCGACCTGTTGCAAGGGCAGGTACATCCGCCCCGACGGGGAGGTCGCCTACGCCATAGAAGACCCGGAGTCGCTTAACGTCCTCTCCATAGTGCCGGGGCTGATCGAGGCCGGTGCCTCGGCCTTCAAGATCGAAGGGCGGCAGAGGACAAAGACATATGTCTCGGCGATGACAGGGGTCTTGAGAGAGGCGATAGATTCCTATTACAAAGACCCGAAGGGGTATGCGGTAAAGCCCGAGTGGGCTAAAAAGACGGTCGCGACCTTCGAAGGCACGAGGGAGACCTTGGGGTCGTATCTGGTGAAGTAGGGCAGGCAGTATTTCTGTCATTGCGAGGAGCGGTTCCCGCGACGAAGCAATCTCCGGCGTGATTCCGAGAAATATGAGATTTTCGCCGCTCGCAATGACAAGGGGGACTGGAAAGTCCCCCCTATTGAAAACTTACCCCTCCCCACCTCCCCTTGAAAAAAGGGGAGGAGTTTTAACCGCCCCTCCTTGGCAAGGAGGGGCCGGGGAAGGTGTATTTTCCCGGGTGGAGACTTTTGATGTCCATGCTACAGACGGAGAAAACATCAAAAAAATCAGGGGGTTTTGCGCAAAGGCGTATAACTCCCTGAGTTTTGGTTTGACAACCGCGGGTCCCGGCCCTACAATATAGTAGTAGTTGTTGAAAACCGGAGGGTTAAAGATGCCGATCTACGAGTACAAGTGCAAGAGTTGCGGCAAGGAATTCGAGGTAATACAGAAGTTTTCGGACGAGCCGATCAAAAAGTGCATAGACTGCGGCAAGGCCGTCGAAAAGGTCATCTCACAGTCATCGTTCGTCCTCAAGGGCACGGGCTGGTACGCGACCGACTACCCGAAAAAGGAAAAGAAAGAGGATAAAAAGCCTGACTGCTCTAAATGCCCCTCCTGCTAAAGGGGTTCAGGGTTTTAAGTCCGAGGCCCGGGTTTGCCCGGGCCTCGTTATTTCTATCCGAAAATACCTTTCTCAAAATCATCAAGCCCGACCAGCAGGGGCCTTAAAAAACAAACATGGAAAAAGAGATAATAGAGACAGCCGTCAAGGCCGCTAAACGCGCTGGCGCGCTCCTTAAAGACAACCTCGGCAGGGCGGGAAAAATCGAGTATAAGGGCGCGGTGAACATCGTGACCGAGCTCGACAGGAAGTCCGAGGACCTCATAATCGAGACTATCCTCAAGTCATTCCCCGGCCACGGCATACTTACCGAGGAGCGCGAAGAGCTTAAAAAACCGGGGCCGTTCCGCTGGATAATAGACCCGCTCGACGGGACGACCAACTACGCCCACGGCTTCCCTTTCTTCTGCGTATCCATCGCCTTCGAGGAGGCTGGTGCTGTCAGGTTCGGCGCGGTCTTTGATCCGATGCTCGACGAACTCTTCACGGCGGAGGCGGGCAAGGGCGCGTACTTGAACGGGAGGCTCATACACGTATCCGACGTGGATGACCTTAGCAAGTCGCTTCTGGCAACTGGTTTTCCCTATGACCTGCGGACCTCGAAGGAGAACAACCTCGACCACTTCACGGACTTTACGCTCCGCGCCCAGGCAATAAGGAGGGCGGGTTCCGCCGCCCTCGACCTCTGCTACCTGGCCTCCGGCAGGTTCGACGGCTTCTGGGAGATGAAGTTGAAGCCCTGGGACGTGGCCGCGGCCTCACTCATCGTGAAAGAGGCTGGCGGCGCGATATCCGGCTTCAAGGGGGGCGAGTTCTCGATATTTGGCTCCGAGTGCCTCGCCTCGAACGCTCTGATACACGCGGAGATGCTCAGGGTCCTTTCTAAAAAACGCGAAAAGAAGGCCGTGTTCGCGAGGTGATCTGTCCTTTGGCAGACCTCGAATACGCTTGAATTACGCCGGGAATAAGTGTATGAATAAGCCTTGATTGAAGCGCGCGGCAGGCCTCAAACATCCTGACCCCCCGACAAACCTGACAATGATAAGCATAATATTGAGGCTCTTAGTCCTTACGGCAGGCGTCTTTCTCGCCTCCTACCTTATCCCCGGCGTCAACGTCGATGGGTACGTGGCGGCGTTCAAGGCCGCGCTCCTCCTTGGCGTGCTCAATGCCATTATAAAGCCTGTCCTCATAATACTCACCCTCCCCATAACTCTCCTGACGCTCGGGCTCTTCACCTTCATAATAAACGGACTCCTCCTCTGGTTCGTCGGATACGCAATATCCGGCTTTGAGGTCGCCGGGTTTTTCTCAGCCCTCCTCGGCGCGATAGTCATAAGCCTTTTCAGCATACTCTTAAACAGGTTCATATAACCCCCCGC
>Ga0154409_116_pt1 | contig 106970 bp, 95 predicted proteins | sample RifGroB2_FD_115913 | JGI IMG/M metagenome (GOLD analysis project Ga0154409, IMG submission 115913) | Deltaproteobacteria bacterium GWB2_55_19
ACGCTTTTATATCGCCGTGAAGACGATTTATCAAGAAAAAATTTTGTTCATAGTGAGGTGTAGATGTCCAAGAAAGAGTAATTTTAGACCCGGAAGGGAGCCTAATGAAAAGATGGGCGGCCTTTTTATTGCCTTGCGCTTAACAGGTTGTACAGGGGTTGTACAAACACACTTAAAAGAAAAGGGGCTACAGGCTGAAAGCCCGTAACCCCTTGTTTTTATTTGGCTGGGGGACCAGGATTCGAACCTGGATAAACGAGTTCAGAGCCCGTTGTCCTGCCGTTAGACGATCCCCCAGTTGTGGAAAACCAGAAAATCAGGTCTTCTAAATATAATATCGGGTCAAATCCAAGTCAAGCAAATTTTATTGACAACGCAGTATTAGTTCCTGTATACTTTAAAGTCTTTATATTAAGGGCAGATACAATGAAGATAAAGATAGATGACATACCGGAGGCCGGTCTTGAGCTCTCCTTAAAAGAGGAAGGGACCGCGCTCGGCGAGGCGGCAGGAGGCACTCTCGATTTTTCGTTCCCGTCGCCGGTCGAGGCCCATCTGGAGTTCTCCAGGACCGGCCCTAACGTCCAGGTAAGCGGCGAGATAAAGGCGCAGATCAGGCTCAACTGCGGCAGGTGCCTGAACGAATTCGACCACGACATCTCGCTTTACTTCTCCGACTACTTCACCGCCGGAAGGGCAGTGGAAAAGGACAAAGAGCTCAAACCCGAGGATATGGACATAAGCTACCTCGAAGGGACTGAGATAGACACGACGGCGATGATACTCGGCCAGATCGCCCTCGACGTGCCGATTCAGCCGCTCTGCAAGGAAGACTGCAAGGGCCTGTGTACCAAATGCGGGGCTGACCTTAACATAACAGAATGCGCCTGCGACAAGGGCGACAAGATTGACCCGCGATTAGCCAAGCTCAAGGATTTAAAGAAGTAGGGGAACAGGGATTTTACAACGACAAAAGAAGTGAGGTAAGCCATGCCGAATCCGAAGAAGAGACACTCAAGGTGCAAAAGGATGCAGAGGAGGAGCCACGACGCCCTCACCACGCCGGCCGTATCCACCTGCCCGCAGTGCGGGGAGGCAAAACGCCCCCATTACGTGTGCCCGAGTTGCGGCACCTACAGGGGCAAGACCGTCATAAAGAAAGATGAAGCCCTCTAAGGGGCCTTCAGGCCCCTTTTGACCTTTTAGGCCCAGGTCCTTTTGTGTTATACGTATCCGGTACTCCGGAGGACTGCCGTCTTAAAGGACACTCATGCCTGCAATCATATGAAAATAGCCGTAGATGCGATGGGAGGGGATTACGCCCCCGAGGCCGTGGTCGAAGGGGCTTGTCTTGCCTCGAACGACCTCGACGCCCACATTGTCCTTGTCGGAGACCGCGACAGGGTAACCGCCGAACTTAAAAAACACAAACACGGGCAGAACGTCTCTGTTCGGCACGCCTCCGAAGTCGTCGCCATGGACGAGTCCCCGACGCAGGCCATTAGGAAGAAGAAAGATTCTTCCTTGAAGGTCGCCTTCGATCTCGTCAAGGCCGGGGAGGCAGACGCCGTCGTGTCCGCCGGGAACTCCGGCGCGGCGATGGCCGCGGGCATCCTGCTCCTGAGGAAGATAAAGGGGGTGGACCGTCCGGCGATAGCCGTCACCGTCCCCACCATGAAGGGCCCGGCGGTCCTCCTCGACGTCGGCGGCAACGTGGATTGCAAACCCGCGCACCTCTTCCAGTTCGCGGTAATGGGCGAGGTCTACGCGAGGTACGTGTTGAAGAAGGCCCGCCCGGCCGTCGGCCTCCTCTCAAACGGCGAGGAGGAGGCAAAGGGGAACGAGCTTACGAGGGAGACAAACGCCCTTCTCAAAAAGGCCCAGCTTAATTACCTCGGATACGTCGAGGGGAGAGACATCTACAAAGGCGACGTCGACGTGGTCGTCGCCGACGGGTTCGTCGGAAACGTGGTATTGAAGCTCAGCGAAGGGCTCGTCGAGGCTGTCGTCACGATGCTTAAAAACGAGATAATGGCGAGCGTGCCGTCGAAGATAGGATACCTGCTGGCAAAGGGCGCCTTCAAGAACCTTAAGAAAAAGATAGACTACGCCGAGTACGGCGGCGCGCCGCTTCTGGGCATAGAGGGCGTGTGCATCATAAGCCACGGGAGGTCCACCCCCAAGGCCATGAAGAACGCCATACACCGGGCCTACGAGTTCGTCAAGGGAGACGTGAACGCGCACCTCTCCGAGGAGATCGAGAGGATGAATGACCTCGGCATCGGACGCGAGAACGCGGCGGCCGGGAGATAAGATATGATAAGGTCCAGGGTCATAGGCACCGGCTCGTACGTGCCGAAGAAGGTACTTACGAACAACGACCTCGCCAGGTTCGTCGAGACGTCGGATGAGTGGATTTCCACGAGGACCGGCATAAGGGAGCGGAGGATCGCCGTAGACGACACGCCTTCGGCGATGGCGGCGAAGGCGGCGAAGGCCGCGCTCAAGGCCGCGGGCATCTCCCCCAAAGACATAGACTTGATAGTCGTCGGCACTGTCACGCCAGACATGACATTCCCGTCGACCGCCTGTTTTGTGCAGGGGCACCTTGGAGTCAGGGCCGGGGCCGCGGCGTTCGATGTTTCGGCCGCGTGCTCGGGTTTTCTCTACGCCCTCGATATAGCCGATAAATACGTAAAGTCCGGGTCCGCGAATAAGGCGCTCGTCATCGGGGTCGACCAGTTCTCAAGGCTCATAGATTGGAAGGACAGGGCGACCTGCGTGCTCTTCGGCGACGGCGCGGGCGCCGTAGTATTGTCCGCTGAGAAAGGCCAGAGGGGCGTATTGTCGTGCCACATACACTCGGACGGCAGACACTGGGAGATGCTCTACGCCGGCACCCCGTGCCCTCCGTCGCCGTTCGAAGAGCGGCAGGCGACGGACCAGTTTTTGAAGATGAACGGCAACGAGACCTTTAAGATCGCGGTCCGCACCATGGGCAGCGCCATCGCTGAGGCGCTGGACGCCAACAACATCAAGCCCGAAGATGTCGCGCTCCTTATCCCTCATCAGGCGAACCTACGCATTATCGACGCTATAAGGCAGAGGCTCGGGCTTCCCGAGGATAAGGTTTACACGAACCTGGAGAGGTTCGGCAACACCTCGGCGGGTTCCATCCCGCTCGCGCTCGACGAGGCCGTAAGGCTCGGGAAGGTGAAGGAGAACGACATCGTGCTCTTCGTCTCTTTCGGCGGCGGGCTCACCTGGGCCTCAGCGGCGGTGAGGTGGTAGGGTATTTTATTTTTCGCTCTGACTCCTCCTAAAGGAAATTGAAAAATGAAAATGGCATTTGTCTTTCCCGGCCAGGGCTCCCAGTCCGTCGGCATGGGAAAGGGCTTTCACGATTCTTTTGAGTCCGCTAAAAGCCTCTACGATGAGGCGAACGCGCTCCTCGGGTATGATCTCAGGAAGCTCTCCTTCGAGGGGCCGAAGGAAGGGCTCGACAGGACCGAGAACACCCAGCCCGCGCTCTTAACGGCATCGATTGCCGCGTTAACGGCCTTGAACGAGCGCATCAAGATAGAGCCCGCCTGTCTTGCCGGGCACAGCCTCGGAGAGTACACGGCGCTTGTCGCATCCGGCGCAATCGACTTTCGGGACGCGGTGAAGCTCGTGCATTTAAGGGGCCTGTTCATGCAGGAGAGCGTGCCTGCCGGGGCCGGCAAGATGTGCGCGATAATCGGGCTTGATCTCGAAAATGTCACGACCATCTGCGAATCCGCCTCAATGGGCGCGGCGCAAGTAGTGCCTGCAAACATAAACAGTCCCGAGCAGATAGTCATATCAGGCGACGCGGCCGCCGTCGACATAGCCGCCTCTTACGCTAAAGAGAGGGGCGCGAAGATGGTAGTGCCCCTGCAGGTAAGCGCGCCTTCGCATTCGCCTTTAATGGAGAAGGCGGCGGAAAAGCTCGACAGCGAACTCGCGCACATCGCCTTTAGAATGCCGAAGGTCCCTGTCATTACTAATGTAAGCGCCGAGCCGTATAAGGACGCTGGCGAGATAAGGGGGCTTCTCAAGGCCCAGCTTACGAGCCCGGTGCGCTGGGTCGATATTATCAGGCGCATGAAGCGCGACGGAATAGATACGATAGTAGAGATAGGCCCGGGCAAAGTGCTTGCGGGGCTCGTAAAGAGAATAGATAAAGAGATAAAGACATATAATCTGAGCGAGGCGGGCGACATCGACAAGCTCGCCTTTGATATGAACCGTTGAGGAGGGATATATGAACGTATCCGGAAGGGTTGCGATAGTCACGGGCGGCGGGCAGGGCATAGGAAGGGCGATAGCCGAAAAACTCGCCTCCTACGGGGCTGATATCGCGGTAGTCGACGTAAACCTGGAGAAGGCAACGGAAGTCTCCGAGGGGATAAAGAGGATGGGCAGGCGCTCTATGGCCTTGAAGGTCGACGTCGTCAGCGCCGAGGAGACCGAGGCGATGGCCGAGAAGGTCTTCAAGGAGATGGAGGCCATCCACATACTCGTCAACAACGCGGGGATAACGAGGGATGGCCTTATCCTCCGCATGAAGGAAGAAGACTGGGACGCCGTAATAGACGTAAACCTGAAGGGCGCGTTCAACTGCACCAAGGCGGCCCTTAAATACATGACCAAGTCGCGCTGGGGCAGGATAGTGAACATCGCCTCGGTCGTCGGCGTCATGGGCAACGCCGGGCAGGCGAACTACGCGGCGTCAAAGGCCGGTCTCATAGGGCTAACGAAATCGGTGGCCAGGGAATTCGCGACTAGGAACATCACCTGCAACGCGGTCGCACCAGGCTTCATAGAGACGGCGATGACCGACGCGTTATCCGAACAGGTAAAGGCCGAGCTCCTGACGAAGATACCCCTCGGGCGGCTCGGCGGCGCGGGCGACGTAGCCACAGGCGTCTTATTCCTCGCCTCAAACGCCTCGAACTACATAACCGGCCAGGTCCTGAACATCAACGGCGGCATGGCGATGTAAGCGGGAGCGCCCATGGGCAACGGGTTGATCGGGGCGGGAAGTATCGGGCGCGAAACGGCTTTAAAATAGGGTCTTTTCACAGGCTGGCGCGGTTTTGCCCGGCCTGCCATAAAAAATTGACAACCGCCCTTGTTAGGTGTTATACAAAAAGGGATACACTCGCGGGAATAATCAATCATCATTCAGGAGGTAACGCAATGTCTTCAGTTGAAAATAAGGTTAAGAAGATCATCATCGACCAGCTCGACGTGACCGAGGAAGAGGTAACCTCTCAGGCCTCGTTCGTCGACGACCTGGGCGCGGATTCGCTCGATACGGTCGAGATGGTCATGGCGTTCGAGGAGGAGTTCTCCATAGAGATACCTGACGAGGACGCCGAGAAGATAAAGACCGTGCATGACGCGGTCGAGTACATCCAGAAGAAGGCCGGCAAGTAGCAAGAGCCCCCTTGTTCAAGGTCCTGTTCAGCCCCGGACGACCCGTTCAACCACACGCAATATCCGGATAGCTTGACCGTAAAGACCCCCAAGGCCCTGGATGGTCGCAAGGGTCTTTACGGTTTTTTGAGGACTTTAATACAGAGAAGACGGGAAAAGATGAAAAGAAGGGTAGCCGTAACAGGCGTAGGCATCATAAGCCCGCTCGGGACAGGTCTAAAAAAGTCCTGGGAGTCCGCGAAGGAAGGGCGCGGTGGTATACGCGAGATAACCCGGTTCGACGCAAAGGACTTCCCCGTCCGCATAGCCGGGGAGGTCCCGGACTTTGAGCCGACCGAGCATATCGAGAAGAAAGAGGTCAAGAAGATGGACCTCTTCATCCAGTACGCGGTATCCGCCGCGATGATGGCCTTCAACGACTCCGGCTTTCAAGTGACGGAAGAGAACGCCGAAAAGACCGGTGTCTACATCGGCGCGGGCATCGGCGGGCTCCCGGCCATCGAATACTGGCATAACGTGCTTAAGGAGAAGGGGCCCGATAGGGTGACGCCCTTCTTCATCCCGATGGTCATTATAAACCTCGCCTCAGGGCAGGTCTCTATAAAGACCGGGGCCAAGGGGCCGAACAGCTGTGCGGTCACTGCCTGCGCCACGGGGACGCACTCGATAGGCGACGCCATGAGGCTCATACAGAACGGGGACGCGGACTGCATGATAGCCGGAGGTACCGAATCCACCATTACGCCCCTGTGCGTCGCGGGTTTTAACGCCATGAAGGCGCTCTCCAACCGGAACGACTCACCCGCGACCGCTTCCCGCCCGTTCGATAAGGAGAGGGATGGCTTCGTAGTCGGCGAGGGTTCGGGGATACTCGTCCTTGAGGAGATGGAATCCGCCATCAAGCGCGGCGCGAGGATTTACGCCGAGGTCTCCGGCTACGGCATGAACTCGGACGCCCACCACATGACGACCCCGGCCCCCGAGGGCGAGGGCGCGGCCCGTTGCATGGCGCTTGCCATAAAGAACGCGGGGCTGAACCCCGAAGACATCGGGTACATAAACGCGCACGGGACGTCCACCTACTATAACGACTTATATGAGACGATGGCCATAAAGAAGGTATTCGGAGACCACGCCAAAAGGCTCGCCGTCAGTTCCACCAAGGGCATGACCGGCCACCTGCTCGGGGCCGCCGGCGGGATCGAAGCTGTTTTTACCGCCATGTCCCTCTACGAAGGCGTGCTTCCCCCGACGATAAACTATACGACACCCGACCCTGAATGCGACCTCGACTACGTGCCGAACACCGCGAGGGAGGCAAGGGTAAAGGCCGCGCTCTCCAACTCCTTCGGCTTCGGCGGCACGAACGCGGTCCTCGCCTTCAAGCGGTTCGAGGGGCGCTGATGGATGGAATGGAAAAGATAGTCATAGCGAGCGACCATGCCGGGCGCGAGATCAAAGAGGACATAAAGGAATTTCTTAAATCGCTGGGCGTCGAGTTCATTGACCTCGGCGTCGACAACGACGGCTCGGTCGATTACCCGGACTACGGGATACCGGTAGCCGAGAAGGTCTCGAAGGGCGAGGCCCGGCTGGGGATACTCGTCTGCGGGACCGGCATAGGGATGTCGATACTCGCTAACAAGTTCGCGAATGTCCGCGCCGCGCTCGTAAGCGACGTCTTCACGGCGCGTATGGCAAAGGAGCACAACGACGCGAACATCCTCGTCATAGGCGGGCGCATCGTGGGCAAGGGGCTCGCCAGAGAAATGGTAAGGGCGTGGCTGGATGCCAGGTTCGAGGGCGGCAGGCACCAGAAGAGGCTGGACAAGATAACAGAAGTAGAGAAAAAGAGGGGTTAATAAACGGAGGCCGCACAGATGTCAGAGTTGAAGAACTTCGATCCCGAAATATACGAGTCCATAAGGCTTGAGACCGAGCGGCAGGAGTACAAGCTTGAGCTAATCGCCTCCGAGAACCTTGTGAGCGAAGCGGTCCTTGAGGCCTCGGGCTCCGTAATGACGAACAAGTACGCGGAAGGGTATCCCGGGAAGCGCTACTACGGCGGGTGCGAGTTCGTTGACATAGCCGAGAGGCTCGCGATAGAGCGTGCAAAAAAGCTCTTCGGCGCCGAGCACGTGAACGTCCAGCCGCACTCCGGCTCTCAGGCTAACATGGCCGTGTATATGGCGGCCGTAAAGCCCGGAGAGACGGTCCTCGGCATGAACCTCTCGCACGGCGGCCACCTTACGCACGGCAGTCCCGTGAATTTTTCCGGCATACTATACAACATCGTCTCCTACGGCGTCCGCAGAGACAACCAGCGCATAGACATGGATGAGGTGAGGGCCCTTGCCAAGACCCACAGGCCGAAAATGATAGTCGTAGGCGCGAGCGCGTACCCGAGGATAATAGATTTTAAGGCGTTCAGGGAGATAGCCGACGAAGTCGGCGCGGTCGTGATGGTGGATATCGCGCACATCGCCGGGCTTGTCGTCGCCGGTCTCCATCCGTCCCCGGTCCCGCACGCGGAGTTTGTTACGACGACGACGCACAAGACCTTAAGGGGCCCCCGTAGCGGCATGATAATGTGCCGGGAGGCGTTCGTGAAACAGATAGACAAGCTCATATTCCCCGGCATACAGGGCGGGCCTCTCATGCATATAATCGCGGCAAAGGCCGTTGCCTTTAAAGAAGCGCTCGACCCGTCCTTTACCGTGTACCAGAGGCAGGTCCTGAAGAACGCTAAGGTATTGTCCGATGAGCTCATGAAACTCGGCTACGACCTCGTCTCCGGCGGGACAGACAACCACCTGATGCTCGTGGACCTTACGAAGCAGGATATCACCGGCAAGGAGGCCGAAGAGGCGCTCGTGAAGGCAGGCATCACGGTCAATAAGAACACCATTCCGTTCGAGACGCGGAGCCCCTTTGTCACAAGCGGCATCCGAATAGGCGTCCCGGCTGTCACCACCAAGGGCATGAAAGAGGGCGAAATGAAGGTTATAGCCTCCTTCATCGACAGGGCGATAAAGGCGAGGGCTGACGAGACAAAGCTCGCTGGGATAAAGGCGGAGGTAAAAGAGCTCTGCGTGCGGTTCCCGTTCTACGCTAAGCTTATAAACGCGCCTGCCTGACCGCTCATATTTTTTTAGGCAAACGACGCGCCCGCCTTTGGCGGGCGCGTTTTTTTTGGCGGGGGTCACGGGGAGATTATGAGCATCGATTAATAATCCCCCTCATTCCCCCTTTAGAAAAGGGGGAAGTCTTATCATGATTCGCTCGGCGCAAGTTTCAAGTTCTTCGGGAAATAAGAGACAGAGAACAATTCAAGTCTTTAAGAAGTGAACTTTGCCAGTCCGGCGAGGACCTCCCGCTTGAGATTCACCCTGAAATCTGTTACCTTCTACCGATGGAATACCTGATGGCCTTCGGCTCCACGCACAGGGCGCTTAAGGCCGAGGAGGTCTTGAGGGGATATTCCATAGCGTTCAGACTGCTCCCGGCGCCCAGGGCCCTTGAGCCGTATTGCGACCTCGTGATATCGGTAAAGGGAGAAGACCTCGGCGCCGCGATGGAGGCCCTCGCATCCGGCGGGGTCAGGCCCAAAAGCACTTACAGGAAGGAGGGAGAGGGGTATGTTAAAGTGTGATTTCTGCGGGGTAGAGACCGACTTCGTCGTAAGGGTGGCGATCGACAAGGACTACGACAGGCTCACTGTTCGGCACGAGAAGAGGTACGCGTGCATCGTTTGCTCCGAGAAAAAGGAGCGGGAGCGCCAGGAGAGGACGAAGGACAGCGCCGAACAGAAGAAGTGAGGGACAAGGCGCTTGTCGTCATGATGAGGGCGCCTGAGCCGGGTAGCGTAAAGACCAGACTCGTACCGCCGCTCACCCATGAAGGGGCGGCTACTCTCTACGAGGCCTTTCTCTCCGATATATTCAACAGGCTCGGACGTATTGGGTGGGCCGATATCCACGTAGTCTATACGCCTGAAACCGCGCGTCAAAGGGCGGCCATGATCGTTCCGCCGTCCATGGAATGCTTTCCCCAGGCAGGCTCAGACCTTGGAGAGCGGATGTACAACGCCTTTGAAAACCTTCTGGGCAGGGGATACAAAAGGGTCGTGATGATAGGCTCGGACAGCCCGGACATGCCCATTGGACGCATAAAAGAGGCATTCTCCGCGCTTAAGGGAGGCACGGACGTCGTCTTCGGCCCTGCGCTCGACGGAGGTTATTACCTCATAGGTCTGAAAAGGCCTACGCGCCTTCCGTTCGAAGGCGTCGCGTGGTCGACGGCCACGGTCTTATCCGACACGCTTGAAAAGATAAAAGGCGCTCTCTCATTCAAGCTCATCAAGCCCTGGCACGATATAGACACTGTGGAAGACCTGAAGCTCCTAAAAAAAAGGTCCGCGCCGAGGACGTTCGAGGCCTCCTTAAGGCTCGGACTCGTGGAGGGCTGATATGCATGGGCAGGGGGGCAGGGCCTCTCTTTACGGCCCGTTCGCCGCGTTGGCCATCGCTATCATATCGGTCGCGCTCGTATATTCGAATACGCTTGACTCCCCGTTCCTCTTCGACGACGAGATATATATCGTAAATAACGAAGTGCTCCGGAGCCTCGCCAATTTCTGGCCGCCGACCGGGTCAAGGTACATAGGCAACCTCTCCTTCGCGCTCAACTACCGCCTCCATCTGCTCGACCCACGGGGCTACCACCTCGTAAACATCGTAATCCACATAATAAACTCCTTTCTCGTCTATGCGCTCGTAAGGCTCTTGACAAAGACCCCGGCGCTCGAAGCCATCCCGCGCGCGTCGGCTGAGGCGATAGCGATACTTACGTCCCTCGTCTTCGCCGTTCACCCGGTGCAGACCGAGTCTGTCACATATATCACCCAGAGATACGCCTCATTGGCCGCGCTTTTTTACCTCGCGTCCGTTGTGTTTTACCTGAAGGCCAGGCCAGGAGCAAGGGCCGTGGTAAGGAAGCTCCCCTATGTCATTTCGATAATCCTTGCCGTATTCGCGATGAGGACAAAGGAGATAAGTTTTACGCTCCCGCTGGCGATCATGCTACTGGAAGCGACGCTTTTCGGGAAAGGAGACGCGAGGGCGAGGATAAAGATGATAGTCCCGTTCGCCGTTACGCTCCTCATAATCCCTCTCTATTTCGCGCTCCATAAGGCTGAGGGCGGGATGGGGATATCGGACTCCATCGTTACGCTCCAGAAGATGGAGCTCTCGGGGCTATCGAGATACGAGTACGCGATCACCCAGTTCCGGGTCATAGTGAAGTATTTAAGGCTCCTCGCGCTCCCGTACGAGCAGAACCTCTTATATGAAATGAAGACGTACAAGTCGTTTTTCGCGCCCGGGGTCATGGCCTCGTTCGTATTCCTCCTTTCCGTCTTCGTCTTTTCGGTCTTTACACTCTTCAGGTCGCTTAAGGGCAAAAGCGCCTACGGGGTCCTCTTTGCCATAGGAGTCCTCTGGTTCTTCCTTACCCTTTCAATCGAATCGTCCCTCATACCGATACGGGACGTGATCTTCGAGCACAGGCTCTATCTCCCGTCCGTCGGCGCGTTCCTCGCCTTCTTCTCCGCGTTTTTTTATTTTTTTGGGAGTAAAAGCGAGGGTAGGGCGGCCCCGGTCATACCCTCGCTTTTCTGATAGCGATCCCGCTCGGTATCGTCGCGCACAAGAGGAACGTAGTCTGGAAAGACGCCTTCTCGCTCTGGTCGGATGTGGTGGAGAAGAGCCCGGAGAGCCCGCTGGGGAGGCTGAACCTCGGGGCCGCTTATTACAAAAAAGGGCTCGTTAAAGAGGCGGAAGGCGAGTTCATGGAGTCTGTCCGGCTCGACCCGTCTTTCAACTCCGCACGCATGAACCTCGCAACACTCTATCAGGAGACCGGGAGGCTCGACGAGGCCATAGCCGGGTTCCGCGAGGCGATAAGGAGGGACCCGCAGAACGCCCTGGCGCTTTATAACGCCGGGCTCACGTACGGCGCAAAGGGGCTCCCGGAAGAGGCTGTAATATATTATCTCGCCGCATTGAAGGCCGACCCGGGGTACTCAGAGGTATATTACGCGCTCGGAGATGCGTACATGGGATTGAATCGGCCTGTTGAGGCGGTGGAGAGCTATACGCTTTTCATTAAAAAGGCCCCGGACCAGTACCGCTCCTACAAGGATTCCGCGGCCATCAAGATAAATTCCGTCAAGAGGAAAGGGCCTGCCTCTTTCCCCTGAAGGCCGTATAATACATTATTGTGTTTTTCTCCCTGTGGTGGTATCTTTAATGTCTTGTACGCTGGTTTGAAACCCGATATTTTACGCAAGGTTAAGAGAAAATGAAGAGACTTCCGCCTTGGGCCAAGAAGCCTCTCGGGCCGGCAAGCTCCCTCCACGAGATGAAGTCCATCTTGAGGAAGAGGAACCTGCATACGGTCTGCGAGTCCGCAAGGTGCCCGAACATAGGCGAGTGTTTTACAAAACCCACCGCGACCTTCATGATATTAGGGGACGTCTGCACGAGGAAGTGCGGCTTCTGCTCGATAGATAAGGGCAGGGACCCCCTGACTGTCGACCTGCACGAGCCCTCTAATATCGCCCTTACGGCAAAGGAGCTCGGGCTCAAACATGTCGTCATAACGTCGGTTACGCGCGACGACCTCCCGAGAGGCGGGGCAGGCCAATTTGCCTTGACAATCAAGGCGATAAAGGATAACATTTCCGGCATTTTGGTAGAGGTGCTTACCCCGGATTTCGAGGGCGACGAGGAGGCGTTAAAGGTGGTCCTCGATGCCCGGCCCGATATCTTCAACCACAACCTTGAGACAGTCCCCTCCCTCTACTCGCAGGTAAGGCCCCAGGCAGACTATCGGAGGTCGTTGCAGGTCTTAAAAGACGCGAAGGCCTCCGGCGTTATGACAAAATCCGGGATAATGGTCGGGCTCGGTGAGACAAAAGATGAGGTAAAAGAGGTGCTTAGAGACTTACTCGCCTCTGGCTGCGACGCCGTCACCATAGGCCAGTACCTGCGTCCCACAAGAGACAACCTTGAGGTAAAGGAGTATGTGGACCCTGAGGTCTTCAAGGAATACGAGGATTACGGTAGGAGCATAGGCCTCAAACACGTCTATTCCGGGCCGTTCGTAAGAAGTTCTTATAATGCCGAAAAACTTATGAACGGGTAGGTTTATAACTGTTTAAAGGACGTTTTACCGATTATATTTTACATATTAAGAGGCATAAATGGACGAATTCTACAGGATAAAAAGGCTCCCGCCGTATGTATTCAACATCGTGACCGAGCTAAAGGTCGCGGCGAGGAAGCGCGGAGAGGATATCATAGACTTCGGCATGGGCAACCCGGACCAGCCGACTCCTAAACACATAGTCGATAAGCTCATCGAGGCCGCCCAGAACCCGAGAAACCACAGGTATTCGGCCTCCAAGGGCATATACAAGCTCCGGCTCGCCATATCGGACTGGTACAAGAGAAGGTACGATGTGGACATCGACCCCGAGACCGAGGCCGTTGGGACGATAGGCTCAAAGGAGGGGCTTGCGCACCTCGCGCTTGCGATAATAGAGCCCGGAGACGTAGTATTCGTCCCGAACCCGACTTATTCCATCCACACGTACTCGGTAATCATCGCCGGAGGCGACGTCCGCTCTATCCCGCTCCTTCCGGGCGTGGACTTTTTCGACGAGCTCCTTAAGGCGACGAAGCAGACCTGGCCGAAGCCTAAGCTCCTCGTCATAAACTTCCCGCATAACCCGACGACCGAGGTGGTGGATAAGTCCTTCTTCGCAAAAATTGTCGACTTCGCCAAAGAGCATAATATGATGGTCGTCCACGACCTCGCATACGCGGACATTGTCTTCGACGGCTACAAGGCCCCGAGTTTTCTGGAGATACCCGGCGCGAAGGACGTAGGCGTCGAGTTCTTCACATTATCAAAGAGCTACAACATGCCGGGCTGGAGGGTCGGCTTCGCCGTCGGGAACAGAAAGCTCATAGCGGCTCTGACGCGCATGAAGAGCTACCTCGATTACGGGATGTTCCAGCCGATACAGATAGCGAGCGTCATCGCCTTAAACGGCCCGCAGGACTGCGTCACCGAGATATGCAAGACCTACGAGTCCAGGAGGAACGCCCTCATAGAGTCCTTCGGCAAGGCCGGCTGGGAGATAACGAAGCCGAAGGCGACGATGTTCGTATGGGCGAAGATACCCGAACATTTGAGGCACTTGAAGTCCCTTGAGTTCTCGAAGTTCCTTTTGGATAAGGCAAAGGTGTCGGTCTCTCCGGGCATCGGGTTCGGCGAGTATGGCGACGAGTACGTGAGGCTCGCGCTCGTAGAGAACGAGCACAGGATAAGGCAGGCGGCCAAGTGCATAAAGAAGGCGCTCGAGTTGCCGGTAATGAAGGTCTCGTAGATGCAGACAGGGGAGAGAGGTACGCCATCCGTGACACACATGAAGGCTGATAGGATATACGCGGGCCTCATAGGCTTCGGCACCGTCGGCACCGGTGTCGTCAAGGTATTGAAGGATAACGCCGCCCTAATTAAAGACAGGCTCGGGTGCGAGCTTGTGCTTAAGCGGGTGGCGGATAAAGACGTCTCGCGCGACAGGGGCGTCAAGCTCGACGACGGCGTCTTGACGACGGACGCCATGGACATCATCAACGATCCAGAGATATCGATTGTCATCGAGCTCGTCGGCGGCACGGGGATCGCCAAGACCTTCATCATGGAGGCGCTCTCCGCGGGCAAGCACGTCGTCACGGCGAACAAGGCGCTCCTTTCGACACACGGAAAAGAGATATTCCAGAGGGCGGCGGAAAAAAAGCTCGATATCGGATTCGAGGCCTCTGTCGGCGGGGGCATCCCTGTCATAAAGGCCTTAAGAGAGGGGCTCGCCGCCAACAGAATAGAATCCATCTACGGCATTATAAACGGGACCGCCAACTATATACTCTCAAAGATGACTAACGAGGGGGGCAAGTTCGAGGACGTTTTAAGGCGCGCGCAGGAAAAGGGCTACGCTGAGGCGGACCCGTCGTACGACGTGGACGGCATTGACACGGCGCACAAGCTCGCGATACTCATAAACCTCGCCTATGGGACTTACATCGACGTTAACGACATCTACACGTCCGGCATAAGCAGTATCAGCCAGCACGACATAAAGTTTGCCAAGGAGTTCGGATACAGGATAAAGCTCCTCGCGATAGCGAAGTCCGGCGACGGGAAGATAGAGGCGCGCGTCCACCCGACGATGGTCCCTGCCTCGCACCCGCTCGCAACCGTCGACGGCGTATACAACGCCATACACCTTGAGGGCAACGCCGTAGGCTCAGTCATGCTCTACGGCCTTGGCGCGGGGATGATGCCCACGGCGAGCGCGGTAGTCGCTGACCTCATGGACATAGCGCGGAACATGAGAAAGGGCATCTCAGAGAGGATCACGCCGCTTGCGTACACGGCTGAAGCGATAAAGGACGTGGCATTAAAGCCAATAGACTCACTCGAAATCCCGTACTACATCCGCTTCCTCGCGGTAGACAAGCCCGGCGCGCTCTCGAAGATCTCAGGCGTGCTCGGCGCTCATAACATAAGCATATCGTCTGTTATACAGAAGGACAGGAAGATAGGCGGGGCGGTGCCGCTGGTAATTCTTACTCATAACGCGCTTGAGAGGGAACTGCGTTCAGCCATAGAAGAGATACAGTCCATGGATATAATACACGATAAAATCGTCTATATACGGATAGAGGAGAATCTTGGTGCGGCTAACTAGAAAAGGGCTTTGGGCGGGTCTGATAAGGGAGTTCAGGGACTTTTTGCCTGAGATAAAGGATGAGGCGATAACGACGCTCCTTGAGGGGAACACCCCGCTTATAGAGTCGGTGAATCTTAAGGACATATTCGGGGACATAAGACTGCTCCTCAAATACGAAGGCCTTAACCCGACCGGCTCCTTCAAGGACCGCGGCATGACGATGGCGGTATCGAAAGCGCGCGAGGAAGGCGCGAAGGCCGTCATCTGCGCCTCTACCGGAAACACCTCGGCCTCTGCCGCGGCGTATGCCGCAAGGGCCGGCATGAAGGCCTATGTCCTCGTGCCGGACGGAGGAATAGCGCTCGGCAAGCTCTCGCAGGCGATGATGCACGGCGCGATGGTGCTGCAAATTAAAGGCAACTTCGATGACGCGCTGAACATCGTCAAGGCCATCACCAAGGACTATCCGGTGAAGATGGTCAACTCCATCAACCCGTACAGGATAGAGGGGCAGAAGACCGGGGCCTTTGAGGTCTCGGAGCATTTGGGGCACGCGCCGACCTATCACTTCCTCCCTGTGGGGAACGCCGGCAACATCACCGCGTATTGGAAGGGCTACAAGGAATACTACAAGGAAGGGATAATCTCGAACCTCCCGAAGATGATGGGTTTCCAGGCCGAGGGGGCGGCGCCTATTGTTTTGGGCCATCCTGTCGAGGACCCTCATACCATAGCTACTGCCATAAAGATCGGTAACCCCGCCTCATGGGAAGGGGCGCTTAAGGCAAAGGAAGAGAGCGGCGGGACGATAGGGCTGGTGTCGGATGACGAGATAATCGAGGCATATAGACTCCTTGCCTCGCGCGAAGGCGTATTCTGCGAGCCGGCGTCAGCCGCCTCACTCGCCGGAGCGATAAAATTAAAGAAAGACGGGGTGCTTATCGACGGTGATACCGTCGTTTGCACGCTTACGGGCCACGGCCTTAAGGACCCGGATAACGCAATGAACGCGTCCCCAAAGCCCGTGAAGGTGGCGGCGGATGTGAAGAAGATTTTGAAGATAATGGGGTTTTAGGGGGTCAGAGCGCCAGAACTTCACATACCTGCGTTGCTCCTCGGCCCAGTCTCTGCGGCGTACCCAAAAGTACGCCTCGCGCCGGTTCTTCGTCGCGCCTTGGCCTGTTTTGTTCTGACGCTCTGACTGAGCGCCTTGTAAATAACGGCGTTGCCCCTCGGCCCTCACGCACTGATCGTCATTACCGCGTGTCTCAAGCGGGAATCCAGTTTTTTATTCCGTAAAGACACTGGATCCCCGGTTTAAACCTCGGGGATGACGAATCCGCGAATTTGACAAGGACCACCCGCCATAGGATAATTAAGAAACCTCTTCGGGAGCTGAAACTCTTATGAAATATATAATACTCATCGGCGACGGGATGGCCGACAACGCAATGGACGAGCTCGACGGCAAGACCCCGCTCGAATCCGTCGACACCCCCAATATGGACTCACTTGCCGGGACCGGCAAGTTCGGACTCTTCAGGACAGTGCCTCCGGGGTTTCCGCCTGGTAGCGACGTCGCCAATTTAAGCGTCCTCGGCTACGACCCGAAGAAATACTACACGGGTAGGGCCCCGTTGGAGGCGGCTTCCATCGGCGTAAAATTGGCCCCCGCCGAGATCGCATTCAGGTGCAACCTCGTAACGCTCGCGCAAAAGGACGGCTCTCTCGTCATGGACGATTACAGCGCGGGGCACATCACGACAGAAGACGCCGACTCTCTTATAAGGTCGCTCGACCAGGCGCTCTCGAGCTCGGGCGTGCGCTTCTATACCGGCACCTCGTACAGGCACCTGATGGTATCGTCTACGCAGGGCAAGTTCAAGACGACGCCGCCGCACGATATATCGGACAAGAAGATAGACGAGTACCTGCCCAAGGGCGCTGGCGCTGAAAAACTCATAGAGCTCATGGACCTTTCAAGGGACGTACTTAAAGACCACCCTGTCAACAGAAAAAGGATGGGCAACGGCAAAAAGCCCGCCACCTCCATCTGGCTCTGGGGGCAGGGGTCGGCGCCGCAGATGCCGACGCTTAAAGAGCGGTTCGGGGTGGACGGCGCGATAATATCGGCCGTCGACCTTATGAAGGGCATAGGCATATACGCCGGGCTCGAGGTCATAAAGGTCCCGGGCGCGACCGGCTACATAGACACCAACTACAAGGGTAAGGCCGAGGCCGCGCTATCGGTGCTTGAGCGGAAGGACTTCGTCTGCGTCCACGTTGAGGCCCCGGATGAGGCAGGGCATAACGGGAACTTGAAGGACAAGCTCCGCGCCATAGAGGATTTCGACGCCAGGATAGTCGGGCCGATACTTAAAGGCATGGAGAAGTTCAAGGAGTACAGGGTGATGGTCCTCCCGGACCACCCGACCCCTTTGGCCATAAAGACCCATACTTCTGACCCGGTCCCGTTCGCGCTCTGCACTATGGGCGGCAAACAGGTGGAGAAGGGGATCGCCAAGTTCTGCGAGAGGGAGGCCGCTGAGACAGGCTGGCTCGTCGAGGACTGCGAGACGATGATACAGGAGTTTTTCGGAAGAGCAGAACAGGTCTGCGACCTGGGGAGATAAACCCCGGCGCAAGATAAGGAAGTCCTCCTCTTTTCTAAAGAGGGGTCAGGGGAGATTATGCTTGTTCCTCCCCTTTACAAGGGGAGGTTGGGAGGGGTCGTTGTTGGACGTAACACGAAAGGGGCTTGCAGAACCTTTATAATCCCCCTCAGTCCCCCTTTAGAAAAGGGGGATTATATTGTTTGGGCTTCATAAACGGGCGGGACCTCCAAGTCCCGCTCTTAAGTTTTTAAGCCAAAGAGAGTCCAGCCGTAAATGAAAAGATCCCTATACGCAGTATCCATCTTCGTTGTCCTCCTCGCCGTTCTTTACTACGCCTATATCCCGGATGTCTCGAAGCTCAAGAAAGAGAACCCCAAGAAGACGGCGATGATGGAGTACCGGGAGGCCGAGTGGAAGGCCAAGGGCAAGAAGCGCCAGATATACCAGGTCTGGGTGCCTTTTTCGAGGGTCTCTCCCTACATGGCCAAGGCGGTCATCATAGCCGAGGACGACAAGTTCTGGTCCCACGAGGGTTTCGACTTCGAGGCGATGCAGAAGGCGGTCGAAAAGGACCTGAAGGCAGGCAAATTCAAGGCCGGGGGGTCTACGATAAGCCAGCAGTTGGCGAAGAACCTCTATCTTACCCCGAAGAAGAGCCCCTTGAGGAAGATAAAAGAGGCGATAATCGCCTGGAAGATAGAGCGGACCTTATCTAAGCGGCGGATACTCGAGATTTATCTGAATGTCGTCGAGTGGGGTGAGGGGATATACGGCATAGAGGCCGCCTCCCGCCACCACTTCGGCAAATCCGCGAGCGAGCTTACGGCGATGGAGGCCGCGAGGCTCGCGACCGTCCTGCCGAACCCCCGGAGGCTCGACGCCTCTGGCGAGCAGAAGTATGTAGCCAAACGCGCGGAGATAATATACAGCATAATGGTGCGGCGCGGGATAGTCGTGCCTGAGTACGAGGAGGTTGTGGCGGGCGGGACAGATGGCGTCGGCTCCATCTCCACCTCTGTTGATGGGGCCGTCCCTCCCGGCCCTGAAAAGCCCGTCGAGTCTATTGATGCAAAAAAAGAGGCCGGGGGCTGAAGTCAGGCCCACCTGCTATCTTATATTAAATGTTTCTTGTAATACGCTGATTTAAAAAGTATTTCAGGCCGATTTTTTCGCCTGGCCGGTCTTCTCCAGGATGAATCTGCCTAACTCTTTGTCAACAACGCCTATGTGGTTCGTGAGCCATTCGACCGCGCTATGCTGGGTCTCTATCACGACTGACAGGCTGACACCCGCCTCGATAGCCTTTTTTATCCCCGCGACCTGTTCCTTGAAGTTCTTGTGCTCCGCGATATGTGAATTCCTCCCGCTGTACTGGAGTTTGGCCATCGCCTGGTCTTCGGCCCCGAAGTGGGTCACAACATAGGTGTCGAGGAATTTGACGAGGTTTACTATCTCCTCCTTGCCCTTTCTCGCGAGCATCGCGTCCATGAGCCTGTTTATCCTCTCGAAAAGCTCCTTGTGCTGTGTGTCCTGCCAGTCTACTCCTGTCTCCAGGGCCTTTCTCCATAAGAGCGCCATACTTTCTCTCCTGAGGTGGTTTTTAAAAAACAGCTTTTCTATTTATCGGACGGGGATTGAATACCTTAAGGGTATTGCTGGATTTCTTTTGACAGCGCCCTATGGGCGCATTATAATGGGGTAACATTTGTAGCCTATATGGATAAAACACTTACATTACGGCAAAAAGAGGTGCTCGAATTTCTTGAGGGCTTCATCGAGGCGAGGGGGTTTCCGCCTTCCTTGCGGGAGATTTGCGCGCGCCTCCGTATAAACGGCCCCAAGAACGCCAGAAAACATTTGGAGGCGCTTGAGAAAAAGGGTTTTATAAAGAGGTCCGCCAACATCTCAAGGGCCATAGAGGTGATTGGGCGCGCCATGAGCGGCATCGTCTCCATGCCCATTGCCGGGTCTGTCCGGGCCGGCGCGCCTAATCTGGCGATAGAGGATATCCTCGGCCATGTCGCGTTAGACGGGAGGCTCTTCAACTGCCCGGACGGGTTTCTCTTGAAGATCGAGGGCGATTCCATGACTGGCGCGGGAATTGAGCAAGGCGACCTCGTCATGGTAAGGCCGCAGAGCCATGCGGACCCAAACGACATCATCGTCGCCATGCTCGATAACGAAGCGACGGTCAAGAGGTTTGTCAGGGACGGGGCGAGGGTGATGCTAAAGCCCGAGAACCCTTCCATGAACCCGATAGAGATCGGCAAAGACCGGGAGTTTTCCATAATAGGAAAGGTCATATCCGTCATCAAGAGGCTTGAGTAAATGGCGACAGATATAGGGGAAAAGATAAAGGTCATGGCCGTCTTTGAAAAGGGTGTCAGGCCGGTGAAGTTCAAGTGGAGGGGGCGGGTCTATCCAGTGAAGGAGATAACCTATACCTGGGCCTCGAAAGAAGGCGAGGCCCCCATAATCCATTTTTCGGTCACTGACGGCGCGACCCTCTTCGAGCTCGCCTACAACCAGAATGAGCTGGAGTGGACCTTGAACAAGGTGGACGCATGAGGACGATCATGCATCTGGACATGAACGCCTTTTTCGCCTCAGTCGAGCAGAGGTGCGACCCCGGTCTCCGGGGCAAACCCATCGCCGTCATAGGCTCTGCGCACCGGACGGTCGTCACCACCGCCTCATACGAGGCGCGCAAATTCGGCGTCAAGACCGGGATGAACAAGTATGAAGCCAAGAGGGCCTGCCCCGGCCTCATATTCGTAGTAGGCGACAACCGCAAGTACATCGATACATCTATTAGAATACTCAATATTTTAAAGGACTTCTCGCCGAAAGTTGAGGCGTATTCTATTGACGAGGCCTTTGTCGAGATAACCGGCATGTCCTCTCTTTTTGGAGAGCCGGCCACACTCGCCTCACTGGTAAAGGAGAGGATAAGGGGGGAGTTGGGCCTGACCTGTTCAATCGGTATAGCCCCGAACAAGCTCCTCGCCAAGCTCGCTTCCGACATGCAAAAGCCGGACGGCCTTGTGGAGATAAGGGAAGGGGACGTCGCCACGCTCCTCGAACCCCTCCCGGTCGGAGAGCTCTTCGGCATAGGGCCTAAGCTAACGGCTCACTTGGCCTCTTTGGGGGTAGCGACCTGCGGGGAGCTCGCCCGTTTTCCGGTGAGTATCTTAAGGGAGCGGTTCGGGATAATAGGCGAGCGGCTTGCACTAATGGGGCAGGGCATCGACACCTCCCCGGTCATCCCGGCGGGAGAGGAAGGAGAGGCCAAAAGTGTCGGCCATTCGACGACGCTAAAGAGGGACATAAGCGAGCGCGGTGTCATTAAGCGCCATATCCTGAAGCTCTCGGAGATGGTCGGCGCGAGGGCAAGGAGGTACGGCCTTAAGGGGAGGAAGGTCACGCTCACGCTCCGCTACCACGATTTTTTTACATTCAGCAGGCAGAAAACCCTCGCCATACCCACGAACGACACCCGCGCCATATACTCAGCCGCGTCTTCGATAATTGATTCGCTCCGGCTCAAGTCCGCCATAAGGCTCGTAGGCGTCGCCATTTCGGATATATCGAAAGAAACGGGGCAACTCGACCTTTTCGAGGACGGTATCAAACGCGAGCGGCTCTTAAAGGCGATAGACGAGATAAACAAGGACATCGGGGCATTTACTATAACCTGGGCCTCGATATGCGATGAGGGCGCGCAGGTCGAAGGCTCAGGCGTCATCTCACCTTCATGGAGGCCGGAGGGGGTCAAAAGGGTGGAGGTGAGGTAGGAGGGTGCGTTTTGCGCAGGGGAATAAAATCTCCTCCACGTAGCAAGTGGAGGCAGGGTGGGGTGATTTGAACGCAAGGACGACCTCCCCCGCCCCCTCCTTGGTAAGGAGGGGAGAAGGCACTTTTGCCAAAGGCCTTGTTGCTCGCTCCGCGCGCTTTTCGCGCAGGGGCTCCTAACGCTTTCTTCCTCCCCATCACGCTCGCGCGCCGAGCGTAAGCGGTCTAATCTCCCCCGGTGCGCTCGCCTCTCCCTCCCGCAGGCTTTCTCCGCCCTGCGCCTGTGTTTTGGTGAAACGGAACAAATCTTTTTTGCTTTTCAGAAGCCCCATGCCGAAAAAAAGCCCGGCAGGGCGTAAGATGGTATTTTTATAAGAGCTTCTTGCGGGTTCATGTTCGCAACCCGAGCCAGCCTCGATTTTATTATCCCTTGACTTGCCGCTCCCAAAACTATAAAGTTACGCCATAAACGCCAGGTATCTCCATCGGGAGATAAAAGGGAATCCCGTGGCCTGCAGAAGCAGGGAATCGGGAGCGGTCCCGCCGCTGTAACCGGGGACGAAAACCAACGAAGCCACTGGGGGATAACCCCGGGAAGGTTGGAGAGTAGGCCGATCCGGGAGCCAGAAGACCTGCCCGGCGTCATGAAAGGCCTTCTCGCGGACAGGAAGGTCGTCTGAAGGAAATACCTTCGGAACGATTGAGGGTGAAGAACAGGGTGCAATCCTCGGGGCTTTAAAAGCTCCGAGGATTTTTTTTGTCTAAAAATTGTTATTTTTCCTAAATTCTGCGTCAGGGCGAAAATAAAAATGCTCACATATTACCATATATGCTGCGCTTTTTATTTCCACCCTTCCTTGATTTTAGAAAAAATTCCTAATTTTTAGAGTTAGCCATATCATAATATTTCAAAGGAGACCGAGATGACCCAGATAGAGGCCGCAAGAAAAGGCATCATAACAAATGAGATGGAGGAGGCCGCGAAAGGCGAAGAAGCATCCCCGGAATACATAAGACAGATGATCGCCGAGGGAAAGGCGGTCATACCGAATAATAAGAACCGGAAGGCGCGGCTCGTGGCCATAGGCAAGGGGCTCCGCACCAAGGTCAACGCAAGCATAGGGACCTCCTCTGACATAGTGGACGCCGCCTCAGAGGTCGAAAAGGCGCTCGCCGCAGAAAAAGCCGGGGCAGATACGCTGATGGAGCTTTCGGTCGGCGGCGACCTCGACTCAATAAGAAAAGAGGTCCTGTCCGCGACCTCCTTGTCCGTCGGGAGCGTCCCTTTATATCAGGCATTCAAAGAGGCGATAGAAAAATATCACGACCCGAACAAATTGACCGAAGAGCTGCTCTTCGATGTCCTGGAGCGGCAGTGCGCCGACGGCATCTCATTCATGGCGGTGCACTGCGGGCTCAACAGGCTCACAATTGAGAGGCTGAACAGGCAGGGTTACAGGTACGGCGGGCTGGTCTCCCGCGGGGGCTCGTACATGGTCGGCTGGATGCTCAGGAACAACAGGGAGAACCCGCTCTACGAGCGGTTCGACAAGGTGGTGGAGATTTTAAAGAAGTACGACTGCGTTTTGAGCCTCGGGAATGGCCTGCGCGCAGGGGCGGTCCACGACTCACTCGACAGGGCGCAGGTCCAGGAACTGCTCATAAACTGCGAGCTCGCCAACCTCGGCCAGGAGATGGGTTGCCAGATGATGTGCGAAGGGCCGGGGCATCTGCCGCTCGACGACATAGAGGCGAACGTAAAACTCCAGAAGAGGATGAGCGCAGACGCGCCGTTCTATGTGCTCGGCCCGCTTACGACAGACATCGCGGCAGGCTACGACCATATATCGGCGGCGATAGGCGCGGCAGAGGCGGCCCGCTACGGCGCCGACCTCATCTGCTACGTTACTCCGGCAGAGCACCTTGCGCTTCCCAACAAGGAGGATGTTGTTGAAGGGGTGCGGGCCGCGCGCGTCGCCGCGCACGTAGGCGACATGGTAAAGCTCGGAAGGAAAGGGCGCGACATGTCGATGGCAAAGGCGCGGAGGGACCTCAATTGGAATGAGCAGGCCAGGCTCGGCCTCTTTGGCGAGAGGGCGTCCGAGATAAGGGCGTCAAGGGCGCCTGAGGACTCGGACACTTGCACCATGTGCGGGAGCTTCTGCGCCCTCGACAATGTAAATGTCCACTTCAGTGAGAGCCTTAAGGCCGGAGATAAGGCTTGAAGGGCCTCTGAAGAACTATTCCTGTCTGAAACGTATCAAAATATAAGGCGTTTTATCCAGACAGTCTGCGTGTAACCTGACTCACTGCTTAAGACATCCTTCATGGTGTACCATGCCCCGGTATCTTCAATAAAAGGAGGGCAAAATGAAAAACAAACGCACCATATCGGATCTCTTCGAGATCATCGCCGGTTTTACGGTAATGGCTGTCCTGTTTTTTTCGGTCTTTACCACGTTTACAAAGGGCTATTAGGAAAAAGGCCGGGGCCTCGCGCCCCGGCTGTTTTTATCTGAGGAAAATAGCCAAACACCCCCTCTCCTTTTTTCTTTTCACTCTCTATTGCTTTCCGCACTTTCCTATGGCCGTTGCTCGTATCCGCGTTGCGGTAATGCCCTCGCTGTCACCGTGCAATGTACGGCCTTAAGCCGGCAAAAAAAGACGCGGGAATTCACCTGCCTTTTTTTGTTTTCCGGTGCTCCATTTTAATAATTCTTTAATTCAGGCCATACTATAATGGGTGCGTAAAGAACGGGACCCGGCATAAAAGGAGGCATCCATGATAAGGACGATGAACAGGTCAAGCGGACTCTTCGAGATAATGGCAACTTTCGCCATCCTCGCGCTGGTGCTCCTCATATCGATGATCATAATCTGAAACTGAAAGGAGAGGGATATGGATAAGAATACAGGCAAGGGCTATTTGTTCGAGCTACTGACAGTCGCGGGCAACTTCGTGGCTGGCGTCCTTCTCTATGTCATGGTCTCTTAAGGAGGTCTTTATGGAAAGGATAATACCCCTGGGGCAGTTCTTCGCCGCGCTGGCAATCCTTGTCCTCGCGCTGGCCATTATCTCAAAGGTCACATTCGTTTAGGCACCCCCGCGGCGATTGAAAATAAAGCCTGGCCGGATATTCCCGGCCAGGCTTTTCCGTTTTTAAAACAGGCTTGACATCCCCCCGGCCCTCCTTGACAACCTTTTTCTTTCACATATCCGTTTTTCGTGTTATTATTACGAGCTAAGCCATATCAGATAAAGGAGAAAGCTGGAAATTGGAAAGTGTGAAGGACAAGATGACGTTTAATGATTTCAACCTCTCAAGCGATGTGCTCAAGGCCGTCTCCGCGATGGGCTTTGAGGTGCCGACCCCCATACAGGAGAAGACCATCCCGGCGCTTATGACCGGCAGGGACGTCATCGGGCAGGCGCAGACAGGGACCGGAAAGACGGCCGCATTCGGCATACCGATTGTCGAGCGTATAGACCGCATGGCCAACGGGGTACAGGCGCTCATACTCGCGCCGACGAGGGAGCTCGCCATACAGGCCGCCGAGGAGATGAACAAGCTCGGGAAGTTCAAGAAGCTACACGCGCTCCCGGTCTACGGCGGCACGTCGATCGAGAGGCAGATAAAGGCCTTGAGCAGAGGCGTCCATATCGTAGTCGGCACACCCGGCAGGGTCCTTGACCACATCGAGAGGAAGACCCTCTCTTTAAAGGGCGTAAGGGTCGTAGTGCTCGACGAGGCCGACGAGATGCTGGATATGGGGTTTCTGGACGACATAAACAGGATACTCAAGGAGACCCCGGAAGAAAGGCAGACCCTCCTTTTTTCCGCCACTATGGCCGATGAGATAGTAAAGATATCCAAGCGCTACATGAAGAACCCCGATAAGATCAGGATAGCGTCGGACACGCTCACAGCCCCTAAGATAGACCAGATATTTTATGAGGTGAGGAACGACCAGAAGATGGAGGCGCTCTCGCGCCTTATCGATTCCGACGACTCCGGGCGCTTCCTCGTCTTCTGCCACACGAAGCGGGAGGCAGACGAAGCGGCCTCGCAATTGAAGTTGCGCGGATACGACGCCGACGCCATGCACGGGGACTACACGCAGTCCCAGAGGGAGTCGGTCTTAAAGAAGTTCAGGGAAGGGCGCATCGACGTGCTCGTCGCCACCGACGTCGCGGCCAGGGGCCTTGACATAAGCGACATCTCGCACGTCGTCAACTACTCCATCCCGCAGGACCCGGAGTCCTACGTCCACAGGATAGGCAGGACCGGCAGGGCGGGGAAGGAAGGCATAGCGATCACCTTCGTCACCCCGAGGGAAGACAGGCAGTTGCGCCTTATAAAGTCCGTATCCAAGGCGAATATCAAGAGGGGCAAGCTCCCGACCAAGGAAGAGGTCATGGGTTCGCGCGTGGCGAGCCTTAAGGAGCGCATACAGGAGTGCATAGACGACAAGTCCTTCGACAGGTTCTTAAAGCTCGCCGAGGAGATGACCGTTGACTTAAGCCCGGTCGAGGCGCTCGCCGCGCTTATCAAGTTCCAGTTGCAGGGGTTCGAGGCGCCGCCGGCGGAGAGGTCAGACGTCTCGCTCGACGACACCGGCGCCCCTTCCGGCATGGCGCGCCTCTTCGTGACCATAGGCAAGGACCAGGGCGTGAGGGCAGGGGACATCGTGAACGCGATATCCAAGAAGGCCGGCATATCAAGGGACGAGATAAAGGGAGTGTCCATCTTCGAGACCTTTACCTTCGTCGAGGTCCCGAGGGACTCGGCCGAGAAGGTAATAGAGTTCATGCACCAGTCGATCCTCTCTGGCAGGAAAATAGCGGTCGCGCCGGCAAGGCCCAGGGGAAAATAGAAGCAGGCGATTTAACAATCCATTAAAAAGGCCCGCCCTCAAGGCGGGCCTTTTTACTTGACAAAAACCCCTTTTTCCGCTTGTGGATCTCCGCCATTTACCATAATTCACTTTACAAAAGGCCGGTGCCTGATTTATATTTAAATAGTGGCTTACATCCTTAACTTTAAAGAGTTTTTTCTTTCAAAGCGGCCTTGTTGAGCGGCGCTTTCCGATTCTGGAAAACGGCGGCAGGCGAGTGAAATAGCGCGGGGCTTATAGCGGTCCGTTGCCCTTGTCTCAACCCTGTTTTTTTGAACTCGTTGTTAAGGCCGGGCCCGGTCACGCAGGCGCACGCGCTTCAAAGCGGAAAATTGGTTTGCCGGGGCTGGCCTGATTCGTTGCCTGATAGCGAAAGTTTTTTTCCGGAGACCCGATAAGATTAAGAAGGGCCTTGAGGGTCACTGAAGCAATTCAAAGAGGTTAAGAATGGGTCTTATATTCACAAAAGGCGCCGTCACGACGGCTGTACTCCTCTGCGGGGGGCACCACGAGGACTTGAACCCTCTGCTACGCGACACCCCTGTATGCACCCTCCCTGTATTGAACCGCCATCTCATCGAATACACCGTGGATTTTCTGAGGAACAAGGGCATACGGAATGTCCTCGTCTCGATACCAAAGGACGACGGATTCGATACGGCCGAGTACATGGAGAACCTGAGCCACTCATTCAGGGGCCGCCTTGAGATAAGCCATTTCGAGGAGGACAAGCACATAGGGACCGCCGGGTCGTTGCGCGCGATGCGGGACCACGTGGGGGAGGAGAGTTTCCTCGTCATAGCGAGCAACATCTACATGGGAAATATCGACCTTGAGAGGTTCATGGCCGAGCACGCCGAGTCGAAGGCCTCCCTGACCGTAGGGGTCTTGAAGAACCGCAAGTACCCGACCGAGGACATATACGTCGACAAGAACGGCTCGGTTGAAGGCTTCTCCGTCATACACCCCTCCAGGGACAGGAGGTCGCCTTATACCCCGCTCGGCGTCTACATCGCCGACCACTCGGTATTCGGCTTCATAAAGGAGAAGGGCTACTTCGACATAAAGGAACAGCTCATACCGGCGCTTAAAAAGGCGTCTCTCCATGTGCAGTCCCACGAGATAGAGGGCTACTGCAGGCCCATAGAGACGATTGAGGACTACTTTGGCCTGCACAGGGAGGCGCTCCTTACCGGGAATTTTACGAAGGCCGGGCTGACCGAGATATCCGACGGCGTATGGGCGGGGGAGAACATCTCCATTTCGCCCAAGGCCTACATGGCGGGCCCCGTCCTCATAGGCAGGAACTGCACCATTTCAGACGACGTCCAGATCATAGGCCCCGCGGTCATCGGCGACAACTGCACCGTAGGGAAAAGGGCGAGGATACGCGAATCCATCATGCTGAGCGACTTCGACATGGACGACAACGCGTCCGTCAAGTACTGCGTCGTCGGGCGCGGGGTGAAGATTTTTTCAGGCGATTCGTTCTCAAACAAGATACTCGTCGACAACCTCAAGGTGGCGGATGTGAACCTAATACCGTCGAGGTACGAGTTCAACGGGGTTATCGAGTCCATGGGGCTCAAGATGGGCGGGTACAAGTACGCGGCCTTCCTCGGCTTAAAGCGGCTCCTCGACATCACGGTCTCGCTCGCGTGCCTCATCCTTTTTTCCCCTGTAATGCTCGCCCTCGCCGTGGCCGTGAAGCTCGATTCAGACGGCCCCGCGGTATTCAAGCAGAGGAGGTGCGGCAAGGACGGGGTGGATTTCGAGATGCTTAAATTCAGGACGATGGTCAAGGACGCCCACGCCCAGCAGAAGAAGCTCACCGACCAGAAGAACGTCGACGGCCCGATGTTCAAGCTCCTTAACGACCCGAGGATAACGCGCATAGGGCAGTTCCTCAGAAAGACCAGCCTTGACGAGCTGCCGCAACTGTTGAACGTGCTGAAGGGCGAGATGAGCCTTGTCGGGCCCCGCCCCCTCGTCATGGACGAGATGAAGTTCAGCCAGAGCTGGAGGTCTATCAGGCTGAAGGTTAAGCCGGGCATCACAGGCCTCTGGCAGGTGCAGGGGAGGAGCGAGGCCTCATTCCACGACTGGATAAGGCACGACGTCTACTACGTGCAGAACCAGTCGCTCTGGCTCGATGTCAAGATACTCCTTAAGACCGTAGGGGTGGTGTTCAGGAAGGGCGGGGCGTATTAGCTATCAGGCTGTTTATTAAATAGGGAGCCATATGACGCTTGTAGAAATGCTTGAAAAGGCCGCCGCGGACCACCCGTCGAGGCCGGCCGTTATATTCAACGATACCGTTTTGACCTACTCTGAGCTCGATTCGACGGTCAACAGGTTCGCGAACGCCCTCATAGCCGAAGGCGTAAAGAAAGGCGACCGTCTCGCTCTTATGCTCCCGAGGGTCCCAGAGCTCATCATTGCCTTTTTAGGGGCCGCGAAGGCAGGGGCCGTCGCGGCCCCCATAAACTTCGAGCTCCCGCTCTCAAGGATAAAGGCGCTTGTAAAGACGCTCTCCCCGAGGTTCATCGTATCTGCCGGGGCGCACCTCGAAAACGCCTTATCCGGCGTCGAAGGCACGGGGGCCGGCGTCGTCGCAATCGGCCACGAGGACGCCCGCGCGATAGCGTGGGATGAGTTCCTGAAGTTCCCATCGACGAGGCCCGGCATCGACATCCACTCGGACGACGTCGTCTATCTCAATTATACATCCGGCTCGACCGGGGACCCCAAGGGCGCTATAACGACCCACGCGAACGTCTACTGGAACACGCTCGCCTCTGTCGAGGCCCTGGGGCTCAGGGAAGAGGACGTCCACCTCTGCATGTTCGCCCCGTTCGCGCACCCGCACGAGCTGCTCGCCCGCCCGTTATTCCTCGGCGGGACTATGGTCCTCGTGGATACCATCTATCCCAAGGCGATAGCGGAGGCGATATCCAAAAACAAAGTCACCTGCATGATGGGGCTTGCCCCCATGTACGAGAACCTCATTGAGCTCATCGGGCACAGGGCCTGCGACTTAAGCTCGCTGCGTCTCCCGGAGAGCGGAGGCATGTACACGAGGGGCGAGCTCATGGAGAGGTTTGTTTCTTGCCTCGGGGTTTCCATTATACCGGTCTGGGGCTCTACCGAGACCTCTGGCATAGCCATAGCCAACCGCCCGGGGACGGTCATCCCGCCCGGGTCTGTCGGGAGGCCGTGCCCTTACTACGAAGTAAGGATAGTAGATGAGGCGGGCGATGACGCCGGCCCCGGAGAGGTCGGGGAGCTTGTATTCAGGGGCCCGGCCGTGGTCTCAGGGTATTTCGAGGGGGCGAACGGCTCTGCGGTCTTCAGGGAAGGCTGGTACCATAGCGGAGACCTCGCCACAAAGGACACCGACGGCTTCTTCTACTTCGTAGAGAGGAAGTCGGGCATGATGAAGGTCGCGGGGCTCAAGGTCTACCCGACTGAGATAGAAAAGACGCTTCTCGAACACCCGTCAATAAGGGAGGCGTCGGTCATCTCCGTTAAGGACGACCTCCGGGGCGAGGTCCCGAAGGCGTATATCGCTTTGAAAAAAGGCGCCGTGTTGACTGCCAAAGAGGCGCTTAAGTTCTGCAGGGAAAGGCTCGCGCACTACAAGGTCCCGAGGCACGTCGAGTTCCTCGACGAGCTCCCGAAGACAACGAGCGGCAAGATAAACAAGAAGGCGTTGCAAACGGAGGGGCTGTGAAGGCGCTCGTAGCGGACGGCCAGTGGGCCCCGCGGGCCGGCTACACGCCGGTCCGCGAGGAAGAGGAAAAACATCGCGCCCTTGTCGGGAGCCAGGTCTGGCGCAACACCTCGTTCGACATAAAAGAGATACCGGCCCCGCGCCCCCTCGAAGACGAGGTATTGATACGGGTAAAATCGTGCGGGGTCTGCGGCTCGGACACCCATGTCTACGAGACCGACAAGGACGGCTATATCATCTTTTCGGGCCTTACGAAACTCCCGTGCGTCATCGGACACGAGTTCTCCGGCGTCGTCGAGGAGACAGGGAGGCTCGTAAGGGGTTTAAAGAAGGGCGATACCGTAGCGGTCGAGTCCGTCATGTGGTGCGGGATATGCACCCCGTGCAGGAGCGGGCACCCGAACCAGTGCAGGAACGTGGAGTTGCTGGGTCTTAGCCGGGACGGGGCGTTGGCGGAGTTCGTCGCGGTGAACGAGAGGTACTGCTGGAAAATAGACCCGTTATCGGAAGTCTACGGCGGGGAGGAGTTTTTTGACATAGGAGCGCTTATCGAGCCCGTCGGGTGCGCGTACAACGGCATGTTCGTCGTGGCCGGCGGCTTCAAGCCAGGCTCGACGGTCGTCGTCTACGGCGCCGGGCCTATCGGACTTGGGGCGGTCTCGCTCGCCAGGGCCGCGGGCGCGGACATGGTAATAGCGTTCGATGTTACGGGGGGCAGGGTAAGGATAGCGGGCGAGATGGGCGCGGACCACGCCTTCAATATAAAGGGACTCGGTGAGCGGAGGCCGTCGGATATAGTCCTTGAGCTTACCAAAGGCGCGGGGGCCGAGGTTCAGGTCGAGGCCGCGGGCGCGGCGCCAAAGACTGTTCCTGAAATGGAGAGGTCGCTTGCGAGCCAGGGCAAAATAGTCTATCTCGGCAGGGCCGCGACGTCCACGCCCATGCACCTTGACGCCCTTGTGACAGGCGCTAACAGCGTCGTCGGCGCGCGCGGGCACGCGGGCTACGGCATATTCCCGAACATCATACGGCTCATAGCCAAAAAGAGGATAGACATCTCTCCCATGATATCGAAGATGTTCCCGTTTAAGGGCGTAAAAGAGGCGCTTGCCGCCTCATCCGACAGGGAGAACGGCAAGGTGATCGTACGGTTATAGGGGGCCGCGTCGCGAAATAGTAGTTGTTGAAATAAGCTATTATTTTTGTTAGTATTTTTGGATTGGGTTTATGCGGCTCGCAGTAGACCGTCTGTAAGCCGTCGTCGTTAGCCTGGAAGTCCTGCTTCGGCCAATCGTAGAGAATATTATGTTTAAAATCGGCTGAGAAGCCCTCAGGGGTCATTTTTTTACATAGCGCAACCGATATTACATGAACAGTGAGGCAAATATGAAAAATAGATTGACATCCCTGGCCCTTGGCCTGGCCCTGTTTTTGGCCTTTATCGGCGGCTGTTCCGGTAAACAGGCGCCGATGCCCGAGGTCGAGCCTGAGTCGAAGCCTGTGCAGATATCGGAGTTCATCCTCGGCGTGGGCGACAGCATAGAGGTTACGGTATACAGGCATGACGACCTCAAGAAGACGTACAAGATCGACAGCTCTGGAAGGCTCATGTTCCCGCTCATAGGGGACGTAGAGGCCTCCGGAAGGAGCGTATTCAAGCTCTCTGACGAGATACGCGACAGGCTCGCGCGCTACATAGTAAACCCGCAGGTGACCATCTCGGTTACCGCCGTGCAGAGCCAGAAGATAATCGTGCTCGGAGAGGTCAACAACCCTGGTGTCCAGACGCTCGACTCCAGCCTGAGCGCGGTGGATGCGATATCAAAAGCGGGCGGAATGACGGTTGACGCGAAGCTCTCGAACGTGGTCCTCATACGGAGGGTAAACGGCAAGGGGGAGGTCACGACGCTTGACCTTGACTCGGTGATCAAAAAGGGGGAATGGCGGCATAACAGGTTCCTCCAGAGCGGTGATATCCTCTATGTCCCGGCCTTCACGATAGCGAACGTAAGCTGGTATTTCGGGCACCTCTCAAAGATACTATCGCCGATAGTCAACCTTGAGAGCGGCATAGTCCTCTGGCCGCAGGCGCAGGACGTTTTACTCTACGGAGAGTCGGCCTCCACTACACCCCTGTCGATACCCGCCAGATAATCAGCATATAAAAATTTTGAGAGGGTTTGAATGGAGCTTAGACAGTTAATCGAGACATTACTCAGAAGAAAATGGGTCGTCATCTATATCTTCGGCGCCGTTTTCCTCACCATATTCATCGGGACCCTCGTCGTCACCCCTTCATACGATTCAACCGCGAAGGTGCTTCTGAGAAAATCGCCGGCCTCAAGCTCCATGCTCGCGAGCATCGGGCTCCAGGGGAGCTCTCAGAGCCAGGCGGCCCTTGGGGACACCGACAGGGCGGACTATCTGGCGCTTGCCGCCGTAAGCCCTGTCGCGGACCAGGTCATAGCGGAACTGGACCTTAAAAGGGAGAGGACGAGGTCCAGGCTCATGAAGGCCGTGCCGGGCCTTAAGTGGGTGTTCGGGCTTTTGGGCGTGGACGTAACCGCTACGCTGGAGGCGATGACGGCTGAAACGCTTCTGGACCAGTCGCTGCTTTCCGTCATCTTCCCGAGGCCCTACGTCGCCCTGGAGCAGTATGAGGACACGGACATCATACACATAACGGCCTATTCCACGGACCCCGACGACGCCATGCGGATAGCCAACGCCATGGCGAAATACTTCATAACCGAAGAGCTTAAAAGGGTCAGCGAGGATTACAGGGGGGTGAAGGTGTTTGTCGACAGCAACATCACCAAGGCCAAGAACGAGTACCTTGAATCCCTGAATGTGGTCAAACAGTTCAAGGAGAAGGAAAAGAGCATTAACCTTGACACTGAATCGACCTCTTTACTGCAGAAAATATCGGACCTAAAGAAGAACGTCGACGATAACAGGCTGAGCCTGGTAAAGGTCTCCTCTTCCATCCGCAACATGGAATCCCAGTTGAAATCCTTGCAGAAGTATCAGAAGTCCTCGGAACAGATGAAGGACAATGATATGGTCGTTAATTTAAAGATCACGCTCCGCGACCTTTACTTGACGCTCGCCGAAACGAAGTCGAAGTACACGAGCGAAAACCCCTACGTCATCGACCTTGAGAACAAGATAGCCAGGAACAAGGAACTGCTTGAGCAGGAGATGGTCAAGGTCTACGGCGGAGAGACGATCAGCATAGACCCGGTCTATCAGGACCTTATAATCAAGCTCGCGGAGAACTACGCGGACCAGGCCAGCTACGAGAGCCAGGCGAAAACATTGCCGAAAATCATCGCCAGATACGAGTCCGAGATGATGCAGCTGCCGGGGAAGGTCTCCGCTTATTCCAAGCTCGCCCTCGACGTCACCGTAACCCAGGATATCTACAATTCGCTTCTCCAGTCCCAGTATCAGGTGGGGATGGCCGAATCGATGGCCCTCTCGAACATCTATATAGTCGAAGACGGCAAGGCGCCGTCCAGGAACGACCCAAAGCATAAGAGCCCTTCGCTTTTCCTGAACACCATCATAGCGGTGCTCCTCGGCTCCACCTTCAGTATCGCCGCGGTCTTCCTCATCGAATACTTTGACGTCACCGTGAAGACGTCCCAGGACCTTAAGGCGTTCCAGCACATCACCTTCCTCGGCAGCGTCTTCAAGCTGAAGAAGAAAGATAGCAGGACCATAGACAGCGCGAACCTGAAGTCTCCGCTAAGGGAGACGTTCAGGTCCATAAGGAACAGCATAAAGTTCGTATCTCTCGATAAGCCGATAAAGAGCTTCGTGGTGACCAGCGCCACCGCCGGAGAGGGGAAGACCTTTTTCAGCTCAAATATCGGGATATCCCTGGCGCTTGAAGGGAAAAAGGTGCTCATAATCGACGGCGACTTGAGGAGGCCGGCCCTTCATAAACAGTTCGACCAGCCTAACAGCAAGGGGCTTACCAACTTTCTCGTGGGCGAGGCTACCATTGAGGAAATACAGGTAAAGACAGGGGTGAGCGGCCTGAGCATCATGACCACCGGGCCGATACCGCCGGACCCGGCAAAGCTGGTCGAATCCCATAAGATGCAACAGCTGATCAGCGACATGAAAGACATTTACGATATCGTGATAATAGACGCCCCTCCGGTACTGCCGGCGAGCGACGCCATGGTCTTCGGCGAGGGCATCGTGATGATCATAGAAAGCTCGCGCCTCAGCAAGGCGGTGTTGAACGACCTTTTCGAGACCATCAAGAAATCCAAGATCGACTTCTACGGAGTCGTCCTTAATAAGGACAAGGACTACGGGAGCTCTTATTACGCCTACTATCAATGAGCATCTTATCAAGGTTTTTTTCAGCCGAAAAAATAGATTACGCCGACATCCACTCCCATCTGCTCTATGGGATAGATGACGGGGCAAAGAGCCTTGATGAGTCGGTCGAAATGGCCAGGCGGGCCGCGAAAGACGGCGTCACGCGCATGGTCGCCACGCCGCACGTCTCCACGGAAACCTCGGCCGGGGATCTGCTGAACGAGGCCTCCGAGAGGCTCGGGATACTGAAAGAGAGGCTGGCGGAAGAGGGGATAGGGATAGAGGTCGTCCTTGGCGCCGAGGTTTCTCTCGAACTCGGGCTTGCCGACGCGGTAAAGACAGAGAGGCGTCTGACAATCGGCGGCAACGGCAGGTATATGCTTGTCGAGATGCCGGCGTACGGGATACCCGTATTTGCCGAGAAGGTGGTCTTCGAATTGCTTGCGAGCGGGGTTATCCCTGTCTGGGCCCATCCGGAGAGGTGCGCTGAGACAGCCGAAGACCATGAGTTCGTAAGAAGGTTCGTGGCGAACGGCGTCCTGCTTCAGCTCAATTCCGGAAGCCTCCTGGGGCTCTACGGACAGAGGACCAGGCAGTCTGTAAAAAAAATGCTGGCGAACGGGTTGGGGGATGTGATGGCCAGCGACATCCACCACGCCTCCGATACGCGGAGGTTCCTGTCCGCGGCTTTCCCCAAACTGGCAAGGATAGTGGGAAGGGAAAAGGCCGTGGACATGTGCTCGGCTATGCCCGCTAAGATCGTCGGGTGCTGAGGAAAGGGAGGACCCTGATATGACAGACAACCTGAAGAGATGTTTGGCGGTCCTTTTTTTCCTCGCCTTGATTCCCGGGGACCTCCTTGCCCAGCCGCCTTTTGGAAGGGGCTCCGAGGAGAGAGGCCGCCCCGGGGAGGGTGGTCAGGAGCCCAGGACCGGCGTCGTCAGCGAGGTGCGGGGCAACGAGATCACCTTGAGTTTGAGGGACGGACAAAGGCAGGTCGTAACGCTATCGCCTTATTTGAATATAACAAGGGAGAGGACGATGACCGCCGAGGACCTGCGTCCAGGCGCCGATATCATGGTGGTGGGCCCGATGGACGGAGGCTCGATAAGGGCCGAAGTGATCAGGCTTATGCCAAAGGGCGCCTCGATGCCTCCCGGCGGGAGGGAAATGCCCGGCGGGAGGGAGATGAAGGCGGGCCCCGTCTCCGGAAAGGTGGTCGGGACCTCCCCATTGAGGATCACGACCGCCTCGGGAGAAAAGCAGATAGATGTCTCCGGGGTCAGAAGGATATTCGAGGAGACGCCCGTCGCGCCGGAGGAGATAAAGGCCGGCGACCAGCTGTTGCTTTTAGGAGGGGCAGAGAGGATTTTCAAGATTATTCTCCAGACCCCGCGCTCCGCCATGGCGCCCGGACCGATAACCGGGCAGGCGCCCGGACAGGCGCCCGGAAGGAGCAGGCTTCCCATGCCGCCTGTCCCGGAGGTGTCATACTTCAGTAAAAGGGATATGGACAGGTCGCGGGATTCACAGTTCGGCTTCAAAGACGCGGTTATGCCCCGAATAGACCTCTTCCTCTGGTACGATGATTACGGGAGGGTGATGAACGACCTCGGGGTCAATTGGATGGAGCCTGCCGCCAGCTTCGGCTTCAGTTGGGAGCAGGTGCAGAAGAAGAACCGGGATAACACGTACACGGCCTTCGATTGGGCCAGGTATGACAGGCTGATAGAAAATGCGCAGGCATACAATATACATATATCGGCGATAATAATCGCAAGGGAGCCGCTTGCGGAACAGGGGCAGAGGCGGCCACCCTCGCTTCCCGCGGACCTGAAAGGATATCAGAGCTTTGTCAGGGCGCTTGTGGAGAGGTACGACGGAGACGGAAAGGACGACAAGCCGGGGCTTCTTTATCCGATAAAGAACTGGAAGATAGAGGACGAGGCCATGGCAAAGATATATTTCAACGGCACGCCTTCCGACTACGCAAGGCTCGTTAACGCCGCCTATGACGCCATAAAGCAATCCGACAGCGGAGCGAACGTGATACTCGCGATGGTGCGCGGGTACGACGCCTTCGGCGAAGCCGACCCAAAAGCATTCATGGAGGGTTTCTTCTCCGAATTCGCCAGGCTGAGCAGGGTCAGGAAATGGGACACGATCGACCAGCACTCGATGATAGTGAGCAGGACGGCCGACCCTGAAAAACAGTACCTGGAGATCGGCAGATACGTCGAAGACGTCAAGGCCGCGTCAAAGCGGTACGGGTTTGAGCCTGCCCCGTTCTGGGCCATGGAGGTGGCCGGCATAGACCCTCCGCCGGAGAGGGCACACGCAATCGACCTCTTCAAAAGGTACGTCTACGCGTTCTCGGTAGGGGTAAGGAAGGTCTTCTGGTCAGGCCTTGCGGAAAAACCGCCGCAGAGCACCTCCGGCATCAAGGACCCTCTCGAAAAGGCGACCCTGATAGATTCTCACGGACAGAAGAAGCTCGCGTACTACACGTACAAGAAAATGGTCAGCATGCTTGATGGATTTGACGTGAACAGGGTAGAGACCATAAAACATGACGGGGTCTACGTCTTCAGGTTCTCAAGGGACAGCAAGCCAGTGTGGGTGGCCTGGAATGACTTTGGCCCCGTTGTCAGGGAGAAGCTCTCGGTTCCGCGCGGCGCGCGCGTGACTGTTGTCGAAGCGGTCCCGGACGCCGGGACCGGGGCGGAAATCAGGGATTACGCCAATGCGTTCAGGACAATCGAGGGGAAGGCCATGTCAGGCGTTTTCGAGTTCGAGATCGGGGCGACTCCCTTGATTATTACGGTCGACTGATTAGATGCAAATATCGAGATTGGGTGAAATTTTAAAGACCCTCATAACCGAAAACCTCACCGTCTTTGTCCTGACCTTTGTCTCTGTCGGACTTGGCATCGCCTTCCTGCTGTCTCCTTACGGGACCGTAGCGCTTTATATCGCGCTGGTCATCATGCTTCTCGTCATAATAAAGCCGATATACGGGCTCTACGCCGTCATCCCCATCATACCTGTCAGGACCTTCAATATGCTGGTCCCCAACCCCAACAGGACCCAGTCCGAGAAATATTCGATGGGGTCGTTGCTGGTTTTTCTGGTCTATATCGCCCTGAGCTTTAATTTGTTCGCGACGCGCGCCTCCAGCAGGCACAAGGTGCATATCGACGTCCTCGTCCTTCTATTCCTTATGTGGAGTTTGACGACGCTTTTCTGGACTCATGATATATATCACGGCTCTTACGTCTTTTTCGAGCTTTTGACGGGCATCCTCATAATGTACATATTCCAGAGGACCATAAGGAGCGAAGCGGATCTTTTAAAGGTATATAAATACCTGGCGTTCGCGGCGCTCCTCTGGGGCACCCTGATGTTCATATCCCAGTGGTATAACGGGACGGTCTTCAACGTGCAGATATTCAACAAGGTCTCCGTAATGTTCGACGTCTATATCCAGGAAAGACGGGTGGGCGGCTTCGCCCCTCCGCAGACGTCTTCAAATACTCTGGCGGTCGCCATGTTCCTGGTGTTTTCCCTTTTTTACACCGTAAGGCCGTTGGGAAAGTTCATAATCGTTTTGCTCTGCCTCTTCATGATAGACAACGTCCTCCTCGGAGGCTCCAAGGGGGCGGTAGGCGCGCTCCTCCTCGGCATGATCGCGACGGTGGTCTTAAGCCCGAAGATGAGAAAGAACGCGTTTGTCTGGATATTTTCGATATTCAGTTCCTTTGCCGTAGTTTATCTCTTTAACGTAGTGGCGTTCTCCGAGCAGAGGCTGACCGCGTCCTCGAAGGTCTCAGAGGCCTCGCTGACATACCGTCTGCAATTCTGGGAAAAGGGGTTTGAGACCCTGTCGCACAACGGCTGGATAGGGGACGGGATCGGAGGGTTCGCAAGATACGTGGACCCGTGGCCCGGCGCGCACAGCTTCTATTTCTCAATCCTTTTCGATCTCGGCATCATCGGCCTGCTGATATTTATGCTCATGCTCGCCGTAAGGGCGTCGGCCCTTACGAAGGCGATCATGGTCTGCAAAAGTGAATTCCTGAGCCACGCGCTTTACTGCATGGTGGGCGCCTTTTTGACCTTCCTCGTGCACGGCATAGTCGAGATGGAATACTCGTTCCTTCATTTCTGGATGCTCATAGGCCTGCTCGAGAGGGTGACGGTCTTCGCAAGAGCGGATACGCATGTCTGAGCGCGTAGAGAAATCAATGAGTGTGGTGCTTAAGGGTGGCGCGTTCACCCTTTTGGGCGCCGTGCTCGGGAATTTTTTCGGCTTTGCCGGCAAGCTCGTCATAACCCGCGCCTCGGACCCCGAGGTCTTCGGGCTCTTCTCCCTCTGCACCGCCATAGTAGGGATCATCTACATCGGTTCTAACCTCGGGCTCTCGATCGGGGTCGCGCGCTACATCCCGTTCTTTAAGGGCAAGAACGAAGAACTCAAATCAAGGGACGCTTCCATCGTAGCCTTGAACGCCGGCACAGGGATAAGTATTGTTTTTTTCGTAGCCGCCTTTTTTTCCTCGGACTTCGTCGCGGCCAGGTTTTTTCCGAAGATCGAGAACCTCTCCTATCTGCTTAAGGTAATATTCCTTACGGTCCCGCTATACTCCTTCCTTGAGCTTACGATAGGGATCGCCAGAGGCCACGGCGACGTAATACCGAAGGTCTACTTTCTTGACGTGATAAAGAACGGACTGCTCTTCCTGCTGATACTGGCGGCGATACCGTTCGGCATTTCCATCAGCACGCTCGTCTACGCGTATGTCGCGTCAGTCATAGCGCCGAGCGTCATTTCATATTTTTATATGTCGAAAAAATACGGCGTCAGACTGCTCTCCAAGCGGGTTCCGCAACTGCCAAAAAGAGAGATCATCATGTTTTCGCTCCCGCTGATGATGATGCCGATAATGTGGCTTGTGCTCGGCACCATGGACACGGTGATGCTCGGCTACTTCAAGGCCCCTGCCGAGGTCGGCATATACAACGCCTCGGTCTCGCTGGCCAGGGTCTTTAATACCATAGCGGCCCCGATCATGTTCATGTTCCTCCCGGTGGCGACTGAATACTTCGCAAAGCAGTCTTTTACGGAGCTCGCGTTCCTCTACAAGATGTTTACCAAGTGGATATTCTCAATTTCTCTCCCTATCTTCATGGTCCTCATGTTCTTTCCGGAGATCATTATTACGACGCTCTTCGGCGCGAGGTACATCGACGGGGCGATGTGCCTGCGTATTATCGTCCTCGGGTATTTGTCTTCCCTTATACTCGGGATCAACAACGTGGCCCTGACGGCGAGCGGGAAAACCATGGTGCAGATGTGGCTTTCCGCCGCGACCATAGGCCTGAACTTTCTCCTCAACATCTTTTTGATCCCGAGGTACGGCTCTAACGGCGCGGCGCTGGCCACCGCCCTGTCGTTTACGGCGTTTAACGTGCTCGTTTCTCTGGTGCTGTACAGGCACACCAAGGTACAGCCTTTCTCGATAAATTATTTCAAGGCAATCGCCGCCGCGCTTATCTCCCTCGGGCTTTTTTACCTGTTGCTGGGATATTTTAACGCCGGGCTCCGCCTGATCCCATTCTTTCTCGTCTTTTACTCGATCAGCTATCTGGCCTTTATGATACTTTTCAGCGGGATCAACAAATACGATCTCATCATGCTCGACATACTTGAGAAAAAGAGCGGAAGGAAGTTCTTCAGGCTGAGGAAGCTCCTCGCCAGGTTCGACAAACATGGAGGATAATATATGTTCACCCCCGAGAAGGTCATTGTAGTAGGGATAGACGGAGCCACATTCGATATCATAGACGAGCTCTCTTCCAGAGGGAGGCTCCCTAATATCTCAGAAATAATGAAAAAGGGCGTCAGCGGCAGGCTGAAATCGACGATACCCATGATCAGCGCGACCGCGTGGACGTCCTTTTCCACCGGGATGAATCCCGGCAGGCACGGGATTTACGACTTCGTGAACAAGGTGAAAAACGAATACAGGTTTTCGGTCACAAGCGCCATGGACAGGAAGTCGAAGCCGCTCTGGGTGCTGGCGAGCGAGGCCGGCAAAAAGGTCTGCGTGGTAGGCTGTACGCTCACCTACCCGCCGGATGAAGTGAACGGGTGCATGATATCCGGGCTCGGTACCCCTAACAGGAAAGGCCTGCCTGCCTGCGATTACTCGTACCCTAAAGACATCATGGCCGAGATAGAGAAGAACGTGGGGCGTTACCGGCTGACGCCTAACGTGAACATAAAGAACATATCCGACGCCATGAAAAAGGAGATAGACGAGCTCATCGACTACAAGGCGAGGCTCAACACGTATTTCTTCGAGAACCATCTCTCGGACTTCAATATGTACTTTTTCGGGGAGACCGATATCGCCTCCCATTTTTTCTGGGATGACAGGGACTTCATATACAACGTCTACGAGAAGATCGACCGCTTTATAGGCGGACTGCTTTCGAGAAGGGATATAAACATCATCCTGATGTCAGACCACGGTTTTACCGGAAGGGACAGGATGTTCTTTGTCGACAGGTGGCTTGAGAGCGAGGGCCTGCTTGCCTCAAAGTCAACGAACCGGTTTCTCGATAAACTCAAGTCTCTCGGCCATGAGGAGGACAATTCCCTTTCAGGCATCAAGTGGGACGAGACAAAGGCCTTTTCAGGGAGGTCCTCCTCCGGGAGCGTCTTCATCAATCTCAAGGGCAGGGAGCCGAGCGGCACGGTAGACCCGTCCGATTACGAAAAAGTCTGCTCCCAGATATCCGAAAAGCTCCTCATGCTTAAGGACCCGAAGACCGGCTTGGGCTTTGTGGAGAAGGTGCTCAGGAAAAACGACATATTCTCGGGCGAGGCGCTTGAGTCCGCCCCGGATATGGTCCCGATATTCAAGAAGGGCTACGGCGTGGGGATCAAGTCGATAGAGGACAGGCACCTGAAGGACGAGTTCATAGCCGACTCCATCTACTGGCGCGGCGACCATGAGCTGCACGGGATTTTCGCGGCATCAGGCCCCGTCTTCAATGAGGGGGTGCGTATCGAGGGCGCCGAGATCATAGATATAGTGCCTACGATACTGTACCTCTACGGCATGCCTATAAACAAGGCGATGGACGGCAGGGTGCTCGATTCCGTTTTCAAGAAGGATTTTGTAGCGTCTAACCCGGTAACCTTAAGCTCCGAGGACATAAGGACTTCTTCAACAGGGAAGCACCTCTCGTCGGATGAGCAAAAGATGATAGAGGATTCCCTGAAGAACCTCGGTTATCTCGAGTAAGGCCGTGGCAAACCCCTTATGGGCCGAAAGTAGGCGATGCTCAAATATATAGCGCTCTTATTCATCTGGTATCCCCTGAGGTCGGTCATCTATTTCATGCCCTCATGCGTGATAGCGTTCGGGTCCTCTCTGGCGGCGAGGCTCGCCTTGCGCTTGAGCGCCCGGCGCGCAACGGTCATGCGCGAGGAGCTAAAGGCCCTTATAAGCGGCCTGCCCGAGGATCTCTGCCGCGAGACAATTGAAAAGGCCTTCAAGTTCCTGATTATGGAAGAGGCTGAGAGGCTTTTTTTCGATAAGGAGAAAAAGGTGCTCTCACTCGTCGAGTTCAAGGGGCTGGATAACCTGGACTCCGCGCTGAAAGACGGCAAGGGGGCGATACTTTCCCTCATGCACTTCGGCAATCATCTCCTGGTAATCCCGGCCCTCGGCTACAAGGGGTATCCGATCTATCAGCTCGCGGAGCAGGGTGTCAGCGGAGGGTCCACCCGGGGAGAGGGGTTCCTTCAGGGGATACTCGTAAGGAAGAGGAGAAAAATAGCCGAGGCGATGCCAGCCGGGATGATACACGCAAACAAGATGAGCAAGAAGGTCTATACCGTACTGAAAGAGAACAAGGTCCTTCTGGCGGCCATAGACGGCAGGGTCGCCAAAAACACGAAAGGGTTCGGGTTTCTGGGCAGGCAGATGCTTCTTTCAAACGGGATATTCAAGCTTGCCCTTTCCACCGGCGCGCCTGTCCTGCCGATATTTATGGTCAGGAACGAGGAAGGCAGGAACCTCCTTGTCATCGAGGAGCGTCTTGAATTCAAGACGCCGGATGAGGGGATTGAAAAATACCTGAAGATATTCGAGCGGTATCTCCTCAAGTTTCCCCATCATTACGCCGCCAACATGATGTTTGAGCATATCAGGTCGAAAAGGGGCGTGGATAACCCCCTTTTCAGCGATCTTGCGAAATGACCCTTAAGGAATTTATAAAGGACGCGGTAAGGTTTGTATATTTCTACCCCCTCAGGGGGCTCGTCTCCGTGTTGCCCTTCAAGTGGACATATTCCCTGGCGAGGCTTGCCGGGAAGGCGGCGTACAGTATCAACGGCGGAAAAAGGGCGGCGCTCGAGTCCGAGCTTTACGGGCTTTTTCCGGATATCGATCAACACAAGGCGGCCCGTGTCGTCAGGAATACTTTCGTAAACCAGATGCAGACCGAGCTTGAGGCCTTTCTCTACCCCAGGCTCGACGCCGGGAGCATCGGGTCGGTTATGGAATACGAGGGGTTGAAGCATCTTGAGCGGGGGCTTGAGAGCGGCAAGGGTGTAATGCTTCTCTTCGCGCACTTCGGCGCAAACCAGATGGTAATGCCGGCCATCGGCTATATGGGCTACAAGATGAGCCAGATAAGCGCCCCGTCCACCGTGTGGGAAGAAAAACTCACTAATAAGAGGATAACGGCCATGGCAAGGGTCGGGCTGAAGATAAGGTGGAGCAACGAGGCCTCTTTGCCGGTCAGGCATATTAATGTGTTCGGCACCATGAAGGAGGCGTTCCTGTGCCTTAGGAGGAACGAAGTCCTCGGCATAGCCATAGACGGGGGAGGCGGAAAGACCAGGGCAGGGGTGGAGTTTTTCGGCAAAAAGGCCTTTTTTTCAACAGGCTCCGTTGAGATCGCCATGAGGACCGGATGCGTCGTGCTACCGACTTTCATGATAAGGAAAGGGGACGGCACGCACAGGATGATCATCGAGGAGCCGATCGAGATGAAAAGAGACTCGGAAGACGCCGTAGGGGGCAATATCTCGGCCTTCGTTAAAAGGCTTGAAGAGTACGTCGCTAAGTACCCGTGCCATTACCTCAATTTTCTCGCCTTGAGGACCTACATGCTGGGTATCGACGGGATAACCTTCATCGAAGGCTAAAAGAGGGGATTTCGCCGTTCCTTTTTTGATTCGTGCGCGTATTTATGGTAGCATTTATACAGGCGTTGTCGGTATGGGGCGATTTTGCCCGAAGCCTCCCGTGAGCTGCGTTTTCAGGGTGTCGGGCTTGATTTCAGCATACAAAAAATTAAGGGAAAGATATCCATGAAGATTACATTAGTGGCGCCTACCCCGCCGGATGTTTCGGCTTTTGGCGTAAGGGCGTTGTCCGCGTATCTTAAAAGGCACGGTAAAGATGTCCGTCTTGTGCTGATACCCGGCGGGGTGGAAAAGTTCAAGCACACCGTAGGGTTCAGATACCAATACGAAGAGCACATCCTCCGGCAGGTGGTGGAGCTCTGTAAAGGGTCTGACCTTGTCGGGATATCGTTCATGAGCAACTACCTCGACCGCGCGATGCAGTTAAGCAAGGCCATCAAGGGCGAGGTAAAGGCCCCTCTGGTGCTCGGAGGCATACACCCGTCGGTCATGCCTGAGGAGTGCCTTAAGTTCGCCGACATAGTCTGCGTCGGGGAGGGAGAAGAGGCGCTTCTTGAGCTCGTCGAGAGGATTGAGCAGAAGAGAGACTATACGGACATAGGGAACCTCTGGGTTAAAAAGGACGGGAAGGTCGTCAGGAACCCGCTCCGGCCGCTCATCCACAACCTCGACACCCTCCCGCACTACGATTTCGTCATGGAGGACCACTACATCTATGACAACGTCACGCGGCGCATGGAGCCGATGAGCAAGGAACTCCTCAAGCGCGCGTTCCCGCTGGAGCCGCATGTCGAGGGGTCCTTCAGCGATTCGTACAAGCGGACGCTTTCGTACAAGACCATGACCACAAGGGGATGTCCGCACCACTGCACCTTCTGCGCAGAGAAGGCCATGGCGGACATGTACAGCGGTCAAAAATACCTTCGCAAGAGGAGCGCCGCGCACGTCATGGAGGAGCTCCAGTGGGTAAAAAAGGAGATGCCTTTTGTCGAGAGCATATTCCTTTTCGACGACACATTCCTGGGGAGGCCCACGGAAGAGATTAAGGAGTTCGCGCGCATATATAAACAGATGGTAGGTCTGCCGTTCCACATACAGGCGAGCCCAGGGACGGTGAACGAGGAAAAGATGGAAGCGCTCCTGGACGCCGGTCTCGCATTTGTAGAGATGGGCATACAGTCGACGAGCAACACCGCCAAGGAGCTTTATAAAAGGAAGGTCTCTGCCGATACGATTCTTCGCGCGGCGAATATCTTTCATAAATACAGGGGCAGGATATACCCGCCCTGCTACCACGTTATCCTTGACAACCCCTGGGAGAGCTCCCAGGATGTTGTGGAGACCGTCAGGCTGATATTGAAGATACCGGCGCCCTTCTGGCTTAAAAGGTCTTCGCTCGTCTGTTTCCCGGGGACAGAGCTCTACCACCTGGCAAAAAAGGACGGCATCATAAAGAACGAGGAGGACGAGCAGAGCGAGATATACTCTAAGCACCTCCACATGCCGAAGGGCACCTACGTTAATTTTCTCATGTACCTGACAGGGTTCTCGCGTTTTCCCAGGTGGGTCATCAAGTTGATGTGCAACGACGTTATCGTCAAGCTCCTCGACAGGAAGCACCTTAACAAGATTTATGCGTGGCTCAACAGGGAAGGCGAGTTCCTCATAATCCTGTACAAGGGGCTCAAGTCCCTTTTGACCGGCGACTTTACGCGCATATACAGATATTTCATAAGAACGGTCTCGAAGACATCCTGATATGAAAATAACCCTGATATCGCCGTATCCCGATATCACCGCTTTCGGGATACGCACCATATCGGCCTATCTGAAGAAGCACGGCCACAGGACCCAGCTCATATTCCTTCCGGACCCCTATGGCGACAACCTTGTCTTCGGGAAGAAGAGGTACGAAGACGGCGTCCTCGACTCCCTCATATCCCTTTGCAGGGACTCCGATCTCATAGGCCTGACCCTTATGACGAACTTTTTCGAGGGGGCCGTGCAGATAACGGAAAAGCTCAGGTCCGGCCTCAAGGCCCCCGTTCTCTGGGGAGGCATCCACCCGACCATCAGGCCCGAGGAGTCGCTTGAGTACGCCGACATCGTATGCGTAGGCGACGGCGAGGAGGCCGCGCTCGAGCTTGCCGACAGGATGGAAAAAAAAGAGCCTTTCCTCGATGTTCGCAATCTCTGGGTAAAGGAAAAAGGGCGGATCCACAAAAATCCTCCGAGGTCCCTCCCTCACGACCTCGACGTCTACCCGAGGCCCGATTACAGCCTGGAAGACGCCCATGTCCTCTTCGATGGCAGGATACAGAAGATGGACTACGCGCTTATGAAGGCCTGCCTTGAGAAGGGGACGGTCTCGGGGTATCTGAAGAAGACCGGGTACCAGACCATGACCGGGCGCGGTTGTCCCCACAAGTGCACGTACTGCATAAACGACACCCTGAAAGGCATGTACAACAACGAGAACTATCTGCGCTGGCGCTCGACCGGACATGTCATGGAAGAGCTTGTCTGGGTCAGGGAGAACCTGCCGTACGTCGGGTTCGTCTGGATCTCGGACGACGCGTTTTTCGCCAGGAACAAAAAAAGCCTCGAAGAGTTCTGCCTTCAGTATAAGGAAAAAATCGGGCTTCCCTTCAGTTGTCTGGCAAGCCCGATGACGATATCCGAAGAGAAGATGTCCATGCTCGTCGACGCCGGGCTCGTGTATCTGCAGATGGGGGTGGAGAGCGGCAGCAAGAAAATACAGGAGCTCTTTAACAGGAAGCAGATGGACAACGAAAGGCTCCGGAAGGCGTTCGGCATAATCAACAAGTATAAGGACAGGATGTTTCCGCCGAGCTACGATTTTATACTCGACGTCCCTTACGAGACCGACGCGGACAAGATAGAGAGCTTGAAGCTCATCGCAGACATCCCCAAGCCGTTCCACCTTCAGCCCTTCTCGCTCGTACTGTACCCGGGGACAAAGCTCTACGAGATGGCCAAGAAGGACGGCCTTCTGCATGACGAAAAGAGGCAGATATACGAGAAGAGCTATACGATGAGGGCCCCTAATTACCTGAACCTCCTCATAACGCTCTCAAAGAACGGCAGGTTCCCGGCCCCGGTATTGAAAATGCTCGTCAGTTCCCCGGCCGTTGACATACTGAACAGCAGGCCGCTGAAGCCGCTTTTTAAATTTCTCTTCATATCCCTGAAATCCTCCCTCAGGCTTGCCAAGCGGCTTACGGGCGCAGCCACTGCATGAAGGTCTTCCTCGTCCAATCATACCTCGGCGGGGCTGAGCCGCCTGTTTTCCCTTTGGGGCTTGCGTGCGTAAAGGCGGGCCTTGCCGGCCACGACGTCCGCGGGCTCGACCTCAATACCTCGAAACGGCCGCTTGATGAGATGGCCGAGGCGATAAGGTCGTTCTCTCCGGACGTCGTCGGCATATCGCTACGCAACATCGACTCGACCAACAAGCGGGAAGTGGTCTTTTATTACGACTACTTCAAAAAGGCCATCGAAAAGATAAAAGAGGCGAGCAAGGCTAGGATCGTCGTCGGAGGGTCCGGTTTTTCCATGTTCGCCAGACCCATCATGGAAGACGAGCCCGGGATAGAATTCGGGGTCTTCCTTGAGGGAGAGGTCACGTTTAAAAAGCTCCTTGACAACTTGGACGACCCGGACCGTGTAAAAGGCATCTTTTACAGGCGCTCCGGAAAGGTTGTTTTCACCGGGGCACCCCCTCAGGTGGACCTTGACGGCGTAGAGCCGCCGGACAGGTCCATGAACCATGTCTCGGATTACAGGGACATACCCGAGGCTGTCGGGATAGAGACCAAACGAGGATGCGCCCTCAAATGCGTCTACTGCATATACGGGTTTTTGAACGGGCGTAAGTACAGGTTCAGGTCGCCCGAGAAGATAGTGGATGAGATAGAGGCCCTGCAGAAGGTACACGGCATAGACAGCTTCACTTTCGTCGATTCGGTATTCAATGTGCCGCAGAAGCACGCCGAGGAGATATGCCGGGAAATAATAAAGAGAGGGATCAAGGTCAAATGGTCGGCCTGGTTCAGCGAGAAGAATCTCACAAGGGAATTCGTGGGGCTTGCCAGAGAGGCCGGGTGCAGAAAGGTCATACTCTCGCCGGACGGTTTTTCCGACAGGGTGCTGAAGGCGCTCGAGAAGAACATCGTCAAAAAGGATATCGTCGAATCCTACAAACTCCTTTGCGGGATGGACGGTTTCGAGATCTGCTACAATTTCTTCAAGAACCCGCCTGGGCAGACGTTAGGGGCGTTCCTTGCTGTTATTTTTTTCACCATAAGGGGCAAGCTCCGGCTCAGGAGGCGCGTACATTTCGAGTTCAACTCGATGCGCGTGGAGCCTAACACGAAGCTATATGATATAGCCGTAAGCGAGGGCGTCATAAAAAAGGGTGAGCCGCTCCTCTACCCGCGCTATTACACGAACCCCGGGACCGCGTATATAGACAAGATATTCAATCTCATGCTGAAGCTCAAAGGCAAATAGCGATATTTTTAACCAGTGGCAAAAAGTTATGCGCAGTCCCTGCAAGGGCGGGGGCCGATTCAAGGGGGTGGCATGAGGTATTTCAACGAAAGCGACAGGGAAAAAAAGGAAAAGCGCCTCTCCGAGCAGCCTAAGTGGGCCCAGAGGCTATTCCGCAATATACCGACTATACACGACATGTACGACGACCAGCTTATCCCCTACATCAGCAAGGACAGCGTGCTCCTTGACGCCGGGTGCGGCAAAAAGGGCATAATGAACAAGTACAGGGGCCGGTTTAAATACTCAGTCGGCATAGACCTGTCGTTGTCCGCCATAAAAATGAACGATTCCCTTGACAGCTATGCCCAGGCCAGTCTGAGCGACCTTCCCTTCCGCGACGGGACCTTTGACATCATAATCTCGCAGTGGGCAGTTGAGCATATAGAAGACCCGGCGGTCTGCTTCAGGGAATTTTACAGGGTGCTCAAGAAGGGCGGCGGCGTGATCGTCGTGACGAACAGCATCTACAACCCTCTCATGTTCTTCAGCTCCGTCTTCCCGGAGAAGATAAGGGACGCGATAAAGAAAAGGCTCCTTCCGCCTGAGATAGAAGAGGACACCTTCCCCACGTATTACAATTGCAATACCCTCGCGAAGAGCGAAGAGGTGTTTGAAGGCATCGGTTTTACAAAGGTCTTTGACAGTTACGTCGGGGACGCGTCGTTTTTCATATTCTCAAGGCTCATATTCCCGATACTACTCTTCTATGAAAAGCTCACGGACATCCCGTTCCTCCGGAAGTTCAAGATGCACACGATAGTGCATTACAGAAAATAGAGTGGACATAATAAGCAAGTTGAGGAATTGGCGTAGCGGCATGTGTCTCAGCCGCTACTCTGGCGCGGAGCCCCTTAAGACCTCCTTCAGGGAGGCGTGGATAGACTCCCCCCGCGGTTACGGCCTGTACGCGCATATCCACGAGCCGGCCGCTCCTGGAACATACCCCGGGGTGGTCTTTGTGCCAGGGGCTAACAGCGCCGGGACGGATTACGACAGAGGCATGGGGCTCCGGGCCGCTGATGTCGCCTCATGCGGCTTCGTGGTCCTGCACTACGACCCGTCCGGGCGCGGCAGGAGCGGGGGGCAGGAGGACTACTGGGGCCCGGTCCATCAGGAGGAACTCTCCAGCGTCGTCGCTTTTTTCTCAAGGCTTAAGGAGGTAGACCGCAAAAGGATCGGGATACTCTCCTTTTCCATAGGCATCATAATCGCCTCCGGCGCGCTTGCGAACTACCCGATGGATGACGTCAAATATATTTTTGACTGGGAAGGCCCGTCCAACAGGTTCAATACCACCAGAAACGATACCCACGAGCCGCTTCGTGGGTTCCCGACGTCAGATGACGGGTTCTGGGATTTGCGCGAGGCGGCCCGGTTCATCGGCAGGATCAGATGCGGGTATTTCAGGTATCAGGCCGAGGTCGACCATATGCAGGGCGCAAACAAAGACCACGCCATAGAGCTTATAAAGAACGCCCAAAAGGGGACCGCCCTCTGGACGAGGTGCAATGACAACCCGGAAGGCGCTGTCTTTGACGAGAAAAGCCCCGGCAAGTACAGATGGGTCCCTGAAAGCCTCAACCACAAGGGGCAGATGATAAGGTATCTTTCGGAGATAAACGCGGCCCTTGGCCATTAGCGGGGAAGCGTCCGGCGCTCATCCTGTACATAAGAAGGGAGAGGCGGCTCGTCGGCGAGGGGTCATGTTCTACAAGATAATCAACAGAAAAAAAAAGGCCTTTACGATGGCGGCGGACCTTGCCGGCTATTTGCTCTGGGCCCCTTTCAGGCTCTTCCGCAGAGGCGGCCCTGTCGAAGGCGAAGGGATTAGGGAGATACTCGTGATACGCACCGCCTATCTCGGCGACGTCGTCATGACCATACCGGTTCTCTGCCTCCTTAAAAAGAGATTCCCAGAGGCAAGGGTCTCGTTTTTGACCTCGAAGTCGGCGGCGGAGGTGCTGAGAAACAACCCGTATCTCGATGAGATAATCACCTACGACCCGTTCTGGTTCTATGGGACAAAAAAATCAGGGTACTTCCGGTTCATAAGAGATTTCAGAAAAAGGCGCTATGACCTTCTCATAGAGGCGCGCTCGGACATAAGGGACCTTCTTTTTCTGGTCTTTCCGCTCCGTGCCAGGTATAAGATAGGGTTTACCTTCGGGGGCGGGGGGTTTTTGCTGACGCACGCCGTGCCTTACACAGGCGTCAAGCACAAGCTTGAGTACCACCTCGACATAGCCGGATACCTCGGATGCGACACCAACAGTTTCGAAACCGGCGTCTATCTTACCGGGGCAGAGAAAAGTTCGGTAAGAAAAATCCTCGGTGAAAACGGCATAAGAGGGCCTTTTATAGCCGTGCACCCAGGGGCGAGGCACGCGCTCAGAAGGTGGCGCGCGGACAGGTACGCAAAGCTCTATGACATGGTAGCGGAGCGGTACGGGGCGGCTATCGTGGTGCTCGGCGCCCCTGACGAGATGGACGTGGTACGGGAGGTCGTCGAGAAGATGGCGAATAAGCCGGTCTCACTCGCCGGGAGGCTCTCGATAAGGGAACTTGCGGGGGTAATCTCGGAATCAAGCCTCTTTATCTGCAACAACAGCGGACCTATGCACATTGCCGCCGCCATGCGCGTGCCGACCGTCGTCATACACGGGCCGTCCAAGACCTACTGGGACGCGCCTTACGGGAACCTGCACCGTATCATAGAGAAGCCTTTCCCGTGCAGGGACTTATGCGACGAGAACTCCTGCAACAACGCGCGCTACCACGCCTGCATGGAAGATATCAGTGTCGATGACGTTTTTCATGCGGTGGAGGATATTATTAAGGACTTAAAACCTTCCCCGTTCAAGGCATGACCGGCGTTCCATGCCGGTCTGATCAAACGAACAGCCGGGAAAAACAAGTAAGGGGCGCAAATGAACGCAGACCCAAGCCGTACCAGCCGGTTTTGTTTTATCGGTTCCATGTCGGCATATGCGGCAGGGAGCGCGTTCAGTAGAGGATGGTAGTCAAAGAGAGCATAGCGCGCGACGTCCTTCGTCTCTTCGTATGGTATCCGCTGAGGTGGATGATACTCGCCCTGCCGATAGCCGCGGGTTTTAAGGTGTTGCAGACTATGGGCGGCCTCCACTACGCATTCTCCAGAGGCAGGAAGGCGCTCCTTAAGGAGAACTTAAGGCGCATAGACCCCTCAATGACGGATGACATGGCTGAGGCGGCTGTAAAGGAGTACTTCAGGAACCATTATACGGACAGGCTCCTCATCTTCATCTTCCCGAGGTTCGGAAAAAAAGAAATAGAGAGACTCGTCAAGATCGATGGGATCGAGAACCTTGACCGGGCCCTGAAGAAAGGCAGGGGCGCAATCCTTGTTCACGGCCACTTCGGGCCAGTGCACCTGCCGCTTGTAGCGCTTGCCCGGCTCGGCTACGGGATGAAGCAGATAGGACTGCCCTCTGACGAGGGCTTGAGCTGGATAGGCCGTAACGTCGCCTTCAGGCTCCGCCTTGAATACGAGTCCCTTTTGCCGGCTGAGGTGATAATGGCGGACGGGTTCCTTAGGGGCGCGTTCAAGTGGCTCGCCGGGAACGGCGTCATCATGATAACCGGCGACGGCTCCGGCACCGAGAGGAAGGTAGGCAGGCACTCGCCGTTCCGGTTCTGCGGTCAACCCGTTCTTTTCCCGCTCGGCCCGGCGCTCCTTTCGGAAAAGACCGGCGCGGAGCTCATACCCATGTTCATAACGCCTGGCGACGGTAAGTCACTTTACAGGATAGTGATAGAGACTCCGATAGAGAAGAGGGAAGGCGGCTCCGAGGCGATGGTCTCGGAGTTCATCTCGCGCTACGAGCGCTACGTAACGAAATACCCCGGCTACATGCACTTCCTCGACAAGTTCTCTCCAGGGCTCTTTATAACCCGGTAACCGGATTGTCATTTAAAAAAGACAGGGCGCGCCTTGAAAGGCGCGCCCTGTCTTTTCGTTCAAGGGTTTAAACCGTTTAAAAAAGCGCCGAGAGCGCAAGCTCGGCGGTGAACTCCTTGGGGATGTCGTTGCCGTCTATGGTCGTGGAGTCCGGTGAGAGGGACGCGCCGAAGTCCAGGTTCACGACCCAGAGGTTGAGGCCGAACCCGGCCGTGTAGACGGGGCCGATGTCGCTCTCGGCCATGTTCTGGTAGAGCCCGGCCCGGAGCTGGAGGATCGTCAGTACGTCGAGTTCCACGCCGCCGCCGAGGTTCTGAGATTTGTAATTGTCGGAGACGGTCGTGTCGTTCTGGGTGAGGTCGTAGTCGAGCGCGAGCGTTATGAAGTCAAGGGGCATCCAGGCGATGCCGGCCCTCACCTGCGCGGACTCTTCCATGCTGTCCTCGTCTCCGGGGAGGAGCTGTTTCATGTCGAACGCGGGAGAGTTGACGTTCCTGGCTACGAGGCCCACCCGGAGGTCGTCGCCGAACCTGTATAGCGCGCCAAGGTCGATGCCGAAGTTCGAGCTGTCCAGATAGTCGTCCTGCGCTTCAGAGAGGGCGTCGGCGAAGTCGGTGTCGAAGACGCGGACCGATGTGTTATATACGCGGGCCTTCATGTATTTGATGTTCGCGCCCACGGCGAAGTCGTCGGTTATCGGGTGCCCGTAGGTGAGCGGGAACTCGAAGAGCGCAATGCCCTTGAAGAGGAGCTGTGACTCGTTGTCTGAGAGCGAGCCGCCGGTGTCGGCGACGCTCGCGACCTCGGCCGCAGAAGTGACGAGGGTTACTATTTCGGCCGTCGACGGAATGGTTGCGCCGCTCGCCTGGGCCTGGAGGATGCCGTACTCAACCGAATTGACGAAGCTCTGCGCCTCGGCGGTGGTCCAGCCCGACATGCCGCCTATCTGGCTTATGAGCGCGGTTTCATCCGCGGACGAAAAATAGTCCTGGTTGGCCGGGACAGCGGAGCCGTTGTTGAAGTTGGTTGACGTGCCGAACTGCGCGGTTACGTCCACGTCCGTCGTAAGGCTCGTCGGCGCAATGTTTACGAGGTCGAGGTCGCCCTTTGCAGAAATCTCGCTGAAAGTGTACCCGCCGATGCCGAACCTGCCAACTTGCGCGCGCAGACCCCCGTTAATGCGCACGGTAAGCGCTCTCGCGTCGTTGGCGTCGAACTCTCTTAGGTTATCTATTATTTGCAGGAAATCAGAGACGTCCGAGGCCTGTATGACGCCGTTGTCGAACTGGCCGAAGTCTATCTGAAATATATTGTCGAGTTGCTCTCCCAGGTCCTCATGGACCTGCATGCCGAAGCCGCCGTCAAGCGTTGCGCTCCAGGACCTGTCGCCGTAATAGCCGCCGTCCTTGGACTTGAAAAAGCCGTAGGCCGCCGGGTTCCAGTAGCTCGCAGAGGCGTCGTTGGCTACGGCCACGCTCGCGCCTCCCATGCCGAGCGCCCTGGGTCCCACGACCGTCCATTCCCTCGCTTCCGCCCCTGTGGCGGCAAGGAGCGCCGCAGGGAGGAGATAGAGGAAGGGTTTCAGGAATCTTCTAACCATATGGAACCTCCTGTGTTTGACTGTTGTGCGTCTTTAATGGCGGTCCAAGCCGCCTGCAAAAACTATTTGGCAATAGCCGGTTCAGGGGGCGCGGACGGCTCGGCAAGAGGAGCCATGGCCGGGGGGGCCTCAGGCGCCGTGACTGCCGCAGGGGCCGGTGTCAATGCCGGCGCTGTATCCATTGGCCTGGCGGGCCTTGACGCCCTCTTTACCAGCGGCAGTTCCTCGAACATCTCGGAGAGGAGCTTGTCCGCGAGTTTCCCCAGGTCCGGCTTTATCATCCAGTATCCCTCCACGAGTTCGTGGTTCGCCTTCCATACTATTACGCCGTTCGACGGGTTGATGAGCCTTATGCCGAGACCGACGCGCGCCACCTTGTCGCCGCCCTGCCTGCCGTAACCCCACGAAGTCACATAGGCGAGGAAAAACGCGTCGGCGTTGAGCGTTTCCTTTAACTTGGCCGAAACGAGAGCGTCCGAGATCCCGAGGGTGTTGAGTCTCTGGATGTAGCCCTCCATCAATGAGGCTGTCTCGGCGGAGGCCGAGACCTGGGTTTTTATCGTAGCGCTGTCCTTTACCTCTTCGAATATCCCGGTCTCAAGGAGTTTTCTCGATGCGAGGTCGTCTATGACCGACCTGCTCGACTCGAATTCGCCGACGGTAGCGGGCAGTACCGCGATGGTAGAGGGGCTGAAGTCCTTCGCCTCAGGGCTCACCTGGCTGAAGTTCAACCCGCCGCAACCGGCAAGGAACGCGGCAAAGACGAGTAAGAAAGCTACAATCGGTTTTTTCATGCAGGGTCACCTCTGGCGAGTATTCACTTACCTTTATCTATCGGCCTGGCGCGGTAATGTCTTGAACTCTTTTTTATGCCGGTTTAAGACGGACAAGAACCGCGGTGCTTGAGGTCGTGAGGAGTTCAAAAGTTGAAAGAGGACGCCTTCAGTTATTACTCGTCAATGATGAGGGGACTGTCTGCCGGGTTGCGGTCTTTAAAGGAAAGTAGATCGATCGGCTAAATCTTATTTTATTGCGGCACGGATTGCAACCTATTTTTAAGCCCCAGGGGGCCATGAAATGCAACTGGCGCGAGGTCTCTTTTGATCATGGGGAGAAAATTGTTCCGCATCAGGGGGCAATAAATGCCCGGAGACTTATGGGCGGCCATCAGGCCGGCATTGGCTTATTTCCTGATTTATATGGGGTATTCCGGTTTTAAGGCTCTTGGCACGCTCTTTGCGTTTTAGGCTGGGCAGCATTTATTCCTTTTTCAGAGGCAGATATGGAAATAAGGCTTTTTACCGCAACCCAGGTGGAAGTTAATCAGATGGCAAAGGGCGTCGAAGAGGGCCGAGAGGCCCAGGACGGCTCCTTTGACGACTTCGTCGCGTCTTTTTCCGCGGTCATTGCGGGAGACCGGGGCAGTGAGGATGTAAAGGCCGAGGCCGATGGCGTCTCGCCTGTGGTCCTTGCTGTCGGATCAGCCGTCAACGCCGTTGTTGCTGAAGATGAGATTGTCGAAGACGATTCCGCCCCTTCGGATGGTGTAGCAGAGGAGACTTCGCTGGATGCGGGCCTTGATATCAGGGGTATGACGACTATGATGGAGACCCCTCAACCCGTAGCGGATGGGACGAGCGACGAGCCCCTTGTCGGAGCAACGTCTGTTCTTCAGGACGCTTTTCAACCTGTGCGGCAATATGCGGACGGCTTGGTGGAGGGCGTCTTAACCGATGCAGACCAAAAGACAGTAGCGACTGTTAAATCTTTTGAGACAGAACCGGCTGAAACGCCTGTACCAGCCTCCGTCATCCAGACGACGAAAGTGACTGCGGCTGGCGCGAGAGAAGAAACGAAGGCCTCTGCAAATGTTGATGTCAGGGACGAGACAGCCCCGGTTACCCATGACAATGAGACGGAGGTATCAGGGTTTGCCGTAAACCCGAACACGGCGCTTTATAATGAGCCTGCCTTGGCCGCGGATATGGCGACGGTTTCTCTCTCCCGCACAATCGATCCGAGAGACGGCGTCTACATGGCCGACGCCTCCAGGATAGCGGTTGCGGCCTATGAGGAGAAGCCGGTCAGGGAGGAGGGCGCATGGGAGTCTGTCGAGGCCAACGAGCCCTCCGGGAATTCCGGCCCGGAAAGCAAGACCGATGACGGCGTTGAGGCCAGAGGCGCTACGCTTGAGGAGAAAGGCTCTCATGAGGGCGGGGAAGAAGGCGGAGAACACAACGGAGGAGGGGAAGAGAGCGCTTCTGTTGTAAAGGCCGAAAGGCGCACGAGCGAAGGCGAAGGCAACGGCAACGAGGCCTTCGAGGTTGAATACGCCCCATCCACCGGCGCGTCCTCAAATGACCAGAGGCAGATAAACGGCCCGCTCAACCACTCTGGGATCGCAACTGAGGCGGCCTTCGGGCCTGACCGGACAATCGATTCCCCGGCACGCGCAACGGACGCCTCAGCCGGGCACGCGGAAACGCATATAGACGGGCTCTTCGAGAAGCTCGACACCGGCGTCAGGATGAGCGTCAGGGGGAACGGGAGCGTCAGGCTCGAACTCAGCCCCGAGCACCTGGGCGAGATGGAAATAAGGCTTAAGATCGAAGACGCGAAAGTAGTAGCCGAGATACGGGTGGAGAGCGCGGAAGTAAAGGCGTTGCTCGATTCCGACTCCGGAAGGCTTAAGGAAATATTCAACTCCAACGGGCTCACTCTCGACAAATACACTGTAGAGGTAGACATGAATCCAATGCGCGGAAAGGCTGAGGGCAACGGCTACGGAGGCAACTGGTCTCAAGAGAACTCATCCAGCGGGAACGGATACGGCAGGAAACCATGGGCCGGAGAGGCCGAGGTAGAGGCCGCGTTCGGCAACCGCATCGAGGCTTCCGCCAAAAATGGCGGCATAGACATATTCGCCTGAGACAAGGGCAAACGGGACTGACCATTTAAAAAGGAGGCATAAGATGATAGACGGCGTATCCTCGGCTACAACAGTCAGCATGAGCGATTCGAGCAGTACGACAAGTACCACTGAGGAACTCGGGAAGGACGACTTCCTCCTCCTGCTTGTGACCCAGCTCCAGAACCAGGACCCGCTGAACCCGACGGACAACACCGAGTTCGTCTCCCAGCTCGCGCAGTTCAGCTCGCTTGAGGGCATAAAGAACATGGAGGAGACGATGGGGACCGTCGCTGACGGCATATCCGACATGCAGAAGTGGTCTTTATCCGACCTTATCGACAATACCGTGAAGTTCGAGAGTTCGTCATTCGATTTCTCAGGGGAGCCGGTCTCGATCGAATACTCGCTCGGGTCAAACGCGGAGAGCGCGAACGTCTCCATATACGACGCGAGCGGCAACCTTATAAAGTCCGTCGACGCGGGGGCCCTGAACTCCGGCACCTACGAGCTCCAGTGGGACGGCACGGACGCCGCAGGCGCAGTAGCCGCCAGCGGGACCTACACGATAAATATAACCGCTGTCGATTCAAGCGGCGCATCGGTTGACACCTCGACGTACGTAAGCGGCAAGGTAACGAGCGTCACCTACGGCTCGGACGGCGCGGAGATAAACGCGGGCAACATAATACTCACTCAGGACGATATCCTGGAAGTCTATTAAAAGGAGGTAGCACACATGCAGTCATCACTCTACACCGGAGTAAGCGGCCTTAACGCCAACATGTCGGAGCTCTCGGTCATCGGTAACAACATAGCTAACGTCAACACCGTCGGGTTCAAGTCCAGCAGGGTGAACTTCGAGGACATATTGAGCCAGACGCTCACCGGGTCGAATAACCAGATAGGCGTCGGCGTGACCGTGAGCAGTATCCAGAAGATGTTCACGCAGGGCGACTTCGAGACGACCGGCAACACGCTCGACATGGCCATAAGCGGCAACGGCTTCTTCGTCGTCGAGGACCCGGTGCTCGGCACCCTTTATTACACGAGGGCCGGCCAGTTTGAGACCGACAAGGACGGATACATAGTGAACCAGGACGGCTTAAGGCTCCAGGGCTACATGGCGGATACCGCCGGCAACCTCCAGAACTCCCTTACTGACCTCCTCCTTACGACCAAGACTATCGCCCCCAACGCGACAGCGAGCGCAGATCTCACGGCGAACCTGGACTCCAACTCGTCGATCTCCGGGTTCGTCTTCACCTCGGGCACGAACGACACTTTACAGTTCAGCATAGACGGCGGCGCTACTTACTTAAGCGCTAACCTTGTGACGGACGGCGGGCTCGCCTCCGGCGACGCCTATACGGGCAACGAAGTCGCCGCCGCCATACAGGCCTCGTTAGAGGCGACTAACGGCTCCGCCGACACCTACACCGTCACCTACGACGACCAGACCGGGTACTTCACGGTAACTAACGACACCGGGAACGCCAGTACGCTCCTCCTCGACTGGGGTAGCGCCGTATCCACCGCCTCGACTGTCCTCGGTTATTCGGCCTCGACCGCGGCGCTCGCCGCCGGGACCGGTTCGACCTCAACCGCCGCGGCCGGAGAGTTCACCCTCAGCAAGGCCGGAGACACCTCCAACTTCTCTACACCCATGACCGTCTACGACTCACTCGGCAACTCTCACGTCGTCACCATGTACTTCAGGAAGTCCTCGCTCGACGCGACCGGCAACAACTGGGAGTGGTACGCGGTAGTCGACGCGGCGGACTCATACAGCGGCACTACCGAGGTCCAGGCGAGCGGCACCGTCAGTTTCAATTCCAGCGGCTCCTTGTATTCCGAGTCATCGACCACGTACCCGGTGGGCGGGTTCGACTTCACCGGAGGCGCGGCGCAGGACCAGGTCATATCATTCGACTTCGGCACTTCCATCGTCCAGGGCGGCACCGGCACCGACGGCACCACGCAGTACGCGACGAGCTCCGGCGTATCCGCCCTCACGCAGGACGGCTACTCTTCCGGCTCGCTCGAGTCGATCAGCATAGACGCCGACGGAGTCGTATCCGGTACGTTCTCGAACGGCAAGGAATTGACGCTCGCTGAGGTGATACTCGCGGACTTCTCTAATACCGGGGGGCTGGCGAGCGCGGGCTCGAACCTCTATACCGAGACTTACGCCTCGGGACAGCCGCTCATGGGAGAGGCCGGCAGTTCCGGCAGGGGCACCGTCGCGTCATCCACACTCGAGCTCTCGAACGTAGACATCGCCTCCGAGTTTGTCTCGATGATAACGGCCCAGAGGGGTTTTCAGGCGAACTCCAAGGTCATAACCACGACCGACGAGATACTCGCCGAGATAGTGAACCTCAAACGCTAAACGTAAGCGTCTAAAAAGGGGGGGCGGATAATCGCCCCCCTTTTTTTTATCTTGCCCGGCCCTCCGCCGCAAAAAGACAGCTGTCCTTTTCCCACTTGGAATCGACTCGACATACCCCCATTCGACTGGCCTTTGCAGGGCGTATTACAGAAGCTTAAATCAATAGTGTATTGTTTTTTTTAGTTTGAATTCGGGGTTCTTTTCTGTTAATCTGTAAAATTGTTTTTCAGGTCAGTCATGAATTTTCTAAGTATTTGAATATCAAATCCAATTCAGGCGAAAAAGTCTAATGGGAATCCCCGGTAACGCGAAGAGAAAAAGGTCCGGCCAGGAGGTGTACGCGGCCATACTTGCCGGCGGCATAGGGAGCCGGTTCTGGCCGTTGTCCAGGGAGACGACCCCGAAACAGCTCCTAAAGGTTGTCGGGGACGAGAGCCTGCTTAAGTCCACGATAAGGAGGCTCTCTCCGCTTATACCGGCCGAGCGCGTCTCCATCGTGACGAACGCGAGGCAGGCCGAGATAATAAGACTGCACCTCTCATACGGGGGCGATGGAAAAGCGCTGTCGCCGGGTTACATAGTCGAGCCGGTGGGCAGGAACACGGCCGCGGCGATAGCCCTTGCGGCCTTCGAGGTCTGGAGAAAAGACCCCGAGGGGGTGATGGCTGTGCTCCCCGCCGACCATATAATAAAGGACGGGAAATCATTCAGGGCGGCGCTTAAGGCCGCGATAGCCGTAGCCTCAGAAGGGCACCTCGTCACCTTCGGGATCGTGCCGACCTCGCCCGAGACCGGGTACGGCTACATAAAGGCGGGGAAGAAAACGGTTTCCAGGATAAACGGCCATACGGTCAAGCGCGTGGACAGGTTCGTCGAAAAACCGGACATAAAGAGGGCGAGGAAGTATGTCGCCGACGGCAGTTATTTCTGGAACAGCGGCATATTCCTCTGGAAGGCCGGAAGGATACTCGAAGAGATAAAGGCCTACCTGCCGGACGTATATAACGCCCTTTCCTCAGCCTCAAGCCCGGCGGAAGTCGCTGAGGCCTATCTCTCCTTCAAGGACGTCTCCATAGACCACGGCATACTCGAAAAGGCGAAGGACGTCGTCGTAATCCCGGCGGATTTTCCATGGTCGGACATGGGGACGTGGTCGTCTTTTTCCGAGATACTCGACCCCGACAGCGACGGCAACATCATAAAGGGCCGGGTCGTGGACATCGGCTCAGAGAACTCGATCATCTTCGGCTGTGACAGGGCCGTTGCGACGATCGGACTCAAGGACTTCATACTGGTGGACACACCTGACGCTACACTCGTCTGCCCGAAGGACAGGGCCCAGGAGGTCAAGGACGTCGTCAATATCCTCAAGGCGAAGAAGTACATCGAGCACGAGCACCACAGGACTGTCGAGCGGCCCTGGGGCTCTTACACCCTCCTTGAGCAGGGAGAGGGGTACAAGATAAAGAAGATAAGGGTCGAGCCGGGCCGCCGCTTGAGCCTCCAGCTCCACAAGCACAGGAGCGAGCACTGGGTCGTCATCACCGGGACCGCGAGGGTGCAGAGGGGCGAGGAGGTCGTCGACATAGCCATAAACCAGTCCACATACATCCCGAGGGGCGTCAAGCACAGGCTGGAGAACCCCGCGGACACGCCTCTTGAGATAATCGAGGTGCAGAACGGGGAATACGTCGAGGAAGCGGACATAGTCCGTTTTGACGACGACTTCGAGAGGAAATGACCATTTTTAAGGCCCTTACACCCGTGACCACGTACCTTTGTTAGCAGACCGCCGGCAAATGCATAGCATATTTCATATCGTCAAGGATTTTTCAAGGATATTCGGCTACGGCAACCTTATCTGGATGCTTGTGGCAAAGGAGCTGAAGGCGCGCTACAGGGGCACTTTCTTCGGCTTTCTATGGTCGTTCTTTAACCCCCTTATCGCGATGCTCACCTATGTCCTCGTCTTCTCCATCTACATGAAGGTGCAGATGGAGAATTACAGCGTGTTCCTGTTAAGCGGCATGCTGCCGTGGATATGGTTTTCCTCGACGGTCAACGAGGCCTCCAACTCGATACTCTCAAACGGCGGGATCATCAAGAAGATAGCCATGCCGATGGAGATATTCCCGCTGGTCTTCGTCGCGTCCAACCTGATGAATTTTCTTTTCAGCATCCCGATACTGCTTGCTCTGCTTTTCATATTGAAGGTGCAGGTCGGCGCGCCGATCCTGCTTTTTCCGGTCCTCGTCCTCATACAGTTCGTATTCGCTTTCGGGGCGGCCCTTATCGTATCCTCGGTGACCGTAAAGTTCAGGGACTTCATCTACCTGATACCGAACATCATACAGATATGGTATTTTCTTACGCCGATAATGTATCCCCAGACCGTAGTGCCTGAGAAGTACAGGGTATTCCTGTACCTCAACCCCTTTTCACATTTCGCCGTGTCGTACCAGGACATATTCCTGTACAATAAGACGCCTTCCTTCGAGGCGTTTACCAACATGATAACGGTTTCCATCGCCATCTTCATGCTCGGGGTGCTGACCTTCAGCAAACTCAAAGACGCTTTTCCGGAAGAGGTCTGATGCACGCCATAGACGTAAGCAACGTCTCCAAGAGGTTCAGGCGCAACAATACCACCACGATAAAGGAGTATATCGTCCGCGGGCTCTGGAACAGAAGGCCAGAGCCACAGGGCCCGGTCTGGGCCCTCAAGGAAGTGAACCTCAAGGTCATGAGAGGGGCCGCCTACGCGGTCATCGGGCAGAACGGCTCGGGTAAAAGCACGCTCCTTAAGATCATAGCAGGCATCATGCGGCCCGACGAGGGAAAGGTGAGCGTCAACGGCAAGGTATCCGCGCTCATCGAGCTCGGGGCCGGGTTCCACCCCGAGTTCACCGGCAGGGAGAACATCTACATCAACGGCATGCTCCTCGGGCTGACCAAAAAAGAGATAGGCAGGAGGATCGACGATATAATCGATTTCGCCGGACTGCGGGATTTCATCAACGAGCCCGTGAGGACGTATTCCTCAGGCATGTACTCGAAGCTCGGTTTCGCCGTCGCGGTCAACGTTGACCCGGACATACTCCTCATAGACGAGGTGTTTGCCGTGGGGGACGAGGAGTTCGTCCACAAATGCAAGGGCAAGATGGACGAATTCAAGAAGAGGGGGAAGACTATACTCTTCGTGACCCACAGCCTTCCGACGGTCGAGGAGTGGTGCGACGAGGCGATGTGGCTCGAATACGGCGTCACCAGGGCGGCCGGGAGCTCCATAGAAGTCTCCGACTCATATAAAAGAGAGATTTTCGCCCTTGAGAACATGAAGCTCATAATGGAGAGCGAAAAGACGAATACCGGGCTCGAAGACGCCGTGAACGACGTCCCAACAGGCGCCGCCGGCGGCGGAGCCCCGTCTGCTGATGCATTGGCCGCGGCGCAGGACGGCGGTGGGGAGCCCGGGCGGCGGTGGGGGAGCCGCGAGGTCGAGATAACCTCCGTAAAGCTTTTCGACCACAAGGGCGTGGAAAAGTATGTCTTCTCAATGGGCGAGCCCGTAACCATCCTCATGCATTACGACGCCCACAAGACCGTTTTTAAGCCTGTATTCGGGTTCGCGCTTCTCAGAAGCGACGGCGTCCGGTGTTACGGGACGAACACCTCCTTGCAGGGCATAAGCATAGGCATGGTGAGCGGGCAGGGTACGATAAAGGTGGTCGTGGATGAGATAAACCTCCTTGGAGGTCAGTACTTCGTAGACGCGGCGGTGCATACCGAAGACGGGGTAGCCTACGACTATCACAGCCAGATACATCAGATGGTGATAATGAACGATGAAAAAGACGTAGGGGTCTGCAGGCTCAGGCACAGGTGGGAACTGCCGGAGGCCTTGCTGGCTACGGACGGGGCCTGAGAGGCGCCGAAGGCGACATGCGTCTTCCGGCGAGCCGAGCCGTGTCTCTTTAAAGCGCTTTCGTGCGAGGACTCGGCTACCCGCCTCCTCGAATGCGCGCGGACCTTCCTGGAGTTTCTCTTTTTTCAGCCTTTAGCAGACAAGCCCCTCTCGGACATTGAAGGGCGCGAATACGGAGGAGTCGATGGCCTTACCGACCGAAGTTTCTATCTCTTCTCACCGGCCAGTTATCGGAAAACTGATAGTCGCTTACAAGCGGCTTGTAAAGCGCATTATCTCGCCCTACCTGAAGAGTCTTCTCGAAGAGCGGGACAGGGCCCTGGACGCGAGGTTTGCCGGGCTTTTGAGAGACCTTCTGGAGCGCACCGACGCGCTATTCTCAAGCCTCGACCAGAGGATAGAGGCGCTGAGGGCCGGGAGGGATAGGACGCGCATGGAGCTTCTGAGCTACATCTCTTCCGAGGAGTTCACCGGGCAACAAAGAAAGGCGCTCTCCGGGCACTTCCTTACAAGGGACGATGTGGCGGATACCGACGTTGCGCTTGAGGACCTCTCGCGGGAGATAGCGCTCCATAAGAGAAGGCTTGACGTCATACTGGGAGAGATCCGCGGCAAGTCCGCGCCCGAGGCGGCTGGGGCCGAAAGGATAGACTTCGAGCGCGCCCGCCTGTATGACCATTCGTACGTAAATTTCGAGAACAGGTTCAGGGGCTCAAGGGAGCTCATAAAGGGACGCATGCAGACGTACGTACCGCTCCTAAGCGCGCTCTCCGGCCGTCACAGGGGGTGCTCCATCCTTGACGTGGGTTGCGGCCGTGGTGAACTGCTTGAGCTCCTCAAGGAAGCCGGAGTGCCCGCAACCGGCGTAGACCTTAACGAGGAGATGGTCGAGATATGCCGTGAAAGGGGTCTCGATGCGGAGACCTCCGAAGCCCTGTCGTATCTGAAGGGCCTCGAAGACGGCTCCCTCGCTGGAATAGTCTCGTGCCAGTTTATAGAGCATCTGCCGACTGAGGCGCTCCTTGAGTTCGTGAGGCTCTCGCATAGCAAGGTCAGGAAAGGCGGGATGGCCGTATTCGAGACCGTAAACCCGGAGTCTCTCTCCGCGATGAGGTCGTTTCATATCGACATGACCCATGTAAGGCCGGTGCACCCCCAGGCCATCAGCTTTGCCATGGAATCGGCGGGCTTTTCAGGGATAGAGATCAGATATCTCTCGCCTTTCCCGGAAGATGAGAGGCTTGCGGCGAGGTGCGACGCGAACATGGAGAAGCTGAACGCCCTCCTCTTCGGGTTCCAGGACTACGCGGTCATAGGCACGAAGTGAGAGGTTCATGAGACCCAGAAGGATCGCCATATGCACGGCCCAGGTGCCTTTCGTTTACGGAGGCAACGAGCGGCTTGTAGCCTCGCTCCACGCGGAGATCGTCAAAAGAGGCATGCGCGCCGAGGTAATAAGCATCCCTTTTAAATGGTATCCGTCATCGAGGCTCGTGACGGAATGCATGATATGGAGGATGCTGGACATTACGGAAAGCAACGGCGAGAGGATAGACGCCGTGATAGCGACCAAGTTCCCGTCGACCGTCGTAAAGCACCCCAATAAAAGGATATGGCTTGTGCATCAGCACAGGGCCATCTATGACCTCTACGGAACGGCGATCGGGGACTTCGGTTACCAGAAGGAAGACGTGCTGGTAAGGGACGCGATCGTCAACATAGACAACAGGACCATCTCTGAGGCAAAAAAGGTCTGCACCATATCAAGGAACGTATCCGGGCGCCTGAAGCGCTTCAACGGCATCGAGAGTGAACCGCTTTACCCGCCGCCCGCCAACATGGAAAAGTTCCATAACGAAGGGTACGGGGATTATGTGCTTTATATGGGCAGATTAAACAAGGCCAAACGGGTCGATATGCTTATAGACTCTTTCAGGTTCGCGCGTGCGGGTTCAAGGTGCCTCATAGCAGGAGCGGGAGAGGAGAGAGGCGCGCTCGAGGGCAGGGTCAGGGAGCTTGGGCTCGGGGACAGGGTGAAGCTCCTCGGCTTCGTGACTGACGATGAGGCGATAAGGCTCTACGCCAACGCGAGGGCGGTCTTTTACGCTCCATATGACGAGGATTACGGTTTTACGACCGTCGAGGCGTTCCTTTCAAGAAAACCTGTCATTACTACGGAGGATTCCGGCGGGGTGCTCGAGTTCGTCGAGGACGGCGAGAGCGGGTTCGTGACGAAAAACGACCCCAGGGAGATAGCTGACAGGATAGACCGGCTCTTCGCGAGCAGGGATGAATGCGCGAGGCTCGGCGAGCGCGGCTATGAATTGGTAAAGGGGATAGGCTGGGATAACGTGATAGAGGGGCTACTGGAGTGATGAGAATAGCGTTCTTTACGCCGTTGTCCCCGGTTCAATCGGGCATATCCGAATACTCTGAGGACCTGCTCCCGTATCTCTCGGAGCACGCGGGCATAGACGTCTTCATAGACGATTATGAGCCCGAGGCGGCGCTTAAGGAGAGGTTCAGGGTATATCCGCACGGCGAATTCGAAAAGAGGCACTCCGATGATGCGTACGATATCGTGCTCTACCATATGGGAAATAACCCGTATCATTTTTACATGTATCCGTACCTGCTCAAGTATCCGGGCATTACGGTCATGCACGATTTCGTGCTCCACCATTTTTTTACGGCGCTGACCCTCGCAAAGGGCGATTCCGAAGGGTACGTGGAGGAGTTCAGGTATAATAACGGAGAGACCGGGGAGCGGGTCGCGAGGCTCCGTCTGAAGGGCGTATGGACCGAGATGGAGAATTTTGTTTTCCCGCTGAACAAGCGGGTGATAGACTCGAGCCTCGGCGTCATAGTGCACAGCGGCTATGTGCGGGAGGAAGTCGAAGTCACGAACCCCAGGGTGCCGGTACGGAGGATAAACATGGGGATACCAGCGCTCCCGCAATCTTCCGCCACGAAGCAGGAGATGAAGCGGAGGATGGGTATACCATACGACGCGCTGGTCGTCGGCTCTTTCGGCTTCGTCTTCCCCATAAAGAAAGTGGATGTGTCGCTCAGGGCCTTCAAGGATGTCACGGAGCGTTTTCCGAAGGCCGTCTTCCTTATCGTCGGAGAGATATCCAGTTCGAGCGGTGTCGTGGAGCTTATTGACGCGCTCGGGCTCAAAGACCGCGTCATCGTCACCGGGTTCGTGACCAACGACGGGTTCAAGGAATATATAAACGCGACCGACCTCGCGATAAACCTCCGTTATCCAACCGCCGGGGAGACCTCGGCGAGCCTCTTGAGGATCATGGGCGCCGGGGTCCCCGTCATCACCTCGAACTATAAGCAGTTCGCGGAGTTCCCGGACGAGTGTTGCATAAAGATCGACATGGGGGAGGGTGAGGTGGTCCGCCTTCGCGAGGCCATCGAGGCGCTCGCCTCCAGCGCCTCATTAAGGAAGTCCATGGGGGACAGGGCGAGGGGATATGTGGAGAGAGAGTGCACGCTTCAGGGCGCGGCCCTGGCTTACAGCGAGTTCATGTACGATGTCCTCAAACGGAAGGCCGTGCGGGGCGTCATGGGCGCAATTAAAAGGGAGCTTTCCGAGATAGGGGCCCAGGGAGAGAAGGACGCGGGTTTTCTCATGGCCGCTAAAGAGGAGCTTGGTCTTTATGAATGAGGGAGATTCCTGCAAAAAGGCGCAGATCAATCTCGCGGATTCCTATGACGAGCAGATAGCGATAAGACTGCCGCTATCGTGGAGGTGGGATAAGAGATACATCGACAGCCTCCCCTATATCTTCGGTTTCAGCGTTGCCGTAACGGCGCTCGAAGCCAGGGCAGGGGACATCGTCCTTGACTTCGCCTGTGGCTCAGGATGGATCTCGGAGTGGCTTAACCGCCTCGGCATAAGGACCGTATCGCTCGATATCTCGTCGACGCTCCTCGGCTTCGGCAGGCGCCGCATGTCCTGCGACGAAAGGATAGACTTAAGCGAGGTAAGCGCGCACTTCGTCGCCGGAGACGAGCGCCTGCCCTTCAGGGACGGCGCGTTCGACGGGATAATCTGCATGAACTCCCTCCACCATATGCAGGACTATCAGGCAGTCCTCGATGAGATGTACAGAGTGCTCAATCAAAACGGCAAGGCCTCGTTCTTCGAGCCAGGCAGCAACCACGCCCTGGCCCCGGCCTCCATCAAGGAGATGGAGGGTGGCATACTTGAAAAGAACGTAGTGCTCTCCGACATCTACGAGAAGGCGCGCTCCGCCGGCTTTGAGGAGCTTCACATAAAGCCTTATCTCCAGCCGACGGAGACAGACTTTACATACTCGGAATGGCGGGACCTCGCCGGCGGGAACAAAAAGAGCGTTGCGGAGTATGTGGAGAGGCTCTGCGACTACGTAGAGAAGACCAACCTTATTTTTACCCTTTCCAAGACAAGGCAGAGGGTCCCGGACAGTAAGTCTCCGGGCAGGCTCAGCGCCGTGATAGAGATACTTGAGGCCCCGGCTTCGGCCAGCGCCGGGGCGGAGGTATGCGTCAAGGCGGCCATACGTAACGCCGGGGATACTATCTGGCTTTCCGAGCAGACCAGGTTCGGAGGGTACGTGACCTTCGCGGCAAGGCTTCTTACGCCCGACGGGAAGCTCCTCGTCAACGACTTTGGCAGGGCCCTTCTCCCGCGCGACATCATGCCCGGCGACGGATTCGACGCCGTGATGTTCTTAAGGGCCCCTTCCGAGGGCGGCGAATACGCGCTCGAGTTCGACATGGTATGCGAGATGATAAAATGGTTCGGGGAAGACGGAAGCGCAACGGTCTCTACCGCGATGAGGGTCTTTTGAGATGAGCGGTCTTTCCGTTCCGTCTTGTCCCGGCCTCAGGCCGGTCTTAAGCGATACCGATGAATCGCCACTGAAGGAGATCAGCGCCGGATGAAGCTTGACTGTATCGGGTCTAAAAATACGCTATGGGCGCTCGCCTTCATATTCCTCTACTTGATGGGCATGGTCTTCAGCTATACGCCATACGGCACAGGGGACAAGACCGAGTACATCATGTCCACGGAGAGCCTCTTATATGACGGGGACCTCGTGTACAGGCCTCATGTGGACCTCAAGAGGCACCTTGAGCGCAAGCCCGAGACCATAGACTACGATCCCGCCGGGATATATCTCATGAAGAACACAAGGAGCGGGAAGGTGCGGCTCGGCGCGCATTCCTTCTACTATCCGCTCGCTTCAGCGCCTTTTTACCTCTTCTTCTCGTCCTTCGGAAAGTCCTTTTCCCATTACGGCTTTTATGTCCTGAACGCGATACTCTTTTTCCTCTCCGTCCTCATGGGGTACCTCTATCTCAGGGAGAAGAACGCAGAGGGGCTCTCCCTTGCGGCCTCCGCGGTCTTTTTCTTCTTTTCAGCCGCGGCCTCCTACGTCCTCTGGATACACTCGGAAGTTTTCATGCTCTTTTTGACGACGGCGTTTATCTTCCTCTGGCAGAGGAAGTGGTATTACTCCGCCTCGGCGATAATGGGCGTGGCGGCCGGCGTAAAGACCCCGATGCTCGCGCTCCTGCTGCCGTTCTGGTTCGACCTCGCGTCCAAAAGGGAGTACAGGAGGGCCGCGCTCGGGCTCGTTGTGACCGCCGTCTTCGCCTCGCCTCAGCTCCTGTATAATTTCTACCACTTCAAGTCTTTCAGCCCGATAGTGAAGGAAGGGTTCGCGTCCATGCAGTTCATAACCCCTTCTACCGTAATCGGGTCGTTCATAGACCCGTTCTACGGGCTCATCTGGTTTTATCCCCTTGTAGTACTCTGCCTCGTCAACATGGAGAGGAGCATAAAAAATTACCTTTTAATGTTCTCGTCCGTTCTCATAGTGACCGGGATGAACGGGACGGCCCACATATACTCCCACCAGGTGGGGCTCAGGTACCTGATGCTCGTCTACCCGGTATTCCTTTTCATGGTCGGCGAGATAAGGCTTACCCGCGTAAACAAGGCGCTCCTCGCCATCTCGGTTTTTGTAATCGCCGGCGTAGTGATGAACCCGGTGCACAATTCCCAGGCCCCGCAGGTATCGAAGAGGGAGCATTTTACGTACCTGCCCTACAAGGCCGCGAGGTTTGTCTTTGGACTGGAAGACAACCCGGAGGTCGCCTTTCACTTCAGCAGGAAGGTGGGCCGGAGCGCCGCGCTGTTGGACGACGACAGGCATTTCAAGGGAGACGCGTGGACGCTCGGGGGAGAGCCTTTAAAACTGCTTTTGAACGACGTATCAAGCGGGGAGGTATCCTTCAGGCTCCTCGGGTGGGGGAAAAAGGAGCCGCAAAAACTGCGGGTAACTCTGAACGGCAGGAAGGAATTTACGTATTTACTTCAACCTGGAATTGTGAATAATATTATAGTCCCGGTTACAGAAAATGACATCCGGAAGTATTCCAGAAGATGGGTGAGGAATCTTGTGTACCTGGATCTGCTGGCAGAGCCCTGGGTCCCGGTAGAGGCCACAAACGGCGCGAATCCGGACCCGAGGACCCTCGGCGTTAAGCTTGTAGGCCTGTTTAACAACGGGAGTTATATATATCCGGGGCCGGATACTGACATATACACGAGGCTCGAAGCGGCTGGCGTGACCGTTAGCCCGGGGGTGCTCACCCCGGACAGATGGACCGTCGGGGGCGAGGAGGCCAGGTTCGACATAAGCGGCCTTCAAAAGGGCAGGCTCGTCGTAAGGCTGAGGGCGTGGGACAAGGACAGTCCCCAGAAGATAACGCTCGGCTTTAACGGGAAACGGCACACGAAGGCCGTTTCTCCCGGCGTGGTCGCCGTATTTGATATTGAGGTCCCGGCGTCTGCGGTATCCGGCGGAGGTCCCGTCTCATTCCGCGTCCTTGCCGATGGTTGGGCGCCCAGCCATATCGTAAAAGGCAGTATGGACGGCAGGTCGCTCGGCGCGTGGCTCGACGGGATAGAGAATAACGGGAGGGCGCTCTTAAATTGACGGAGGTTTCGTGATTTCCATCATCATTCCTGTATTTAACGAGGGGAAGAACGTAGAGAAGCTCTATGAACGGCTTTCGACTGTTGCGAAAGAGATCAAAGACGAGATGGAGTTCATCTTTGTCGACGATGGCAGCAGGGACAGTAGCCTAGAGCTTATAAAGGGCCTGAACAAAAAGGACCCTCGGGTCAAGGCCGTAAGCTTCTCGCGCAACTTCGGCCATCAGGTGGCGGTAAGCGCGGGCCTGAGATTTTCCAGAGGGGACGCCGTGATAGTCATAGACGGCGACCTGCAGGACCGTCCGGAAACACTCGGCGAGTTCATCTCGAAGTGGCGGGAGGGGTACCAGGTGGTCTACGCCATACGGCAGATGAGGGCGGACGAAGGCATCATAAAGAAATGGACGTCGTGGGCCTTTTACAGGGTGTTTTCAAAGATGGTCACGATGGACATACCGCTCGATTCAGGGGACTTCTGCCTCATGGACAGGGTCGTCGTGGAGCACCTGAACTCGATGCCGGAGCGCAACCGGTTCGTGCGCGGTTTAAGGTCGTGGATCGGGTACAGGCAGACTGGGGTCGTCGTAAACAGGGACGCGAGGCATTCCGGCAAGGCGAAGTATACTTTTAAAAAGAGCTTCCGTCTCGCAAAGGACGCCGTCATAGGCTTCAGCCACGTCCCGCTCCACTATATAGGGGTCCTCGGCGTGACGGTCGCGTTCATAGCGTTCATAGCGTCGGTATTCGTGATCGCCCACAGGGTCATAGGTTTTAAGATGCTCGGATACAGCCCGCAGGACTATCCAGGATACGCGTCGCTGATGCTCGCCGTGCTTTTTTTCGGAGGCGTTCAGCTCTTCGCGCTCGGGATACTCGGCGAGTATATAGGAAGGATATTCGATGAGACGAAAAACCGTCCGCTATTCATAGCCAAAGAGTTCGTTGGGATCGAAAAAAAGGAAGATAGATAATGGGTCTCTTGAGCAACATCGTAAGGGAAAAACGCATCCAGTTCTGCCTCCCGTACATCAATAAGGGCGACAGGGTACTGGAGATAGGTTGCGGGAACATGTACGTGACAAAGAAGCTCCGGGAAAAAGGGGTGGATGTTGTCGGGCTGGACGTGACGCCGCCGGCGGACGTTGTAGGCGACATAAACAGGTACGCGGAGCTCGGCTTCAAGCAGGGGCAGTTCGACGTGATCCTCGCGTTCGAGGTGATAGAGCACGTGGACCTCATAAAGCCCGTGAAGAAGCTCCTCAAGCCCGGCGGGCTCTTTATCGCGACGACGCCGGTCCCGTCCATGGACTGGGTGCTTCGTATAATGGAATTTTTCGGGCTGAACCAGAAGAGGACCTCGCCGCACTCTCACCTCGTGCGCTTGGAGGAACTCCCGTTTGAGACCGTCAGGCTCAAAAAGGTTTTGGGGCTCATGCAGTGGGGGGTCCTGAGATCAAGATGAAACATGATGGAAAGAGGCCCCGCATAGGGGTGTTGGGCGGAGGCCTCGCGGGCCTCACCGCCGCGTACAGGCTCTCGGAGAGCGGTTTCGATGTTACTGTCCTTGAGAGGGACGGCGAGCTCGGGGGGCTTGCCAAGGCGATTAACATCGACGGGTTCCCGATAGACGTCTATTACCACCACGCATTCAGTAGCGACGCCGCGCTCTGGGGCCTCTGCGCCGAGCTCGGTCTCTCCGGCTCGGTACGCTGGCTCAAGAGCCCGATGGGCTATCTTACGGACGGCAAGGTCTACCAGTTCGGGACGATCGCCTCGCTCCTCAAGTTCAAGCCGCTCGGGATAGCCGACAAGATACGGTTTATCACGTCCACGCTGAAGCTTAAGTCGGAGCGGGACTTAGGCAAGCTCGAAGGCTTTACAGCCGACGAATGGCTCAGGCGCCATGCCGGGGAAAGGGTCTATGAAGTAATATGGAAGCCGCTCCTCGTGCAGAAGTTCGGCCCCAGGTATGATAAGATAGGCATAACGTTCATAGCGAGAAAGGTCCAGCAGAGGAGCGAGACGAGAAAGCTCGGGCAGGAGTCGCTCGCCTACATGGAAGGGAGCTTCGGGCTGATCACGGACGCGCTTGCGGGGAGGATCAGGTCCAACGGCGGCGAGATACGGACAGGGGCGAATGTTACGAGGATATCAAGGGATGGGGACGCCCTCGTAGTTGAGGACAATAAGACAAAAACGCGCTTTGACAAGGTGGTGGCTACCTTTGCACCCGGGGTGCTGAAGGGACTCTGCGATTTCCCCGCGGAATACAGGGGAGGGCTCGATAAGCTGGAGCACATGGCCGTCATATGCGCGATGCTCATAGCGAAAAAGCCGGTCAGCGGCATATACTGGCTGAACGTCGGGGACAACTCGTTCCCGTTCGGCGCGGTCGTGGAGCATACCAACCTGTGGGGCCCCGAGCACTACGGCGGAAGACATATCACATACATCTCCAAATACCTTTCGCCCGACGACCCGGTCTATAAGTCGAAGGACAAGGACATACTCGGCCTTTTCTACAGACACATAAAGAGGATCAACCCTCTTTTCGACGGGGAGAAAGACGTTACGAAGGCGCTTGTCTTCAGGTCGATGTACGCGCAACCATTCATAACCGCCGGTTACGGGGCGATAAAGCCGGGGATCAAGACCCCTGTCGAAGGGCTCTACTGGGTATCCACATCACACATCTACCCTGAGGACAGAGGGGTCAATTACAGCATAAAACTCGGGATGGAAGTCAGCGACCTTGTAAAACGTGGATACTGAGGGCGTAACGGACGATAAGGGGCTCATGGACGTAGAGGCAATAATGGGACGCATAAGGGAGAACGTCAACCGCAAGATCGACTCCGGCGTTTATTCCGAGGCAGACATAAAAGACGTATCGGGGGCGGCCCTTGACGAGCCTGGCATGGAAAGGGACGTCCTGTCGGCTCAACTAAACCTCCTTAAAAAGGATTACGACCTCGCAAGCGTCCCCAGGGCCACGTCCCACAGGTCGGCCTTTAAGGGCTGGCTTATAGTAACCATTAAGAGGATAACCCTTTTCGTTTTGACCAGGTTCGGCGGCGCCATGTGGGAGAAGCAGGCAGGCTTCAACTACGGAGTGCTCGGCGCGCTCGAAATATTGTCTGAGGAGATAAAGAGGGTGAACGACGAGAACGCCGCCCTCAGGAAAAGGCTCGACGGGCTTGAGGATAAAAAGACGCACGGGGCAGGCGGCTAAGGAGGCCCGTACACCGAAGGACTTGAATGTTTTTTTGAATGGTTATGCGCCTGTCCAGGCAGGGAAGACCGTCCAGAGGTGTCGCGTCCCTTTGCCGTCTTCCATTGCAAGGACAAGCTAATCCAGCCTCCAGCGGCGTCAAGGACGATACGGTCCCGGCCCCTCCAGTCACGTACAGAGCATATCAAGTCCCTTTTTAAAAAACGCATGCCATCCGAGGCCCGGTCTTTCCTTCAGAAATGAAAAAACGCCTTTAAAATTCCACTCAGCGGCCATTTGTGATATAATTTTCTGATTTCAAGCAGGGGCTTTAGCCCTGGCGCGCGACATACAATTCCATATGGATGTTCAACGGGTTGTTTATTGAAGATAGCCTTTGTCATACCCTGGTACGGAAAGGGGATACCGGGAGGCGCCGAGAGCGAGTGCAGAAAGACTGCGCTCCATCTTAAGGGACGCTTCGACGTGGAGGTGCTTACAACCTGCGTAAGGGATTTTCAGAGCGACTGGAACGTTGATTTCCACAAGGAAGGTGTTGAGGTCGCAGAGGGCATCAGGGTCAGGAGGTTTCCAGTAAGGAAGAGGGACACGCACTCGTTCGATGCTGTAAACAAGAGGCTCATGCATACTGACATGGGGCGGCTTAAGGCCATGCGTTCAGCGAGGCCGGGGTTTTCGCCTGTCTCACCCAATGAGGAAGAGACGTATATAAGAGAGTCGGTGAACAGCCCCGCGCTCTACGACTACATCGTGAGGTCGTACGGCGAGTACGACCTCTTCATATTCATACCCTATATGTTCGGCACGACATACTTCGGCTCAATGGCCGCAAGGGACAAGGCGGCGCTCATCCCCTGTCTTCACGACGAGAGCTACGCCTACTTGTCCATATACAACGCGATGTTCCGAAACGCCAGGCGGGTGATATTCAATTCGTCCTCGGAAGAAAGGCTCGCCAGGAGGCTCTTCGGCGCACTGGATGGCGGCGTTCTCCTGGGGACGGGGGTGGACACGGAGTTTACCTCGGAGCCCGAGCGGTTCAGGAATAAATATTCCATGCAAGGCCCGTTCGTCCTGTACGCCGGTAGGAAGGACGCGGGGAAGAACACCCCCCTGCTGGTCGATTTCTTCCGGAGGTTCAAGGCAGACAACCCGGCAAACCCGATGAAGCTCGTCCTCATCGGCCCCGGTGACGTCCTCATACCCGGGAGATACAAAAAGGAGATAATCGACCTCGGGTTCATCGAGGCGCAGGATAAGTTTGATGCGTACGGGGCGGCGTTGTGCCTTTGCCAGCCGTCAGTGAACGAAAGTTTTTCCATCGTGCTGATGGAGGCATGGGCGTGCTCTACCCCGGCCCTTGTCCACGCGGGGTGCGAGGTGACGAGGGAATTCTGCGTTGAGAGCGGGGGCGGGCTCTATTTTTCCAATTATCCCGAGTTCGCCGAGGGCCTGCTTTTTATGTGCGAAAACGACGGCGTGAGGAAGGGTCTCGGGCAAAAAGGTTCATCCTTCGTCAGGAGGAACTTCGCGTGGGACGTAGTGACCGAGAGGCTCTCGTCCTTTATCAGGGGGGGCAATGGAGAAGGTTGAGGTCCATCAGCTACTGTCCAACCTCGATTACGGCGACGCGATCAGCGATAACGCGCTCGCGTTAAGGGACGTGTTGCGGGAAAAAGGCTATGTATCCAACATCTACGCCAGGTACATACACCCGAAGGTGGCCTCGGATTGCCGGTACTTCAAGGAGCACGCCAAAAGGAGCTCCGCCTCCAATATCGCCGTATTCCATCATTCAATCGCCTCTGAGGTCTCGGAATATTTCAAGGGCCTGCCGGACGGAAAGATCATGATATATCACAACATAACGCCGAACCATTTCTACGAGCCGTTCAACGGGCGCATGTCTCATCTCCTTAAAAAGGGGAAGAACGAGTTGAAGGCGTTCTCCCGGGTCCCTGACCTCGCGCTCGGGGACTCGGCGTTCAACGCCGAGGAGCTTAAGTCCCTCGGGTACAGGAACGTCGGGGTCCTGCCCCTGCTGACGGACTTAAGGCGGCTTGAAGGCGACTCCGACAGGGCCGTCGTAGAGAGGTACGGGGGCGATTTCACAAACATCATATTCGTCGGGCGCATAGCCCCCAACAAGAGGATCGAAGACATAATCAGGGCCTTCTGCTTTTACCAGCGCTTTTTGAACCCGTCTTCGAGGCTCTTCCTCGTGGGGTCCAACAAGGAGGCCGCGTACGGATCGGCCCTCTCGGGTCTCGTTAAAAGGCTCGGCGTGAGGGACGTGGTTTTTACGGGACACGTGACGGTTGAGGAGTTAAGGGCCTATTACAGGCTCTCGCATCTCTTCCTCTGCATGAGCGAGCACGAGGGTTTTTGCGCCCCGCTCCTTGAGGCCATGTTCTTCAAAATCCCGGTTGTGGCATACCGCTCGAGCGCGGTCCCTGAGACGATGGGAGGGGCCGGTGTCATCTTTAACGACAAAAAGGTCGAGGAGGTGGCAGAGCTCGCGGACTTGATCCTCCGCGACGCTGAATTGAGGCGTGGTATAGTCGAGGCGCAGACCGATAGGCTTAAGGACTTCGACAGGGCCTCCATAGGCGGGAAGTTCATCGAGTTTGTGGAGTCGATACGGGGGGCTCAGTCGGACAGGGGAGTGTGTGGTTTGAACCCCGGAAAGAGCGGTAGATGAGGGTCGCGTTTGTCGTCCAGAGGTACGGCCTTGAGGTCAACGGCGGGGCAGAGCTGTATTGCCGCAAGATCGCCGAGCGCCTCTCAAGGCGTTTCAGCGTTGAAGTCCTTACCACCTGCGCAATCGACTATCAGACCTGGAAAAACGAGTACAAGCCGGGCATTCACACGGTGAACGGGATCACTGTCAGGAGGTTCCCTGTGGATGGGCCGAGGAGAAAAATGCGCTTCGGCCTCCTTTCAAGGGTCGTCTTCGGCGGCAGACACCCGGAGCGGCTGGAGGTGAGCTGGATGAAGGCCCAGGGGCCTTACTCATCGGCCCTCTTCGAGTTCATCGAGAAGGAAAAGGGCGGCTACGACTGTTTTGTATTCATCACATACCTCTACTGCACGACCTTCTTCGGCCTCCCGCTCGTAAGGGAAAAGGCCGTGCTCGTGCCTACGGCCGAGGACGCGCCGCCTCTAAGGCTCGGGATATTCAAAAGGCTCTTCAACTCCCCGAGCGCGATAGTCTACTGCGCCCCGGAGGAGAAGGCGCTGGTAAACAGGCTTTTCGGGAACGAGGGCCTGCCAAGCGATATCATAGGCACCGGGATAGACATGCCGGTTGAGTCCGACGGGGAGAGGTTCAGGGCGAAGTTCGCCGTAGCGGACAAATTCATCGTATACGTGGGACGCATCACGCCGGACAAGGCCTGCGGCGAGATGTTCGCCTTTTTTTCAAGGTACAAGGAGGAGAGACCGGGCGGACTGAAGCTCGTCCTCATCGGACGCGCCTTCATGGACGTGCCCGCGCACCCGGATATCATACAGGCCGGCTTTGTTTCAGAGGAGGACAAGTTCGACGCGCTATGCGCATCGAGTATGCTTTTGATGCCGTCCAGGTTCGAGAGCCTTTCGATAGTCCTTATAGAGGCGTGGTTCTCAGGGAGGCCTGTCATCGTGAACGCCGGGTGCGATGTGACGAGGGGGCAGGTTGAGCGGAGCGGAGGCGGGCTGGCTTATGACGGTTATGAGGCATTCAGGGACGCAATTGACCGCCTCCTCGGGGATGAGCGCGAGAGGGGCAGGCTCGCCGAGTCCGGCAGGGCGTTCGCGGAGGCCACCTATGGCTGGGAGTCGGTCGAAGGCAGGTATGCGGCCCTGATTGAGTCGGTCTGCATGGCGCAAGGCGCAGGAATGCGCCGCACCGGGCTGAAGACAATACCTCATGGGTGAGGCGTTTTCCTTTATGACAGGACGCAGGGAAAGGGTCCATGCGGCAGGCTTTGTTCTTATTATGCTCGCCGGAGCGGCCCTTCGTTATTACATGGTAAAGGCCGACCTCGGGGTTACCATCGACTCCGACGAGGCTGTCATAGGCCTTATGGGCAAGCATATACTCGAGGGCAGTGAATACCCGGCGTATTTTTACGGACAGGGCTACATGGGCAGTCTCGAAGCCTTTCTGGCCGCTGGGGCCTTTGCCTTATTCGGCGTATCGGTATCGAGCCTCAAGCTCCTGATGATAGCGCTTTCCATGGCCTTTGTGGCCGTGACTTATTTTCTCGCGCGCTCGATGGAGGATGAGGCCACAGCGCTTTTTGCGACCCTGCTCATAAGCATCCCGCCGCCTTTCCTGACGGTATACGGCCTTAAGGCAAGGGGCGGGTATATCGAGACGCTGATCCTCGGGTCCTTATTGATGCTCCTGTCTCTTAAAATCAGGGGCTCGGCGCGCGGCTCCGCGCCGGCCCTGATGTTTGTCCTCCTGGGCTTCGTAGCCGGTCTGGCATGGTGGACGAATAACCTTGTCATTTACTATTTCGTCCCTGTGTCCCTGATCTTATTCAAAGTGTTTCGCAGAGACAATGCGCTAAGGCTGGCGGCCGTGGCCGGGCTCTCTTTTTTAATCGGAAGCCTTCCCATGTGGATATACAGGGCCGCTCATTCGGGCGAAAAAGGAGATCTGGCCTCGTTTAAAGGGTCTTTTCAGGCGCTCAAAAATTTTTTTCAGCAGGGGGTCCCCGTCATCTTGGGGGCGAGGCAGGCGTGGAGCGGGACTGATTTTTTCCCTTTAGCAACGTTGTTGCTTTCAGCTGCCTACGGGGGCTGTCTCCTGTATTATGCGCTCAAAAGGAAGGGGAGCGGCGCGCTGGTGACTGTTGCGTTCCTTTTGTCGGTCCCGGTGTTATTTGCTTTAAGCGTCAAGGCAGGAGGTTTCGCGATAGAGCCGCGTTACCTTCTGCCGATGTATTCCGTGTTGACTTTTATCGTGGCCTGGCCTATCGTAAAAATCTTTGATTATTCGAGGTTGGCCGGCGCTGCAACGGCTACTCTACTCGTAGCTGTAAATCTTTACGGTACGTTTAATTTAAAACCGGAGCTCCAACTCCCTTTCTCAAACGGGCTCAGGGTCGAAAGGGAGAACGGAGGGCTGATCGAGCTTCTGAAAAAAGATGGAATAGACGCCGCTTACGCCGATTACTGGGTAGCATACAGGCTTACTTTCGAGACCGAAGAAGATGTCCTCGCCATACCGTGGGGAGAGACTGCGGTAAACAGATACCCCGGATACCTTGAGATGATCAAGGAAAGAAAGAGGCATGCGTATATCCTCCAGGGCACGCCTTCAGAGCGTTTCGAGTCTTTTCTTAGGGATAACTCGATACGTTTTACGAAGAAGGAGGCGGGCAATTACAGGATTTTTGACGGCCTTGCAGTTGTAGACATCGGTAATGACGCCGTTTCGGCCGCTGGATGGAGGTGTTCGGCGGGCACAGACCCAGAAAACTGCGAAAAGGCCTTTGACAAAGACCCGGGGAGCGGATGGGACCCTCGCCAGTCGTCAGGCGGGGCCGAATACATACTCGATACCGGCTCGGTGTCGGAGATAGGCTTTTTGAAGGTCGATTTCGGCCCATTGATCGGCATGCTCGATAAATCCCCGGGTGCAACCGTAAACGTTTTTCTATCCGATGACGGCCTTGCCTGGACAATGGCCCGGCCTCTCACGCATATTGACGTCAAAGGAGACGGTAATTCCTTCATTTTCGCACTGAACAAGGCCAGGGCGAGGTATGTAAAGATAACGCAGGATTGCCGTGTGGCTTCCAATTTTCACCCGATTTATGAGATATTTATATATAGAGCGGAAGACAGCATGAAAATGCAAAACATCCTGAGATTTTAGATGAGATTATCCGTAGTCATCCCGGTTTACAACGAAAAGAATACCGTTAAGGACATCCTCTCGCGCGTAAAGGCCGTAGCAATCGAGAAGGAGATTATCCTTATCGACGACTGTTCGACAGACGGCACCAGGGAGATATTGAAGGAGCTCGCCGGAGAGGGCGAGACCGTCATCTTCCACGAGAGGAACATGGGCAAGGGTGCGGCCTTAAGGACGGGCTTTGCGCACGTGACCGGAGACTACTGCATCGTCCAGGACGCGGACCTCGAGTACGACCCCGAGGACTATCACAAACTTATAGCCCCGGTACTCAAGGGAAAGGCCGAGGTGGTCTACGGGTCGAGGTTTACAGGAGAGCACAGGAACATGTTTTTCCACCACTGGGTGGGCAACAAATTCCTGACCCTTGTAACCAACCTGTTGTACAATACGACCATAAGCGACATGGAGACGTGTTATAAGCTCTTCAGGAGCGACATCATAAAGTCAGTCAACATAAGGTCCAACAGGTTCAACTTCGAGCCTGAGATAACCGCGAAGGTGCTTAAAAAAGGCTTCAGGATCTACGAGGTACCTATATCCTACGCCGGGAGAGAGTTCTCGGAAGGCAAGAAGATAACATGGAAGGACGGCATCTCGGCCCTGTGGACGCTCCTTAAATACAGGTTCGTGGACTGACCTCGTCAATTAAAAAAATAAAAGGAGTTTTTACGGAATGGCCAAGAAGAAAGCCTTTATCACCGGAGTTACCGGACAGGACGGCTCCTATCTCTCCGAGTTCCTGCTTTCAAAGGACTATGAGGTATACGGGATGGTCAGGAGGGCGTCCGTTGAGCGGTTTGAAAGGATCGAGCATATAAAAGACAGGATGCACCTCGTGCAGGGCGACCTTACAGACCAGTCCTCGCTCGACGAGGCTGTAAAGACGATAATGCCGGATGAGGTCTATAACCTCGCCGCGCAGTCTTTTGTCCCCACCTCCTGGAACCAGCCTACCCTTACCGGAGAGGTGACGGGCATGGGCGCGACCCGGCTCCTCGAGTCCGTAAGAAAGATAAAACCCGACGCGAGGTTCTACCAGGCATCATCGAGTGAGATGTTCGGCAAGGTGAGAGAGGTCCCCCAGGACGAGCTTACGCCCTTCCACCCGCGCTCGCCGTACGGGGTCGCCAAGGTCTACGCCCATTTCATAACGGTCAACTACCGCGAGAGCTATAACATGTTCGCCTGTTCGGGCATCCTCTTCAACCACGAATCCCCGAGGAGGGGGTTCGAGTTCGTGACCAGGAAGATAACAAGCAGTGTCGCCAGGATAAAGCTCGGTCTTGCGAACGAACTCAGGCTCGGCAACCTCGACGCCAAAAGGGACTGGGGTTTCGCCGGGGACTACGTGGAGGCGATGTGGATGATGCTCCAGCAGGACGAGCCTGACGATTACGTCATCGCCACCGGCGAGACGCACAGCGTGAAAGAGTTCGTTGAGCTTGCTTTCAGGGCGGCGGGGCTCGACTGGGAAAAGTACGTCGTAATCGACCCGAAGTTTTTAAGGCCCGCCGAGGTAGAGCTCCTCATAGGGAGCCCGAAAAAGGCGAAAGAGAATCTCGGCTGGTCCCCGAAGGTGGGCTTCCCCGAGCTCGTAGCCATGATGGTCGAGGAAGACTTAAGGACGCTTAAGGCGGTGCAGGCGTGACCATCGGCCTTGTTTCAGTTCAACAAAGGGGCGGCCCTTGCGGAAGGTCCTGATAACCGGGATAGCCGGGTTCGCCGGCTCCCAGCTTGCCGAGAGTCTGCGCGCCAGGGGTGTTGAGGTATGGGGCATCACCATCGACGATTCCATCGGGAACCTTGCGGGCGTCTCAGGGCTTAACCTCGTCAAATGCGACCTGCTGGATTTTCCCGCTTTAAGGGAGGTCATTGCCGGGGTGCGCCCGGACGTGGTCTTCCATCTGGCGGCGCAGTCTGCGCCGTCGCTCTCGTTCAAGTTCCCCGGCGAGACGCTCAGGGTCAACATCTTCTCGACCCTTAACCTCTTCGAGGCCATAGTCGAGTGCTCGCCGGAGAGCCGCATAGTGAATGTCGGGTCAGGGGATGAGTACGGAGAGGTCGCTGAAAAAGACCTCCCGGCAAAGGAGACCGCGGAACTCAGGCCCCTTAACCCCTATGCCGTCAGCAAGGTGACGCAGGACCTGCTGGCGTTCCAGTACTGGAAGAGCAAGGGGCTCAAGGCCGTCAGGTGCAGGCCTTTCAACCACTACGGGCCGAGGCAGTCGGAGGTCTTTGTCTGCTCGGACCTCGCCAGGCAGATAGCGGAGATAGAGGCCGGGATAAGGGCTGAAAAGAGGGTGATGGTAGGGAACCTGGAGGCCGCCAAGGACTTCCTCTATGTGAAGGACGTGATCTCAGCCTACGAACTCCTCGCCGAAAAAGGGGAGTTCGGAGGCGTCTACAATATATGCTCCGGCAAGGCCGTGAAAATCAGGGAGATAATAGAGGCCCTCGTCTCGTTTTCGACGGAGCGGATAGACATACTGCAGGACCCGGGGAAGCTCCGCCCGGCGGATGTACAGGCGCTTTACGGGGACGCCGGGCGCCTCAAGGCGCTCGGCTGGAAGCAGGAGTATCCTCTGGAAAAGGGGTTAAAGGACCTCCTTGAGTTCTGGAGGGAGAAGATAAGGAAAGGCATGGCCTGAGGCGCCGAGTTCGGTTTTTTACCCGGCGGCCTAATGGGGAGTTTAAGGGCTTTCGCAAAACGGACTTTTACGGCGCGGTCCATCCTCGGAAACCGATTGTTCTTGTACCCGTCAGTCTAATGTATTTTCGTAAGGGGGGCCGTTTGGCTGGATCCGCTCTGCAGATAGCGTTCGACGGCAGGGTCATAAGGGCCGGCAAATCCGGGGTGGGGGTCTATGCCGAGAGCCTCCTCTCAGCACTCTCGTCCATAGACAAGAAAAGCGCATATAAGGTGCTCTCCCACGGCGTCTTCAAGTCACTTTCTAGGAACTTTTCCTCGGTCCAGACGAACGTAAGCATCGAGAGCCATCCCTTCGGGGATCTATGGGAGCAGTTCTATCTGCCCGCGTACCTCAAGGGGAATAAGGTGGACGTCTTCCATTCCCCGACCTTCCATATCCCCTTCGTCTCAGGCAGGTTCAAGAAGGTCGTTACGATCCACGACCTCGTATCATTCAGAACGCCGCAGACGCAACCCAGGGGCTTTACCCTTTACAGCCGCTTCATGACCCGTTTCGCGTCCCTCTCGGCGGACGCCATAATAGTGCCTTCCAGGACGGTGAAATCCGAGCTCGTGGGGTTGCTGAACGTAAGCCCGGAGGTCCTCCATGTCATCCCTGAGGCCCCGAGAGGTATGTTCAGGCCCGCGTCCAGGGCCGAGTGCGAATCCGTCAAAAGAAAGTACGGCCTCTCCGGAAGCTTCATACTCACGGTAGGCTCCATAGAGCCGAGAAAAAACATCCCGTCCCTGATACGAGCGTACTCGTTGTTGAGGCAGAGGGGAAAGACGCGCCATAAGCTCGTCATCTGCGGCGCGAAGGGATGGATGCGCGAGCATGAGAGGATACAGAGGCTTATAGGGGACCTTGAAATCGGCAGCGACGTGGTATTTACGGGATATGTGCCTGATGAAGACCTGCCGGCCATGTACACGCTCGCCGACCTCTTCGTATACCCCTCGCTTTACGAGGGGTTTGGCCTCCCGCCTCTCGAGGCGATGGCTTGCGGGTGCCCGGTCGTAGCGTCCAACTGTTCGGCTATCCCCGGGGTCGTAGGCGACGCGGGGGTGCTCGTTGAGCCGATGGACGCCGACGGCATCTCGGAGGCCATGCAGAGCGTCATGGAGGACGAGGGCCTTAAGAGGAGGCTGCGCGCCGCGGGCTTCGCGCGCGCGCGGGAGTTCTCCTGGGAAAAGACGGCCAGAGAGACGCTAAAGACCTACATGGCCGTCATGGAGAGATAGACTCTCATGCGCCGAAATACTTTCAATGTCCGGCGGGCGTCCCGCGGCAACGCAATCGCGCCCGGCGCGCTCGCCGTTTTTATCAAGGCGGCTGATCGGTTTTGATTTGTTATGAGACCCCGGAAGTTTTTGATAATGAAGCTCGCCGGAATGGGCGACGTCCTCATGGCGACGCCCGCGGCGCGCTCGCTCAAAAAGACCTTCCCTGACGCGTCCGTCACATGGCTCGTAGGCTCTTCGGTAAGCGACGCGCTCAAGAGGAACCCGTATGTGGACGAGGTCCATGCGATAGACGACAGGCTTTTTTTCAAGGGCTCGGTCAAGGAGAAGGCCGGGGTCATAAGGGACCTCGTAAGGGAGATGAGGAAGGAGCGGTTCGACGCCGGGTTCGTCCTACACAGGGACTGGAAGTACGGGGCACTCTTGAGGTTATGCGGCGTCAAGAGGCTATACGGTCTTAAGAGGGGCTTTGCATCAGGCATTCTGCTTACAGGGTCGGTCTCATTTGAGGCGCCGGTACACCATATAATCCATTACATCGAGGCCGTAAAACTCGCCGGTGCGCGTGAAGACGGCCTCCATATGGATTTTTTCATAGGCGACGGGGTAAGGAAGGGCGCTTCAGATAGGTTGGCGGCGCTCGGCATGAAGCCGGGAGGGCTCATCGGTATCGCCCCTGGCGGCGCGAGGAATGTAAACGAGGTAATGGATTCGAGAAGGTGGCCGGAGGAGAACTTCAAGTCCTTGACAGAGCTTCTGGCCAGGGCCGGGTTCAGAGTAGCCGTTTTCGGCTCCTCAGGCGACAGGTGGTTTACTGAAAACTGGGCTCTGCCGGATGGCGTCCTCGACCTCATCGGAAAAACGACCCTTGAGGAGACCGCCGCCTTCATGGAAAACTGCTCGCTGATTGTGGCTAACGACAGCGGCCCCATGCACCTTGCGGCCGCCGTCGGCAGGCCCGTCGTATCGGTCTTCGGCCCGACCGACCCGCGCGAGAAGCATCCGCTTACAAGGGGCAGTTTTTATTTCTGGAAGGGGCAGGGGCTTAAATGCTCCCCGTGTTATTCCCACGGCAGTTTCCCTGATTGCAGGACGCTCGAGTGCATGAGGATGGTAACGGTCGCGGAGGTATTCGACAAGGTCCGTGAGCTGGCAGTCTTTTCAGGCGGAGGTCTTTGAATATGGGACTTATCGGCAAAAAAAAACCTGTCACCGTTCTTACGGCCCCCTTCGCGGAGTTGTTCGCGGATATTGGCAATGGGTTCGGCGAAGGTACGTCCGTCGCAATGGCGCTCGGAGACTTTGACGGTATCAAGGAAATCGAATTCGACCTTAAGCCGTTCAAGGGGGCTAAGGCCTTGAGGTTCGACCCCCTGAACGGCTATGCCGTCATAAAACTCAAGAGGGTAGAGTTATGGACCGCAGACGGCAAGGTGATAAGGGCGCGGGATTGCGCGACTAACGGGTTCGAGGAAAATGGCGCACTCTTTTTCCTGACCGACGACCCGCAGATACATCTGAATATGGACCCGAGGCTCAAGGACGTTGTAAAGGCGGTCTTCAGGGTCGAATACGTCGCGACCGGGAAAGAGGCAACGAGGCGTTGCAGGGGAACGCTCGTTGAAAAAGACGGCGTTCCCTTCGGGGTGTTGTCCGTTGCCTCGCGCCTGCTGAGTTTTATAAAGAGAAGGATATGATCAGGTTTTTTTTACACTCTGTGCCTCGACTGGGGCCGGGCCTCCACGGATTTTAAACCCGCTTAATTTCTCTACCATTTTCCGTTGAAATATCTTAAAATATTGGGATTGACTTGCCGCCTTTTTCGAGCGGTATACCGATGGATTTTCCGTGTACCGTCGTAGTGCTCGACGGCGTGATGAGAACGGCAGAGAGAGATTCAAACTCGCGAAAAGGGCAGGGTATGGCGTTCAGGCTTGATATAATAAAGGCGTATTCGGTCTCGGAAATTGAGGCGAAGGTGGCGGACGCCTTGAAGAGGTACTCCGACCTTCTGCCAGGCGACATTTCCGCTAAGATCGTAATAAAGCCCAACATGAACAGCAACATGAACGCGCTTACCGGCAATACAACGGACTTAAGACTCGTCGCCGCCGTAATAAAGTTCCTCAAGGGTTGCGGGTACGGGGATATTTCCATCGCCGAGGGGACGAACTCCGGCTTTTACAGGTCGGGGATAAGCGTGATATCGAGGCTCTCCTTTGACCAGCTCGCGAAGTTCTACGGCGTAAAGGTAATCGACCTCAATTACTCGAAGAAGGTCGAAATAGGGTTCGAGGACGGCGTAAAGGCGAGTGTCGCGAGAGATTGCGTCGAGGCGGACTTCCTCATAAACATGCCGAAGCTGAAGACCCACTTCGAGGCTGGGATGAGCGTGTGCCTTAAAAACCTAATGGGCTGTCTTGTCGGCCAGGAGAACAAGAAGAAGACGCACCTCCACCTCGCCAAAAATATCGTGAACATCAATAAGAGGGTGAAGCCCGGCCTCCACATAGTAGACGGCCTCATCTCAATGGAAGGGCTCGGGCCGACAAGGGGCACGCCTGTCAGGACAGGGGTCGTACTCATCGGGACTGACCCTTATCTCATCGACCTCGTATGCGCCCGTCTTGCCGACTTCGACTACAAAAAGGTCCGTACCTTGAAGGCCGCGGAAGCGGCCGGGCTCCTTACGAAAGACCACCACAGGTTCGCCTCGTCCATAGATCTCTCAGGCGTAAAAAGGAAGTTCAAGGAGCCGGTGGCGAACGCCTTCGCCTCTTTTATCCACAGCCCCAAGAGGCAGAAGTATTTTCTCGCGGTGAGGAACACGAAGGTCTTCAGCCATCTGTGCAACACGCGGTTTTTCGGAAACCTCCTCTTCAAGACCGGCCTCAGGCAGGACAACTTCATAAAGACCGAGATGGAGTTCAAGGGCTTCTCGTTCGATAAGGCCAGGTGCGTCAAAGGTTGCACCAAGTGCGCCGACTATTGCCCTGTGAGGCTCAAGCTCCCCGATGTGGTAACGGCAAGGGACAACGGGTGCATAGAGTGCCAGTACTGCTTCCTCGTCTGCCCGTCGGGGGCCATAGGTTTCAAGGGCTCCATGGGTTTTCTCTCCGAACAGCTACGCCAATACGAAAGGATAACCAAGGAAATCGCATAATGAAGATATTGTTCCTCAATCCCCCGTTCTTGAAAAAATTCTCCAGGCCGCAGAGGTCGCCGGCGGTCACGAAGAGCGGCACCCTGTACTTTCCGCTCTGGCTCGCCTCCGCCGCCTCGGTCGTTATGGAGAAAGGCTTTGAAATAGACTTTATCGACGCCCCTGCCGACGGGCTCACCATTCAGGACGTGGAAAACCGCGCCCTCGCCTTCGGCCCCGGCCTCATCGTCATGGACACGTCGACCCCGTCCATAAATAACGACATCGGTATGGTCGGTCGGCTTAAAGACCTCATGCCCGGCGCGTTTATAATAGCCGTAGGTACGCACGTCTCGGCCCTGCCGGATGATGTCATGAAGATGGATGCGAGGCTTGACGCGGTTGCGAGGTTCGAATACGACTTCACCATCCTCGACCTCGCCGAAACACTTTCAAAGAACGGGCCGCTCGGCTCTGTAAAGGGCATATGCTGGAGGGACGGCGACAATATCGCGCATAACGAGAGGCGTCCGTTTATCGAGAACCTCGACGAACTGCCGTTCGTCTCGAAGGTCTACAAGAGGTTTTTAAAGATAGAGAACTACTTCAACCCCAACGCGCTTTTTCCCATGGTGACTATAACGACTTCGAGGGGATGCCCGTTCCCGTGCACCTTCTGCGTCTACCCGCAGACGCTCATGGGCAGGGGTTTTAGAAGCAGGTCTGTGGAAAACGTCGTAGACGAGATGGAGTACATCATAAAGAACTTCCCCCACGCCAAGTCGATCTTCTTCGAGGACGACACCCTGACTGTGGACAAAAAAAGGCTGAAGGCGCTCTCGGAGCTTATCAAAAAGAGGGGGGTCAGGATCACGTGGACGGCGAACTCCCGCATCGGCATCGACTACGAGACTATGAAGGCTATAAAGGAAGCCGGGTGCCGCTCGCTCTGCGTCGGGTTCGAGAGCGGGAGCCAGAAGATACTCGACAGCATGAAGAAGAAGACGAAGCCCGATGAGATGAAGGCCTTTATGCGGGACGCGAGAAAGGCGGGGCTCCTTATCCACGGCTGTTTCATGGCCGGGCTCCCAGGAGAGACGAAGGAGACTTTAAAAGAGACCCTTGAACTCGCCAAGGACTTAAGCCCCGATACCGTCCAGTTCTACCCGGTGATGGTCTACCCCGGCACAGAGGCATACGACTGGTACAGCCAGAAGGGGCTCATCCGGTCCACCGACTTCTCGCGCTGGATAACCCAGGAGGGGCTCCACAATACGGTCATAAGGACCGAGGACCTCTCTGCCGAGGACCTCGTAAGGTTCTGCGATGACGCCAGGAGGGAATTTTATCTGAGGCCAGGCTACATCCTGTATAAGCTCAAACAGCTCATTACTTCGCCGAGCGATATAAGGAGGACGGTCAAGGCCGCGAGGACCTTCTTCAAGTACCTCCTCAAGGGATCGGACATAAAAAAGGCGAGCGCGTAAAAATGCTTCCCCGCGTCTCCGTAATAGTCCCAGCCTATAATTCGGAGAATACCATCGGGAGGTGCCTGTCCGCGATAGAGGCCCAGGACTATCCGTTGCGTCTTTTTGAGGTGATAGTCGTCGACGACGGGTCGAGAGACTCTACCGCCGAAGTGATAAAACAGCACGGCGTAAAATACCTCTGGCAGACGAACAAGGGGCCTGCGACCGCACGGAATAAGGGTGTAGAGCAGGCCACAGGCGAGATAATACTCTTTACCGACGCCGACTGCGTCCCTGAGAAGAACTGGATAAGGGAGATGGCGAGGCCCTTTGACGATAAAGACGTCGCGGCGGTCAAGGGCGCGTACAGGACGGGACAAAAGGAAATAGTCGCGCGGTTCTGCCAGATAGAGTTCGAGGAAAGGTTCGAGATGTTGAGGAGGGCCTCCTCCATCGACATGATAGACACCTACTCCGCCGGTTTCAGGAAGGACATCTTCGACAAGATGGGCGGGTTTGACACGAGCTTCCCGGCCGCCAACAACGAGGACACCGAGCTCTCATACAGGATGTCGGCCAAGGGCTTTAAGATGGCATTCAACCCCAACGCCGTTGTGAGCCATCTTAACCACCCGGCCTCAATAAAGAGGTACGCGAGGATAAAGTTCTGGCGCGGCTACTGGCGGATGGTCGTCTACAAAAAATTTCCGGACAAGATGCTCAAGGACACCTACACGCCGCAGACGCTCAAATTCCAGACCCTCCTTTCCCTGCTTGCGGCGCTCTCGCTCCCTCTCTCTTTGTTTATAAGGCCCTGGGGCGGGATTTTGTTAACAGCCGCTCTGGCCCTCTTTTTCCTGACTACCCTCCCGTTCCTCAAGATTGCGCTTTTTAAGGACCCGCTTGTAGCGCCCTTTGCCCCGGCGCTGTTGTTTCTGCGCGCCGTGTCTATCGGCACAGGAGCGCTCTGGGGGACCATCAGGAGATAGGATATGAACGACGGCATCTCGATTATAAAGAGCGTATGCAGGGTCTGCCACGGCGGTTGCGGAGTGCTCGTCCATGTGAAGGACGGCAAGGTCGTCAAGGTCAAGGGCGATCCGGCGTCTCCAATGAACCAGGGCTGGATGTGCCCCAAGGGCGTCTTCTCTCCTGACATCGCGAACCACCCTGAGAGGCTCCAATCTCCCTTGAGGAGAAAGGGCGAGAGGGGCTCCGGAGAATGGGAACGCATATCGTGGGAAGAGGCGCTCTCCGAGATTGCGGCAAAGGTCGGCGCGATAAGAAATGAGACAGGGCCGGAATCCGTCGCGCTCGGTCAGGGCACCGGCAGGCACCACTACATGCATGTAGTCAGGTTCGCAAACCAGCTCGGCACGCCGAACTGGTACGAGCCGGGGCTCGCGCAGTGCTTCATACCGAGGATAACCGTAAGCAACCTCACTTACGGCGGGTTCGTAGTCGGCGATTATTACGGCGAGGTCGCGCCCAAGTGCATATTATTCTGGGCGCACAACCCGCTTATAACCGGCCCCGACGGAGAGCTCGCGCCGTCTGTCAAGAGGGCGCTCGACAAAGGTTGCGTATCGATTGCGATCGACCCCCGTAGGAGCGAGACGGCGAAGAGGTGCGGCCAGTGGCTCGCGATTCGCCCTGGCACGGACGCGGCGCTCGCGCTGGCCATGATAAACACAATCATCAACGAAGGGCTCCATGACAAAGAGTTCGTCGAGAAATGGACCGTCGGGTTCGAGGAATTAAAAAAACACGTCGAGCCTTTCACGCCCGCGTGGGCGGAACCGATTACGACCATCCCCGCCGGCTCCATAATGGAGGCCGCGCGCGCATACGCGACGAACAAGCCGGCGATACTTGAATGGGGGCTCGGGTTGGAGCAGAACTTCAATTCGCTCCAGACCGTAAGGGCGGTAGCGTTGCTCCGCGCCATAACAGGGAATATCGACGTACCAGGCGGCGACATACTCGGGATGAACATCATAAGGAGCTACCCTACCTTAAAGGACAAGCTCCCCGAGGGGATGGGGAAGAAGCGGCTTGGGGCAGACGAGTTCAAGCTTTTAGGAGGCTGGCGGGCCTTCATGCCCTCAGCCCATATACCCGCGCTCTTTACCGCCATGAGGACAGGCGACCCGTACAGGGTAAGGGCGCTTCTCATATTCGGTAACAACCCGCTTGCCACAGTCGCAAACTCGAAAGAGGTCTATGAATCTCTAAAGGCACTCGACCTCCTTGTGGTAACGGATTTATTCATGACGCCTACGGCCGCTATCGCCGACTATGTCCTCCCGGCCGCGTTCTGGACAGAGATCAAACAGGTAATCGGCTATCCGCTCGTCGTCGAGAACATGGTCATGGCGCAGGCCGCGATAACGCAGACCGGCGAGTGCAGGCAGGACGAGTGGATAATGGACGAGCTCGCGAAGAAGCTGGAGTTGCCCGGCGCGGGCGATGGGCTCGATGAGGTCATGGATTATCAATTGGAGCCCTTGGGCATAAAATACGCGGACCTTGTAAAGACGGTCTGCGCCCACCCGAAGCATGAGTACAGGAGGTTCGAGAAGTCCGGCTTCAGGACGCCTTCGAGGAAGGTCGAGCTCTTCTGCAAGACTCTTGAGCGGATGGGATACGACGGCCTGCCGACATTCAAGGAGCCTCCTGAGGGCCCGGTTTCCGCGCCGGTCCTCGCCGAAGAGTTCCCGTACATATTGATAACAGGCGCGAGGCGTCTTGAGTTCTTTCACAGCGAACACAGGCAGGTCCGGGCACTGCGCGAATTGAAGCCCGACCCGGAAGCGGAGATGCACACCATAGTCGCCCGCTCTCTCGGCATATCAAACGGCGACTGGGTCAAAGTATCGTCCCCGCGCGGCGCGATAAGGATGAGGGCGCGCGTTACGGACGATATACACACGCGCGTAGTGAGTGTCGAGCACGGGTGGTGGTTTCCTGAGAAACCCGGCCCCGAGTTCGGCGTATTCGAGTCGAACGCCAATGTGCTTACGAACAACAAGCCGCCGTACGACCCCGCATTCGGCTCTTATCAATTAAGGGGCTTACTCTGCAAGGTGGAAAAGGAGAATAGTTGACGATGGATTTATCTAAAAAGGTGTTCGTCCTCGGCATAGACGGCGCGCCAGAGACGCTCCTTGCTGAGTATGTGGAGCAGGGAGTCATGCCGAACCTCAAGAATATACTCTCCGGAGGCTACGACCTCGTACAGATGGACGCGTCCATCCCGGACGTCTCATCGACCTCGTGGGCCTCGTTCATGACCGGCGTCAACCCCGGAGAGCACGGCATCTACGGCTTTATGGAGCTCCTCCCGAATACGTACAGGCTGACATTCCCTAATTACGCCTCTGTCAAGGCCCCTGCGTTATGGGACATCATAGGCGGGACATCGGGTATAAAGGCCTCAACACTTGCTGACAAATTCAAAGGTCGCGTGCCGAATAACCTTCGCTCTATCGTCATCAACATGCCGGAGACATTCCCGGCCCCGGCCCTGAACGGCGTCCTTACATCCGGGTTCGTCTGCCCGGACCTCAAGAAAGGCACCTATCCGGAATCCGCCTATGAGTACCTCCGCTCAATAAACTATATTATGGATATCGAGGCCTCTAACGCTTCAGATAAGCCCGACGCCTTCTTCGACGAAGCCCTGCTCGCGCTCAACAAGAGGGCAGAGGCCTTCCTGCACTTCATGGACAATGAAAGGTGGGACCTCTTCATAGGAGTCGTCACCGAGACCGACAGGCTCCACCACTTCTTCTTCGACGCGGCAAGGGACAAGACCCACAAATACCACGAGAGATTCGTCTTTTTTTACACGAGAATGGATGATATAATCGGAAGGGTTTTTGAGAGGTTCATGGCCTCAACCAACGGACGCGGCTTGTTTATGACCATGTCGGACCACGGTTTCGCGCCGATAAGGAAAGAGGTCTACCTCAACAGGCTCTTTGTCGAGAAGGGCCTGCTTACGCTTGACCCCGCTCGCGAGTACTTCGAGCAGATAGGAGCTGGCTCCAAGGCCTTTGTCATGGACCCCGGCAGGATCTACATTAACTTCGAAGGCAGATACCCGGGCGGCGCTGTCTCGGCGAGGGACAGGTCCTCTGTTGTAAACGAGATAAAATCAATCCTTATCGATCTTAAGGACAGCGATGGAAACGCCGTAATAAATAGGGTCTACGATGGGACGGAGTTATATTCCGGGGATGAATCCGCCCGCTCACCCGACCTCGTAGCCGTTGGCAACGACGGTTTTGACATAAAGGGCAACATAAAAAAGCCGCAGGCCTTTGGGACCTCGCACTTCAGGGGCATGCACACGAGGCATGACGCGCACTGCGTCATGCCCTCCGGTACAGCGCCCCTTGGACGACTGCACATAGAAAACATCGCGTCCATCATACTCGAGAGGTTTATTTAAGGAGAGACTCATGGACCATCTTACCGCTCTTGAGAACAAATCGATATTCATCATACGGGAGGCGTACTTCAGGTTCCGGAACATCGCCATGCTATGGTCCGTGGGCAAGGACTCGACGACACTCCTCTGGCTTGTCAGAAAGGCCTTCTTCGGGGAGGTCCCTTTCCCGATAATACACATCGACACGACGTATAAGTTCCCTGAGATGTACAGGTTCAGGGATGAGTACGCGAAGAAGTGGGGCTTAAACCTCATCGTCGGCAGGAACGAAGGGCAGGTAGAGGCTGGCATGGGGCCGGGCAAGGGAACGAAGCTCGACTGCTGTAACGAGTTGAAGACGAATGCCCTGAAGCAGATAATCGAGAAGAACGGCTTTAAGGCGCTCCTGCTCGGCATAAGGCGCGACGAACACGGGATAAGGGCGAAGGAGAGGGTCTTTTCCCCGAGGGACGAGAACTTCAAGTGGGACTACGAGAACCAGCCGGCGGAGCTATGGGACCAGTACAAGTCCACCGCCGCCGAGGACAACCACTTCAGGGTCCACCCGATCCTCCACATGACCGAGCTCGACATCTGGAAGTACATGAAGAGGGAGAAGATCCCTTTGACGGAGCTGTACTTGAGCAAGAACGGCAAGAGATACCGCTCCATCGGGTGCGCGCCGTGTTGCAGTCCGATAGAGTCCACCGCGTCGAATGTGGATGAGATAATAGCCGAGCTTGAGTCCACGCACACCTCCGAGCGCGCCGGAAGGGCGCAGGACAAGGAAGACGCGTACACCATGCAGAAGCTAAGGTCTTTAGGATACATGTAAGGGGGAGTTATGGAAGAAAGGGCATTGCATATAGTCATCGTCGGCTCGGTCGACCACGGAAAGTCTACCCTCATAGGCAGGCTCTTCTTTGATTCCGGGTCTCTGCCGCCCGAGAAGCTCGCAGAGATCAAAAGGGTATGTGAGGAGCTTGGCAGGCCGCTTGAGTTCGCCTACGTCATGGACAACCTCGAGGAGGAGAGGACGAGGGGCATTACGATCGACATCGCGCACACCTTCTTCACCACACCCAAGAGGAAGTACGTGATAATCGACGCCCCTGGGCACAAGGAGTTCTTGAAGAACATGATCAGCGGCTCGTCGCAGGCAGAGGCCGCGATACTCCTCGTGGAGATAACGAGAGGCATCCAGGAGCAGACGCTACGCCACTGCTATATACTGAGCCTGCTCGGCATAAAGCAGGTCGCTGTTACGGTCAACAAGATGGACCTCGTCGGGTATTCTGAGGCCGCCTTCCTCGACCTCAAAAAGCGGATAGAAGAGGTAACAATGAAGTACGGGATAACGCCTTCGTACATAATCCCAATATCGGCCATGGAAGGGGAGAACGTGGCCAAGGCGAGCGAAAAGCTTTCCTGGTACAAGGGGCCGACGGTCCTTGAAGCGCTCGACAACTTCGAGGAGATGAAGATAGAGGAGAAGGGCGCGAGGTTCCCTGTACAGGACACCTATGAGATAAGCGGGCAGAAGATAGTCGCGGGCCGCATAGAGGCCGGCAGATTGAGAGAAGGCCAGGAGCTATGGGTCCTCCCCGGAAAGACGAAAGCGAAGGTAGCGAGCATAAAGAAGTATCTGGAGCCTGACCTTAAAGAGGCGCAAACAGGCGAGTGCGTCGGGCTCATCCTCGAAGGCGTGGACGTAAAAAGAGGGGACATACTTTCTGAGACCCTCTCACCTACGATCACGAGAACGGTCCACGCGAACATCTTCTGGATGATAGACAAGGACTATAAGCTCGGGATCCCGCTCACCTTCAAGTGCGCGACACAGGAGGCGCGGGGGAAGATAGAGAGGATCAGAAGGAGTTTCGACCCGGCCTCAGAGAAGGAGGCCGTGACCGACGCGGTGAGCATCAGCCAGGCCGAGGTGGCCGAAGTCGACATAACCTTGAGCGCGGAAGTGGCGATAGAGAGGTTCTCGGATATCCCTGAGCTCGGCAGGTTCGTCCTCGAGCATGACGGACGCCCTGTGGCCGGAGGGATAATCATTTAAGGCAGGCGCCTTGAACCGGAGGCACGCGCTCAAGCGCGCCTTATTGGCCTTGTAAGACGCGGGTCAAAACAGTATAATCCTCTCCCATGCCATTTAGTATTGACCTCCATATCCACACGACTTTCAGCGGCGACAGTACGGTAGCTCCGGAGGAGGCGATAGAGCGCGCCTTGGCCCTCGGCCTCGACGGCATCGCCTTTACCGAGCACAACTCGTTTGCCGCGTCCGACCCGGTTGAAAGGCTCAAGGAGAAGTACGGCGGGAGGATCCTGATACTCCGGGGCGTTGAGTACTCATCTTCCGACGGGCACATACTCCTCTTCGGGATAGACGAGAGGGTCGTAAGCGCGCTCGGACGCTACGCGCCGGCGAGCGAGGTCATAAGGGCCGCCAGGGAGGCCAATGGCGCCGCCATCGCGGCGCACCCCTTCAGGGAGTGGGCGCTCTTCAGGTCCGACCTATCCACATTCGACTTTACCGCAATCGAGGCCTTCAACGGCCACAACAATGATGAAGAGAACAGACAGGCGCTCGTAACGGCAGAGTCGCTCGGAATGCCCACGACCGGCGGGTCCGACTCCCATAGCCCTGAAGAGGTCGGGGCCTGCTGTACCGTCTTCCCCGGACCTGTCACCGAAGACAATTTCATAGAGACGCTCTCCCTCGGCGGTTATTGTGGGATGTACCGGAAACAGTTACCCTGAAGACGCCTCCCGCGCCCTGTCCATGGGCTCGATCAGCTGAAATCGAAGCGGTAATCCCTCCGCCCCCTACTGGACACCGGGATATTTTTTTAGTTGGCCAGGCGGCTTTTTGCGGATATAATGCGCGCTGAAAAGCTTTAAGACCATAGATGGAGGCTCTCTATTCAGGACCTATCCATGAAAACGCAATGGATGATCGTCGCGGTCTTCTTTCTTCTGGGTCTTTTTTTCCGTTTGACCGTATTCATTGAGCCGCACGCCGAGGGCGATGAGCTGATATACTCCGCCCTCGTGGAGCAGTTGGAGGATGGGAACGGCTACACCCTGCAGGGGACCCCGCTTGTCACATACGGGGCCGTCGACAGGGAGCAGTATGACAGGAAGCTCTTTTTCCATCCGCCGGGCGGCATTGCCTTATTTTGGCTCTCCAATCATTTTATCGGGCCAAAGGGCATAGGCGTAGTACAGGTCTTATCTTACGCGCTGTTTTTCTGGTCCATGGTCCTCCTGGCGAGGCTCCTTGGCCTCACGGGCCGCTCCATAGCCGTCGTTGGCGCGCTTTCAGCCTTCAACCCGATAATGGCGCATGTCGCTACCAACTACTGGCTTGACGGCCCCCTGCTCGCCTTCAGCACGTTCTCCGCCGCTCTTTTCATCCGCTCTGTTGTCCGCAAAAGCCTCGTCTCGGCAACTGTCGCCGGGGTGGTCCTCGGGTACGCGAGCCTAATTAAGATTACCGCGGTCCTCGTTATACCCGGCGTCCTCGTCATGGCCTGGTTTCTCCTTGAGCCGCCGAGGCAGGGCGCGTTCATCCGTTTTGCGGCTTGCCTGGTCGTACCCGCATTCATTGTCCAACTGCCCTGGGAGGTGTGGCAATGGATCGAGTTCGGCACGCCGTTCCCGGGCTGGGCTGGAAAGCCCTCAAAGACGCTCATCGAGAGCAACAGGTACGTGCATTTCCTGACGGTCGTGCGCTCGCCGTGGATATACCTGACGCTCCTGCCTCGGATATCCTGGACCATCGCGCCGGCAATCGTCCTTTATTTTGTCGCGTGGAATAATAAAACCGTTAGAAGGCTGGGGTTCGCCCTGCTGGTCTGGATAATTACGGTCCTTGCCTTCCATGTTTTATTGGGGTTCAAGGGGTACTCGAAGGTAATACGTTACGTGATACTCGTTGCTCCGCCAGCGGTGATCCTTTTCTCAGCGGCCTTTTTTGAGGCGATTGAGAGGTTGAAAACGGTTAAACCTTCTTTCAGCAGAGGCCTCTACGCCTTTATCATCGTCGTTGCGGCGCTCGCAATCCTTTTCGAGATTGCCGCAGGTGTAAAGAGCTCGCTCCTCTACGATAAGGACCTGATCTTTCCCCTGATAGGGGGCCTTTAGAGAGAGGGGGGGAGGCGGGCCCTTAAGACCCTTCCTCAGGGGTAGCAGGCGCGTTCTTCCTGTATATGTATATGCCGTACCCTGATTCTGGAGTGGGGGCTCCGGAGATATCATCGCCCCAGCTGTACTTAACGGGTACGGCGAGGAGGTCCACCATCCCGTTCAGCGTGTAGCCCTCTGCCACGAATTCCTTCAGCCATCCGAAGATGTCGAGTACCGACCCCGGGTTCGCGCCCCACGAGAACTTCAGATCGACGAAGACAACGACTTTAGGTCCAGCCCGGCGTATCTCCTCCATCATCTCCCTCTGCATCATAGGTGCGAACCTCTGCCTTTCCATGAGCGGATAAGCGTATATGTATCCGGTCGCCGAGCGTCGTCTGGAGTAAAAGAGTATCTGCGGCTCGGAGCCAAGGATTGCGACCCTGTCCCCGGGTCGGGTGTTCCTTGCGACGTATTCGGCTATGACGCGGGACTCGGGGAACGGGTTATACCCGTACATAGACCTTGAAAGCGCCTCAGGGGCCGATGCGAGCGCCGTACGCTGGCTGAATATGAAGTATACGGCGAGCGCAACGACGAGGCCGGCCTTTGCTACCGCCCTTTTATTGCCGTTGAGAAAGGTGTTTAAAGACCTTATTGCGGCGCCGAAAAAGAGCGAGGCCGGTGGCAACAGATAGATGAAGTAGTGGGGCCTGAAGAAGAAGCCAGGCAGGACTGCGAGCGCCGAGAACGCGAGGAGGCCAAGGAGAAACGGCCACCCCCGCCTTAACCCCCTGTCCCAGACCGGAGCGACCGTCCCTATTAGACATAACGCCCAGATGAGGGGGGCGGAAAGGAATATCCTCCCTCCCTCGGCCTTGAGGGCCTTAAGCCCCGCCTCGAACGGGACGACGGAGACATACTCTCTGGCGTACGCGAAGGTCCAGAACCAGAACCCGTCGAATACGCCCGCAAGATAGAGCGTGCCGCACATGGCCATGAAAGGCGTTATTGCGCCGAGCGCGAGGACGGATATGTCGCGTGCCGTTCTTTTGAGGTCTGAGCCGTTCCTTAGGTTGTAGAGGGCTACCATGAAAAATGAAAAGAGGATAAAGGCGGCCCCGTGCTGTTTTATGGTATAGCCCGCGCCAAGGAGCGCGCCTCCTGCGAAAAGCTTCCAGAGGCCCCCGTCTTCAAGGGACTTCATGGCGAGAAGCGCTCCGGAGAGCGCGAATACGAGCACAAAGTGCTCGGCGTTTGCGATGATCCCGTGGACGCTCGGGAGGAATGAGAGCATGGCGAAAGACGCCCCGGCGGCAAGCCCGGCGGAACCGTCAAAGAGCCTCCTGCCTATGAGGTACACGAGGACTATCGTCCACGCGTTCACTAAGGCAAGGGCCAGGCGCACCCCCCAGTCTGTCTGCCCGAAGATGAAAAGGATGGCGGCGTATACGGCATAGATGCCGGGGAACTTCATGTTATAAGCCTCCCTGAACGGAGGCACACCGTCGAGCATGAGTTGCGCGGCATACGCGTACTCGCCTTCGTCCCGCTCAAACGGGATATCCATCACCTTCAAGCGGAGCAGAAAGGCGGCGGCGATTATTACGGCGAGTATTATCCAGTCTTTGTTCCGCATATCCCGGCCATTTAATGATTTTTTCCCCTTTTTTTCAAGGGGAAAAAGATGGCGGTCAAGTCCTTGAGACAGCCTTTAACGAAAAAGGACGCGTGCGCGAGACGAAGACAACCCCTTCAAGGCACCCGAATATCCAGCTGATATTTCTTAACAATATCCTTGACATGCAATCAGGTTATGGTAAAATTCAATGCTGTTTTATACTTCGGGTCGTATGGTAAGGGCTTGCATCAAACCCTTACGGGCCGATGGGATACGCGGGGAGGACGGAGTCTCTCGCGTATTTATTGTCATAAAATCAAGCACTTAGAATGTATCGTACAGGCGCGTAGCTCAGGGGTAGAGCGCTACCTTGACACGGTAGAGGTCGGCGGTTCGAAACCGCCCGTGCCTACCATGCCCAAAAGAAGGTGTCATTCCACCGTGCCGGGCTTGTCTTTATTGGTGTGAATGGCGCCTTTTATTGATTAAAGGGGCCGAAGGTGGGGCGTAACATTCACCCCGAACCCGGTCCGGCTGTTTATTTTGGAAGGAAATTTTTGTTTGATGGTCCAGGTCAGAGTCGCTGAAAAGGAAAAGGCATACCCGGAAGGGGTAAGCTTCTTCGAGGTCCTCAAGGACCTCGATAAAGGCCTTTTGAAAAAGACCGTCGCCGTAAGAGTCAACGGCGTTCTCCGGGATTTAAGGGCCAGGCTCGATTCGACGGACACGACTATCGAGCCTGTTGATATCGAGTCAAAAGAGGGGATCGAGATATGCCGCCACTCGGCCGCCCATGTCATGGCCGAGGCTGTAAGGTCGCTCTATGATAATGTAAAGGTAGCCATAGGCCCGGCCATAGAGGACGGCTTCTACTACGACTTCGATACCGAAAGGCCCTTCACCCCCGAGGACCTTGAGAAGATCGAGGCCCGTATGAAGGAGATAGTCAAGGCAGACCACCCGATAATAGGCAAGAGCGTAGGCAAGGCCGAGGCGCTCGAGTTCTTCAAGGCCAAAGGCGAGATATACAAGGAAGAGATAATCGCCGGGCTCGAGGGCGACGAAGTAAGCGTATACTCTCAGGCCGATTTCACGGACCTTTGCAGGGGGCCGCATCTCCCCTCGACAGGCTGGATAAAGGCGTTCAAGCTCACCGGCACGGCCGGGGCCTACTGGAGAGGTTCTGAGAAGAACAAAATGCTCCAGCGGGTGTACGGCACGGCCTTTGCCTCCAGGAAGGCATTGGAGGATTACCTCGCGCGGATCGAAGAGGCCAGGAAGCGCGACCACAGAAAGCTCGGCAGAGAGCTCGACCTCTTTACGACAAGCGAAGACATAGGCGCGGGGCTCGTGCTCTGGCACCCGAACGGCTCGACTGTCAGGCGCGTGATCGAGGACTTCTGGAAGGGCGAGCACGTAAAGGGCGATTACAGCATCGTCTATACGCCGCATATAGCCCAGGTCGGTCTCTGGAAGACGAGCGGACACTGGGATTTTTACAGGGAAAACCTGTTTTCCCCGATGGATGTCGAGGGGCAGGAATACATTGTAAAACCCATGAACTGCCCGTTCCACATCCAGATTTACAAGACCCACCTCCGCAGTTACAGGGACCTGCCCGTAAGGTACGCGGAACTCGGCACTGTTTACAGATACGAAAGGTCCGGGGTATTGCACGGCCTCCTGCGGGTCAGGGGATTCACGCAGGACGACGCCCACATCTTCATGACCCCGGACCAGCTTGAGGAAGAGATAAAGGGCGTACTTAATTTTACGCTTTACATCCTCAAATCTTTTGGATTTAATGAGTTCGACATTTATCTCTCCACGCGGCCTGAAAAGTACGTCGGCGCGCTCGAGAACTGGGCCAAGGCGGAATCCGCCCTTAAGGCCGCGCTTGAGTCGACCGGCCTTGAGTATTCCGTGGACCCGGGCGAGGGCGTCTTCTACGGCCCCAAGATCGACATAAAGATAAAGGACGTTATCGGGCGCTCGTGGCAGTGCTCGACGATACAGGTGGACTTCAACCTCCCCGAGAGGTTCGACGTTACATACAGGGACGAAAGCGGCCATGAGGCCCGGCCCATTATGATACACAGGGCGCTCATGGGCTCTCTCGAGCGTTTCTTCGGCTGTCTCGTGGAGCACTACGCGGGGGCCTTTCCGTTCTGGCTCTCTCCTGTGCAGGTGACGGTCCTTACCGTCACGCAGAGGAATGACGAGTACGCGAGGTCGGTGTACAAGAGGCTCCGCGAAGAGGGATTACGGGCAGAGCTCGACATAAGGAACGAAAAACTCGGGTATAAAATAAGGGAAGCTCAGCTTAAAAAGATACCTTACCAGCTTGTAATAGGCGACAGCGAAGAGGCAGATGGCAAGGTCGCCCCAAGGCAAAGGGGAGGTGAGTCGCTTGCGCCAGAGTCACTTGACGGGTTCATCGAGCGCGCAAAGAGAGAGAACCGGCCGTAACCGGCCTTAATGAAAAGCAACCTACAATCTGTGAGGGGGTGAGCTTTTATAGCTAAAGAAACTGTAAGGATAAACAGGAACATAAGGGTGCCCCAGGTGAGGGTCATAGACGCCGAAGGCAACCAGCTTGGCGTAATGGCCACGAAAGACGCGCTTGCTTCAGCAGAAGGCCAGGGGCTCGACCTCGTCGAGATAGCCGCTACGGCTACACCGCCGGTCTGCAGGATAATGGACTACGGTAAGTACAAGTACCAGTTGTCCAAGAAGACCAAGGACGCAAAGAAGAAACAGACCGTCATACATGTAAAGGAAATGAAGCTCCGCGGAAAGACCGAGGAGCACGACTTCCAGTTCAAGGTCCGGAACATCAGGCGGTTTCTGGGTGAAGGCGACAAGGTAAAGGTCTGCATAATGTTCAAGGGCAGGGAGATAACGCACACCGAGCTTGGGATGTCGATGCTCAAGAGGGTCGCCGAGGAGATAAAGGACATAGCCTCCGTCGAGTCGTCTCCGAGGCTTGAGGGCAGGAACATGTCGATGCTTGTCGCGCCTCTCCAGGCGAAGCAGCCATCATAAATAAAAGGCTATTCTAAAAATAACAATTTTTTGAATAGCCTGAACGCGAAGGGGACAAGAAAGATGCCGAAGATTAAGACCAACAAAGGGGCCGCTAAGAGGTTCAAGATTACCGGCACCGGCAAGGTAAAGAGAATGAAGGCTGGGATGAGGCATATCCTCACCTCCAAGGCCAAGAAGACGAAGCGGGTGCTCAGGAAGTCCGGGCTTATTTCGGACACGCATGCGGCCTCGATTAAGAAGCTCATCCCTTACGGGTAGGGCTGTATTTGTTTTAAGATTGACAGTGGAGCCGAGATCAGAAAAGGAGCAGTAATATGCCGAGGGTAAAAAGAGGCGTAAACGCCAAAAAGAAGAGGAAGAAGGTACTTAAAGCCGCGAAGGGCTTCAGGGCCGGAAAGTCCAAGCTCTACCGCGTAGCCACAGAGGCCGTCGACAGGGCCAACGCCTACGCGTTCGGGGACAGGAAGCGGAAGAAGAGGGAGATAAGGTCCCTCTGGATAGCGAGGATAAACGCCGCCGCCAGGATGAACGACATCAGCTACAGCAGGCTCGTGAACGGGCTTCTTAAGGCGCATGTCGATCTCGACCGGAAGGCGCTCGCCGATCTCGCGGTACACGACCCGGCAGGGTTCTCGAAGATAGCAACGGTAGCCAAGACCAGCCTTGCGGCATGATCCGAAGACTCGAGGAACTTTTAAAAGAGGCGCTGGAGGAGCTTAAAGCCGCCTCCACGCCCGACCTCGTCCTTCAAGCCAAGGGAAAGTACGTTGGCCGGAAGGGCGGGATTGCCTCTTTTTTAAAGGAACTCGGGGCTCTGCCTCCCGAGGAGCGAAAGTCCGCGGGAGAGGCGATAAACAGGGTCAAGGCCGAGATAGAGACCGGGATAGACCGCCTCCTCGATGGCTTCAAATCAAGCGACAGGGACGAGAAGCTCAAGAAGGAGCGCGTCGACATAACGCTACCCGGCAGGCGCATCGTTTCCGGGAGGCTCCACCCCGTAACTCAGGTAATGGACGAGATCGAGGACATATTCCTCGGTCTCGGTTTCGACATAGCCGTGGGGCCCGAAGTTGAGATCGACTACTACAACTTCGAGGCCCTTAACTTCCCGTCGGACCACCCGGCCAGAGACATGCAGGATACGTTCTTCGTCGGCGGAGACGTATTGCTCCGCACCCACACATCTTCCGTTCAGCCGAGGGTGATGGAGGCTTCGAGGCCTCCGCTCCGCGTAATCGCCCCCGGCACCGTATACCGCAAGGACTCCGATATAACCCATTCGCCGATGTTCCACCAGGTCGAGGGCTTCATGGTGGACAGCCGCATCACCTTTAGCGACCTTAAGGGCACGCTCGCGCACTTCTTGAAGAGTCTCTTCGGGCCGAAGACCGGCGTGAGGTTCCGTCCGAGTTTCTTCCCGTTCACCGAGCCGAGCGCCGAGGTCGATATCGGCTGTGTCATATGCCGCGGCTCCGGTTGCCGCGTCTGCAAGGGGACAGGCTGGCTCGAGATACTTGGCGCGGGCATGATACACCCGAATGTCTTCAGGGCCGTCAAATACGATCCTGAATCGGTCACGGGTTTCGCCTTCGGGCTCGGGGTCGAGCGCATCGCCATGCTCAAATTCGGCATAGATGATTTGAGGCTCCTCTTCGAGAACGATCTCCGGTTCCTTAAGCAATTTTAAATCTTTTCTAAAAGCGGATTCTTTTTTGGCATTTTGCTTTCACATTGAAGCGATCTCAAGGCAGGACTGCCCAAAAGGTGATATCCTCGCCGCGCTCGCGACGACAGTCGTTTTAAGATACTTATAAAATCCCCTTATAATTTCTAGGCAGGTCTTTATTTATGAAGGTCAGTTATAACTGGTTGAAGGAATTCCTCGACGCCGCGCCCGCTCCCAGGGAGCTTGCACGCGCGCTTACCATGACCGGGACAGAGGTCGAGTCGCTTGTCGAGTCCGGCGGAACGCTTAATAACGTCGTCGTAGCCGAGATCGTCTCCTGCTCCCAGCACCCTAACGCGGACAGATTGAAGCTCTGCGAGGTGAAGACCGCGACGGATAAATATTCCATCGTCTGCGGCGCCTCCAACATGAAGGCCGGGGACAGGGTCGCGCTTGCGCTCATAGGCGCGGAATTGCCCGGCGGCGTAAAGATAAAAAAATCAAAGATTCGCGGGGTCGAGTCCCAGGGCATGATGTGCTCTGAAGTAGAGCTCGGCATTAAGGATACATCTGACGGTATACTGATACTTTCTCCTGACGCGCCGTTAGGGGCCAATATAAACGACGCGCTCTCGCTCGGTGACGCGCTTATGGAGATAGGCGTCACGCCGAACAGGTCCGACCTGTTGTCCGTCCGCGGCATAGCGAGAGAGGCTTCCGCCGTTACAGACGCGCGTCTCAAGGAGAAGACTTTCGCAGTCGTAGAAGGCGCCAGGGAGACTGAAGAGATAGTATCGGTTTCGATTGAAGACGGCGCGCCCTGCAAACGGTATATGGCGAGGGTCATAGAAGGCGTTGCTATCGGAGCCGCGCCCGAGTACATGAGGCAGAGGCTTGAAGCGCACGGCATACGCTCCATAAACAATGTCGTCGACGTCACGAACTATGTCCTTCTTGAATTGGGCCAGCCCCTCCACGCGTTCGACCTCGATAAAATCGAAGGCCGGTCTATTGATGTGAGGCTCGCCGGTGAGAATGAGAAGATAGAGACCATAGACGGCAAGGCGAGGGCGCTTGACCCATCGATGCTCGTCATAGCGGACGCTAACGGCCCGGCGGCCATAGCCGGCGTCATGGGCGGAAAATATTCTGAAGTGACCGAAGCTACTAAAAATATCCTCCTTGAGTCAGCGTGGTTCGAGCCGTCAAGCGTGAGAAAAACCGCCCGGAAGACCGGCCTTTCGTCCGAGTCGTCATACAGGTTCGAGCGCGGGGTCGATATAGAGTCAGTCCCTCTCGCCCTCGACTACGCCGCTTATCTCATAAAGGAGCTCTCCGGAGGCACGATTGCCAGGGAGCGCATCGACGTATATGTGAACACGCTTGTACCCGCGCCTATAAAATTAAGGCTTGAGAGGGCTAACGCCATCATCGGCGTCGATGTCGAGGCAAAGGCCGCAGGGTACCTGAAAAGGCTCGGCCTCGACGTGGAGGAAGCGGGCGAGGGCGCGCTCGTCGTGACGCCGCCCCCGTACAGGAGCGACCTGAAGGAAGAGATCGACCTCATAGAAGAAATAGCGCGTCTTAACGGATACGACAATATACCGGCGGCCCTTCCGTCAGCCTTGCTAAAGTCCGGGGACGCCGGAAAGGCGACCCGGATAAAGAGGGCGGTAAAGGGCATACTCACCAGCGCCGGGTTCAACGAGGTTTTGAACTACAGCTTTGTCTCACAAAAGGCATTCGACATGGCCGGAGGCAAGGACGGGGTTCAGCTTTCGAACCCCCTTACCGAAGAGATGGTTGTGATGAGGCAGTCCCTCATCCCGTCGCTCCTCGATAACCTCGTGCGGAACCTCCTTCAGAAGAACGATGAGGTAAGGGTATTCGAGGTCGCCCCGGTCTTCCTCCCAGGCGGAAAACTGCCGGTGGAGGACTGGCGGGTCGTTGGGCTCATGTACGGCCTCAGGAATGGCGAGGCATGGAACCTGCCGAAGGAATGGGTCGATTTTTATGATGTTAAGGGCGTAGTCGAGGGTATATTCGAAGGCCTCGGGCTTGAGGGTTCCTTTGAGGTAGGCCCGGTAACGATCGATGATTTAAGGCTTTTTCACCCAGGCAAGTCTGCCGCTATAATGATAAACGGCAAGAGGGGTGGCGTCTTCGGGGAGCTTCACCCGGAGCTTAAACTCAAGCTCGATTTAAAGAGGCCCGCGTACCTTTTCGACGCTGATTTGAGTCTTTTGTCGGATTTGCAGGCGAATAAAAAGGCGTACAGGCCTTTGCCGAAGTTCCCGGAATCAGGGAGAGACATCGCCTTTGTCGTGGACGTGCAGACACCATACAACGAAATAATAAGCGTGATTAGCTCGTTAGATACGAAACTTATTGAAAGGGTTGAATTGTTTGATGTATACTGTGGCGGGACTATACCTCCGTCTAAGAAGAGCTTGGCCCTGCGCATAACTTATCGGTCCATGGAGCGCACGCTCGTTAGCGACGAGATAGAGGCGATACACGGCAGGGTTAGGGACGAGATAGTGAAGAGGTTTGGGGCGGAAGTCAGGGGAGAGCAGTAAAAGGACACGGACCCGGCGGCATAATTCGACATTTTACAGGAGGTTTACTATGACGAAAGCGGATATCGTGGAGATAGTATTCGAAAAGGTCGGCTTTTCAAAGAAGGACGTCGGGTCGGTTATCGAGGAGATCTTCGAGACTATCAAGTACACGCTCGAGAAGGGCGAGAAGGTCAAGATATCCGGCTTCGGCAACTTCACCATCAGGCAAAAGAGGGCAAGGAGGGGCAGGAACCCCCAGACCGGGACCGAGATAACGATAGACCAGAGGCGGGTCATGACCTTCAAGGCGAGCCAGCTCCTCAAAAAGGCGATCAACAGCTCCCCAACGGCCTGAGCCTGAAACAAAGCCTTTGTGCAGGTCTAACCAGTAGTAATTGGCGGCCCTATTATGACTACCACCGAGATACCAGATAAGCTCTATTACAAGATCGGCGAGGTCGCCGACCTTACGAAGGTAAAGCCGTACATCCTCCGGTATTGGGAAAACGAGTTCAAGATAATAAGCCCGAGGAAGTCGCTCACCAAACAGCGCGTCTACAACAGGCGCGACGTGGAGCTGATAATTGAGATAAAGAGGCTGTTGTACAAGGAGAAGTTCACGCTCGAAGGGGCGAAGAAGCGGATAAAGGAGATACAGTCGGAAAAGTCCAAACAGCTCGATTTTCCGTTCACCGACGCCAAGTACCAGAGCGCGTTGAAGTCCATAAAGAAGGAGCTGACAAGCATAAGAAAGCTCCTGGCGGATTGAGGTTCCGAGTTGTCCCTAACCGCCCCTCCCTTGACGGGATGAAGGTGAAGGGCCCTCGGTGATTGAAAAGGAAATACGACCTCCCCTTGCCCCTCCTTGGTAAGGAGGGGAGCTGAAAGACGGACGGCCGGCCGGAGGTACGGGTTTTATCACCTCCCCTTAACAAGGGGAGGTGGGGTGGGGTCGTCTTAACCTCCCTTCCCCTGACGGGAGGGGAAGGGAGGGCGAAAGGGTTCTCGCTATCCTGTCATTGCGAGGAGCGAAGCAATCTCCTGAGCAACAAGACGGTAAGCGCCGTTTATTTTGTGTGCGGAGCGCGGCAACCCAATCTTTTCTTTGCCATTCGTACCTCGATTGTATATAATACCAAAATACTCATTGACTAATGAGGCCGGGTAAAATACAATGCTCGGCCTGTTCTTTTAAGACTCAAAAATAACGAAGGATACTTCTAAAAATTAGGAATTTTTTCTAAAATCAAGGAAGGGTAAAAATAAAAAGCGCAGCATATATGTAAATATGTGAGCATTTTTATTTACGACCTGATGCAGAGTTTAGGAAAAAGAACGATTTTCAGAGAATCGGGGCGTAGCGCAGCCTGGTAGCGCACTAGCATGGGGTGCTAGTGGTCGGAGGTTCGAATCCTCTCGCCCCGACCAGTTAAATCAAGGGGTTACGGGTTTTAGCCCGTAGCCCCTTTTTAATTTTTGAGTATTTGTCCCAAGTTTGTCCCAAGTTTTTGAGTTTTTACATGGGACAAATAAAAAAGCCGCCCACCTCGAAAAGGTGAACGGCCATAGCCTGAGCCGCCTCAAAAAAGAATAAATGACAATAGGCCGC